>Ga0335078_10003486_pt1 | contig 23392 bp, 26 predicted proteins | sample Lox_Sample_32_FD_206711 | JGI IMG/M metagenome (GOLD analysis project Ga0335078, IMG submission 206711) | Soil microbial communities from Loxahatchee National Wildlife Refuge, Florida, United States - Lox_Sample_3.2 | ecosystem: Environmental > Terrestrial > Soil > Wetlands | place: USA... | reverse complement strand
CCAGGTGCGCGAAGTTCGCGATCCCCGCCCCGCTGGGGGTGAGCCCGCCCCACAGCGCCATCAGCGTCATCAGCAGCACCAGCCAGCGGGCCTCGATGCGGACCAGGAAGAACAGGTAGATCGGCTCCCGCGGCCAGTAATGCGCGTAGCCCAGCATGACGCCGAATACCGCTCCCGAGGCTCCGATGATCAGCGCGTACGGCGTCACCAGCGAGGCCACGGCGCCGGCGATGCCGCTGGTGAAGTACAGCCCCATGAACCGCCGGCCGCCGATGCGAGCCTCGAGGCGCGGGCCGAAGAACCACAGCGCCAGCATGTTCCAGAACAGGTGCTGGAACCCCGCGTGCAGGAACATGTACGTGACCGCCGTCCACGGGTGCTCGAGGAGCAGGACCGGCCGCAGGCCGAGCGTGTAGATGATGCCCGGCGCGTTCCGGCTCACCAGCAGCATCGCCGTGTTGGCGACGATCAGGACCAGCACCCAGGGAGTCGTAGCGCGAAGCCTATGCCGCCGGCTCGATGCTGTCGAGGCGGCCCACGTCGAGGGTGATCGGCTCGCGGCCGGCCGGATGGTGCAGGATGTCGCTGAACCGCGACCCCCACGCGATCTCGTCCCACTTGTACGACGAGCGCGCGTGCACGCGCTGCGCGAACGCCTCCTCGATGCCGGAGAGCAGCACCAGGAACTCCGCGTCCGAGCGGCGCAGGTCCTCGGCCGTCAGCCCGTGCAGCGGGCTCGCGGGCGTGATGGGGTGCACGATCGTCCACGCCAGCGGGAAGAACACCACCGCGTCGCGCTCCAGGGCGAGCGGGTAGAAGCGCCGCACCGTCCGGCCCCCCGCGTCCTCGAACCGCGCGAACAGCACCTTCGCCTCGACCTCCGTGAGCTGGCTGCTCCGCGCGTTGGCGATCCGGAACTCGAAGGCCGTCCCGCCGTGGTACGGCGCCATCACCGCCCGGCGGCTGAACAGGATCCGCGCCGTGGGCCGCGAAAACCGCGCGAACAGCAGGCCGGTCGCCAGCGCCAGCCACAGCAAGCCCACCAGCGCCTCCGCCGTCACCACGATGTTCGCCGCCACGCCGGAGGGGCTGACCACGCCGTAGCCGATGGTCGAGAAGGTCTCCACGCTGAAGAAGAACGCCCGCAGCGCCCCGGGCTCGCCCGGCCCCGCCAGCGCCCCGGGTCCGCACACCACGTAGGCCGCGGCGAAGGCGCCGTTGCTGAGCAGATACGAGGCCACCACCAGCCCCATGAACCGCGTCCACGTGGTCGTCAGCAGCGTGTGGTACAGGCTCAGCGAGGTGGCGGCCCGCAACCCGCGCCGCGCCACGTTGAACGAGCCGTCGCGGTTCAGGAGCCGCTGCCGGCTCTCCTGCGCGACCACCGACCCGAAGCCGAGGTCCCGTACCTCGTCCTCCCGCACCGGTGCCGGCCGCGTCACGCGTCCGCCCGCCACCGGCCGTCGCACCCCTCGCCCCGGCCCGTGACTTTATAATACAAAGTACTTGTCAATTCAGAGGACATGCGCCATTTTCTCCCGCGGTCCCTGTGTGGAGGCGCGTCGTGTCGGCCCTGACCCGGTTCCTCTTCCCGCTGCCCGACTACCGGCGGACACCGGTGTCCCTGCTGCGCTGGTGGGAGTCGCGGCGCCTGGCCTACAACGTGGCGGTCGGAGGCGCAGGGCTCGTCACGCTGAGCGCGTTCGGGTTCCTCAGCCTGCTGCCGCCCCGGATCCCGGGTCCCGTGTTCGTATGGCGTGGCGTCGTAGTTTACGCGGTGCTGGCGAATCTCGCCTATTCCCTGGGCTGGCTCGCGGAGATGGCGATGCGGGTGCTGTGGCGCGAGAAGGCGCCCGATGCGGGACCGGCGCTGTTCCGGCAGGGGCTCGTGTTCGCGGTGGGCGTCACCCTGCTGCCCATTCCCGTCATGGGCCTATCCTGGGTGGCGCGGGCGCTCGCGCACCTGCTCTGAGGCGGCGGAGGCGGGACTGCGCCAACCTCAGAAGTGGGCGTTGAGCAGCGGCAGCACGCGGAACGGCGCCGGGTTGTTGCGCGCGATGTTGATCACGCCGAGCTGCAGTCCGTGCAGCACGCGGGCGTAGTTGAGCAGCCCGATGCTGATCCCCGCCTGGAGCCCGCGGACCCGGTTGTAGGCTCCCACCGACAGGCCGCGCATGCCCCGGACGTCGAGGTACAGGCCGGCCACGGTGATGCCCGACGCCTGTGGCCCCTGGACCCTGTACCCGGCAACCGTGATGCCCCGCGTGCCGCCCTGGGCCACCACGGCGAGCCCGGCGAGCGAGAGGCCGGATACGCGCCCCTGCGCGACCACGGCCAGGCCGCTCGCGGCGAGGCCGCTGATGTTGCCCTGCGCCACGGTGGCCAGGCCGGCCGCCACCAGTCCCGTGATGTCGCCCTGCGAGACGACCGCGAGGCCCGCGGCATGGGCGCCCCAGAGGTCCCCCTGCGCGACGGAGGCGAGGCCGCTGGCCGTGATACCGCGCAGGCCGCCTTGGGCCACGGTGGCGAGTCCGGACACGAATCCGCCCACCATGTCACCCTGGGCCACCGTGGCCAGGCCCGCCAGGTCGATCCCGTGCATGCTGCCTTCGGCCACCACGCCGAGCCCCGCGAGGCCGGCCCCGCTCATACCGCCCTCAGCGACCACGCCCAGGCCGGAAAGGTTGAGGCCGCGCATCTCGCCCTGCGCGACGACACCGAGCCCGGCCACGCTGATCCCCGTCACGTCGCCCTGCGAGACGACGCCGAGCCCACTCACGGCCACGCCGCTCAGGTGGCGCGTGGCCAGGGTCCCGACCAGGCCGATGGAGATGCCGTTCAGCTCGCCGGCGGCGGGCCCGACCACGCCCACCGCAAGGCCGTCCACGCGCCCGGTGACGTGCTTGCCCGGCCGCCACAGGGTGACGTTGATGCCCGCAATGCGGTCGAGATCGTCGTCCTCGAGGTTGAACCGGAGGCCGGCAAAGCGCGCGGCGTTGCCGAAGCTGATGCCGTACCCGTGCACCGGGACGTCGAGGCTCCAGTGGCTGGCGGGCGGCTCGCTGTCGGGGGACTGTGCGGCGAGGACGGCGGGCGCGGCCGTGAGTGCCGCGCCGGCGAGGAGTGGGAACCAACGGCGGCGCACGGCACCTCCCCGGGAGATTGCTTCGGCAGTCCTTACGTGGCGCTGCCGTCCCGGTTTCGCGGCGGCTGGGTGCCGAAGATCTTGTCGCCGTCGAAGCGCCCGTTCTCGATGAAGATCTCGGAGGTGGCCCGGCCCGCGCTGATGCTGCCGGCCATGAAGACGCCCGGGACGTTGGTCTCGAGGGTCTCCGGGTCGCAGTGCGGGCGATCGGTCGCCGGGTCGAGCGCGATGCCGAGCCGGCGGAACAGGTCGAAGTCGGGGTGGTAACCGGTGAGGGCGTAGACGCGGTCGGCCGCGAGGTGCTCCTCGCGACCGTCGCTCGTGCGGATGGTGACCGCGTCGGGGCCGATGCGCAGCACCTCGGCGCCGAGGCGTGCGGCGATCTCGCCCGACTTGATGCGGTTCTCGATGTCCGGCTTCAGCCAGTACTTGACGGTGGGCTTGAAAGCCTCGCGGCGGTAGACGAGGACCACGCGGGCGCCCGCGCGGAACAGCTCGAGCGCGGCTTCGATGGCGGAGTTCTTCCCGCCGATCACCACCACGTCGAGCCCACACCACGCGTGCGCCTCGTCGAAGCGGTGGCTGACGTGGGGCAGGTCCTCGCCCGGCACGCCGAGGGGGTTCGCGTGGTCGTAGTATCCGGTGGCCAGCACCAGCCGACGGCAGCGGATCTCCACCCGGCCGCGCCGGCCCTCGAGCGCGCAGCGGAGCCCCGGGCCCTCGCGCACGGCGCTCACGAGCCGGGTGTAGGTGCGGACCCGCAGCTTCTCCGCGCGCACCACGCCGCGGTAGTACTTGAGCACCTCTTCCCGTGTGGGCTTCTGGCCGGCGCAGGCGAGCGGGTGGTCGCCGATCTCCATCAGGTCGGGCGTGGTGAAGAAGTGCATCCCCACGGGATAGTGCAGCACCGAGTTGACGATCGCGCCCGCGTCCACGATCAGCGGATCGAGCCCGTGCCGCTTGGCCGCGATCGCGCAGGCCAAACCGATCGGCCCGGCGCCTGCGATCAGGACCGCTTCCTCCTGCCGTTCCGCTGCCGTCATGGCGTCGCCCCTTGACTCACTGCGTCGTCTCCGCGTGCTTTCACGCCTCGTCACTTGCCGGAAGATCGCGCTTGAACGGCCTCGAATTCACCGCTGTCGTCCTCGTCGGCTCGATCCTCGGCGGCTTCGTGGGTTCCCTCGTCGGCCTCGGCGGCGGGTTCGTGGTGACGCCGCTCCTGACCCTGGTCTTCGGCGTGGACATCCGCTACGCCATCGGCGCGTCGTTGATTTCGGTCATCGCCACCAGTTCGGGCGCCGCCGCCGCCTATGTGAAGGAGGGCTTCACCAACCTGCGCGTCGGCATGCTGCTCGAGGTCGCCACCACCACCGGTGCGCTGGTCGGCGCGACGCTGGTCACCATCCTTCCCGCCCATGCGATCGCCGTCCTCTTCGGCCTCGTGCTCATCCAGGCGGCCTGGGTCACGAGCCGGCAGCATGCCGACAAGGACACCTCGGGCGACCCGCCCGACCCGCTGGCGACCCGCCTGCGGCTCGACTCCACGTACCCGACGGCCGAGGGCCTCCGCGCGTACAAGGTGCGGCGCGTGCCGCTCGGCTTCGGCATCATGTGGGTCGCCGGTGTGATTTCGGGCCTGCTCGGCATCGGCGCCGGGGCCGTCAAGGTGCTCGCCATGGATCAGGCAATGTACATCCCCTTCAAGGTATCCACGGCGACCAGCAACTTCATGATCGGAGTCACGGCGGCGGCCAGCGCGGGCATCTATTTCCGCGCAGGCTACGTGAAGCCGGAGCTGGTGATGCCCGTCATGCTGGGCGTGACCATCGGGGCCCTGGTCGGGGCGCGCCTGCTCTTCGCCGCCCGCACGGCGCGGCTCCGGCTCCTGTTCGCGATCGTCGTCGGCCTGGTGGGGCTGGAGATGATTTACCACGGTCTGGCGGCGGGGCGCTGAAATGACCGCGCCGCAGCGGGGCACCGTGGATCCGCGGGTCCAGGCCGCGGTCGGCAACCTGCTCCGCGCCGGGGTCCTCCTGGCCGTGGCGATCGTCCTGGTCGGCGGCGTGCTCTACCTGCTCCACCACGGGCAGGCGGTTCCCGACTTCCGCACCTTCCACGGCGAGCCCCGGGATCTCCGGCACCTCGGCGCCATCGTGCGGGACGGGTTCCACGGCGGCGGGCGGGGCATCGTGCAGCTGGGTCTGCTGGTCCTGGTGGCCACGCCGGTGGCCCGGGTGGCGATGACGGCGGTCGCCTTCGCGCTCGAGCGCGACCGGACCTACGTGCTCGTGGCCCTGCTGGTCCTCGGTCTCCTGCTGTTCAGCCTGATGGGCTGAGGCGGCCGGGCCCGGCGCCGCGCTCAGGCCCGGAGTCCGGGAACGAGGACCTCGGCGCCCCGCACCCGTCCTTCCCGCAGACGCGCGAGCGCGTCCTGCGCGCGCGCGAGGGGGACGGCTTCGACGGCGACCCTGATCGGCGTCCGCGCCGCCAGAGCGAAGAACTCCTCGCCGTCCCGCCGCGTGAGATTGGCCACCGACCGCACGACGCGCTCCTCCCACAGCAGCCGGTACGGGAACGCGGGGATGTCGCTCATGTGGATGCCCGCACAGACCACCGTGCCGCCGGGCGCGACGGCCCGGAGCGCGGCCGGCACCAGGGCGCCGACCGGGGCGAAGATGATGGCGGCCTCGAGTGGCTCGGGCGGCGGCGTGCCTGAGGCGCCGGCCCATTCCGCTCCCAGCTCGCGTGCGAAGCGCTGCGCCGCATCGTCGCCCTCCCGCGTGAAGGCGAAGACCCGGCGGCCCTGGGCGCGGGCCACCTGCGCGACGATGTGGGCGGCCGCCCCGAAGCCGTACAGGCCCAGGCGCCCGGCACCATCGCCGGCGGCGGCCAGGGACCGGTAGCCGATGAGGCCGGCGCACAGGAGCGGTGCCGCCTCGGCGGCGGGCAGCGCCTCCGGGAGCGCGAAGCAATACCGCTCGTCGGCGAGCGCGTACTCGGCGTAGCCACCGTCGAGGTCGTAGCCCGTGAAGCGCGCGCGCTCGCAGAGGTTCTCGCGGCCCGTGCGGCAGGGGCGGCACTCGCCGCAGGTCCATCCCAGCCAGGGCACGCCGACCCGGCCGCCGGCGGGGAAGCGGGACGCGCCGGCGCCGGCCGCGACGACCTCGCCGACGATCTCGTGGCCGAGCACCAGCGGGAGCTTGGGCCGGGACAGCTCGCCGTCGGCCACGTGGAGGTCGGTGCGGCACACGCCGCAGGCGAGCACGCGCAGCAGGACTTGGCGCGGTCCCGGCTCGGGGCGGGGCACCTCGGCCGGAACGAGGGGCCGGCCGGCCTTCTCGAGCAGCATCGCGAGCATCGGGCTGAATAGTACATTCGTGGGCATGCGACGCTCAGTGCTCGCTGCGCTGTTCGGCGCCGTCGCGTGTGTCGCGGTGGTCGCCATGACGGCTCCGCCGGGCCCGGGTCTGGATCCGGACTCGGCCTCCTACCTCGGCGCGGCCGAATCGGTGCTGCGGACGGGCGCGGTGCGCGCGCCGTTCGCGGCCTGGTCGAGCGCCGACAGCACGTCGCCCCTGGCGCATTTCCCGCCCGGCTTCTCACTCGCCATCGCGGGCATCGCCGCACTCGGTCTGGCGCCGGTCCAGGCGGCGCGCGCCATCGAGGCCGCCGCGGCCTTCGTGACGGTGGGCGGCGGCGTGTGGCTGGTGGCCGGCGTGGCCGGGAGCGGCGCGGGAGCGGTCGCCGGAATCGTGCTGCTGGCGAGCCCGAGCCTGGCATTCGACCACTGGCAGGTGCTGAGCGAGCCCCTGTTCCTGGCGCTGCTCGTCGCCGCGCTCGCGCTGATGTCCGGGGCCGCGCGGCCCTGGACCTACGGGCTCGCCGCCGCCGCGGCCGCCCTGGTGCGCTATGCGGGCGCCGCGGCGCTCGGTGCCGCCGTGCTCTGGGCGTTCGGGCGCACGGGCGCCATCCGGGTGCGGGCGCGGCGGGCGGCGGAGGCCGCGCTGCCCGGCATCCTGCTCGAGGGCGCGTGGATGCTGCGCGAGGCGGCGGAATCGAGCCCGGTGCGCAGCTTCGGACCGAGGGGCGACCTCGGGCCGACCATCCGGCAGCTGGGAGAGACGCTCGGCTCGTGGCTGGCGCCTCTGGTCGGGTGTTCCTGGGTGCAGGTGCCGCTCGCGCTCGCCGTGACGGCGGCGGCCGCCGCGCTCCTGTGGGCGGCCGCGCGCGGGAGCGGCACCGCCGAGGCGGGGCGGCCCTCGGCCGCGTGCCAGCCGCAGCGCTTCCTGGCGGCCGCGGGGCTGCTGGCGGTCTGCTACGCGGCGGTCGTGGTGTGGTCGCGGCTGTTCGTGGACGAGGGGATTCCCTTCGACGGGCGCCTGCTCTCGCCCTTCGTGCTGCTCGCGGAGCTCGGCACGGCGGCCGCCTTCGGCGCGGGCTGGCCGGCGTGGCGGCGCCGCGGACGGCTGGCGGCCGCAGCGGCCGCCCTGGTATGGGTGTCCGCGTCCGCCACGGCGACCGTCGAGGCGGTGCAGGATGCGCTGGACGGCGGCTGGGGCTACGCGAGCGACGAGTGGCGCGCGTCGCCCCTGGTGCACTGGCTGCGGGGCCCGGGCAGCGGGGCGGCGATCTTCTCGAACAACCCGGCGACGGTGTACGCCCTGCTCCACCGGCCTTCCCGCACCGTGCCGGCGGACCTCGCGGCGGACTCGGTGACGGCGTTCGGCCGGGCGTTCCGGGCGCAGCGCGGGATCCTCGTCCGCTTCCCGTTCGACCTCGACCCCGGCGTGCCGCCCGACTCCCTCGCCAGGCGCCTGGGCTTGCGCGAGATTGCCGTCTTCAGCGACGGCGCCGTCTGGGGGGCGGCGCCCGAGCCGCCGGCCCGCGGCCGCTGAGGCCGGGGAGTTTTCGGGCCGCAACAGTCCGGGACGCGCGTTCGTATGGAATTTGCGGTTTCTGCGCGGGTCATCGTTTGCCATGTCCTCATGGGAGAATCGCTATGCGGAGAGAACGCTTCAGCCTGCTGCTGCTGGCATCCCTGGTGCTGGGGGGCGTCGCGACGCTCCGCGCCCAGCAGCCGGCGGCCGAGTATCCCGGAATCGAAACCGGGAAAATGTGGACCTTCGACACGCCTCCGCTCGACTACTGGGCGAAGCGCTACGACTTCCATCCCACGCAGGCGTGGCTCGACCACGCGCGCCTCTCCGCCGCCCGCCTGCCGGGGTGCTCCGCGTCGTTCGTGTCGCCGGACGGGCTGGTGCTCAGCAACCACCACTGCGCGCGCGGCTGCATCGTGTCCGCCACGCGGCCGGGTGAGGACCTCCTGACCAACGGCTTCTACGCCAGGACCCAGGCCGAAGAGCGGCCCTGCCGCGGGATGTTCCTCGATCAGCTGCTCCAGATCACCGACGTGACCGACAGCGTGAACGCCGCGGTGCCGGCCGGCACGCCGAGCGGCCGCGCGGCGAAGCTGCGCGAGGCGGCGATCCATGGGATCGAGGAGGCCTGCCAGGCCGGTGCGGAAGACATCCGCTGTCAGGTGGTCACGATGTACGCGGGCGGCCAGTACAAGCTGTACCGGTTCCGCCACTACACGGACCTGCGGCTGGTCTTCGCGGTGGAGAGCCAGACGGCGTTCTTCGGCGGCGACCCGGACAACTTCACCTATCCGCGCTACGACCTCGACATGTCCATCGTGCGCGCCTACGTGAATGGGCAGCCCGCCAACACCTCGGCGGACTACCTGCAGTGGAGCCCCAACGGCGCCAAGGACTCCGCGCTGGTCTTCGTGGTCGGCAACCCCGGCTCCACCGGACGGCTGAACACGATGGCGCAGATGGCGTACCTGCGCGACGTCGCGTATCCCGCGGCGCTGACGATGCTGGCGAACCGGATCAAGGTGGCGTTCGCGCTTTCCGCGCTGGATTCGACGCGCGCCTCGGACCTGCGCAACGAGATCTTCGGCCTGCAGAACTCCTTCAAGGCCGTCACGGGCTACCAGGCGGGCTTGCTGGACTCCACGCTGATGGCCCGGAAGCGCGCCTGGGAGCAGCACTTCCGCGCCCGCGTCAATGCCAATCCCACGTGGCGCCGGGAGTACGGCGCGGCGTGGCAGACGAGCGCGCTCGACTGGCAGCAGCTGCGGCAGATCGCCCTCAAGCGTCGCTACTACGTCCCCGACGCCTACGGCACCACGTTGCTGCCGGTGGCCGGCGTGATCGTCATGTACCCGGTGGAGATGGCCAAGCCCGACAGCGCCCGGGAGCCGATGTTCCGCGATGCGATGCGCGGCCGACTGGACCGGATGCTCCAGACTCCGGTGGACACCACCGCCGAGATCATGACGCTCGCGGCGTACTTCACCCAGATGAAGAAGGACCTCCCGGCGACGGACCCGCTGCTCCACCGGGTGCTGGCCGGCCGCACGCCGGAGGTCGCGGCGCGCGAGATGGTCACGTCCAGCGAAATCCTGACGCCCGACCAGCGGCAGGCGCTGATCCAGGGCGGCGCAGCGGCGATCCGCAGGTCCACGGATCCGTTCATTGAGCTGGCGCGCTACATCGATCCCACCGACCGCCTGCTCACCAAGCAGGTGAACGCGATCAACGACCGCGAGGCGCAGGCGTCGGCGCTCATCGCCCGCGCGCTGCTGGCGGTGTTCGGCAACACGGTCGCCCCGGATGCCACTTTCAGCCTCCGCATCTCGGACGGCCAGGTGCTGGGCTACCCGTACAACGGGACCGAGGCCCCGCCGTTCACGACGTTCTACGGGATGTACGACCGCTACTACAGCTTCGGGCCGAACTCCCCGTGGAACCTGATGCCGCGGTGGCTGACGATGCGGGATTCCTTCAACCTGGCCACGCCGCTCGACGCGGTGTCCACCAACGACATCATCGGCGGCAACTCCGGCAGCCCGGTGATCAACCGGGACGGCCAGCTGGTGGGGTTGATCTTTGACGGCAACATCGAGGACGAGCCGGTCCGCTTCCTCTATTCGGAGGCGGTCGCGCGGGCGGTCTGGGTGGACTCGCGCGGCATCATCGAGGCGCTCCGGCACGTGTACGGCGCCGGCGCGCTCGCCGACGAGCTGACCGGCAGCCATTAGCGGCGGACGGTGCGCGCGCCCGGGCTCCGGCACCCGCCGGGACCCGGGCGCGTCGCGTCCGGGCGTGAAAAAAAGTCTTGCTCGGGGTTCGGCGCGTTCTTATCATAACGCAACCATCCCCGGGGAGCCCCCGCCGATGCCCGATCCCTTCATGAGCTCGGACGAGTACGACGAACGTGCTCACCAGCTGTACAACGAAGGGCGCTACGACGAAGCGGTGACGGTGCTGAAGGAAGGGCTGGAGGTCTACCCCGACGCGCTCGAGCTGCACGTCGGGCTGGGGTACGCACGACTGGCGCGCGAGGAATTCGCGTGGTCCCGGCAGAGCTTCGAGACCGCGCTGCAGATCGATCCGGAGCACGAGGACGCCCTGGCCGGACTCGGCGAGGTGCTGCTCAAGCTGGGCCCCCGGCAGGCCGGGCTGCGGTGTTTCGACCGCGTCCTGGAGATGGGTTTCCGGGACGACCTCGACCTCGTGCTGCAGATGGGCCGCGCGTTGTTCCGGGAGGGGCTGCTGGAGGCCGCGCGGCGCTTCTTCGAAGTGGGGGTCGCCGCGCATCCCGACAGCGCGGAGGCCGCCGCGTGCGTGGGGTACGCGGCCCACCGCCTCTCCGCCGAGGCCGATGCGCTGCAGTGGCTGCGGCGGGCCCTCGAGCTCGACCCGCAGCACGCGGAGGCGCGGATCTACCTCGCCAACCTCCTCTACGACCGCGGCGAGTACGAGCCCGCGCTCGCCGAGTTCGAACGTACGAAGCCGGAAGACCACTGGGACGAGCTCGGCATCTGGCGCCTCATCGAGCTGAAACGCAGCATCTACCGTCTGCCCGAAGACGATCCGGAGCTGAAACCGTGGCTGGTCCGGCTCGGCGACCTGGCCGAGGACGCGGACGCCACGGACATCCTCCTGGCCGAGATCGAGGCGGCGGGCCCGGACGGCACCGGCGCGCGCGACCCGGCGCAGCTCGACCTGTTCGGCACCCTCGTCACGGAGCTGCAGGCGATGCACCGCCAGCCGCGCGGCTTCGAGGTGCACCGCGTGACCACGCGCGACGGCACCACCTACGTCGGGACGTGGGAAGACATCGTGGCCCGGATGCGGGACGACGACGCGGCGTTCGCCGGGCGCTCGATCGGCGAGTTCCTGGCGAGCGCGGCGGCCCGCGCCACGCGGCTGACCGGCGTGGCGGTGCCCGCGACGGACGCGGAGAGCTTCCTGCGGGGCTACGCGGACGCGGGGTTGGTCAGAATCCTGCGGTGAGCCGGATGGTGCAGGGTGTGGGGTGCGGGGTATAGGGCGTCCGTCGTCCGCTTTCACCTGTCTCCACCCTGCACCCTCTCACCCGTCTTATATTTGCCCCGTGCCAGACTCCATCCTCCGCCCTCGCTCCATCGCGGTCATCGGCGCATCGCGGCATCCGAACACGATCGGCTACCAGATTCTCGACAATCTGGTGAAGTACGGGTTCAGCGGCCCGATCTACCCCGTCAACCCGAAGGCGCCGGTGGTGCACTCGATCCGCGCCTATCCCAGCGTGACGGCGATCCCGGACCCGGTGGACCTGGCGGTCGTCGTCGTGCCCAAGGAGCTGGTGCCGGCCGCGGCGGAGGAGTGCGGCGCGAAGGGCGTGAAGGGGCTGGTCGTGATCACGGCGGGCTTCGCGGAGGTGGGCCCGGAGGGGGCCCAGCGCGAGACGGCGTTGCTCGAGATCGTCCGGCGCCACGGGATGCGCATGGTGGGGCCGAACTGCATGGGAGTCCTGAACAGCCACCCGGCGATCTCGATGAATGCGACGTTCGCCCCCACCATGCCCCCCTACGGGCCGGTCGGCTTCATCAGCCAGTCGGGCGCGATGGGCCTCAGCATTCTCGACTACGCGGAGGAGCTGGGGATCGGGATCCACCAGTTCGTGTCGGTGGGGAACAAGGCCGACGTGTCCGGGAACGACCTGCTGCTGGAGTGGGCCGACGATCCGGACATCCGCGTGGTCCTGATGTATCTGGAGAGCTTCGGGAACGCGCGGCGCTTCTACCACATCGCCCGGGAGCTGACGAGGCGCAAGCCGGTGTTCGTCGTGAAGGCGGGCCGCACGGCCGCCGGGGCGCGGGCCGCGTCGTCGCACACCGCCGCGCTCGCCGGCACCGACCTCGCGGCCGACGCGCTGATGGAGCAGTGCGGTGTGATCCGGGCCCAGACGGTGGAGGAGCTGTTCGACTACGCCATGGCCTTCCCGCGCCTGCCGCTGCCGAAGGGGGACCGGGTGGCGATCGTCAGCAACGCCGGCGGGCCCGGCATCGTGCTGGCCGACGCGTGTGAGTCGCTCGGGCTGCAGGTGTGCGAGCTGGCGCCCCAGACGCAGGCGGCGATCCGGAAGGTTCTGCCCGAGGAAGCGGCGGTGAGCAACCCGGTGGACCTGATCGCGTCGGCAACCGCCGAGACGTTCCGTGCCGTGCTCGAGCTGGTGCTGCAGGACCCGAACATCGATGCGGTGATCGTCTCGGTCGCGCCCCCGCCGCTGAAGGGGCGGGCCGGGGACGTGGCGGAAGGGATCGTGGCCGCCGCCGCGGCGCGCAAGGACATCCCGGTCCTCGCCGTGCTGCTCGGGCGGCAGGGCGTGGCCGCCGGCATGCGCAACCTGCTTCGGGGCGGCACCCCGGGTTACATCTTCCCCGAGTCGGCGGCGCGGGCCCTCGCCGCGATGAACCGCTACCGCAAGTGGCGCGAGCGCCCGGAGGGCACGGTGCAGCGCTTCCCCGCCGACTCGGCGCGGGTGGCCGGGATCGTCGCCGGGGCGGCCGCCCAGGGGCGCGAGAAGCTCACCGAGGACGAGGCGCTCGAGGTGCTGGCGGCCTACGGGATTCCGACCGTCCCCTGGCGTCGCGTCGCGTCGGAGGACGAGGCGGCCGCCGCGGCGCACGAGATCGGATGCCCCGTCGTGCTCAAGATCGTCAGCCGCACCATCGTCCATAAGAGCGACGTGGGCGGCGTCGTGGTCGGGCTGGATTCCGAGCGCGCGGTGCGCGAGGGGTATCGGCGTATGCTGCAGCGCGTCCGCGAGCGCGCCGGCGTGGCGCCCGACGCCGTCCTGGTGCAGCAGATGCACGTCGGCGGCCGCGAGACGATCGTCGGCTCCACCCGCGATCCGCGGGCGGGCCCGTTGATCATGTTCGGCCTCGGCGGCCTGGCGGTCGAGGTGCTGAAGGACGTCGTGTTCCGCGTGCAGCCGCTGACCGACGTGGACGCCCGCGAGATGGTGCGCGCCATCCGGGGCTTCCCCCTGCTGGAGGGGGTGCGGGGCGAGCCGGCGGTGGACCTGGTGGCGCTCGAGGAGGTGCTGCAGCGGGTCTCGCAGCTCGTGGGCGAGCAGGAGCAAATCCTCGAGCTGGACATCAACCCGCTGGTGGCGCTGCCCGACCGGGTGGCCGCGCTCGACGCGCGGTTCCGGGTGGCCGTCTAGCGGCGCGGGCGCGCCGCACCGTCAGAACATGGACATCGCGAGGAACGAGCGCAGGTTGTCATTGGTCGCGCGCAGGCGGGACGAGAGGAGCCGCACCACGTTCCAGAGCACCTTGTACGCGATGTCGTGGTCGAAGTCGAGCAGCATCTCGAAGTCCGGCCGCGCGATGGTGACGAGCGTGCAGTCGGAGTTGGCGATCGCGTCGGTCGAGCGCTCCGAGCGGTCGAAGATGCCCATCTCGCCGAAGCACGTGCCGGGCTTGAGCACGGCCAGCGCCTCTTCGCCGCTGCCCGGCACGATGCGGCTGATCCGCACGTCGCCTTCGGCGATGATGTACAGCCGGTTGCTGGGCTCGCCCTCCTTGAAGACCGTGGCCGCCCCCTGGAATTTTTGCTCCTTGCAGATCTCGGCGACGCGGGCGAGCTCGGCCTCGTCGAGGTCAGCGAAGATGGCGGCCTGCTTCAGCAGTGCGAGGTCCATGAGTGAACGGTGAAGGTATCCCCCGCTCCCGGGAGCGGCAAGTCGCATGGGGAAGGGTACTTACGCCGGCGAACGTCGTGTCGTTCTCCCGGCTCCCCCTGGCCTTCGCGTTCGCGGCATTCCCGGAGGTGGCCGTCCGCCTGGTGGTGCTCGTGGCGGCCGCCGCCACCGACCTGCTGGACGGGTGGCTGGCGCGCAGGCTCGGGCCGTCGCGCCTCGGCGCGTGGATGGACCCCGTGGCCGACAAGGTCTTCATGCTGACGGCGTTCGGCACGTTGCTGGTGTCGGGAGCGCTGGGTCCGTTCGAGGTTGCGGGTGTGCTGCTGCGCGACGTTCTCGCCCCCGCGGGGTATCTCGCAAGCCTCGTGGCCCGCCACCCGTTGCGCGTGCCGCCCGCGCGGGTCGGCGGCAAGGCGGTCACGGTGGGACAGACCCTGACGTTGTTCGCGTGGCTGCTCGACTCCTCGTTCCTTCGGCCGCTGGCCTGGGCGACGGCGGCGATGGCGCTGTACGCCATCGCGGACTACGGACGCCTCGCGGTTCGCAGCGCCGAGCAACCGGACAGTTGAGGAGGATGGCATGCGGGGTGCACTCATCCTGACGTTGGGCGCGGCCGCCGCGCTCACCCTGGCGCCGCGACTCGCCGCTCAGGAGTTCCAGCCTCCGGCCGGGGGCGGGCCGGGCTCCGAGACGGTGTACGGGTTCCAGCCGGGCCTCTACGCCTTCTCCGTGCGCGGCGGCATCGACGTCTCCCGGCCGGCGCAGTGGGTGCTCGGCACGACGCTCGACGTCGCGGAGATGTGGTCGCCGCGGGTGCGGCTGCGGCCCTCGCTCGAGGTGTCGTCGTCGGGCGGCGTGGCGCAGCTGCACTGGGCGGCCGAGGTGGTCTATCGCTTCGAGGCCGACGCGGCACCGGCGGTCCCGTACCTGGGCCTGGGACTGGGCCACATGACGCACTGCCCGGGCTGCGTCACGATCTGGCCGACCGTCGTGATGGGATTCGAGCTGCGCCTGCGCCCCTCGTTCAACTGGCTGATCGAGTACCACGCGCTCGACCGGCTGGGAAGGCACCGGTTCCTGGTCGGCCTCGCGACCCGCACGGTGGCGCCGTGACGGCCGCCGCGAAGCACGTCACTCTTACCTGGCGGCACGGCCTGGCCTTCGAAGGGACGGCGCCGGGCAAAGCCCCGATCACCATCGACTCGGACGGGGCGTCGGGGCCGGGTCCGATGGACACGCTGCTGCTCGCGCTCGCCGGCTGCACCGCCAGCGACGTCGTATCCATCCTCGAGAAGATGCGCTACCCGGTCCGCGCCATGCGCGTGGACGTGACGGGCGAGCGGCGCGCCGAGCATCCCAAACGCTATACCTCGATCGTGCTGACCTACCGCGTCACGGCGCCGGAAGCGCCGGAAGAGCGGGTGCGCCACGCCATCGATTTGTCCCTGGAGCGATACTGCTCGGTGACCCACTCACTCGCCCCCGACATCGCCCGGCGCTATGAGCTGGTCCTGGAGGCGTAGCGCCCTCGCGCTGCCGATGCTTGCCCTCCTTGCCGCCCCGTGCCGGGCGCAGCGACGGAGCGAGCTGCAGGTCTGGGGGGTCGCGGTCGCATCGCAGCCGGCCTTCTATGGAGCCGGACTCGGGGTGGCGCTCCGGGACGAAGATCGCACGCGGTTTTCGGTCGCCGCGGCGGCGGGCACGCTCGGGTCCTCCGCGCTCGCCGCGCGCGCGGACGCGACGCTGCAGTTCCTTCTCAATCCGTTCAAACGCACGGGCCTCGCCGTCTACGGGGGCGGCGGCCTCTCGCTGGCCGTGGCACGGGGGAGCGCCACGCCCTACCTGCTCCTGGTCCTCGGTGTCGAGCATGCGCCCGGGGGCCCCCGGGGGGCGTTCGCCGAGGTCGGGGTCGGTGGCGGAGTGCGAGTGGCGGTCGGCTATCGCTGGCGGAAATAGAGCGCCCCGGACCGCGCAGGGGTCCGGGGCGACCGGCCTTCAGCTCACAGCGGTCCGAGCGTCAGGCAACGCCCGCCGTCTCCACGGTCTCCGGGCGCACCATCACGGGCTGGCAGTAGCGCTCGCCCAGCGTCCTCAGGTCGCGAATCTGTACGGGGGTGAGCTCTTCGTACCGCTCGGCCAGATACGCCATCGTGTCGTCGAACCACTCCTTGCGATGCTCCTCGGCGGCTTCCAGCACGCCGCACCGCAGGATATGGCTGAAAAGCTCGTCGCGGGCCATCTCAAACGCCGTCGGCACTTGGACTTTGCGACGGCTACCGTGCTTCGACATCACACCTCCAGTCGCGCGGGCGCTTCGCCCGCAGCCCCCAGAATATAAAGGACTGCCGGCGAGCGGGCAAACCTCACAGGTGGCCGGCGAACAGCGTCGCCGCCATCTCGGCCAGCCTGGCCCGGCGCGGCCGCCGGCGCCATTCCTGGGGGGAGACGGGCGTGGCCTTGAGGAGGTCGGCGGCGAACAGGTCGCGCATGGCGCCCCCGACGTCGGGATCGGCCACGAGCGCGTTCATCTCGTAGTTCCTGCGGAGGGAGAGCGGGTCGAGATTGCTCGAGCCGACCAGGGTGACGAAGCCGTCCACCACCGCCGTCTTGGCGTGGAGCATGACGCCGGTCCACTCGTAAATCTCGGCGCCGGCGTCGAGCAGCGGCTGGTAGATGCGGCGGGCGGCGAGGCCCGCGACGGGGTGGTTGTTGCGACCGGGGAGCAGGAGACGGACGCGCACGCCGCGCCGCGCCGCGCGGATCAGGGCCTGCAGCACCGGCGTGGGCGCCACACAGTAGGCGTCGGTCAGCTCGATGGTGAACTCGGCCCGGTCGGCGAGCCATTCGTAAATGGCGGCAACCCGTCCGGCGCCCGGGCGGTCGCCGACGACGATCACCGCGGCCTCACCCTTTTCGCGGGGCGGGGGCTCAACGGACTCGCGAGGCGTCTCGAGCCGGGCGCGCCCCCACATTCGCTCGAACGCCACCCGCAGGTCGCCGACCGCAGGACCGCGGATCGAGACTGCGGTATCGCGCCAGCCCCCGCCGCCCAGGTCCGACGGGGCCCAGTGGTCCGAGATGCAGATCCCCCCGACGAAGGCCACCAGGTCGTCGCAGACCAGCAACTTGCGGTGGTCGCGGTGGCGCAGGCGGAGCCAGCTCCACGGCGCGAGCGGGGAGAGGGGGCGGAAGGGGCGCGCCTCGATGTCGGCGGCGGCGAGCCGACGGGCCACCGAGCCGCCCTTCACGAGCAGCGTCCCGATGGGGTCGTAGATGACGCGGACGCGGGCGCCGCGCCGCCGGGAGGCCGCGAGGGCGGCGGTGAACTCCCGCCCGGTCGCATCGTCCGCCAGAATGAAGTTTTCGAAGCCGACGGAGCGCCGGGCGGCGCGAATGCCGGCCAGCATCGCGGGAAAGGCCAGCGCGCCGTCGCGGAGGATGCGGACGGCGTGCCCGTAGCGGAGCGGGGCCTCCGCGATGCGGGCCAGCTCCAGCAGCACGCGCGGTGCGGCGAGCCGCAGCGGCGGGGAGGCGGGGTTGGACACCCGGGGATGATAGGGGCCGCGGCCGCGCCCGGCGAGTTGGCGGAGGCCCCGGGCCTGGGTAAACTCCACCGATGCCGCAGGACGATACGTACGACCCCGAGCGGGCCCGGAAGCTGGTGGAGATGCTGCGCGCCCTCGCCGGCCGGATCATGGATCTCGATCGGGCGGGCCAGCTGCTCGGGGAGTCGTCGGCGCTGCTGCGGGCGATGGGCGACATCCGCTCCGAGCTGTTCCGTTACGAGGTGCGGCAGACGTTCGACTCCCCGGAGGCGGCGGAGCACCGCCGGATCGTGGAGGACGCGGCGCGCGGCTGGTCGCCCGACTCCGACCCCGACGACAGCGAGGACGAGCCATGGCGGAAGCCGGACGGTCGCTGAAGGTCTTCTACGTCGCGCTCGGCCTCATCGCCATCGCGGGCGTCGCGCTGATCGTCCACGCCGCCACGAGCCGCCCGGCCGCCCCGCTCGTCATGGCCTCGTGCGGCGGGCCGCCGCTGGGCGGCGTCGGGCCGCGCGGCGTGTCGCTGGGCCCGGACTCCGCCCCCGTCCACATCGTCGAGTACGCCGACTTCGAGTGCCCCGCCTGCGCCCAGTTCGCCATCCTCACCATGCCCGACGTCGAGCAACGCCTCATTCCCACCGGCAAGCTCCAGTTCACCTGGATGGACTTCCCGCTCTCGCAGCACCAGAACTCGCCGCTGGCGCACGTCGCCGCGGGCTGCGCCGCCGATCAGGGGAAGTTCTGGCAGATGGAGTACACGCTCTACTACCACCAGGACGACTGGTTCGCGGACAACGACCCGATGGGCAAGTTCCTGGCCTATGCGCGCCAGGCGGGGCTGAACGCCGACTCGTTCCGGGTGTGCGTGCAGCAGCGCCGACCCTGGCCCCGGATCGAGGCCAACGAGTGCTCGGGCGACAAGCTCGGGATCATGGGGACGCCCACCATGTTCGTGAACGGCAAGGAGCTGCCGGAGCCGCCGGCGTTCGACGACCTCCAGCGGATCGTGGACTCCGTGGCGGCGCTGGCCTCGCCGGCGACGCCCCGCCGATGAGGTGAGCGATGCGACACCGCATGGCCGTGGCCGCGCTGGCCCTCGTGGGGCTGCTGGTTTCCACGTACCTGCTGCTCTACAAGCTCGGCGTCGTCGGGCAGATCGTCTGCGTCGGCTCCAGCGGCTGCGAGCGCGTCAACCTGAGTCGCTGGTCGGTGCTGCTCGGCGTGCCGGTGGCCGCGTACGGCGTGGCGGGCTACGTCGTGCTGCTGGGGCTGGCGCTGCTCGGCCTGCGGGACGATCGCCTGGGGAGTCCGGCGCCCACCCGCTGGCTCGCGGGCCTCTCGGGCGTCGGCGTGTTGTTCTCGCTCTACCTGCTGTTTCTCGAGCTGACGGCGATCCACTCCATCTGCATCTGGTGCAGCGTGTCGGGCGTGGTGATCCTGGCCATCTTCGTGGTGTCGGCCGGCGCCCTGCTGGGGACTAGTCGCTCCCCCGCACCGTGAGCACGGGGCAGGTGGCGGTGCGCGCGATGCGCTCCGCCACGCTGCCCAGCAGCAGGTGCTTCAGGCCGGTCCGGCCGTGCGTAGCGACGACGATCAGGTCGGCGTGGCGGCGCACGGCGGCGTCGGTGACGGCGACGTAGGCCGGACCGAACACCACCTCCGCTTCCCATGGCGCCCGCCCGCCGATCTCCCGGGCGCCGAACTCCTGCAACTGCTCCTTCGCCATGGCCGCCATGCCCGCCAGCTCGAGCGCCACGACCTCGGGATCGGGGCTGGCGCCCTCGAGCGCGTGGAGCAGGACGATCCGCGCGCCGAACTGGCGCGCGATCTCCACCGCCGGCGCCACGGCGACGGCGCTGTTGGCCGAGAAGTCGGTGGTCACCACAATGGTCCGGAACACCGTCAGGCCTCGCCTTCCTCGTAGGCCACCTTGAGCTTCTGCACCACCGCCGGGTCGGCGAGCGTGGTGGTGTCGCCGAGCGCGCGGCCCTCGGCGATGTCCCGCAGCAGGCGGCGCATGATCTTGCCGCTGCGCGTCTTGGGCAGGTCGGCCGTGAACAGGATGTCGTCCGGCCGCGCGATCGCGCCGATCTTGCCGGCCACGTGCTCCTTCAGGTCGTCCTTCAGCTCGTCATGGGGCTCGAAGCCCGTCTTGAGCGTCACGAATGCGGCCACCGCCTGCCCCTTGAGCTCGTGATGTTTGCCCACCACCGCCGCCTCCGCCACGGCCGGGTGGTCCACCAGCGCGCTCTCGATCTCCATCGTGCCGATCCGGTGCCCCGCCACGTTCAGCACGTCGTCCACGCGACCGAGCAGCCAGAAGTACCCGTCCTCGTCGCGCTTCGCCCCGTCGCCGGGGAAGTACAACCCCGGCCACTTCGACCAGTAGACCTCCCGGTAGCGCTCGTCGTCGCCCCAGATGGTCCGCAGCATCCCCGGCCACGGCCGCGTCAGCGCCAGGAAGCCGCCGCCCACCTCGACTCGCCGTCCGTCGCCGTCCACCACCTCCACGCCCACCCCCGGAAACGGCCGCGTGGCCGAGCCGGGCTTCGTGGCGACCACGCCCGGCAGCGGCGTGATCATGATGCCCCCGGTCTCCGTCTGCCACCAGGTGTCCACGATCGGGCAGCGCTGGCCCCCGATGTTGTGGTGGTACCACATCCACGCTTCGGGGTTGATCGGCTCGCCCACCGACCCCAGCAGCCGCAGCGTGGAAAGATCGTGCCGCGCCGGCAGCTCGGCCCCCCACTTCATGAAGGCCCGGATCGCCGTCGGCGCCGTGTAGAAGATCGTCACGCCGTAGCGCTCCACGATGTCCCACATCCGGTCCCGCTCCGGCCAGTCCGGCGCCCCCTCGTAGAGCACCTGTGTCGCACCCAGCGCCAGCGGACCATACGTGACGTACGAGTGGCCCGTCACCCACCCCACATCCGCCGTGCACCAGAACACGTCCTCGCCCTTGAGGTCGAAGACCAGCTTCGTCGTCGCGGTGACCTGCGTGAGGTAGCCGCCCGTGGTGTGGACGATCCCCTTGGGCTTCCCGGTGGTGCCGCTGGTGTAGAGGATGAACAGCACGTCCTCCGAGCTCATCCGCTCCGGCTCGCAGAAAGGCGCCGCGTCCTGCATCAGCCGGTGCCACCAGTGGTCGCGCCCTTCCTGCATGTGCACGAACGCCTCGTCGCCCTGGGCCCCGAGCCGGCGCTGGTAGACGACCACGTGCCGGATCGTCGGGCATTGCTCCAGCGCCTGGTCGGCCGCCCGCTTGAGCGGCACCACCTGGCCGCGCCGGAACCCGCCGTCGGCCGTGACCAGCACCACCGCGCCGGCGTCGTTGATCCGGTCGCGCAGGCTCTCGGCACTGAAGCCGCCGAACACCACGGAGTGCGGCGCCCCGATCCGCGCGCAGGCCAGCATCGCGACGACCGCCTCCGGGATCATCGGCAGGTAGATCGCCACGCGGTCCCCCCGCCGCACGCCGAGCTTCTTGAGGACGTTGGCGAACTTGTTCACCTCGCGGTACAGGTCCCAGTAGGTGATCGTCCGGCGCTCGCCCGGCTCACCCTCCCAGATCAGCGCCGCCTGGTTGCGCCGCGCCGTCCCCACGTGCCGGTCCAGGCAGTTGACCGACGCGTTCAGCTCGCCGCCCACGAACCACCGCGCGTGCGGCGGATCCCATTCCAGCACGCGGTCCCAGCGCCGCGACCACTCCAGGAGCTCCGCCTGCGACGCCCAGAAGCCCTCCATGTCGCGCGCCGCGGCGTCGTACAGCGCGGCACTGCCGCAGTGCGCCGCCGCCCGGAACGCCTCCGGTGGCGGAAACACCCGCGTTTCGTCCAGCAGCGTGTCGATCCGGTGCGCGTCGGTCATGACAGAGTCCCCTTTCGGGCTTCTGGCCCGAAGTGTCCACCACTCTTGCGCTTAAAGTGGGAAAAGTCGTATGGTATGGCGCCCATGTACGAGCCTCAACCGGCCTGCGCGCCCGCAGGTCGCCTGAGGTCCGCGATTGTGCCACCCGTTAGAGGAGTTAGGTATGTCTCGCATCACCGGCCGGGTCAAGTGGTTCAACGACGCGAAGGGCTTCGGGTTCATCGAGCGGGAAGGTGGTCCCGACGTCTTCGTGCACTACTCGGCGATTCAGGCGGAGGGCTTCAAGTCCCTCAAGGAGAACGACAAGGTGGAGTTCGAGGTCCGCGAGGGCCCGAAGGGACTCCAGGCCGCCAACGTCACCAAGATCTGAGTCGCGAAGTCCGGCCGCGGTCGAGGGCCCGGGGACAACCCGGGCCCTCGCCGTGAGAGGCCCAAGCGTGCAGGCGATGTAAGTGGCGATGTCCATCACTGACGCGGAACGCCACTGTTCTCAGCGATGTTGCCCATAGGGCCAAACAAGCCGCAATAATCTGATACACAACGACTTACAACAGACTTGCCTGGCGCGGCACCATTCCTTCGTATCCGTCGGTGCATGGAGGAGCTGCTGGTTCATGCGCCGACGGTCCTCGACCGGGGCTCGCGGGCGGCATTTCGCTCGGAGGCCTTGCGACTGGTCGAGGCCTCTCCGGGGCCGCCAAGCGCGGAGCGCGGGGGAGGGCGCCTGGTCGTGGATCTCGGCCGCACCACGCACGTGGACAGCGCCGGCCTCGGCACGCTCATTCTGGTGCGGGAGCGCGCGTCGCAGCTGCGTCGCACCGTCTGCCTGCGGGGCGCGTCGGAGGAGCTGCGCTTCCTCCTGGTCCTGATCCGCATGGAGGATCGCTTCGAGTTCGAGCCGTCGGCGACCTGAGCGGACCCCGCCTGCTCGGCCCGGCTGCCGGCGGGCTATATTTGCGCTCCACTATGGGATTCCCAACCGGGCGGCGGGCGGGCGCGGATGGCGGCGGGCGCTAGCGGCGCGGCGCCGGCGCTCGAGGTCGCCGGGCTGAGCAAGCGGTTCGGCCACGTGCGGGCACTGCGCGCCGTGGACTTCGCCCTCGGCGCCGGGGAGTCGCTCGCGGTCTTCGGCCCCAACGGCGCCGGCAAGACGACGCTGCTGCGGGTGCTGGCGGGCCTCCTGCGCCCGGACGGCGGCACGGTCCGCTTCGGGGGGGAGCTGCTGGTGCGCGCCAACGCGGCGCATCGGCGCCGGGTCGGTCTCATCTCCCACCACTCGTTGCTGTACGACGGACTGACGGCCGCGGAGAACCTGGTGTTCTACGCGCGGCTCTACGGCCTGGCGCAGCCGAAGGCCGCGGCGACCGAGGCGCTGGAGGCGGTGGGCCTGGCCGAGCGTGCCGGGGACCGCGTGGGGACGTTCAGCCGCGGCATGGTGCAGCGGCTGGCGATCGCGCGGGCGGTGCTGCACGGCCCGGACGTCCTGCTGCTCGACGAGCCGTTCAGCGGGCTCGACCAGGCGGCCGCCGCGGCGCTGCGGCGGCTCCTGGCGCGGCTGCGCGAGGAGCGCCGCACCATGGTGCTGGTGACGCACAACCTCGACGAGGGCCTCGAGCTGGCGACCCGCGTCGCGATCCAGGTGGCGGGACGGTTCGTGTCGGAGGGCCCGAGGGACGGCGACCTGGCCGCCTACCGGGAGCGCTACGCGGAGGCGACGGCCGTCCGTGGCTGAGTTCCTCGCGCACGCGTGGGCCATCGCGGCGAAGGACCTGCTGCTGGAGTTCCGGAGCCG
>Ga0335078_10003485_pt1 | contig 23394 bp, 23 predicted proteins | sample Lox_Sample_32_FD_206711 | JGI IMG/M metagenome (GOLD analysis project Ga0335078, IMG submission 206711) | Soil microbial communities from Loxahatchee National Wildlife Refuge, Florida, United States - Lox_Sample_3.2 | ecosystem: Environmental > Terrestrial > Soil > Wetlands | place: USA... | reverse complement strand
GAGCTGAGCCACGAGCTCCAGCGCGCGGTCGACCCCTCGATCAAGGAGGTCGCGAAGGAGTTCGCCGCCGAGGCGTCCGAGACCAAGGCGCCTGCCTGATCCGATGGCGACCGATCTCGAGCTCCTTACCGTGGGCCGGATCAGCATCGACCTGTACTGCGATCAGGTCGGCGCCGACTGGCACGCGGCGCGGAGCTTCAGCAAGGCGATCGGCGGCAGCCCGACGAACGTGGCGGTCGCCGCCGCGCGCCTCGGCCATCGCGCGGCGGTATACACCAAGGTGGGTGCCGATCCGTTGGGCGAGGTGGCGATCGGTGAGTTGCGCGATTTTGGTGTCGACACGCGGTTCGTGTCGATCGAGCCGGGAACGGTCACGCCGCTGGCGTTCGCCGTGCTCGACCCACCGGAGGACCCGCAGTTGCTGTTCCGCCGTGACCCGCCCGTACCCGATTTCCAGCTCCGCATGGGCGAGGTGGGGTGGGAGACCGCCGAGACCGTGCCGGTGCTGTGGATCACCGGCGGCGCGCTCTCGCAGAACCCGAGCCGCTCGACCGTGGAGGCGATGCTTTCGATGCGCGCGCGCCGCCGTCACACGGTCCTCGACCTCGACTATCGCCCGACCTTCTGGCGCTCGCGCGAGGAGGCCTCGGCCCGGATCGGTGCCGCCGTCGCGCACGCCACGATCGCGGTCGGCAACCGCGAGGAGTGCGCGGTGGCGGTGGGCACCGACGATCCCCGCGCGGCGGCGCAAAGGCTGCGAGACCGCGGTGTTCAGCTGGCCATCGTCAAGCTCGGCGGCGACGGCGTGCTGCTCTCGAGCGACGAGGGCGAGCGCGTGATCGCGCCGCCGCCGATCCAGGTGCTGTGCGGGCTCGGGGCCGGCGATGCGTTCGGCGGCGCGCTCGCCCACGGGCTGCTCAGCGGATGGCCGCACGAGCGCACGGTCGCATTCGCGAACGCGGCCGGCGGGATCGTCGCCTCGCGCCTGTTGTGCTCGCAGGCGATGCCGTACGAACAGGAGGTGGTCGAGCTGCTCGAGGGGTCGCCGGCATGAGCGCGACTGCGGCACCCGCGACGACGACCGTTAGGGCGGGCGCCGCCCGGCGCCGGATCGGAGTCGGGGTTATCGGGTTCGGGTGGCTCGGCCAGGCGCACACCCGCTCGCTGCTGCGGATCCCGACGCTGTTCGAGAACCGCACGTTCGACGCAGAGCTCGTCGCGTGCAGCGATGCGCTGCCGGCGCGGGTGGAGCAGGCGATCACCTCGTTCGGCTTCAAGCGTGCCTCGGCCGCATGGGAGTCGGTGATCGAGGACCCCGACGTCGAAGTCATATACATCGCCGCGCCGAACATGGTCCATGTTCAGCTGGTCGAGGCCGCCGCTAAGGCGGGGAAGGCGGTGTTCTGTGAGAAACCGGTCGGCGGGACGCCCGAACAGGTGGCCCGGGCCGCTCAGGCCGCTCGCGAGGCCGGCGTCATCAGCGGCGTCGGCTACAACTATCGCTGGGCGCCGCTCGTCCGCTACGCCCGCGAGCTGATCGCAACCGGCGAGCTCGGTGAGATCACGAACTACCGCGGCCGGTTCTTCTCGATGTACGGCGCCGACCCGCTCGGCATCAACTCGTGGCGGTTCCAGCTCGACCAGGCCGGCTACGGCGTCACCAGCGACCTGATGAGTCACTCGGTCGACCTCGCGCACATGCTGATCGGGCCGATCGCGAAGCTCACGGGCACGCTCGAGACATTCATTTCCGAGCGCCCCGCGCCCGGGGAGGGTGCGAGCCACTACGGACGCGGTCGGCCGGAGGACCCGCGCACGCCGGTAACGAACGAGGACTATGCGGCGATGCTGTGCGTGTTCGCGTCGGGCGCGCGCGGCACGTTCGAGGTCAGTCGGACGCTGGTCGGACCCGAGAGCGAGAACGCGTTCGACGTGTACGGCACGCGCGGCGCGGTCGGGTGGAACTTCGAGCGGCTGAACGAGCTCCGCGTCTACCGCGCCACCGAGGACCGCGGCTCGGGCTACACCACCGTGCTCGGCGGCGACCGATTCGGGCACCACGGCATCTTCGTACCGGGCAGCGGCAACACGATCGGGTTCGAGGACCTGGTGACGATCGAGGACTACGAGTTCTGCACGGCGGTGGCGGAAGGGCGGCCGTACGAGCCGAGCTTCGAGCAGGCGCTCGCTTGGGCGGCGGTGCAGGACGCGCTCCTGCGCTCGACGCGAAGCGGGAGTTGGGAGGAGGTGCGTCTGTGACCGCCACGACCGCGGTGGCGCCTCTCCGGATCGGCGTCATCGGCGTGGGCCGGATCGGGCGGATGCACGCGGAGCTCATCGCGCACCAGGTCCCGGGCGCGGCGCTCGGCGCGATCTACGACGCATACGAGCCGGCGGCCCGGGGCATCGCGACGCAGCTCGGGGTGCCGGCGGCCGCAAGCGTCGAGGAGATCTTCGACTCACAGCTCGACGCGGTCGCGATCTGCTCGAGCTCCGACACCCACGTCGATCTCCTGATCGCGGCCGCGGAAGCGGGCAAGGCGGTGTTCTGCGAGAAGCCGGTGTCGCTCGACCTATCCGAGGTCGACCGCGCGATCGGCGCGATCGAGGCCGCGGGCGTGCCGTTCCAGATCGGCTTCAACCGCCGGTTCGACCCGGCGCACGCGTCGGTCCGTGAGGCGGTGGTGTCGGGCGCGGTGGGGGAGCCGCACCTCGTGCGAATCTCGAGCCGCGACCCCGAGCCGCCGCCGTTGGACTACGTCAAGACGTCGGGCGGCTTATTTCTCGACATGATGATCCACGACTTCGACATGGCCCGGTTCGTGACCGGCAGGGACGTGGTCGAGGTGTTCGCGCGCGGCGCGCTTCGGATCGAGCCGGCGTTCGCGGAGGCGCACGACATCGACACCGCGCTCGTGACGCTCGTCCACGAGGACGGATGCCTGACCGCGATCGACAACTCCCGCCGGGCCGCCTACGGCTACGACCAGCGCGTGGAGGTGTTCGGGTCGGCGGGGATGGCCGTGTCCGAGAACCCCCGCGCCCACACGGGGAGCGTGCTGACCGCGGCGGGCGAGCGGCGTCCGCCCAATCCGTACTTCTTCCTCGAGCGCTACCTGCCGAGCTATGTCCGCGAGTGGGAGGCGTTCGTCGAGGCCGTCAAGACGGGCGTCGCCCCGCCGGTGTCGACGGGCGACGCACGTGCCCCGCTCGTCATCGGACTTGCGGCGGGGCGCTCACTGCGAGAGGGTCGCCCTGTGCACGTCGACGAGGTGAAAGCGGAGTGAGGATCTACCTGACGGGCGCGAGCGGCTTCGTCGGCTCGAACCTCGCGCACGTGTTCGCGCGCGAGCACGGCGCCGAGGTGGTGGCGCCGGCGCACGAGCACGTCGACCTGACAGACGAGCTGTTGGTGCGTCGGTCGGTCCTGGCCACCCGGCCCGACGCCGTCGTCCACGCCGCGATCTGGAACGACCCCGCCGGGCTGCTCAGCTACCGCCGGCACGCCTGGGAGTCATACGTTGGCGCCACCCGTAACGTCGTGGCGGCCGCCAATGCCGTCGATGCGCACGTGGTGCTGATATCGACCGACTGGGTATTCGACGGCACCCAGGGGCCCGCGCCAGAGTCCGAGCCGCCGAACCCGATCAACACATATGGCTTCCTCAAGGCCTGCTCAGAGCTGGTGGTCACCGAAAGCGCGGGCTGCGGGACGGTGGCGCGGATCGCCGGAGTACAGGGCGTGCACAGGGCACGAGCCAAGGCGCCCCGCCGGCAGGACGCCGGCTTCGGCTATCTCGTGGTCTCGATGGTCGATGCGCTGCGGGCGGGGGAGCGGTTCGCCGTCTGGGATGGGCCCGGGCTCAATCAGCTCGCCACGCCGACGCTCGCCACCGACGCGGCCGAGCTGATCTGGCTGGCACTCACGCGCGAGGCCACCGGGGTGCTCCATTGCTGTGGCGGCGAGCACGTCGATCGGGTGGGTCTGGCGCGCCGGGCGATCGACGTGTTCGGGCTCGATGCCGATCTGCTCGATGTGATTCCCCCGCCGGACGACGTCGTCGCAGCGGGAGGGATCCCGCGCGACACCCGGCTCGACGCGACCGACACCGCGGCGCGACTGGGGGTCGAGCTGCCCGAGCTCGACGCGATGCTGCACCGGCTGCGGGCCGAGGTCGAGTCATCATGGTGCCTGACATGAGTCGCCTCACCGTCGCCCAGGCGCTGGTCCGGTTCCTCGCGGTGCAGGAGGTGGAGCGGGACGGCGTGCGGTCGCGGTTCTTCGCGGGCTGCTTCGGGATCTTCGGGCACGGCAACGTCGCGGGGATCGGGCAGGCGCTTCACCAGTACCGCGACATGCTCGCCTTCCACCCCGCCCGTAACGAGCAGGCGATGGTCCACATCGCCGCCGGCTACGCGCGGCAGCGAAACCGGCTCGGCACGTTCGCGTGCACGACCTCGGTCGGACCGGGGGCGACGAACATGGTGACCGGCGCGGCGGCCGCGACGATCAACCGGCTGCCGGTGCTGCTGCTCCCGGGCGACACGTTCGCCACTCGCACGCCACATCCGGTGCTCCAGATGCTCGAGGTGCCGTACGACGCCACCGTGTCGGTCAACGACTGCTTCCGCCCGGTCTCGAGGTTCTACGAGCGGGTAGAGCGGCCCGAACAGCTGATCCCGGCCGCGCTCGAGGCGCTGCGCGTGCTGACCGACCCGGCCGACACCGGGGCGGTGACGCTCGCAATGCCCGAGGACGTGCAGGCCGAGGCGTTCGAGGTGCCCGACGAGTTCCTCAAACGGCGCGTGTGGGCGGTCTACCGGCAGCCGCCCGCGCCTGCGGCCATGACTCGTGCGGCCGAGCTGGTTCGTGGCGCGCGTCGTCCGCTGATCGTCGCCGGCGGAGGTGTGATCTACAGCGAGGCGACCGCCGCGCTGCGCGCGCTCGTGGACGCGAGCGGGATTCCCGTGGGCGAGACGATGGCCGGGCGCGGCGCGCTCACCTCGGACCATCCGCTGAGCCTCGGCGCGATCGGCGCCACCGGGACCAGCGCCGCGAATCGCATCGCGCGGGAAGCGGATCTCGTGATCGGCATCGGCACCAGGTGGAGCGACTTCACGACCGCGTCGAAGTCCGCCTTCCAGGATCCGGGGGTGCGCTTCGTCAACGTGAACGTCGCCGGGTTCGATGCCGGCAAGCAGAGCGGACTGCCCGTGGTGGGCGACGCGCGCGTGGTCCTCGAACAGCTTCGCGACGTGCTCGCCGGGTATCGCGTCGCCGGGGATTGGGAGGGACGCGCACGAGCGGAGGCGCGTGGGTGGGCGGACGAGCTCGCGCGGGTGCTCTCGCTCGATGGCGACCCGGGTGGCCCACCGACCCAGGCACAAATAATCAAAGAAATAAACGACGCCGCGGGCGAGACCGGGGTGCTCGTGAACGCGGCCGGGTCGGCCCCCGGGGACCTGCACAAGCTGTGGGTCGCTCGTGATCCCGCCGGCAAGGGCTACCACGTCGAGTACGGGTATTCGTGCATGGGCTACGAGATTCCGGGCGGCATCGGCGTGAAGCTCGCGGCGCCCGAGCGCGAGGTGTACGTGCTCGTCGGCGACGGGTCGTATCTGCTGATGCCCGGAGAGCTGGTGACGGCGGTCGCCGAGCGCGTCCCGATCGTGATCGTGCTCGTCGACAATCACGGGTACGCATCGATCGGCGCGCTGTCGCGGTCGATCGGGTCGGGCGGGTTCGGGACGCTCTACCGGTTCTCGGACAACGGGTCGGTGCCGGTCGATCCGGCCTCGACGGAGGTCCTCCCGATCGACCTGGCGGCCAACGCCGAGAGCCTCGGCGCGCGGGTGGTGCGCGCCGGGAGCATTGCGGAGCTGCGTGAGGGGTTGGCGAGTGCGCGAGGCGCCGACGGACCGGTGGTCATCCACATCGAGGCCGACCGCTACGCGGGCGTGCCGAGCTACGAGAGCTGGTGGGATGTGCCGGTGGCGGAGGTATCCGAGGAGGAGGCCGTGCAGGCCGCGCGCGCCGAATACGAGCGCGCCCACGCGAGCCAGCGCCAGTATCTAGGCTCACCGTATGAGTGAGCTTCTGATCTCCGGCGCCTCGGCCCCCGGGCCCGACGGCGCAATCGTGTCGTTCGAGCCCGAGGCGGTGGGATTCGATTACGTCGGGTTCGAGGTGCTGGCGCTCGAGGGCGGCGGTACCGCCGAGCGCGTATGCGGCGTCCGCGAGCTGTGCGTGGTCGTGATCTCCGGCGTCGTGCACGTGGCCTCCGAGCACGGCGAGTGGTTCGACATCGGCGGCCGTGCCGATCCGTGGGGGGGCCTGCCCGACGCCGCCTACCTCCCGCCCGAGTCGCACGTCGGGCTGCGCGCCGGCGAGGAAGGCGCCGAGGTCGCGCTGTGCTGGGCGCCGGCGCTTCGAGGTGCGAACCCGCGCGTGCTGCCGGGGATCGAGATCGAGGTCGAGACCCGCGGGCGCGGCAACTTCGAGCGGTCGATCCGCCCGATCCTGATGGAGAACGAAGCGGCCGGTTCGCTGCTCGTGGTCGAGGTGCTGACTCCGGGCGGCCACTGGTCGAGCTATCCGCCGCACAAGCACGACCATGACGACCCGCCGCGGCAGTCCCTGCTCGAGGAGGTCTACTACCACCGAATCAAACCCGAATCCGGGTTCGGATTGATGCGCGTGTATGACTTCGAGACCGAGCTCGACGAAGCGCTCACGTTCCGCGACCGCGACTCCGTGCTTGTCGCGCGCGGCTACCACACGGTGTCGGCTCCGCCCGGCTATGACTCGTACTACCTGAACGTGATGGCCGGCCCGCAACGGCTGTGGGCGGTCGTCAACGACCCCGACCACGAATGGATCCTCGATGGCAGTAACAGCAACCCGCCTTCTTGACAACTACATCGATGGCGAGTGGACGCCGGCGCAAGCCGCGACCGGCGAGCTCGACGTGTCGAATCCGGCCAACGGAGAGGTGCTCGCGCGCGTGCCCCTGTCGGGATCTGCGGATCTGGATGCCGCGGTCCGGGCGGCGCGCGAGGCGCTGCTCGAGTGGCGGTCGGTGTCGACGATCGGGCGCGCCCGGAAGTTGTTCGAGCTCCGCGAGCGGCTGGTCGCGCGCCAGGACGACCTCGCCCGATCGGTGACCACCGAGATGGGGAAGACCCTGGTGGACGCGCGCGCCGAGGTGGCGCGGATGATCGAGATGGTCGAGGCGGCGTGCGCGATCCCGACGACGATGCAGGGGCGGATCCTGGAGGACGTCTCGCGCAACATCGACGCGGAGACGATCCGTCAGCCGGTCGGCGTGTGCGCGGCGATCGTGCCGTTCAACTTCCCCGCGATGGTGCCGTTCTGGTTCCTCCCGTTCGCGATCGCGTGCGGCAACACGTTCGTGTTGAAGCCTTCCGAGCAGGTGCCCTTGACGCAGCAGATTGCCTTTGAGGAGCTGCACGAGCTGGGGTTGCCGCCCGGCGTGGTCAACCTGGTGAACGGCTCGCGTGAGGTGGTGGAGGGGATCCTCGACCATCCCGGGATCGACGCGGTGTCATTCGTCGGGTCGGCGCCGGTGGCGCGGATCGTGTACGAGCGCGCGGCCAAGGCCGGCAAGCGGGTGCAGGCGCTGGGCGGCGCCAAGAACCACATGGTGGTGATGCCCGACGCGGTCATCGACAAGACCGTGGAAGGGATCATCGGCTCGGCATTCGGCGCGGCCGGGCAGCGGTGCATGGCGGGGTCCGTGGTGGTGACCGTGGCCGACGCGCACGAGCAGCTCATGCCGCCGCTGATCGAGGCCTCGCGCGCGCTCCACGTCGGCGACGGCCTGGAGGAGTCGAGCGACGTCGGGCCGGTGATCTCGTGCACCGCGCGCGACCGGATCCGGGAGTGGATCGACCGGGGCGAGGCCGCCGGGGCCAAGGTGGTCTTGGATGGCCGGGCGTCCGAGGGCGGGGATCCCAACGGCTCGTATGTCGGGCCGACGATCCTCGACGGCGTCACCCCGGAGATGGACATCGCCCAGGAGGAGGTGTTCGGGCCGGTCTTGTGCGTGATCAGCGCCCCGACTTTGGACGAGGCGATCGGGATCGTCAACTCGACCCGGTTCGGGAACGGCACGTCGATCTTCACCGAGTCGGGCTCGTCGGTTCGGCGCTACCGCCACGAGATCCAGGCGGGCATGGTCGGCGTCAACATCGGCGTCGCCGCGCCCGTGGCGTTCTTCCCGTTCAGTGGTTGGAAGGACTCGTTCCTCGGCGACCTTCACGCCCACGGCACCGACGCCGTCGAGTTCTACACCCGCAAGAAGACCGTCACCAGCCGCTGGTTCTCGAGCGGGCAGGGGAGCGGGACGTACTTCGTCGAGCGCTGAGCGGTTAGCGCGCGATGTGCGGCGTCGCGTGAGCCCCGGACAGGTGACGTGTCGCGGAGCCGCTGGTCGGAACCGACAGCAGCAGCACGAGCACGGCCACGCCGAGTGCCAGCACCGCGATCAGCGCGGCGAGCGCCGAGCGAGCGCGCGTCGTGCTCGGCGCGGACAGCTGAAAGGTTTCGGACACGGACACGACGGCCTCCTCGGGCTGAGCTCGGTACGTCTTCGTTCACCGAGAAGATGCGCTCAGCGCGCGCCTGATACCTCGCGTGACTGGGCGAGCACGGCGCCCGAGATCACGACCGCGGCGCCGACCGGCTGGTACCAGCTGAGCGCCTCTCCCAAGGCTACGACGCCGAGCACGGTCGAGACGATCGGCATCACGTAGGTGACCGTCGAGGTCACGGTGGCGCCGACGTCGCGGATCAGCGAGTAGTTGAGCAGGAACGTGAGGCCGGTGCCGATCACCCCCAGCGCGAGGAGGCTGAGGATGTGCTTGGCGACCACGCCGTGCGGCGCGGCGCTGAACAGCGCGGTGAGGATCGCCAGGATCGCGGTGGCGCAGATCAGCTGGGCGGTCGCGAGCGCCAGCGGTCCGTCGCGGCGATGGGCCAGATACCGTCGCGCGTAGGGGAAACCGAGACCGTACGACGCCGCCGCGCCCAGGCAGAGCAGGTTCCCCGCCAGCGAGGTGGTGCCGATCCCTCGCCAGACGCCGAGCACGATCAGCACGCCGATGAACCCGATGATCAGGCCGGCGATCCGCCGCGGCGTCGCGTGCTCGTCGGCGAGCGCGAGGATCGCCACCGGGAACGTGAACAGCGGAACCGTGGCGTTCCAGATACCGGCCAACACGCTCGACACGTGGCGCTCGCCGTAGGCGAACAGCGTGAACGGGAGGACGTTCAAGAGGATCGCGGCGATCGCGAGCTGACCCCAGAGGCGTGGCCCTCCTGTGGGCAACCGTTCGCCGCGAAGCGCCAGGATCGCGAGCAGAGTCGCGGTCCCGACGAGTACGCGCCCGAGTGAGACCTGGAGCGGCGCAAACGCTTCGTCGCCGATCTTGATGAACAGAAACGTCGACCCCCAGGCGATCGCCAGGAGGACGAACCGCAACGGCCAGGTGGTTCTCACCCCACGACAGGCAGCGCGCGCTCGTTGGACAGCCTCGTCAGCGTGCGCTGCATGGTCGAGGTGACGAGCTTGTATGCGTCCTCGGGGTCGGCGCGCGAGCCGAGCCGGTCGCGAAGATCGATCGGCTTGAGCACTCGGATCGAGATTTTGGCCGGAAGCGGCACGCGCAGGGGCAGATCCAGGATCGTGACTCCGAAGGGCGGCCCGATCGCCGCGGGAAGCACCTTCAGGCGCAAGCGCTCGTCGAGCCGCAGGGCGCGGGCCAGCCGCCGTCCCTGGCCGAGGAACAGCGCGGTTTCCTGGCCGCCGATCGCCACCACCGGCACGATCGGAACCCGGTGCTTGAGGGCGAGTTCGACAAACCCGGTCCGGTTCGCGAAATCGATCCGGTCGGACTTCCACGACGGACGGTACGTCTCGTGGTCGCCGCCCGGGTACACGAGCAGCGCGGCGTTCCGGCGCAGGGCGCGTGCCATGTTCGCCGGTGACGCCGGGACCGTCCCATAGCGCTCGAGCAGCGCGCGCAGACCCGGGAGCTTGAACACCAGGTCGTGCGCGAGTTGGTGGAAGCGGCGTTCCGCTCCGAAGTGGTCGTAGAAGTGCTGACCGAACACGAACGTGTCCGCGATCAGCGTGCCGCCCGAATGGTTGCCGACGAGCAGCACCGGACCCTCGGGCGGGATGTGAGCGAGGCCGCGGACGTCGGCCCGGAAGTACAGGTGTGAGGAGAGCCTCACGGCCGGCAGCGTGCGCTCGATGTACATCGGATCGCGAAGCACGAACGGGTCGCGCTCGCCGTGATCGGTGACGGTGGCGGCGAGATCCTCGCCGATCGCGGCGAGCATTCGCATGTACGCCTCCGCCGGTCCCAGCGACCCGCGCAGCATTTTCGTCAATCCTGGAGCCATGCGTGTTGGTCTACCCCCGGACGCCCCAGTTGCAAGCAGGTGAACGGAGGGATAGGGTTTTTAGGCGTGGGGCGTTTGGCGGTCGTTTTGGTCGCATCGCTGTTCGTGATGGCTCCGGCTGCGCAGGCGGCAGCGCGCTCGGACGGCTCGGTGCCGGCGCCGGCACAGGTCACCCAGCTGGTGACCAGCGTGCCGGCCTCGACGCTGAATCAGGTGGGCTTCGGCGGCAGCCGCAACCCGATCACGAGTCCCGTGTTCGGGATATCCAAACGCAACAGCCACTTCACGAGCGACGGCAAGCCCGAGATCCTGACGGTGGAGCTCGCCTGGTGCCCTCATTGCGCGGCGAACAGCTGGGCGCTGGCGGTGGCGCTCAGCCGCTTCGGAACCCTCACGGGGTTGGGCGAGATCAACACCGGCACCCATTTCTGCAAGGTCGCCGAGGATCCGTGCAACCTGAACCCGCTGTCGTGTTTCCCGTACACGGACGGGCTCAGCTTCCTCGGCGCCACATACCGGAGCCCTTACATCAGCTTCGCCGCGCTCGTGCTGCAAGACGTCAACGGACACAACCTCGAAAAGCCGAGCCGGCACGAGGCCCGCTCGCTCAAGAGGTTCCATCTACAAGGAGTGGCGCCCGCGCTCGATGTCGGAGGCGCCTGGAGCTTTCAGGGATCCGGCTATGACCCCGGGACGCTCGCCCACAAGAGCTGGTCGCAGATCGCCGGGAGCCTCGCGAGCGCGCACGATCGCATCGCGCGTCAGGTCGACGGGCTGGCCAACCTGTTCACCGCCGCGATCTGCCGTGTGACCAAGGGCCGCCCCAGCAGCGTGTGCAGCTCGGCCGGTGTGCGCGCCGCCGATGATGCGGTCCTCCGCAAGTTCCCGTCCGGGCCGCCGCCTCCATCGTGATCACCGTGACCAGATCGGCACGACGACGGGGCAGGGTCGCTCTCGCGGTCCTCGCGGCCGTGCTGCTTGGGTTCGCGGCGGCCGCGGCCGCGCGCGCGGCCGCGGTCCCGGCACCAAGGGATGCCCTGCGCCAGGCACAGGCGCTCGCGCCACAGGCGAGCGCTGCCGCCTCCGCGCTGACGCAAGCCACGGCACCGGGGCTCTGGATCAACAGTCGTGAAGCGGACGCTCCTCCTTACGGCAGAAGCGTCTTCACCGAGTCGAGGCAGGCCGTCGGGAACCTTGCGGGGCTGTCGCCCACCGCGATCGGATTGATCATCACGGCGGATCGGGGGCTCGCCGAAGATGGCATCGCGCAGGCGCACGGTGGAACCGCCGCGTTTCTTGCGAGCGCGCGGGGGGCGCTTTCCGCCGGCGACCGTCAAGCGCACACGGGAAACCCGTCGGCGGCGGTCGATTTGTACGCGAAGGCGTGGCAGTTGGCCTACGGTGCCCTCGCCCGGTTGGTTGCGAGCAAGGTCACCAGCGTTCCGTCCGCCACGCTCGCGGCGGCGGCGGTGCAGGCGCTCGCCGGCACGCGGTTCGGCATGTCCGGCCCGATGATCGACCAGTCATTGCCACCGCTCACGTCCGGCGGCAAGCCCGAGGTTTTCTACGCCGGGTCCGAGGCGTGCCCATTCTGCGGCGTTCAGCGCTGGGGGATGATCGTCGCGCTCTCGCAGTTCGGGACGTTCTCGAACCTGCACCTCATGCAGAGCGTCCTCACTACGCCCCCGCAGGTGACGACGTTCACCTTCTTCGGATCCAGCTATCACAGCCCCTACATCTCGTTCGTGCCGGTCGAGGTGTGGAGCAACGTCCCGCACCCTCCCGGCCTCTCCCGTCTGCAGCCACTCACCGATTCCGAGTCAGCGCTCCTGCACAGGTTCGATCCGTCGGTCGAGACGCCGTTCATTGACGTCGCCAACCGGTTCATCATCGACAGCTCGACGGTCGACCCACACCTCATCGCCCACAAGTCGTGGATGCAGCTTGCCGGTGCTCTGACCGACCCGAGCAACGTGTCCACCCAGGCGATCGCGGGCGAGGCCGAGGTCCTCACCGCTGAGTTGTGTCTCGCGACCAGCGGCAACCCCCAGTCGGTTTGCTCGTCGACGGTCGTCCAGCAGTACGAAGCCGCGCTGCCCACGTTGACCGGCAAGGGCGGGTCGTGTCCGGCGCCGCCGCCGCCGGGAGGTCCACCGCCCGCGGGTCCGCCGCCGGCTCGCGATGCCGCGGCGAACCGCACCGCGAGGCCGGGTCCGGTCGCGGTCGCGGCGCGTTGCCAGGGCTAGCGCATCTGCCGATGAGCTCGACGTGCCACAGCTGCTCGGCTGAGGTTCCGCCCGGGGCGAAGTTCTGCGGTCATTGCGGGGCCCCGCAGGCGCTCCACTGTCCGGCGTGCGGAACGCTCACAAGCCAGCCTGATCAGCGATTCTGCCTCGAATGCGGAGCGCCGATACCGCCGCTCGGGGCTCGGGGGAGGTCGCCCGAGATCGTGCCTGACCGGGCGCCTGAGGATGAGGCGCCTTCCAGGTCGAATGTGTTTGATCCGCCGGCGGTGGAGCGCCGCCTGGTCTCGGTGCTGTTCGCAGATCTGACCGGGTTCACGGCCTTCAGCGAGACCCACGACGCCGAGGACGTGCGGCAGCTTGCGGCCACGTATTTCGCGGCCGCCCGCAGGATCACCGCCGCCTACGGCGGCACGATCCGCAAGTACGAGGGCGATGGCGTGATGGCCACCTGGGGCGCGCCGGTCGCGCGCGAGGACGACGCCGAGCGAGCGGTGCGAGCCGCGCTCGATCTGGTGGCCGCGGTGACCAATCTGGGCGACCGGCTCGGTCTGGACCTTCGGCTGCGGGTCGGTGTGCTGACCGGCGAGGCCGCGGTGGACATGGCCGCCGTCGATGAGGGAATGGTGATGGGAGACGCGGTGAATACGGCGTCGCGGTTGCAGTCGATCGCCGAGCCGGGCACGGTCCTCGTCGACGACGTCACCCGGCTCGCGACCGAGCGCGCGATCGTCTATCAGGACGCCGGCACCCACGTGGTCAAGGGCAAAGCGATTCCGGTGCAGGCCTGGCGCCCGATGCGGATCGTGGCCACCGTCGGCGGTGCAGGACGCACGCTGCTCGAGTTGCCGCTCGTCGGCCGAGCCGCGGAGCGCGACGCCCTGCGCGGGGCGCTCGACCGCGCGCTCGGGACGGGTGCCGGCTTGGCACTCGTCTCGGTCGTGGGAGAGGCCGGGCTCGGCAAGTCACGGCTGGCGTGGGAGCTCGAGAAGTATGTCGACGGTCTCGCCGCGACCGTGCTCTGGCACCGCGGGCAAGCCTCGAGCTTCGGACAGGGAGTCGGCTTCAGGGCCCTCGGGGACATGGTCCGGATGCGGGCCAGGATCACGCTCGACGACTCTCGGGACACCGAGCGGACGAAACTCGATGCGCTGCTCGACGACGTATTCGCCAGCGACGCCGAAGGACACGCTCGCGTCGGCCGGGCGCTGCGGCGGCTACTCGGGCTGGATGACGGCACCGCACTGATCGACCGCGGCGAGCTGTTCTCCTCGTGGCGGCTTCTGTTCGAGCGCCTCGCCGAGCGCCACCCGGTTCTGCTCCTGTTCGAGGACCTCCACTGGGCGGACCAGGGCTTGTTCGAGTTCATCGAACACGTCATGGAGTGGGCCGCGAACTCCCCGATCCTGATCATCGTGCTGAGCCGGCCCGACGAGCGTCTCGACGCGCTCAGTCGCCGCGGCCTCCGCCTGGACCTTGAGCCTCTGGCGCCCGCGGAGATAGAGACGCTGGTCGCCGAGGCGGTCAGCGACGCACCGTCGGAGCTTCTGGCCGCCGTGCGCGATCACGCCGGCGGCGTGCCACTGTTCGCAGTCGAATCGCTTCGCATGCTGGCCGACCGGGGTGTGATGGTCGCTGAGCGCGACGTCGACGCCTACCGACTAGTCGGAGACGTTCATGAGCTGGCCGTTCCACCCAGCATCCACGCGCTGATCGCCGGCCGGCTCGATGCGCTCGGTGCCGACGAGCGCCACGTGCTGTTCGACGCGGCCGTACTAGGTCAGCGTTTCAGCGCGGCGAGCGCGACCGCCGTCGCCGGGGCTCCGGAAGGCGATGTGCGCGTCCTGCTCGACGGCCTGGTCGCAAAGCAGTTACTGACCGTGTCGACCGATCCGCTGTCACCCGCGCGGGGCCAGTACACGTTCTCGCACCGGCAGATCCAGCGGGTCGCGCTGGCGACGATGTCCAAGCAGGCCCGCAAGGCGAGGCACCTCGCTGCCGCCGACTGGCTCGCCAAGGGAGAGCCCGACCCCGATGTGGCGGGCGTCTACGCCGGTCACCTGCTGGCGGCCGCGGACACCGACCCGAGCGCGGACGATGCCCAGTTCATCCGCCGGCGGGCCCTGACCACGATCGTCGAGGCGGCCCGGCGCGCAGCCAGCGTCGGCGCGCTGCGCGAGGCGGTGGCGCTGTTCGAACGGGCGGCCGAGATCGAGCCCGACGAGACGCGGCGAGCCGAGCACCTCGCCGAGGGTGCCGGGTGGGCTGAGCATTACAGCGACCAGGCGGTGGCCGCGGACCACTATGCGACGGCAAGAGCACTGCAGGAAGCGGTTGGCCGCACGCGCGAGGCGCTCGTCTTGCGGGCGCGTGAGCTGTACGCGTACCGATGGACCCGTCCGGCCTCGGAGCTGATCGGGCCGCTCCGCGCCGTCTACGAGGCGCTTCGCGGGACGGATGACGCGGCGTTCGCCGCCGCCGCTGCAGCGCTTGCGGGCGTGCTCTACTTCGACGGCGATGCCCTCGCCGCGGAGATGATCGCCGGCGAGGCAGTCAACGCGGCCAAGATCGCCGGAGCTCCCGTCGAGCTGGGCGTCGCGCTCAACTGGCGCGCGTCGGCTTTCGTCGAGCTCGGTCAGCCGGGGCAGGCGCTCGACCTGTTCCGCGCCGCGCTGGAGGTACGCGAGCTTCACGCGCCGGCCGAGGTCCCGTTCACGCTCGCGAACGTCGCGATCTCGCTGGCGGCGCTCGGGCGATTCAAAGAGGCCGCCGACGCCGCCAGGACCGCGATCGCGGCTGCCGAGCGGGTCGCGAGCAGCGCGAGCCGGGAGGGAGCGACGCTCCATCTCGCGCGGACCCTGTTCTGCCTGGGCGAGTGGGATGAGGCACTCGAGACGATCGGCCGGGTGGCGCTCGACGCGACTCCCGCGAACGCGGGGATGGCGATCGGGCCGCCGGTGCTCGTTGCTCTTGCACGGGGCGAGGTCGATGTCGCGCGCTCGATCATCGACGAGTTCGACCGGCGGCAGGCCGAAACAGGCGCCGCGTTCGAGAGCGACTACCGCGGCGTTCGCACCGTCGCGCTCGCGCACCTCGAGGGCGCGGCGGATCGGGCGCTGGCGGCGATCGCGGATGCGGGGTCGGGTGACTACGCCGAGTGGCCGGCCTGGCTCCCGTTCGCGGTCGACCTGATCGTTGCTCTCGACGACGATCGGGCCCTCGTGGCCGCGCTCGACGCGCTGGAAGGACCGGTGGCGCCGAAGACCTCGCCGTACGTGACCGCGCAGGCACGCCGGCTCGCTGGACACATCGCAGCCCGCGCCGGCGACGGCGACGCCGCCGCCGAGCACTGGCGCGCTGCCCGGGTGATCATGACCGAGGCCGGGGTCGTGTTTGACGCCGCCGTGCTCGCGCTCGAGTTGGCGGAGAACGGACACGACGGTGGGCGGGCGGACGCGGTCGCCACGTTCGATCGGCTGCGAGCCGGACCGTGGATCGAGCGCGCTCGCCGGCGGGCAGCGCGGCCGCTTTGATTCCAGCTCCGGCTCCGTCCGCTTCGGGTTGGCCGGGCTATGCTCAGAGGTGGGTCGGATTCACCGCCGCGAGTGGGATCGGCGCCGGGGAGCGAGCCCGCCTGAGCGGTTCTGGCAGGACCACCGTCTTGGGAACCGCTGCCCAACCTTGAGACGAAAGAGAAGCCGATGGCCGAGAGCACACTGATGACCGCTGAGGGCCTGGAGGAGCTACGCGAAGAGCTTCGCCGCCTGGAGACCGAGGAGCGCGCCCGGGTGGTCGAGCAAATCAAGACCGCCCGTGAGTGGGGTGACCTCAAGGAGAACTCCGAGTACCACACGGCCAAGGACGCCCAGGCGCACCTGGAGACGCGCATCCTGCGCCTGCGCGAGAAGCTGATGAACGCCGAGGTGGTTGAGGCGGGCGCGTCAAGTGACGGCACCGCGCGCTTCGGCGCCACCGTCACGTTCGAGGACGAAGGAACCGGTCGGACGCAGAGTTTCCGGCTGGTCGCCTCGCATGATGCGAATGCATCGGCGGGGGCGCTGTCGATCGAATCGCCTCTCGGCGCGGCGCTGAACGGCCGGGGCGTCGGCCAGCTCGTCGAGGTCCACACGCCCAAGGGCGTGCGCCGGCTGCGCATCATCGCCGTCAGCTGACGGGCACGGACCGAGGCGCGATACGCCGAGGCGGGGCCAGCCCGCGGAGTCAGTCGGCTTTGCGGCTGGCGGCGACCATCGCGGCGAGCGCCTCGGCCTCGTCGGCCAGCTTGCGGTACTCGGCGAGCATTTCCGGGGAGTCGATCTGGGGGAGCTGGCGGCGGCAGGCAAGCACGTACGCGTAGCCGGCGGTCGGAAAAACGTCCTCCACCGCCTCGTAGGCGGCCTTAATGCGGGCTTGTTCCTCAGTCAGCGCCATGGTCAGCCACTGGCCGTTCTGCTCCGTCCTGCTTCGAACGCCGCGCGTGGCCGGGGCTCGTCCTCGTACGGACGGCTCGGGCTGCGGTCGCTGAAACGGTCCGGCATCGGGTGACAAGCTACCGCCCGAGGTGGATCGGCGTGCCGGCGCGCGGCGCGGGGCACACGCGGGTGATTCCGGGTGTGAGGGCCAGCATCGCCACGAACAACACGACCGCGACCGTAAGCACGGCGACCAGCGAACGGAGTCCGGCAGGGACGGAGACGGGGGACACTGCCGGTGACTCGAAACGGATGAAAGGCTCAGAGACGAACATCGTGACCTCCTCGGCTGCTCTCGACGGGCGGTAGCTGACGGTCATGACTGTCTCAGCGGCGGCGTCGCGTGACCCCGCCGTCTCACCCATCCCGAGTGAGTCTTTTGACCCTAAGCCGAGTGCGGTGGCGGGTCGCGGCGTGCGACCGGCGTGGCGTTGACGATCGACGTCGTCGTCTCGCCGTACAGCAGGAACCGGTCGAGAACGCTCGGGAGCTCCTCAATAGAGCCGAGGTGGAGCTTGATGTAGAAGCAGTCCTCGCCGGTGATCCGCAGGCACTCCTCGACCTGAGGGATCTGGGCGGCGAGCTCGGCGATCTTGGTCAGCTGGCGTACGGCGGGCTTGACCCGGACGATCGCGGTCAGCTGGTAACCGAGCGCCCGCGGGTCGATCTCGGCGCGGTAGCCGGTGATCACCCCCGCCTGCTCGAGGCGCTTGACGCGCTCGGCCACCGCCGGCGATGAAAGGTTCGTGCGGCGCCCGAGCTCGGCGAACGAGATGCGGCCATCGGCCGACAACGCGGCGATGATCTTGTGGTCAATCGGGTCCAATTCCGGAAAATCCGCGCCTACGCGGTTATCAGCGCCGTTCTTCATAAAGTCAAACAACGATAACACCTTCGATTGGCCATGTTCAACCAGGCCGTGCGGGGCGATCATCCCAGCATGGTCGAAAAACGTTCGGAGAAGGTGCCGCCCCAGGCCTACTTCATCGGAAGCGCCGTGTTCCACTACCTGGGTCCCGCGTTCGCGGTGCTGCTGTTCGCGCGCGTCGCTCCGCTCGGAGTCGCCTGGCTTCGGATCATCAGCGCGGCGATCGTGTTCGCGCTATGGCGGCGGCCGTGGCGCACCCTGCGGTCGGCCGATCGTCGCACCGTGCGGCTGGTGGTGGCCCTCGCCATCGTGCTCGCGACCATGAACAGCTGCTTCTACGAGGCGATCGCACGCCTGCCGCTCGGCACGGTGTCGGCGATCGAGTTCCTGCCGGTGATCGTGCTCGCGGCGATGGGTGTGCGCTCGCTCCGAAACGGCGCGGCGCTCGCGCTCGCGGTGGCGGGGGTCTACAGCCTCGTCGCCGTGCAGCTGACCGGCGAGCCGCTCGGCGTCGCCCTGGCGTTCGGCAACGCGGCCCTGTTCGCGATCTACATCGTGCTCGCGCATCGGATCGCCCAGACCGCGGAGCTGCCGGGCATCGACGGGCTCGCCGGCGCGATGCTGCTCGCGACGCCGGTGACGACGGCGATCGGAGGCTGGGCCGTCGTCCCGCACCTCCTCGATCCGGTCGCGATCGGCGCGGGGATCGGCGTCGGCATCACTTCCTCGGTGATCCCGTACGTCTGCGACCAGCTTGCGATGTCGCGCCTGCCGCGCGCCACCTACTCGCTGATGGTCTCGCTGCTGCCGGCGACCGCGACCGTTATCGGGATCGTGGTGCTGACGCAGATCCCGAGCGCGCGGCAGATCGTCGGCGTGGCACTGGTCGTCGCCGCGGTCGCGATTCACCGCGACCGCGCGGCGGCGGCGACGGCGGCCCCGGCGACCCACCCCCCCGGACGTACCGTTCCGGACATGGCCGGGATACGTCCGCCGCGATCGGGTAAACCGAAGGCGGGCGGCAATCCGAGGAGAGGAGAGAGCCAATGGCTCGCGCCGATGAAGCCGCGCGCTACCGGAAGGCAGCGCACATGACCCTCGACCAGCTCGACTGGTGCGTCGAGTACCTTCGCCGGATCCACAAGCCGAAGATCTCGCAGCAGCTCGCCACCAACGCGGCCGCTCTCCGCCGGCGGATCGACGAGTCCAGCCGCGATACGGTTACGCGCGAACCAGGTGGGTAGTCCTGACTCACACGGGTGGCGCCGCTCTTTGCGAGAGGAGGACGCGACATGGGGTTCAAGGAGAAGGTAGACCGCAGTCAGCAGCAGAGCGCGCCGGCCGGCATCGCCGTCGCGACGTTCAAGAAGTACTCCGAGGACAAGAGCTCGAACCTCGCGTCGATGATCGCGTTCTGGGGCATCTTCTCGATCTTCCCGCTGTTCCTGGTGCTGGTCACCGTCCTGGCATGGATCCTGCCCATGTCGGACCGGGAGTCGGTTTTCGGCCACGTAGCGAAGATGCTCCCGCTGCTCGATCCGTCAACCATAAGCGGGCTCAGCGGCAGCGCGCTGGCGTTCATCGTCGGCCTGTTCACGGCGCTTTGGAGCGGGCTCGGGGTGGTCAAAACGGCCCAGTTCGCGTTCGACTCGGTGTGGGAGGTCCCGTACCACGAGCGTCCCGGGCTCGTCCAGCAGACGCTGCGGAGCGTGTGGGTCCTGGCGACGATCGGCGCGGGCCTGGTGCTCACCACGCTGATATCGGGCTTCGTCGTCACCTCGGCCAACGGCGTCAACCTCGGAGCGCTGGGCCGGGTGGGCGGCTACGTCCTGTCGGCCGCGCTCGACGTCGGGATCTTCTTGGCGGCGTTCCGGATCCTGACGACCCGCGCCGAGTCAATGCGCGAGGTGCTGCCGGGAGCGCTGCTTGCAGGTATCGCGTTTTTCATCCTGCAACAGCTGTCGGCTCTGATCATCTCGCACTATCTGCAGAAGGCGCAGGCGACGTACGGACACTTCGCCACCATCATCACGATCCTGTGGTGGTTCTACCTCCAGGCACAGATCACCCTGGTGGGGGCTCAGCTGAACGTTGTCCTGAAAGAGCGCCTGTACCCGCGGTCACTCGTGGACTCGCCAAAGACGCCGGCCGATCACCGGGTGCTCGAGGCATACGCCAGCGAGCGCACCTACCACCCGCGGCAGACCGTGACTACGCGAGTGGAGAGGTAACCCGCGCGACCACTAGAGGGGGCGCCGGACCCCGACCTCGTCCACGTGGGCGAGCAGGTCCTTGGGGTCTTCGTACACCCGATAGGCGCCCGAGTAGATGAGCTCCTCGCGGCCGTACCCGCCCGACAGCAGTCCGATCCCGAGCGCCCGCGCGCGGCGCGCGGCGAGCAGGTCCCACACGCTGTCGCCGACGACGATGCTGTCGCGGATGTCGACGCCGATCAGCTCGGCGGCGGTCAGGAACAGGTCAGGGTCGGGCTTGGCGTAGCGGACCTGGTCGCGGGTGACGAGCGGCGTGTCCTCCGGCAGCCCGAGCAGCGCGACCCCCAGGCGGGCGTAGCGCTCGGCGCCGCTGGTCGCGATAGCCCACGGGACTCCTAATTCGCTCAGCGTCTCGAGCAGCTCGGTCGCCCCCGGCAGCGGCCGGACGCTGTCGTAGTGGCGGATGTAGGCGTCGGCGTGGGCCTTGGGCAGCGCGGCCAGCGTCTCCCGGTCGAGCGGGTGGTCGAGCTCGCGCGCGAGCGCGCTCACGAACAAGCCGCCGCTCATCCCGATGCGCCGGTGGATCTTCCACACCTCGAGGTTGATGCCGACCTCCTCGAGGGCCTCGCGCCAGGCGACGACGTGCTGGTACACGCTGTCGATCAGCGTCCCATCGAGATCGAAGAGGAAGGCGGGATGGCTGCGACCCTCGATGGCGCTCACGTCCGGCATGATGACGCGATGATCACCGCGGAGTCGCTCGCCCACCGTCTGGCCGGCCTCGAGGCCATCGGAACCGGGCCGACCGGAGTGCGGCGCCTCGCCTGGACAAGGGAGGACGCGGCCGCGCGCGAGTGGTTCGAGCGCCAGGCTTCGGAGATCGGGCTGCGTGTCGAGCGTGATCCGGCCGCCAACCTGTGGGCCTGCCCCGACCACGATCCGCCGTGGTGGGGGGTCGGCTCACACCTCGACAGCGTCCGCGGCGGCGGGCGGTTCGACGGGCCACTCGGCGTGGCGTGCGCGTTCGAGATCGCGGCGTCTGCGACCCAGCCGGTCGCCGTCCTCTCATTCGCGGACGAGGAGGGTGCCCGGTTCAACACCCCCACGTTCGGGAGCAAGGCGCTCGCCGGCCGGCTCGATCTCCCGGCCGTGCTGTCGCGCCGCGACGACTCCGGCATGGCGTTGGGGGACGCGATGCGGGCGGCCGGGGTCGATCCAGACGTCATCGCCGGGGCGGCGGAATGGCTTGAAAAGCTCGCGGGCTTCGTCGAGATCCACATCGACCAGACGACCGACCTGGCCCGCGCCGGCGAGCCGGTCGGGCTGGTCAGCGCGCTGGCGGCGCGCAGCCGGCTCGAGGTCACCCTCCGCGGCCGGGCCGATCACGCCGGGACCACGCCACGCCGCGAGCGCCGGGACGCGCTCGCCGCCGCGGCGCGGCTGATCGTCGGGGCCGAGGACCTCGCATCCCAGGGCGACTCGTCACCGGTGACGGTCACGACCTCTCGCATCCTCGCCAGCCCGAACGCGCCGACGACGATCGCGGCCGAGGTCCAGCTGTGGATCGACGCCCGAGCGGCCGGCGGATTCGCGCCCATCGACGCGTGGCGCGCCGAACTCGGCGAACTTGCGGCGCAACTCTCGGCGCGGACCGGAGTCGAAATCGAGATCGGGATCGCCTCCCGCAGCGACGCGCGCAAGTTCTCGCCGTCGCTGCGAGAGGTCCTGGCGCAGGCGGCTGAGCAGGTCGTCGGTCACGCCGTCCCGGAGGTCGTGTGCTTCGCCGGACACGACGCCGGGGTCCTCGCCGAGCGGGTGCCCGCGGCGATGCTGCTCGTCCGCAACGAGACCGGCGTGAGCCACTCGCCGGCCGAGGACGTCGACCTGGAGGACGCGGCTGTCGCGGCCAGGATGGTCGAGCGCGCGCTCGCGGACGTGATCGTGGAGGCGAACCCGTGATGCCGAGGACGCTTGCGATCCCGGGTATGCCGAACGCACACTCCCACGCGTTCCAGCGCGGACTGCGCGGTCGCGCCGAGCGCCCCGGGCCGGTCGGCGGGAACGACGACTTCTGGACGTGGCGGACGGAGATGTTCGCGCTCGCCGACACCCTCGACCCGGAGACGATGCACACCATCGCGCTCGAGACCTACCGCGTGATGGCCGGCGCCGGCTACTCGGTCGTGGGCGAGTTCCACTACGTCCACCACCAGCCCGACGGCACTCCCTACGACGAGCCGAACGCGATGGCGCACGCCGTCGCGAACGCGGCGATCGAAGCCGGCCTGCCGATCGTGCTTCTTCCCGCCGCGTATCACCGCGGCGGCTGGGACGGCGAGGACATTCCGCCGACGGCGGGCCAGCGGCGATTCTGCGACCCGACGCCCGAGGCGTTCCTCACCCGCGTCGACGCGCTCCGCGAGTGGGCGGTCACGCGATCGGGGGTCGAGGTGGGCGTGGCCGCACACAGCGTCCGCGCCGTCGGAAAGACGTGGCTCGAGGCGATCGCCGAGTATTCAGAGCGCCACGGGATCGTCCGCCACGTCCACGCCCACGAACAGCGCCGCGAGCTCGAGGAGTGTCAGGCTGAACACGGCTGCTCCCCGATCGAGCTGCTCAAGCGGACCGGCTTCCTCGGTCCGCGCGCGAGCGTGATCCACGGGATCCACGTGTCTTCCGCGGATGTAGCGATCTTGAGGCGCACTGGCGCAACCGTTGTCTCGTGCCCCACGACCGAGGGCAACCTCGGCGACGGCTACCTGCCGGCGATGGCCTACGCGGACGCGGGCGTGCCGCTCGCGATCGGCAGCGACTCGCAGGCGCGGATCGACCCGTTCGAGGAGGCGCGCGAGCTCGAGACGGGCTCGCGGCGCGAGCGCCAGCTTCGCTCCGGGCTGCTCGCGGCGGTCGGCGACCTGTGGATCGAGCTGTGCCGGAACGGCTACCGCAGCCTCGGCCTCGCCGCCGAGCCCGAGCAGCCGAACATCGAGATCGACCTCGACCACGTTGATCTGCGCGGGGTCGATGCCGCGGACCTGCCGCTCGCGCTCGTAACGTGCGCGTCGGCCGGGGCCGTGACCAGGGGCGTCGCGAGCCCGGCTCGGTGAGCAGATAACTCAGGAGTCCCGGGTGCAAAACCCGCCAAAGCGCCGGCCGCAGCGGCGCGGAG
>Ga0335078_10003483_pt1 | contig 23408 bp, 19 predicted proteins | sample Lox_Sample_32_FD_206711 | JGI IMG/M metagenome (GOLD analysis project Ga0335078, IMG submission 206711) | Soil microbial communities from Loxahatchee National Wildlife Refuge, Florida, United States - Lox_Sample_3.2 | ecosystem: Environmental > Terrestrial > Soil > Wetlands | place: USA... | reverse complement strand
CTATGACTTCTCGGCCGCGCTGCTGCCCCACGACTGGCCGCTGAGCACGATGCTCGATCGCGAACCGGGATGGCGCATGGTTTACCGCGATTCGGTGGCGGCGCTCTTTGCCCGCGAAGGGAGTTCTCCATGACCTGGACGGCGGCGGCGGTCTTGACGACTGGAGTGCTGGCGGCGGCTTGGGACCTGGGGCGCCGCTCGATTCCCAACTGGTTGACCGCCTCGGGTATCGCGGCCGGCCTGGCGGGCCATGCCGCCAGCGGCGGATGGCGGGGGTTGGGGAGCGCGGCGGCAGGCGCGGCAGTGGGATTCGCGCTCTTGATGCCGCTCCACTGGAAAGGAGCGATGGGCGGCGGCGATGTCAAGCTGTTGGCGGCGTTCGGCGCCCTGTTGGGGCCTTTCGGAGTGCTCCTGGCCGCTGTTTTGGGCGCCGCCGCCGGCGGTGTCTGGGCCGCGGTCTGGGCTGCCCTGCGTTCGCGCGGGCGCGCCGTGCCCTACGCTCCTGCCATCGTGCTCGGGGCATGGCTGAGTTTTCTGGGCGGGGGTATATGATGCGATTCGATCGCCGGTTCTTTGTGGTTTTGTCGGCAAGCCTGCTGTGGGCGTTGGTGGTCTCGGCGTTTTTTTACCGTATGGCGGCCGGTTCCGGCAGGCCGCGAACGGAGGCCCGCAAGACGATGGTGGTCGCCACGCGCCTGCTGGCTACGGGCGCGGCGATCGGCCGGGACGAAGTACGCCTGCGCGAGGTGCCGGAGAGCTTCTTTCCCGCGGGCGGCTTCTCGCGCCTCGAAGACGTGGTGGACCGGCCGGTGATCAGCCCCATCGAGCCGGATGAGCCGGTGTTGGCGGCGCGCGTCGCGGACAAGGGCAGCGGCATGGGCCTGGCCCCTCTGATTCCCGCGGGAATGCGCGCGCTGGCCGTGAGGGTGAACGATGTAGCCGGCGTGGCCGGGTTCATCCTGCCGGGGATGCGCGTAGACGTCCTGGTGACCGGCCGGGAGCTTGGCGGGAACGACACGGTGACGCGAACCGCGCTGCAGAATGTCGCGGTGCTGTCGGCCGGGCAGACCATTCAGACCGATGGCAAGAGTCAATCCATCCAGGTGCCGGTGGTGACGCTGCTGGTGAATCCGCGGCAGGCGGAAACGCTGACGCTGGCCAATAGCGAAGGCAAAGTGCAGTTGGTGCTGCGCAATTCCGCCGATGCGCGGGTGGAGGCGACGCCCGGAAGCCGCATGCGCGATCTGTTCGCGAGCGGGCGGATGGAAGACCCCCCGCCGGCGCCGATCGTGGCCCGCCCGCCGCTGCCGGTCCTCAATCGAACTCCGGAGCCGGCCCCGGCGCTGTTGCCGCCGGCCGTGGCGCCGGCGCCGCCCAAGCCGCCGCAAGATGCCGTCGAAGTGATCCAGGGAAAGCTGAGAACGGTGGAGTTTTTCCCGATGCACGGAGGATCGAAATGATCGCCGCGGAGAAAGCCTCGCCGGCCGAGTCCGATTGGGAGCAGCGGTTGTTGCGGCCGGCGGCCAATCCCGGGGCCTGCAAGCAGCCGTACCAGGAGCTGAAGTTCACGCTTCACCGGAAGCTGCTGGCGAGGATCAACCTGGACGCCCTGGCCGGCATCGACAACGACCGCATCCGGGCGGAGGTGCGCGAAGCCGTTCTGGCCATGGTGCAGGAGGAGCCCACGCTGCTGACCGCCGCGGAGAAGCAGCGGATTTCCGATGAAGTGCTGCACGAAGTGTTCGGGCTCGGTCCGCTCGAACCCCTCCTGGCGGACCCGGGAATCAGCGACATCCTGGTCAATGGCCATCGCCAGGTGTACATCGAGCGCAAGGGCATTCTGGAAGAGACCAGCGTGCGGTTTCACGACGACGGCCACCTGCTGCGCATCATCGACAAGATCGTCTCGCAGGTCGGAAGGCGGGTCGACGAATCGAACCCCATGGTGGACGCGCGGCTCAGCGACGGCTCGCGCGTCAATGCGATCATACCGCCGCTGGCGGTGGATGGCCCGCTGCTCTCCATACGCCGTTTTGGAACCGACCGCCTGATGCCCGAAGACCTGGTCGCCCGCGGGTCGCTGACGCGGGGAATGATGAAGCTGCTGGAAGGCGCGGTGCGGGCGCGCCTGAACGTAATCGTGTCGGGTGGAACCGGGGCGGGGAAGACCACCCTTCTCAACGCGCTCTCAGCATTCATCTCGCCCAAGGAGCGCATCGTCACCATCGAGGATGCGGCCGAATTGCAGCTCAAGCAGCCGCACCTCGCCCGCCTGGAGACGCGCCCGCCCAACCTGGAAGGGCAGGGAGCGGTGCGGCAGCGCCAGCTGCTGATCAACAGCCTGCGCATGCGGCCCGACCGCATCATCGTGGGCGAAGTGCGCGGCGAGGAGGCGCTGGACATGCTGCAGGCCATGAACACGGGCCACGACGGCTCGCTCACCACGGTGCACGCCAATACTCCCCGCGACGCGGTTTCGCGGCTGGAAGTCATGGTGACGCTGGCGAACGCCAACATGCACCTGACGGCCATCCGCCAGCAGATCGCTTCCGCCGTGAACGTGATCGTGCAATGTTCGCGGCTGAGCGACGGCACCCGCCGCGTCGCCAACATCACCGAGGTCACCGGCATGGAAACCGATATCGTGACGCTGCAGGACATTTTCGTATTCGAAAAACGGGGATTGTCGCCGGACGGCCGGGTGCTGGGCCGTTTCTGTGCCACCGGGATTCTGCCGCGGTTCAACGAGAAGCTGGTGACGGCCGGCATCCGGTTGCCGCTGGATGTCTTCGACGAGGTGATGGAGGTGGGAGACGGGCCATGCTGACGCTGTTTGTGGTGGCGGCCCTGACCGGCACGCTGAGCTATGCCCTGGCGGCGCGGCACATGGAGAAGCGGCAGGCGGCGGTGGCGGTCCGCAGGCTGGCGCCGCGAAGCGGCGGTTCGCGCGCCGCAACCGGAGGCCGGCCGCGGCTGATCGAGGCGGCCACCGAGGTGCGCGGCCGGCTGACGGCGCGGCTGCTGGAGCGGCTGCGCCTAAAAGCAGCGGCCGCCCGGCTGCTGGAGACGGCCGCTCTCAAATGGCGGCCGGCGGGCTTGCTGCACCGTTCGCTGGGGCTATTTCTGGGTGCATTCGGCATCGTCACCCTGGCGACCGGAAATTCCTTTCCCGCGACCGCCCTGGCGGCCGGCGGCGCGGCGGCGGGCCTGCCGCTGGCCTATGCGCGGCGGAAGGCGCGCCGGCGAGTGACGGATTTCGAAGCGCAGTTCCCCGATTTCCTGGAGTTCATTTCCCGCTCGATGCGCGCCGGACATGCCTACTCGGTGGCGATCGAGATGGCCCACAAGGAGTTCAGCGACCCGGTGGCGGGGGAGTTCCGCCGCGTATTCGAGGAACAGAACCTGGGGCAGCCGCTGGAGATCGTGCTCGGCAAGCTGTCGCTGCGAATCCCTTCGATGGACGTGCAGTTCTTCGTTTCGGCGGTGCTGCTGCAGAAACGCACCGGAGGAAACCTGGCGGAACTGCTCGACAAGCTGGCGTCGCTGATCCGCGAGAGGTTCAAGCTGCGGGCGCGCATTCGCGCCGTGAGCGCGCAGGGGCTGATGTCGGGGCGAATCCTGGCGGCCATCCCGCTGGGCGTGGCCGGCCTGATGTTCGTAGTGAATCCGCAGTATGCGCGTTTCTTTATCGTCGATCCGATGGGGCATGAGCTGATGGGCGCGGCTCTCGGCCTGCAGCTTGTCGGGTACCTGATCATTCGCAAGATCGTGACCTTCGACGTCTGAACGCGGGGGATGGATGCGGGAGGTTGAGGATGCAGACACGAAATGAGGCGTTGCGATTCCCGATGGCGGTGAAATGCCATGGCTGAGCTGGCGGCTGCCGCGGTTTTTCTGATCGTCGCCTTGGGGACGGCCTGGGCCGGATTGAAGCTCGCCGACGACCGCGTCCGGTCGGTCGAGCGGCTGGCTCCGGAGCCACGGCTGGTTCCCAAGGAAATCGGTTCGCGCGCGCTGATCTGGCGCGAACTGGTGAGCCGGGTGGGCGCGGCGCTGCCGGCGTCGGAAAAAGGCCTGCCGCGGCTCAAACGGCGGCTCGTGCGGGCCGGATTCCGCAATCCCGCCGCTCCGCGGTATTTTCAGGGAGCGCGCGTGGTCGGGACGGCGGCTTTTGGCGGGATGGCTTTGGCACTGGCTCTGCGGCTGGGCGCGGGAAGCTCCAACCTGGTGCTCGGCGCGGGCGCCGCGGCGGCTTTGGGTTATATCGCTCCCATGCAATACCTGCTATGGCGGATCCGGAGGCGGCAGCATGCCATCCAGCGTGGGCTGCCGAACGCGCTCGACCTGATGGTGATTTGCGTGGAATCGGGCTTGGGGATCGATCAAACCACGCTGCAGGTGGCCAAGGAGATGAGCGGCGCCCATCCGGAGATTGCCGACGAATTCACGGTGATGAATCTGGAATTGCGCGCCGGCAAGCGGCGGGCCGAGGCGCTGCACCACCTGGCGGATCGCACCGGTGTGGAGGACCTGAAGAAACTGGTTGCCGTCCTGGTGCAGACCGACCGCTTCGGCACCAGCATTGCGCAGACGCTGCGCGGCTACGCGGACTACCTGCGCAGCATGGCCCGGCAGCGGGCCGAGGAGCGCGCCTCGAAACTCGCCGTGAAGCTGGTGTTCCCGATATTCTTCTGCGTGCTGCCGTCGTTGTTCGCGGTCACGGTGGGGCCGGTGTTGACGCACCTGATCCGCGATCTGATCCCGCTTATAGAAAACATGTAGCGGGACGATAAGCACTCCAGAAAGGATTCACGGAATATGAGCACGGGTGCGATTCGAATTATTTGTGCCGCATTAGCGGTGTTGTTCGGAGCGGTGATTGTGCTGCGCCGCCGGAATCACCACGCTGATTGAGCGGCGCTGCGGGTGGTGGCGCTCTGGCGCCGACGGGTTCCGCGCCATTCCGCGCCGGAGGTTGAAACGCGGCCCGTTTGGCGCCGGCGATCCGTTTCGGCTGGCTGCTGTTCGCCTTCAGGCTACGGTGTGGCTGGCCAGCGTTACGGTAACAACGTCGTCGGGTGTTTTGGTGGTGCCGCCGTCGCTTTCGGGATGAAACTCGATCCGCATCGTGGCTGCGTTTACCACCACGCGCAGATACCCGTAATCCGTATCGTCATAGCTTTCCAGCGTGAGTGTGCTGTCGATCGGGTACGGTGTGCGGTAGGTCCCGCGCATGGTTTCGAGCGGCGCATGGCCGCCGCAACCCGCGGCCAGGTACGGAATCTGAAGGCCGTTTACAGTTCGCGTGTACCGTTGGTAATTGTGCGCGTGTCCGGCGAAAACCGCGTGCGGCCACACTCCCGCCGATTGGCAGGCGCTGTCGATATCCTGCAGCATCAGAGGACTGCCTCCGTGCGTGGAGCCGCCCGTAAATGGCGGATGATGCACGGCAATGATCACGGCGCCGCTGTAATCCTCGCTTTTCACGCGCGCCAGCGCGGTCTCCAGAAAGGTAATCTGCCGGTTATCGAGCACTGTGTTCTGCCCATTTTCACCGGAGATCACACCCGGATCCTCGAGAACGTTGCTGTACAACCCGAGTATGCGCACGAACGGCGCGTCGAAAGTGAAATACACTCCCGGCTCGACCATGGTGGTCCGCACCAGGCCGCCCGCATCGGGCGACTGCGCCGGAGTGGCGGCGCAGAAGTTCCGTAAGAAGGCGCTCAGGCTCGACGCCGGGTCATTCGGATAGATGACGCCATCATGGTTGCCCGGTATGGCTATGATCGGGGCCGGATAATTGCGATACGGTTCATAGAACTGGTCGTAGTAATAAGTGGCTTCACCGAAATAATACACAACGTCGCCCAAATGATAGAAGAATGACGGAACGTCCGCCGGATTGCTCTCCGTGAAATCGCTGACCAATTTGTCGGCCACCAGCGATTGAGTCGTCGGGCCTTTCGCGCTTCCGGTATCGCCGGCGGAATGAAAAACGATCTGCCCGGCCTGCTGGATGGCCTGGGCCTTGGCGCCCCCGGCGCTGCCATAGACCTGCTGCAATGTGAGAATCGGCTCGACGGCTCCGCCCGCCGGCTGCGGCACCGGCTGGAGCGCGGCAATCTCCTGGAGATTTTGATCGGTGACGGGGTTTTTGAAGCCGGTCGGGTCGGGGGAAGGCTGAGGCTGCGCGAAGACCGGCTGCGCGGAAGTCGTCGAACTGGAGGCGCGAGCGGGTGCCGGAGTTTTCTTGGCGCCGGCGGCCGGCTTCTTGGGCTCTTTCTTCACTGTTTTTGATGGGTGTTTCGGCATTTGGATACCCGGATCGTGGCCAGTGTAGCATCGGCTGGTTGTTCCATAGGGCGCTTGCGGGGAAATTCGCAGCGGTAACGGCGCGGGGGTGTGATTCGGTACCGCAGCGCGCGGCGCCGGCGGGCCAAAGGCGCCCGATTCGGGACAGTTCTCGGATTGTCGGCGCGAAATCGGTTTCTGGTAGAATGGGGTTGCTTCCGCAGTGGCGCTATCGTCTAACGGTTAGGACGGAGCCCTCTCAAGGCTTAAATACGGGTTCGATTCCCGTTAGCGCTACCATCTATATCACTGATTCCATTCATATTTCTTCAATTCTCTTCTCCTGCCAAGTCACGCGATGTCACGACGGCACACCCAAAACGCGGCCTTACTGCACAGGCCCGACAATCTGATCCCACTCATCGGCCGCGCGCTTATCGTCGGCCGGCAGTGCATGGCTGTAGATCTTCTGGGTGATAGACGGGTTCGCATGGCCCAGCCTCGCGGAGACAACCGCCACGGGAACGCCTTTCGAAAGCAGGTTGGATGCGTTCGCGTGGCGCAGTGAGTGAAGGCTGGCATCTTTGATGCCAGCTTTCCGCAACCTTCGAACGATCACCTGGGAAACCGGGTCCGGCCGCAGATAATGGCCATTCGGTTGGCAGAAGACCAGCTCCATGGCCTTGTAATCTCCGGCGAAGAGCCGCCGGTGTTCGCTCTGCTGGTCGCGCAGAAATCGGAGTGCTGCAATCGCGCCCTTGGCAGCTCCAAGTGCCGCGGTTTCTTCGATTTCGTTGTTTTAATCCGGAGCACGGCCGCAGTCTGTTCCAGCGATCGGCTAACGCTCAGGACTCGTGAGTCCCAATCAATGTCCGTCCACCGGAGCGCCAGCAACTCACCTCGCCGGCAGCCGGTTGCCATTGCGACTTCGACGAAGGGGAATGTCCAATCGCCGCGGCACACCTCACGTAGCGCGCGAATCTCGTCAGGCGTGAGAGCACGGATCTCTGGTTTTTCGCCTGCCGGCAAGCCTCTCAGCCGCAGCATAGGGTTTGCCGGCAGCATCTCCAGTTCAACCGCCTCACTAAGGGCTGAACTGAAGAGGCCCGCGACGTGGCGTACTGTGCGCGGTGAAATGTGTTCGCGACGTTTACCCTTCGCGCGCAGTAGGGCGAACATCGCGAGCTTGATGTTTTTTCGCGCCACTCGCGAAATGGGAGTGTTCGCGAGCGCGCCGATTTCTGCATCGCTGGAATCCCTGATGTAGGCGGCAAGTTGCCGGTATCGCTCCAGCGTCTTTGGTTGACAAGTGTGGACCGCGTAGCTGTCGAGCCACTCGCCCAGCCATTTGCCGACGGTTTTCTCCGGCGGTGCTGGTGAAAGTGGCGCGCTCGGTGCTGCGGCGAGCGAGCTGATCCTCTCCATGTGCGCCTTCATCGCCTCGCGGGCCTCACCTTCCTTCGTATATCCACCTGCGCCCTCCTGGATTCGGCGCCCGAAGGGATTGCTGCCGGTATCGATGCGATAGCGCCACCGAGGGCGGCTAGAACCTTTGATGACGTACTTCGTTACGGATCCCTTCATGATCTCTTCTGCCTCATCGTTGTTTCGTCCGTTTCTTACGCACTTCGGCTGATCTCGCCGCAGCCTTTTTTGCCCTGGCGGTACGCTCTTCCGGCGTCATCGTCTCAAGGCTGCGTTTGCCGCCGATCTTGCCGCCTTTGGCACCTTGCTTCTTGAAGAAGTCCAAAACATCAGGTGGCAGTTTGCGCTTCACGAAGATAGCTTAAGCCGGTTTAGCCCCAGAGTAAAGAGATTTCTCTTTATAGCTAATGGGGCTTTAGCATACTATGTTGAGTGGAGCAAGCCATTATGGCCGCGAAGCGAGCAATAATCTACGTCCGCGTAAGCACCACCAATAGAGCCGCAAGGGCGACGGCTTCGAACAGAATCCTGAGGTTCAGGAGCCGGTCCTGGCCATTGGAACGATCCCGACCCTCTGCAAATCGGCCTCGGCGGGATGAACGACGTCGAATATCGCACCCACATGAGCCTGTGGAGTATGCTCGCCGCTCCCCTGCTCGCGAGCAACGACATGCACACCATCACGCCGGAGACTCTCGCCATTCTGACCAACCGGGATGTCATCGCCATCGACCAGGACGAGCTTGGCAAGCCCGGTCACGGTATTTCGAAAGACGGCGATCGGGAGGTGTGGACGCGCCAACTGGCTGGCGGCGATTGGGCCATCGCCCTGTTCAATCGGGGGGATCAGCCGGCGGAAATGGGCGTAACCCCCAAAGATTTGGGCATCGCCCGGTTCGCCAAAATGCGGGATCTATGGCAGCATGCTACTGTTGAACCCTCTCCACGATTCAGCGCACAGGTCCCCGCGCACGGGGTGGTAATGCTCCGCGTCACTCCGGGCAAGTGACCGGCGCGGGCCTATCAGCCTTTAGCCACCGAGCGGTGCTGCATCGGAGAGACACCGTAGATGCAGCGGAACATGCGCGAAAAATAGAGCGGATCGGCGAACCCTACCGCCCCCGAAATCTGCTTCACCGATCCACCCGTGGTATCCAGCAGCTCGCATGCGCGTAGCATGCGGGCGCGCAACAAATAGTTGAGCGGAGAGAAGCCGAATTCGCGCCGAAAGATCGCGGAGAAATGCGAGATCGAAAGGTTCGCCATGCGGGCCAATTCCGACAGGCGCACCGGGCCTTGCGGGAGTTCGCGCAGATAAGCAGCCACGCGGCGCGTGCGCATGGCCGCGCTGGGCACGCTCTCCGGCTGGCCGTTTTCGGCATAAACACAGCCCAGCAAGTGGCCCAACGCAAGTGAAGCCGCAAGCAAGTGCGGCGGTCCATAGCCGTGCTCCAACTCATCGATGATTTCGCGAAACAGGCCCGCCAATCGCGCGTGATCGCTCACATTCGCCACCGCCGAAGCATTACGGGTCACCGTCAGAGCGGCAATCCGTTCGGCTGCCGTCCCCGCTGCGTGACACCAGTAAATGCTCCATGGGGCCTCTTCGGAAGAGCCGTAGCTGTGGGGCTGCCCTGGCAGTACAATCGCTATCTGTCCCGTCCCCACAACGTATTCGGCGTTCTCGAACCGGAGCCACCCCTTGCCTCCCACGCAATACATCAGAATCGCTTGCGGCGATCCGGCTGGCCGCTCTACAAAGTGAGAAGCGGCGGTTGGAAAGTAGCCCGCGTCAGAGGGGACCAGCGGTATGGGAAGTTCTCCGGCCAGCGCGTCCCTGACCAAAGGGCGCGGCAAGACAATCATCGTCTGGCCGGTAAAGCCTTCACGAATCCGCGGCATGCCCGCCAGCTTATCAGAAGATCGTCCATATCATCCGGCAAATCCGGCCTGTTGCGGCTTACGAAAATCCCATAACATCGGCATCGTGAAGCGATTCGTACTGCCCTCCGCGCCGCCGGAACAGACCGGACCGGTCAAGGCATGGGCTCAGCCGGTGGTAATCCCTACGTATCTCCCCGCGCCGCCCGATCCCAATCCGATGTTCCTTGAAAGCCGCGTCTATCAAGGCAGCAGCGGTGCGATCTATCCGCTTCCGTTCATCGATCGAATCGCCGGGAAACCGGTCGATCATCCCTGGCAGGCACTACATATCGAGAACGAATACGTGCGCGCCATGATCCTGCCCGAAATCGGCGGGCGCATTCACGTGGGCCTCGACAAAACCAATGGCTACGATTTCTTTTACCGGCAGAACGTCATCAAACCCGCTCTGGTGGGTTTGGCCGGGCCATGGATTTCGGGAGGTGTCGAGTTCAACTGGCCGCAGCACCACCGTCCCGCCACTTTCATGCCGGTGGAGTTCTCCATTGAAACGCATGCCGACGGTTCTCAAACCTTGTGGTGCAGCGACCATGATCCGATGAACCGCCTGAAGGGGATGCACGGCGTCTGCCTGCATCCGGGACGTGCGTATCTCGACTTGAAAGTCCGGCTGTACAACCGTACTCCTTTCGTACAAACCTTCCTCTGGTGGGCCAACGCCGGAGTTCATGTTCACGCTGGCTACCAATCGTTCTTCCCGCCGGATGTGCGCTATGTCGCCGATCACGCCCGCCGCGCCATCTCCACCTACCCGTTGTGCCAGGGGTCTTATTACGGCATCGACTACGCCTCCCGCGCCAACCAATCCGTGGACGGCCGCGCCGCGAATGATCTCTCCTGGTACGCCAACATTCCCGCGCCCACCAGTTATATGGCGCTCGGGTCGCGCTACGATTTCGCCGGCGGCTACGATTATACGCGGCAGGCCGGCATCGTGCAGATCGCAAACCACCACATCGCGCCCGGCAAGAAACAATGGACGTGGGGAAATCACGAGTTTGGTTACGCGTGGGATCGCAACCTCACCGACAGCGACGGTCCGTACATCGAGTTGATGGCCGGCGTATATACCGACAATCAGCCGGATTTCTCGTTCCTTGCGCCGTACGAGACGCGGACTTTCAGCCAGTATTGGTATCCCATCCGGGAGATCGGTCCGGCACGGATGGCCAATCTCGAAGGCGCCATTGGCCTGGCTGCGGAGAATGGACATTTGCGGCTGGGGGTCGCTGTCTCGGCCTCCCATCGGCGCGCCGTGGTGCGCCTCGAAAACGGCGGCAAGCGGATTGCCCGCTGGCGTGCGGACCTCGCACCCGATAAGCCGTTTATAAAGAAGTTCAAGCCGCCAGCCCGCGCCAAAAACAGCGCAATAAGAGTGATCGTAGAAGGCGCGGATGGCGCCGAATTGATCCGCTACACACCCGAACCGGCCGGATCTTCCGAACCGCCAACGCCGGCCATGGAACCGCCCCTGCCGGAGCACACCGCTAGCGCCGACCAACTCTATTGCACCGGCGCCCACCTGGAACAATACCGTCACGCCACGCGGATGCCCGAAGATTACTGGCGCGAGGTCCTGCGCCGCGACCCGGGAGACTCGCGCTCGAACAATGCCATGGGCCGGTGGCATCTGCGGCGCGGCGAACTGCTCCAGGCCGCGCAGCATTTCCGCGCCGCCATCGCGCGGCTGACGGAGCGCAATCCGAATCCCTATGACGGCGAGCCCTACTACAATCTGGGGCTGGCTTTGCTGTACCTCGGCGAAGAGCCGGGCGCTTACGACGCATTCTACAAGGCGACCTGGAATCGCGCCTGGCGCTCGCCCGCGTATACAGCTCTTGCAGAGATCGATTGCCGGCAAGGCCGCTGGCAGATGGCGCTCGATCACCTGCGATTGGCCACACGATGCGATGCCGATCATCTGAATGCACGCAACCTCGCGGCGATTGCGCTGCGGAAATTGGGACGAAGCGCAGAAGCGGACGAGATCATCCGGGAAACTCTGCATCTGGATCCGCTGGATGCCTGGGCGCGGCATCTGGCGACCGGGGCCGCTCCCGAAGACGATCAGATGCGCCTCGACCTGGCGTTCGACCACCTGCGCGCCGGGCTGTCGCGAGAGGCCGCGGAAATTCTGGATGGCGGCGCCTCGCCCATGATCTGCTACACGCTCGGTTATCTGACCGGTTCCGCGCAGGCCTACCGGAGAGCGTGCCAGGCGCCGCCCGATCATTGTTTTCCCAGCCGGCTGGAAGAAATGTTAGTTCTTGAAGCGGCCATTCGCGCTCAGCCCAAGGATGCCAGAGCGCCATATTATCTGGGCAACTTTCTTTATGCGCGAGGGCGCTGTAACGAAGCCATCGTAAGCTGGGAACGCTCGGTGCGCCTGGATCCGTCCTTCTCGATTCCCTGGCGCAACCTCGGCATCGGCTATTTCAATGTGCTGGAGAAGCCCGACAAGGCCGCAGCCGCATTCGACCGCGCGGTTTCGCTCAATCCGCGGGATGCGCGGCTGGTTTACGAACGTGACCAGCTATGGAAGCGCCTAGGCCGTTCCCCTCGGAAGCGTCTTGCGGAATTGGAGAAGCGGCTCGATCTGGTCCGCAAGCGGGACGATCTCTCGATCGAACTGGCCACGCTCTACAATCAGGTAGCCCAACCGCAAAAGGCGCTCGACCTGATCCAATCGCAAAGCTTCGCGCCTTGGGAGGGCGGGGAAGGCCTCGTCCTGGCCCAATATGTACGAACCCGCCTGGCGTTGGCACGGCTGGCGTTGACCACAGGCGAAGCGGCCATCGCGCGATGGTTGCTGGAGGCTGCAATGGAGCCCCCGAAAAACCTGGGCGAAGCGCGCCACCCGCTCGCCAATCAAAGCGATATTTACTATTACATGGGCATTGCCTGCGAAGGCGATTCCAGTTCGCGCGATTGGTTCGAACGGGCGGCCGGCAGCCGCGGCGATTTCCAGGGAATGAGCGTCCGGCGCTTTTCGGAAATGACCTACTACAGCGGCCTCGCCCTGAAAAGACTGGGACGCAATCGGGAGAGCAGCAAACTGTTCCGCGACCTGCTTGGTTATGCGGAGAGGCTGCGCCGCGTAAAACCGGTCATCGACTACTTCGCCACTTCCTTGCCCGCGATGCTTCTGTTTCGTGACGACCTGGCTCTCCGCAATCGAATCTCGTCTCTGTTTCTCGAGGCGCAGGCGCGCCTCGGCCTGGGCCAGCGCGCGCACGCGCGGCGCCTCCTGCAACAGGTGATGTCCCTCGACCGCAATCACGCCTTGGCGGCCGACCTGCTGATGGAGGCCACGGCTTGAGTTCGCGGCAGTTCAACGCGCGATATGTCTTCATGCTGGCCGCGGTCGCCGCGCTGGGCGGATTGCTGTTCGGCTACGACTGGGTGGTGATTGGCGGGGCCAAGCCGTTTTACGAACGATTTTTCGGGCTGACCAGCGAAGCGCAAATCGGGTGGGCCAACAGTTGCGCGCTCGTCGGCTGTCTGTTGGGCAGTGTGGCGGCGGGCGCGGCCGGTGATCGCTTCGGACGGAAGAGATTGCTGATCGTCTCCGCCGCGCTATTCGCAGTTTCCTCGGTGCTCACCGGGTGGGCCCAGACGTTTTCCGCATTCGTCGTCTGGCGAATCGCCGGCGGTGTGGCGATTGGGATGGCGTCGAACGTTTCGCCGGTATACATCGCCGAGATCAGTCCCGCTGCCTGGCGCGGGCGGATGGTGTCGCTCAACCAGCTCACTATTGTGGTGGGAATTCTCGCCGCGCAACTCGTTAATTTATGGATCGCCCGACCCGTTCCGGAAAACGCAACTCCCGAGTTCATCCGGGCATCGTGGAATGGCCAGTTCGGCTGGCGCTGGATGTTTACGGCCGTGGCTGTGCCGTCGATGGTTTTTCTGGCGGGCGCGCTGATGGTGCCGGAGAGTCCGCGCTGGCTGTTGACGCGCGGATTGCGCGAGACTGCGTTGCGCACGCTGAGGCGCATCGGCGGCGGAGCTTATGCCGCCGAAGAGCTGCGGCAGATTGGCGAAACTCTACATTCGCGAGAAGACGCCGGCTGGCGGGAACTGACGCATCCGCGAATGTTGCAGGTTTTGGGCATCGGGATCGTTCTGGCCGTGCTCCAGCAGTGGAGCGGTATCAATGTGATTTTCAACTACGCGGAGGAGATCTACCGCGCCGCCGGCTATGGCGTCAGCGAGATTCTTTTTAATATCGTGATCACCGGCGCCATTAATCTCGTGTTTACCCTGGTGGCGCTCGGGTTTGTGGACCGCGTGGGCCGCCGCACCCTGATGCTCGCCGGATGTGCCGGCATCGCGCTCTCCCACTTTCTGATGGGCATGGCCTACGCTCGGGGCGTAAGCGGGATGACCGTGCTGGTCTTAAGTCTGGCGGCCATCGCCTGCTATTCGATGTCGCTGGCGCCGGTGGCCTGGGTGCTTGTTGCGGAGATCTTTCCCAATCGCATCCGCGGCGCCGCCGTTTCTGTCGCCGTCTCCGCGTTATGGATCGCATGCTTCCTGCTGACGTTCACGTTTCCGGTACTCAACCGCGCACTCGGAACGGCGGGCACATTCTGGTTGTACGCGGCCATCTGCGCGGCTGGGTTTCTGTTTGTATTCCTGCGTGTTCCCGAAACCAAAGGCAGGACGCTCGAACAGATTGAGCGGGAGCACTTCGGCGGACCAGGCGAAACAGCTCAGCCTTTTGGCGCGGCCAGACGTTCTTAGGAGCCGAAGAGCGTGAGCATGCGTACAAGATATTTCGCCGGCGTGACGGGCGCTTCGATCTCGCGCGTCCTCAAGGGGGCCGGCGGCAAGCGGCCGCCGGCGGAGATTCCTCAGAGGAAATCTTCGGAGAATCAGGCGGTCCCCAACCTGGAAATTGGCCGTGGCGCGTTGCTGGGTCTGATAATCTCCGATATCCGCAACCCGTTCTTCCCCGAGATCACGGCCTCCTTTCAGGATCAGGATCTCCTGCACAACATGGAAGCGCTGGTGCTCAACACGAATTATGACGCGCGACGCGCGCTCGATTCGGTGAAGCGGCTGATCGAACTACAGGTTCCGGCCCTGGCAATTCTGACGTCGCAGATCGAGCCGCGTGTGATAGACATGCTGGCGGAGAGCGGCGTGGCTGGGGTCTATCTGGACCTGGGCCGCGTCGATAAAAGGATCAGCAGTGTTGTTTTGGATTACGAACAGGGCATCGCGGAAGCCTTGGAACATCTCACAAGTCTCGGCCACCGGCAAATTGCCTATATAAGCGGACCGGCGGATTTGCACTCTGCAAAATTGCGGAAGAAGGTATTTCTCGAATGCGCGGCGCGTAGGGGCATCGACTCCTCGATGATGGTGGATTCCGATTTCACTGTGAAGGGCGGCTATTACGCTACGTCCAGGCTGTTGGAGATGCGCGCGCCCACGGCGATTGTCTGCGGCAACGACTTGACCGCGATCGGTGTCTTGCGCCGTGCGTCGGACGGCGGCATGAAAGTGCCCCGCGACTTATATTGGAGGCTGTATATGCTCGCTTGGGAATAGCCAGTTCGGTCGGAGATTTCGCCCCCCGCTGGAATATCTCTGAATATCTCGAATATCTCGACGAAGGTTGCGAATTACACTCCCGTAGCGTATCCTAACGAAATAGCTGTCTGACTACCTTGTCGCAGCCAGTGCCTTTGTCGGCACACCGCCTCGTCTGCCTGTTGCATAAAGCCGAACTAATCTGAAGCACGAACCGAAGATTCGTCTGCGGTGTTGGGACGCAAGTCGTTAATACTGTCCGTCTATCCGGAGGGAAATGCTGCCAGCCGTCGGAGAGGCGAGCCGCGCGAAGGTGCATGCGTGCGCTACGCACTGCCCATACTGTGCATTGCAGTGTGGCATGCAGTTGCATGCCGGTAGCGACGGTGTGTGGACCGTTGAAGCACGCGATTTCCCCACTAATCGCGGAGGGCTCTGCCAGAAAGGCTGGACAGCGGCGGAATTGTTGACGCACCCGGAACGGCTGCGCGCACCGCTAGTGCGCGACCGGCGCGGAGAGCGCTTGCGCGCGGCCGATTGGGACGAAGCCTTCGCGATGATAGTCACAGCAATTCGCCGTGCGCAGGAACGATACGGCCGGGACGCGGTGGGTGTGTTCGGCGGGGGCAGCCTCACCAACGAAAAGGCCTACCTGCTGGGCAAGTTCGCGCGAGTCGCGCTGGGGACTTCGCAGATCGACTACAACGGCCGCTTCTGCATGTCGTCCGCGGCTGCGGCGGCATCGCAGGCATTCGGCATGGACCGTGGACTACCGTTTCCGCTGCAAGACGTGGCGAACGCGGATACGGTTCTTCTGGCCGGCAGCAATCTGGCTGAGACTATGCCTCCGGTGATGCAGTATTTCCAGGAACAGAGGCGTCGAGGCGGCTCGCTGATCGTGGTGGATCCGCGGGCGACGCTAACCAGCGCATCGGCCACCCTGCACCTACAGATCACGCCGGGGACGGACGCGGCCCTGGCGAACGGGCTGCTACACCTTGCGCTCAAGGAAGGTTATGTAGACGCAGCGTTCATCGCGGAGCGCACTTCCGGTTTCGATGCCGTGCGCAAAGTGGCGGCCAGCTACTGGCCGGCGCGGGTGGAACGGATCACGGGAGTGCCGGAGCGCCAGTTGCACGAAACGGCAAGATTGCTGGGGCAGGCGCGGAGGGCGATCATCCTGACAGCGCGCGGTCCCGAACAGCAGAGCCACGGAGTGGACAATGCGCTGGCATTCATCAACCTGGCGCTGGCGCTAGGAAAGGCGGGAAGGCCGGGCTCGGGCTACGGCTGCGTTACGGGACAAGGCAATGGCCAAGGCGGCAGAGAACACGGGCAGAAAGCCGATCAATTGCCCGGCTACCGCAAACTTGACAACCCGGAACATCGGGCGTGGATCGCGCAGGTGTGGGGTATTGCGGAACGAGAACTGCCGGGCGTTGGGCGATCCGCCTACGAGATGCTCGATACCCTGGGCCGCGATGGGGGCGTGCGCGCGCTCCTGGTGTTCGGCTCCAACCCGACGGTCTCGGCGCCGCGCTCCTCGCACATCGAGCAACGGCTGGACGAGCTCGATTTTCTGATGGTCTCGGACTTCTTCCTTTCGGAGACCGCGGAGCGCGCGGACGTGGTGCTGCCGGCGGCGCAGTGGGCTGAGGAAGAGGGCACCATGACTAACCTGGAAGGCCGGGTGCTCTACCGGGAGCGGGCTGCCGCGCCTCCCCAAGGAGTGCGCAGCGATCTCCAGATCCTCGCATCGCTGGCGGCGAGGCTGAATGCCAAGAGCATCTTCTCGGATCAACCCGCGATGGTATTCGAGGAACTGCAGCGCGCCTCCGCGGGCGGGCTGGCGGATTACTCGGGCATCACTTACGAGCGCCTGATCCGCGAGGACGGCGTGTTCTGGCCGTGTCCCTCTCCGGGGCATCCCGGTACACCTCGCGTTTTTCTCGATCGCTTTGCGACGGCCGACGGGCGGGCGAGATTTCACGCCGTGGAGTTTCACCCGCCGGCCGAAGAGCCGGATCGGGAATACCCGCTCTATCTGACCACCGGAAGGATACTGGCTCAGTATCAGTCGGGCACGCAGACGCGGCGTGTGCGGACGCTGAGCCAGGGCGCGAAGCCGTTCGTGGAGGTTCATCCTTCGATGGCGGCGACCTACGGGGTACGCCACGGGGATCGCGTGCGCCTCACCACGCGACGCGGCACGGCGGTTGTAAGCGCGCAACTGAATCCGGGGATACGAATGGACACCGTATTCATGCCATTTCATTTTGGCGGGGACGGGCGGGCCAACTTACTTACCAACCCCGCGCTCGATCCGGTTTCGCGCATGCCGGAATTTAAGGTGTGCGCGGTTCGCCTGGAACGCGAAGCCAGGGGGGAAAGGACCGAACCATGAGAGAGAAGCCGGCTTTTCTGCAGGGCGTGTTTTTGTACCGGGGCCGCGGGCTGGAGTGTCCGAAGCCTTTCGATCCGCCCGTGCTCTACACGGTGCCATCCGACCGGCGGGCCCAGACGATTTACTTTCGGGCGGGGAACGCCGCGGCGGAGATGATCTGCCTGGTGCTGACGCGCAACGGAAGACGCATGCGTTATTTCCCGATAGGCGCGAAAGGCGCGCTTCACGTGCCGCTCGCGGTGGTGGAAGATCTGGACCCGGAGAGCCGGATCGAGTTGCTGGTGGCCGCGCCGGAGGGACTGGAATCGTCGGTGGTGATCGACGTCGGATTTATGGAGATTGTATGACCGGGGAAAAACGAAAGCTGGTGGTGATCGGCAACGGAATGGCCGGCGCGCGCGTGGTGGAGGAGATCCTGACGCGCGGCGGAGGGGAGCAGTTCGAGATCACGATGTTCGGTGAAGAGCCGACGGGGAACTACAACCGGATTCTCCTTTCGAACGTCTTGAACGGCTCGTACAAAGAAGACGAAATCATGCTGAACCCGCTCGACTGGTACCGCGAGAACGGTATCCGGCTGCTGGCGGGAGTTCGGGCCGCGGGCATCCTGCGCCGCGCGCGTCTGGTGTTCGCGGAAGACGGCACGCCGCAACCGTACGACAAGCTGATTATCGCCACCGGCAGCCGGGCCTTCCTGCCGCCGATGGGAGAGCTGACCATGGCCGATGGCTCCATGAAGCCGGGTGTGTTTGTCTTTCGGACTCTGGAGGATTGCCGGCGCATCGCGGCATTTGCAGCAGGCAAGACGAGTGCTGCGGTGATCGGCGGGGGCCTGCTGGGCCTGGAAGCCGCGCGGGGCCTGCAGAACTTCGGACTCGAGGTGAGTGTCGTACACCTGGCCGGCCACCTGATGCAGCAGCAGCTCGATTCGGAGGCGGGCGGCATCCTCAAGACCAGCATGGAAAAGCTCGGAGTGAAGGTGCTTCTGAAGAAGAATACCACCGCGATCCTGGGTCAGGACCGCGTGCTCGGCCTGCGCTTTTCGGACGGCGGAACCCTGGAATGCGACATGGTGGTGATCTCCGCGGGCATACGCCCGAACTGGGAGATCGCGGCCGGCTGCGGCTTGCCGACGGAGCGCGCCATCGTGGTGGATGACCAGATGCGCACCGAGGACCGCGACATCTACTCGGTCGGCGAATGCGCGCAGCATCGAGGCCAGGTGTACGGCCTGGTGGCGCCGCTATGGGAGCAGGCGAAGGTGCTGGCCGACCACATCACCGGCCGCAATCCCGAAGCGGCCTATCACGGCTCCAAGGTGGCGACGAAGCTGAAGGTGATGGGCGTGGAAGTGGCCTCGATGGGGATCGTGGAGCCGCGAGACGATGACGACGAGGTGGTGCAGTTTTCGGAACCGAAGCGCGGCACGTACAAGAAACTCATCATCCGCGACGGGCGGCTGGCTGGCGGCATCCTGCTGGGCGACCTAAGCAAGGCAGCCTACCTGATGCAGGCCTACGACCGCAACACACCGCTGCCGGACGAGCGGCTGCGGCTGCTGTTTGACCTCGGCGACCCGCCGAAAAAGGTGACGTTCGAAGAGATGAGCGCGGGGATCCAGATCTGCAATTGCAACGGCGTGAGCAAGGGCGCAATCGTAACCTGCGTGCAAAGCGGCAAGCGCAGCGCCAAGGCGGTCATGGATGCGACGCGCGCCGGCATGGGCTGCGGCTCCTGCAAACAAATAGTAACCGAGCTGGTGGAGTGGGCCTGCGGCGGCGAAACGGAAGAGGATCCATCGGTCCACTACTACGTTCCCGGAGTGCCGCTCGCGAAACCTGAACTGATCCGCGCCATTCGGCAGTACAGCCTGCGCTCGGTCTCGTCGGTGTTCGACCGGCTGGCGGGCGGAAAGGAAGACGCCGCCAGCAAGCCGGGGCTGGCCTCGCTGTTGAAGACGCTTTGGCACGAGGAATACGAGGACGAACGCGACGCACGCTTCGTCAACGAGCGGCTGCACGCCAATATTCAGAAAGACGGCAGATTCTCCGTGGTGCCGCAGATCCCCGGCGGGATCACCAGCCCGGCGCAATTGCGGCGGATTGCGGATGTCGCCGAGAAGTATCACGTGCCTTTGGTGAAGCTCACCGGCGGCCAGCGCATCGACCTCCTGGGGGTGAAGAAGGACGACCTGCCGGCAGTTTGGCGCGACCTGGATATGCCGTCCGGCTACGCCTATGGGAAGAGCTACCGGACCTGCAAGAGCTGCGTGGGGTCGGACTTTTGCCGGTTCGGCCTCGGCGACAGCATCGCTCTGGCGCTCGAAGTGGAGCGCGAGTTTCAGGGTTTCGACAGCCCGCACAAGATGAAGCTGGCCACGGCCGGGTGTCCCCGCAATTGCTCGGAGGCCATGGTGAAGGATGTGGGCGCGGTGGCGGTGGAGGGCGGCAAGTGGGAGATCTACGTCGGCGGGGCGGCGGGATCTTCGGTGAGGAAGGGCGACCTGTTGTGCACGGTCGATAGCCATGACGAGGTGATTCGGTATATGGGCCGGTTCATTCAGTATTACCGCGAAAATGCCAAATACCTGGAGCGCACTTACGCGTTTATGGAAAGGCTGGGGATCGGGAAGATCAGGGCCGTGGTGGTGGAGGACAGCGAAGGGATCGCCGAGCGGCTCGAGCGCGAGATCGCTGCGTCAAAGGCGGCTTACAAGGATCCGTGGGCTGAGGTGCGGTCGGCGCCCGAATCGAACCGGTATTCTTCGTTGCTTCCGGTGCTCTCGTGACACGCAGTATGGCGGAAGCGAAGCTCTGCGAGATCGATGCCATTCCGGCCGGCGAAGGACGGAACTTCGAAATCGAGGGGGAAACCATCGCGGTGTTCCGGACGCGTGCGGAGGGCGTATTCGCCGTGCAAGCAGCCTGCCCGCACCGCGGCGGTCCGCTTGCCGATGGCCTGCTGGGAGGGACCACGCTGATTTGCCCTTTGCACGCCTGGAAGTTCGACGTGGCAACGGGCAAGGTCTTGTCCGGAGAATGCGAACTCAAAACGTATCCGGTGCGGGTGGACGAGTCCGGCTGGATTGTGGTGAGCCTCGAAAAATAGACAGGGAGCTTCATGACAGGCGAGAAGGCGACGCGCATCCGGTTGACCGATTTCCGCAGCGTTCCGATGCGCGCTTTCCACATGACGTGGCTGGCATTCTTCTTGTGCTTCTTCGGCTGGTTCGGCTTGGCGCCGCTGATGCCGGTGATCCGCGGGGAACTGCACCTGACCAAAGAGCAGGTGGGCACTTCGGTGATTCTCTCGGTGGCGATTACCATCCTGGTGCGGGTGCTGGTAGGACTGTTGTGCGACCGGTTCGGCCCGCGCCGGACCTATACGGGGTTGCTGATTTTGGGTTCATTGCCGGTGATGGGGGCGGGGCTGGCGCACGATTTCATTTCGTTCCTGATTGTCAGGCTGGCGATCGGCGCGATTGGCGCCTCCTTCGTGATCACGCAGTATCACACGTCGGTGATGTTCGCGCCGGGCATTGTGGGCACTGCCAATGCCACGGCAGCCGGCTGGGGAAACCTGGGAGGAGGTGTAACGCAGATCGCCACGCCGGCGCTGTTCAGCGCGTTCGTGGGGCTCGGGGCGGGAAGCTGGTGGAGTTGGAGGCTCGCTATGCTGGTCTGCGGGCTGGCGCTGCTGGCGACCGGAGTGGCGTATTACTTTTTGACTCAGGACACGCCGGAGGGCGATTTCCACGATGCGCGGCGAGTGCGCGCATCATCCGGGTGCGCGGAAGTGTGCCGTGACCGGCGCGTGTGGACCCTGGCCGTGCTTTACGCCGCGTCCTTCGGGATCGAACTGACAATCGACAACGTCGCGGCTCTCTACTTCACCGACTATTTCCACCTTGCCCTGACGTCCGCGGGCGCCGTGGCAGCCAGCTTCGGAATGATGAACCTGTTCGCGCGGGCATTGGGAGGGATGGCCAGCGATCGTGCCAACCGGTTCTGGGGCTTACGCGGGCGGGCGTGGCTGCTCGGGTTCACGATCTGCGGCGAGGGGCTGGCCCTGATATTGTTTTCGCGCATGCGCTGGCTGCCGGCGGCGGTCGGCGCCATGATGCTGGCAGGACTGTTTGTGAAGATGTCGAACGGAGCCAATTACGCAGTGGTTCCGTTCGTCAACAAGAGGGCGCTGGGAGCGGTGGCGGGGATCGTCGGCGCCGGCGGCAATCTGGGGGCGGTGCTGGCCGGATTCCTCTTCAAGACGCCCAGCCTGACGTATCCCGATGCGCTGCTCGTCTTGGGGATTGTGGTTGCCGCTTGTTCCGGTCTCGCGCTGACGCTCCGGTTCGCGGGCCGGGAGGTTGGCTCAGCCCGAAGATCGGACGAGATGGCGCCGGCGATGGGTGATTGAATTCCGTGTGGGCTCGCGCGGCATATGCGGAATCGGGCCCACGCCGGGCTGTCCCCATAAGGCGCTGCCACACTATGCGCCCCTCCTGAACCAACCAGCAATACCGTGCCCAGGTTGCTTTCCCAGTTGCGCCAGTCGGGACCTCCCTTGTCCGCTACGCCCAGCGCACTCCGGTAAGCAGTCACGGCGAATACGGCGCGCATTGCAGCCATCGCTCGACCCGGAATCGATCCAGCCACCATTACGTGTTTCCAGCGAATCTGGCCGTGGTTGCGAAGGTTCTGCTCCAGCTTCTTGAATTGCGACAGCACGTACGCGTTGTAGGTTCGATGCACGTACTGGGACAGAAAAATGCTGCGCTGGGCGATCAATTCCTGGGCCAGGGGCGTGCACGTTTCCACGAGCGGCGAATAGAGGCACTCCAACACGTTTGGGTTTGCTTTCAGAGCGAGCCGTATGAATTTCTCGATCTCCCAGTAAGCCTCCTCCTGGTCATTCTCCAATTGCTCCGGAACTCCAGCCAGCGACCATTCCAGATCGGCCGGCGGCAGGTAGAACCCCCGGCGATCAACATCCGATCCTTCCTGACTCAGCCCGTACGCAGTGGAGCCGACAATACATCGATAGATTACGAATCGGTAGAGATCGGCCGACTCCGGTCCTCCCGGCACCTCAGCCTGAACGTGTTTGAAGATTGTAAGTTCGGCGCGGCCAAACGTCTCTTCTGCCCCCTCAGGGAACCGAACACGGTAGCTGTGCTCCGGCGTCGAAGGGCTGTGCGTAACGACGCCAACGCGTCCGCGCGGCCGTGTCAAGACCTTCGTCCCTGTCGGAATTACCAGATGAAACCGATTCACGTTCTCTACCGTAGTTTCTCAAAGAGATCGCGCCAGTGCCGACCCCGGCCTGACCTGATGCCTGATGTGCTTGCAGCTGCCATGCACGTATGCGGCGAGCCTTGGTACGATTCTGGATAGTGCTGACTTAAAAAGGAATGACGGCAATGCGTTCGCGTATTATGTACATCGAATCAAAGGCTGAGAGCCTCCAGGGACCGGCCCGCATCGGTCGTGTGACATTCACGAAGTCAGGAAAGGGGATCTACTACAAGGGCCAGGAGTTCTATCGCATCAGCGGATTCAAAGCCAATTATGCCGATGCTGCCACACGCGAGGAGTACTGGATTTCCGGACCCCGTCGCGACGGGCTGGACCGACTCTACGGCCCCAGCGCGCTGCCTGTCCACATCGATGATGATGTCCGAGAAGAGTATTGGCTTGAGATTCGGAAGAAACCGGAGTGTGTCGCTCGCGAAACGACATGAATGGCGGTGGGCAGACTGGTGCTGACACTCTGCTATTGAGGTTCCGTCGGCATGGAACCG
>Ga0335078_10003482_pt1 | contig 23410 bp, 15 predicted proteins | sample Lox_Sample_32_FD_206711 | JGI IMG/M metagenome (GOLD analysis project Ga0335078, IMG submission 206711) | Soil microbial communities from Loxahatchee National Wildlife Refuge, Florida, United States - Lox_Sample_3.2 | ecosystem: Environmental > Terrestrial > Soil > Wetlands | place: USA... | reverse complement strand
ACATCTGGCTGGCGTGATAGGGGACATTGCTGGCCAGGTTGATCCATCCCAGGACGGTGACGCCGGCCTCCTCCACCACCTCCTCGGTGCGGGTGATCTCGCAGTTGCCGCCGCGCTCGGCGGCCAGGTCCACGATCACCGAGCCGGGCGCCATGCGCCGCACCATTTCCCGGGTCACCAGGACGGGCGATTTCCTGCCGGGCACCACGGCTGCGGTGATTACGACATCGCTCTGAGCCACCTGGTTGCCCAGCAGCTCCGCCTGGCGGCGGTAAAACGCTTCGTCCTGGGCCTTGGCGTAGCCGCGGGCGTCCTGCGCGTCCGCCACCTCGATGGGCAACTCCACGAACCGGCCGCCCACGCTCAGCACCTGTTCCTTGGCCGCAGCCCGCATATCGTATGCTGAGGCCACCGCGCCCAGCCGGCGCGCCGTGGCGATGGCTTGCAATCCGGCCACGCCGGCGCCGATCACGAACACGCGAGCCGGTGTAATGGTGCCCGCCGCGGTGGTGAGCATGGGGAACATTTTGGGCAGGCGGTCGGCCGCCAGCAGGACGGCTTTGTAGCCGGCGATGGTCGCCATGGAGGAGAGCGCATCCATGCTTTGAGCGCGCGTGATGCGCGGCATCAGCTCGACCGAGAAGACAGTGGCGCCGGTGGCCGCCAGCTCCCGCACGGTTTCGAGCACGCCCAGCGGGCGCACGAATCCCACCACGGTCTGGCCGGCGCGCAGCAGCGGCAGGTCGGCGGCGCCGGTCCGGTCGTTGGAGCCGTGGCAGAGGACTTGCGCCACCACGTCGGCCGCGCGGAAGACCTCGGCGCGCGTGGGGGCGATTCTGGCTCCCTTCGCCGTGTAGTCAGTGTCGAGGTAGCCTGCAGCGGTTCCAGCGCCGGCTTCCACGGTCACTTCGAAACCCGCTTTGGCCAGGTTTGGAATCGCCGCCGGCACCAACGCCACGCGCCGCTCACCCGGAAAACTCTCCCGCGGAACACCGATGACCATAGTTCCATGGTATCCGCGGAGAGAAGTTCTGGCGCCCCGCTTCCATGCCGTTCCAAAGCATCCGCACCCTTTTGAATTCGCGGGGTTATCGCGCGGGGAGAGGATCTACTCGGGATAGTAGTGCGGTAATGAGAAACAAGATCTCTTGACCTCGGATAATCAGGTCCGGTATGCTGCCGTCGTGCTAAGTCGCGAGGCTTAAGATCCGGCCCCCAATGAGAAGCAATAGTCAATTCACCTTGTTTGTCCTCGCAGTCTGCGTGGGCGGAACCGCGACGCTCGTGCGCGGTCAGGAAGCCATAACCTACAGCGTATGGGCGGAGTACGCAAAACCTGGTTCAGAACCGAGCGTTAGCCCGCGATTTCGTGAAGCCGAAGCCAGGATTTCCCAAGGAGCGTACGATCCCGCGGCCGACAGCCTGTTGCGCGGTGCGGAGCGTCTCACGAAGGTAATCTTTAACGTCCCGAGCCTTCAGCTTCAGGGGGCGATCACCGAACGAGTTTATGCGGGCGTCCAAAGGGGTGATGTGCTGATCGCTGAGTGGAGAATTCAGGAGCCCTTTGGCCGCGGAATGCTTGTGCTGACGGACACACGTTACTACTCCAACTATGATCTGCGCCTCGCGGCCTGTATGATTCGTTCGCGCACCGACTTGACTACATTCCTCAATACGGCACTAATTTGGGGGAAGGACCCGGGGATTTCGCCGAGGGCGCAACCGTCTAGGGACGTCCCGACTCCCGGAATGACCGTGGGCATTCAGCCAGCCAGCGCATCACTTTCTTCCATGCCGACGTCTTTCGGGGGTCACCGTACCCGGGTGTGGCGGACTATGATTTCGAGGGACTGCTCGAAAACGGCGATTGGTTCTTTCATTTCAGGATCGGTAAGAGTGGAACTGAGCGCTACGTTGGCGTCCCGCCGTGGGTTCCGGAGCGGTTTCCAAGACTCGGCGAGCTTGTCAAGACGTGGAGGTTTAGTCAAATCCGAGGCGATCGGAGACGCAGTGCAAGCGTTTGGTTATTTGGATTTCACCGGCTCACGGGACGCGATTCTAATCGCCGAACACGTGCGTCGGGGCATCTCTGGTACTCGAACTTCTGCGTGACCCTGGTTCGAGTCGATATGAGACGCGGCTGGCCGCGGTAAGCAACGGTTTTCGAGATGCGCGTAGCGAATTCATAGGGCGCTACTTCGATCCTGCCCTCCGCGTGTACGGGAGGAAATCGGACCGGCGGCCGACCGAGCGGTTGGGGTCCTATTCAGGAGCGCAATTAAGGAGTGCTCGCCGGAATTTGAGATGCAAGCTACGGCTGTATTGAAGAGAGGCGTATTTGCTGACGGACCGTTAGTCTACCTCGGGGGCTGCTCAACATCGCGAGAAACGGTGGCGGCATTGGAAGCGATCCAAATGCCGACCGAAGAGAAAGCGGATATGAAGGAACGGGCCCTACCCAGCATCCAGTGACGAATCGAGCACCACAGTTCTATGGGCCTCATTTCCAGGCTTGATAGGCGATCGACAGAACCAGCAGGACGATCAACAGTGTGACAAGCCATCCTTTGGGAAACTCGACGCAATCCCCCGCCTGCTTGAGCCAGGAAGCCGGTATGTTCACGCCTTGCAGTTGATGGCCCGGCGGAAACAGAATCCGGACCGCGGAGGACAGCAGCAGGCCCATGGCGCATCCGTACAACATGATCCACCGCGGAAGGACGAAATCCGAGTGAAGCGCCCACAGCATGCCTTGCCAGAGGAGAGCCAGCCCGAGACCTATGACAGGACCTCGGGTCAGTTTCCGAGGCGCCCGCCACCCGGGCTTCGCATAGGCATCTTCCAGGATCAGGCCCACGAGCGCCACGGCCACGGGAATGGCAAGCCGGAGAGGTCCCCAGGGCGCACGCAGGAGCGCTCCCCCGGCGAGCCACGCCGCGCCAAAAAATGAGACGAACAAAGCCAAAATCTGAAGCAGGAGTAACTGCGGGTCCGCTGTCCGGCGTATTCTGCTGATGATGACCAGTGGGACGGTCTGCAGTGCTTCCAAACCGTACTGCAGCGGCGAGCGGTAGCGCTGGTGCAGATCGCCAAGCACTTCCTCGCGGCAGGCAGGCGGAAGCAGTATCGCGACGATGGCCTCGGCAGCCTTTAAATCTCGCGCAAAACGGGGCGACCCGCGCCGCTTCAAATCCGCGGAGTTACTGTCCTGTATGGCAGCGCGGGAAGACGCGCCCCTTTGCGCTTTTGACGGGCCGGGATGCATCAGCCCGCCTCTTTTCGCCACCGCTTTCCCCACTCTCTGGCCCAGTCCTTGCCCCAGGTTTGCGCGATTACGTCCCAGATGCGCTTCGCAGTCAGCGCCGATTCCTGCAAGGCGCGTTCGCCGAGAGCTTCCAGACGGTAGCAGCGCTTGGCTCGCCCGCCACGCTCGGGCGTGGGATCCGACAACCAGGATGCGACCAGCCCTTTATCCTCGAGCCGGTCGAGTGTCACGTAAACCGCCCCCAAGGAGACTGCCTTCGGCTGCGCCAGTTCCTGAACCTTGGAATGGATGGTCACGCCGTACGCATCGTCGTGCAGAGCCAGAATCGCCGTGAGCACCAACTGCTCGAACTGGCCGAGGGAATCGGGTCGCATTTATCTAACAGTGTAATACAAATCGAGCGGGATGTAGGGGTCCAACGGGATGCGAGACCGCGACGGGGTACTTGCGGAGTTCGTAGCGGGCCATGGCCCCCACGGATGTAAGTCGTTCACCCAGGAAGCGGCTTCCCAAAATAGCGTCGGAGTCGTCGAGCGTCAGCATTCGCCGTTACTGTCCCCGCACCTCCAGCATGACCACACCGTGGGGAACCACTTCCGCTGTGTATTGCGCCGCGGCCTTCTGATCAGCATGCGTCCACAAGTTGCGGATGTGGGTCATGCGCTTCAGGCCGAGGTTTTCGGCGTGAAGGGTCACTCTCTGCCGGCTGCCGCCGCGATTGAACAGCCCGACGGCCCACGCACCGTCTGCCAACGGGCGCGCCCAAATTTCCCCATCGCCGATCTTGGCCACCCGGTACCCTTCTTTCCCCAGCCGGTCCTGGTCAACAGCGATGACCTCTTTGTTGGTAAGGATCTTCAGAATATCGGGCGGTACGCTCCGAAGATCGTTTCCGGCCAACAAAGGCGCGGCCAGAATCGCCCACAGGCTCATGTGCGTGCGGTACTCGTCATCGGTCATACCGCCGTTGCCGATTTCGAGCATATCCGGATCGTTCCAATGGCCGAGACCGGCGGCTGATTCCAAGCCCGCCTGCAGATCGAAGCCTATCCTCGACATCGATCGCCAATTGTCCTGGATGTCGCCCGTTGTCCGCCAGAGATTGCCTCCAACCTTGGCGCCCCACTGCTGCACCTTGAGCACGCCATACTGGCACAAGCTGAACACGATCGGACGGCCAGTGTCCTCCAGCGCCTGCCCCATCTTGGCGTACACCGCCGGCATGGCATGATAGTCGTACACTTGGCTGGCGCTGCACCAGTCGTACTTCAGGTAGTCGACACCCCACGCGGCATAGGTCCTGGCATCCTGCTCTTCATGCTGATAGCTGCCCTCGTACCCGGCGCAGGTCTTTGGGCCAGGCGACGAGTAGATGCCCAGTTTGAGGCCTTTGCTGTGGATGTAATCGGCCAACGCCTTCATGTCCGGAAAGCGCTCGTTGGTCTGAATGTTCCCCTGCGCGTCGCGGCCGGCTTCCCAGGTGTCGTCGATGTTCACATAGACGTAGCCGGCATCCCGCATTCCGTTTCGGACCATGGCATCGGCGACCTGGCGCACGAGTTTGTCGCTCACCTCGCCGCGGAATTTGTTCCAACTGTTCCAACCCATGGGCGGAGTCTTCGCGAGGCCGTTGTAAGGCACATCTTTGGCTGCCGGCAGCGTGATCTTCGGCGCAGGCGCCGGCAGGGGTGGAGGATCGGCTTTGGAAACCCGCAGGAACGTCACCTGGCGCGGGGGACGGCTGCCAAAAGAGGGCATCGTGATTCTCAATTCGGACCCCGATAAGACGCCGGAGTAGGCGGAGCGCCGTTCCTCGCCGAAATAGTCTCTTATGATCGCGAACGACAGGTGATCGTGGTCGATCCTGCCGTTGGAGATGGGCGTATCATCGCCGCGTACGGCCATGTATCCGGTCAAGCGCGTGCCGTCGAACTTGAGCCAGAGCGAAATCGGGGGAAACCGCGGCGCGTTCGCAGCGCCAGTGGTTCGCGGCGGCGCACCGGGAGGAGGTTGCATCACCCAGTGGCCTGTCCAAGCATCGGCGTACGCCGGCGACCCAAGGGCGGCGCACGCGAGCAGAATGAGAATCGTTTTCATAGAGAACAGGATACGCCGAACTCCCGCACCGCATCATAGAGGGCTACGACATTGGCGGTAGGAGTATTGGCCTGCATGTTATGACAGGGGGCCACAATGTAACCTTTGGCATCCCGGAAAGTCCGAATGTTTTCCTGCACCTCGCGGCGCACATCCTCCGGCGTCCCGAAGGGCAGCGTCCGCTGATTATCGATGCCGCCGTGAAAGATCAGCGAGGGGCCGAAATTGTGGACCAGACCTTCGCGGTCCATCCCCCGGCAGCGCCACTGCACTGGATTCAGAAGGTCAATGCCGGCATCCACCAGATCCGGGATCACCGGCCGGATCGCGCCGTCGTCGTGGTGCATCACCTTCACGCCGTAGGAGTGGGCCAGATCGATCAGGCGCTTCATCCCAGGTTTCAAGAACCGCCGGAAGAGCCGCGGGCTCATCAACAGGGATTCCTGGGTTCCCAGGTCCTCGGCAACGTAGACCAGGTCGATGCGGTCCGCCACCTGGTCCAGGATGCGCTGAAAAACGCCATAATCCAGTTCGAGTATGTGGCTGAGGATCGCCGTGGCGATGTCCGGCGCTTCGATCAGATCGGTGAGGGCGCGTTCCATGCCACGCAACCGCGAGTACAGATAGAATGGCTCGCTGGTACCGGCCAGGATGGGGAAACCGGACCACTCGTCGCATTGCCTGGGCAGGCTCGAATAATCCCAATCGTCCGCATGCGGCCAGGGGAACCGCTCGATATCGGCCATAGTCTGCGCTTCCCCGAGCGGATGCCGCACCACCTCTTCGTAGACGCCCAGGCCATCCCCGTAAGAAATATTGGCGGTGCCGATCTGCCAGATGCTGAACAGGGACTGCATGTGCCAGGTATCTTCGCAGGCACGCGGATGGCGCGGCGCCAGGTGGATGCACTTGTCAATTCCCAATCGCCGCCAGAGGGCGGCTTCGCTGGTGCAGGCGAGGTCGCGCAGGAGGCGGCCGGTCAACTCGGCCGTGCCCCAATAGTCGCAAGGCAACCGATCGGGCTTCTCGCCGGCGAAGAGTGCGCGCCACCGTTCACGAGGAGTCATACAGGTGCCCGAATCATTCCAGGCGGCAGGCAATGGCGCGTTCGAAGTACGAGACCAAATGCGCCGGTCCGAGCCAGCCGTTCACATCGATATTCTTCAGAATGTCCACGGAGGTTCCCACCGCCCGGGCGTTAGCCGCGGTGTTCGCAACGCGCAGCTTCAAAAGATTGGGCCCCGCGCGAAGGAAGCGAGTGACCTCGAATTGAAAAGGCTCCCAAGGCCGGGATCCTGCCATCTCACCGTTCACCCACGCCTCCGCCGCGACGCCGATCTGCCCGCAGTCGAGCAGCACGCGCTCGGTGAGGAGAGAAGTGGGTACCTCTACCGTTTTTTCGTATGTCATCCGGCCCGAGAAGTGCTCCAAACCGGGGACCGTCCAAGTCCCCAGAGGAAGCGAAGCGGGAGTGGTCAGAAATTCGAAGGGCCGATCGAGGATCTCGCCACTGCTCACCCGAACACTGATCGTGTGCGCGCCCTTCGGCAGCGGAATCTCCTGCGCCGGCTTCGTTGCTCTGCCGTCAATCCAGATTGCCCACGAATTTCTGAAGGCCGGCAGGCGCAGTGCCCCGGCGACAGGCGGCACGGGAATTCGCAGCCAGCGGGGTCCGTGGGCGCCTTCTATCGGATCACCGGCAAGCTGGCGGACGGCGGAGACCAGACCCGGCACGGCGCCGCCCTTGCGCTGTTCCATGCGGCAGGTGAACTGGCCTGCCCGTCCACTTTCGCGGTTGTGCAGAAACTTCAGCAACAGACTGTTCCATCCGGCCCACAAGCCAACCGGAATCCGGAATGCGAAGCCGTCGGCCAGCTCGAAATACAAAGGCCGCAACCAACGCGAATAGACCTGCACGCCGTTGAGCCGTACGGCGCACGGACTCCCGGTGGCCAGAATTACCATGGCTTCCCGCGCTTCGGGAACGTAGAGATTCAACTGGGCGAAAAAGACGCCACCGGGCGGCCATCCGGCCTTCAGCGCCTTCGCGTAATCTACAGTGTTGCTGGCAGGCGCATACGGCCCACCCGCGACATGCACGAACGGCCAATCCCATCCGCTTTCCCCTTGGACAGTCTGTCTTGCGCTATCGGCGACGGTCCAGGCAATCTGACGCTGGCCTTCGCCTTCGTAGGTTGCGCCGTAGTCGATGTCCTGTTCAGGCGGGTAAACCCGGTCAAGACCGCCGTCGCCGGGATTCGGAAAAGGCCCCAGAACGTTCCAATGGCGCAGGGAACAGTTCATCGGGGACAGCCAGATTCTTTCCCACTCCGGCGCCGTCGCTTCAGGCTGGAACCAGCGGGCGCGCAGGCCCTGATCGAGCGGATCATCCATGACCTGGGCGTAGGGAACCGCGATGCGCGGCGATTCCACCGTCACCTTCCATTCACCGGTGATCGCGAGTGGCTCGGCGGGCTCCGGCCGGTATTCGCCATGATATCGGCGTTGGCCCTCTCTCAGCTCGAGGAAAGCAGGCTCCTTGCCGGTTAATCCTCTCCCCCGTACGGTCACTTCGGCCGGGTTGGATTGTTCGATGTGAAACTCTTCGAGATTCGTAGTTTCCAGCGCAATCGGCTGAACCGCACCCGTGGGGTCAAACACGATGTAAGCAGCGTCCCAGGGTCCGAGGGCCAGGCGGACGAGAGTGCCCGAACTCCGTGTCTGGTAGAACAGAGGCGAACGCTCTCCGGTAGCCGCGTCCCAGCGCTCCGGGCGGCCGGTAGCGCCTAAAAGCAGCAGATTCGTGCGTGCTGCCGCGGTGTCATTGACGATCCAATACAGATCCGCGCCTTCTTTCTTCTTGTGCAGGAAGTAGAGATGTCCTTTCGGGCCGCCGGTAATCTCGAAGTCGCGATCGGAGATTCGTCCGAAGAGGGCTACCACGTCATCGACGGATCCGCCAACCAGATAAGCGCGTCCGCCGTTCGTGTTCGAGCGCAGCGTGAAGGGTCCAGGCGCGGGAGCGGCGTCGAAGGTCGCTTCCCACAGCGATTGTAACTGCGGGTCATCCCGGCCGCTCTCCACGGAAATGAAAGGGAGCCGGCCAATAGCGAGGACGCAGCCGCCCGCGCCGTAGAACTCGCGCACGCGCTCGGCCGTGCCGCGGCGAATGGTGGACATCGGAGGCAGCACCAGGGTCCCGAATCTGGAGGTCGATATGGCCAGCGTTTTCCCGTCGATCCGGCTGCCGGCAAGGTAGGCATCGTCGGCGGCTTTGAAGTCGAGATTCTCTTGCGTCAGCCGGAGTTTGAGTTCCGCGTACGCTGACTCGGTTTCCGCCGCGTCGCGGCTCCAGGCCGCCGGGTCAGTAATGTTTATAGGGCCGTCGGTGCGAAACGCGGGCGCAGCTTGCCCCCACACGGACACTTGCGGGTAGTAGAGCAACAACCCGGCAACGTGCTCGCTCTCGCGGTTCATGAAGCTGATGCGGCGCATCTGGTCGGCATAAGCCCGAAAGTGCGGCAGGAAGGGCTGGCTGAAGAACCAGTCTGGCGGGTAATTGATGCGCTCGAGGTCGTAATCGAACGCATGCGGAATGAACTCTGCGATGTTCCAGGCGCCCAGGCAATTGGAGACGCGCCGCATCCGCCCGGGCGAGAGGTACGAGTCGCTGCCTTGTACTCCCTGGTTTTCGCAAACCACGTGGCGGCCTTCAAAATCAGCCACGGAAGCCACTTCCTTCAGCCACACGGATTGGCGGCCCCATTCCCGCAGCGTGTCGCAGCCGGGCTGGCCCATCGCGCGCAGGATGCGGTAGAAGTCCCCTTGCACCCAGGGACCGAAGAACAACGATTCCTCCCAGACGTGTGCGGAGTGTTGCAGACCGTGCGCGCTGCACCAGCCGCTGACCTGCTGAAAGAAACTGGCGGAGTACAGATCACTTACCGTATCCACATAGTCGCAACGGACCTTTTCGGTTTTGGGACCGATATCGTAGACCAGCGCCGGAAGCATGGGTTCCAGGGCATAGCCGGACTTGCTCCGGAAGCTCTCAAATAGGCGCGGTGTCCAGGCGATCGTTCCTCCGTAGCTGCCCTCGTGGTCGGCGAAAGTCGCCGGAAGCGCGTTGCCGAAGTATTCGCCGTAGCGCCGATGCAACTCCTCGTAATAGATCTCGATGAACTTGCGCACCGCCTGGGGGTTCATCAGGTCCACAGTGCCGCCGTCGGGCGTTTGTGACGGCCGGAGTTGATAGGTAATCACCAGCCAATCGCCCTCCGGCGCATCCCAGGAAAGCGCATTCGCCTGCGCCGGAACGGCGAGAGTGCGCAGGCTCTCTCCGTCGAGGCGGTCCGGCCCCCGCCGCTTGCCCGCGACCACCAGGTGGGTGCCGGGAGGCAGGGAGATGGCCACACGCCGGGGACCCTTCACAATCGTCTCCGCCGGATGGAGCGCGCGAATGCGGAACTCGGGGTTGGCAGCCACCACGCGGCTCTTGTTCACACCCTTCATCCAGTAGTCCCGCACTTCTCCGCTGGGCCATTCGAATTCGTCCACCAGGCAAAATGAGAATCCCACCTCACGCGCCGTCTTTAATCCTGCGCCGACGGCTTGCCACCAGGCCTCGGAAAGATAGGGGGTCTCCAGGCCATCGCGATTGTGCACGTATGCGCCATAGACGCCGTGTTCAACCATGAGCCGGATCTGCCGGCTGATCTCCTCCGGCTCCATCTCCCCGTTCCAGAACCAGAATGGGCGGATGCTGTATTGGCGCCCCGGATTCAAGAAACCCTGGTAGAGTGACTCAAAACCGCCCTCTGTGCCGGCAGCCGGGCTTGACGCCCTCGGCGATGCGTCGCCCAGCCATGCTCCGCTCACTCCGGTTGCTGCGATGCCCAGGAAGTTCCTGCGCGTGATCCCGTCCATGTTTACTCCTTCGCGTGTGGAGGATATTCGACCACATTTCCAAGTATGACCCTCATTGTGCATGCTGAAGCCAGCGGTCCGTCTCTCGGCCCATCCGGGTCCTTCGTTGTCCTCCGCGACAGGCGATATGATACGCGCAGGATGGCTCACGCCCCAGGGTGGCCCATCCAAGTCGCATACTAACGGAAGGAGTGGGTGTGGCAAAGCGTTTAACGAAGCTTTTGCTTGGCGCAGTGATTGCAGCGGCCGGCTGTGCGGTCTCAGCGCCAGCCGCCTGGAGGGGGCCGATCATCCCGCCGCCTCGGGAATTATCCGCCTCAGCAGGCGATTTTGTTGTGGACCGGAGCACGATCATCGCTATCCCGGCATCGCCGTCGCAAGCGGATGCGTTCCTGGCACAAATGCTCGCCGACGAACTCGGCGACCGTTTCGATCTGCACCCCAAGATCGAGCGTCTGGAACATCTCGACCTATCGCGGAAGGTACTGGTCATGGGCGCCTTCTCCAGCCCGTTGGTCTCTGAGTATTGCGCGCGTCATGTCTGGAGGGTCGACGCCCATGATCCAGGGCCTGAGGGTTATGTCCTGCTAACAAGTCCCGAGATCGTTGTCGTCGCAGGCAGCGACGACCGGGGTGCGTTCTATGGGCTGCAGTCGTTGCGCCAGTTGGTTGGACGGCGCGCTGGAACCGTGCGCTTCGCAGGCTACAAGATTCGGGACTGGCCCGCGAAACCGTTCCGGGGATTCAAGCTCTACCTGCCGGGACGCAATAACATTCCGTTCTTTAAGCGGTTCGTCCGTGACACCCTGGCGCTCTACAAGTACAACACGTTGTTGGTCGAAATGAATGCTTCCATGCGGTTCGAGCGGCATCCCGAACTGAACAGCGGGTGGGAGCGCTTCTCGCGCGAGACCAACTACTGGCGCCGCAACTATCCACCAGGCGCTCCCCATGACATCGAAATCAACTCCTCGCACCAGGACACAGCCGACGGCGGCTTCCTGGAGAAGGATGAAGTCGCCGATCTGGCCCGGTATGTTAGGCAGTTCTACATCGAGTTCGTTCCGGAACTGCCATCCTTCACCCACAGTTACTATCTGCTGTCGGCCCATCCGGAGTTGTCTGAGGTGCCGGGAGAGCTCTGGCCCGATACTTACTGCCCTTCGAATCCCGCCAGTTATAAACTGCTCTTCGATGTCTACGACGAATACATCGAGCTATTACATCCGCGCATGGTGCATGCCGGGCACGATGAGCTGTTCCAGCCCGTGGGTCGCTGCCCGCGCTGCGGGAATAAGGACATTCGCGAGCGGTACGGCGAAGACGTTCGCAAGATCCATGATTATCTCGCCGGAAAGGGCGTCCGGATGGCGATCTGGGGCGACATGCTGCTGGAAGGCGTTCGCGGGGCCGGACTACAGAAAAGGAAGGCGCCGGATGGCTTCACCTACCAGGTGGCGGGCGGCATGATGCCGGAGCAGGTCGCACGGCTGATCCCTAAAGACATCCTGATTTTCAATTGGTTCTGGTCCGCCGAAGGCTCGGAGTGGAACGAGCAACAAGCCGAAGGTTTCGAAGTACAACTCGAGAAGATGGGATTTGATGAAGTCTTTGGCAACTTCACGCCTGGTATGCAGAACTTTGCCTCGCGCATCCGCCGGGATTCGATCCTGGGCGCAGCGCCTTCGGCGTGGTTCGCAACCAACGAAGTTGGATTCGGCAAGGATCTGCTACCTGATCTGCTCAGTTGCGCAGTCGGGTTGTGGAGCGGGCGGGCGATCAATGGACGGGAGTTGTCCGGCCTCGTGCAGGAGCTGATTCCAAGTATCCGGGTTCATTTCCGTGGACAGGAACCACCGAGTCGAACCGAGCGCTTCATCGAACCGGTCCCGATCACGAAGAGCTTTAATGCCGGGTTGAAAGAGGAGGGCCTGGGCGTGGATCTGACCGCCATGAAAAGCACCACGGTTTCGCTCGGCAATATCCCATTCGACCTTTCCGATAACGGGCAAAAGGCGGTGGTCGTTGTAGGGACGGACGGCACAAGCAAGACAGGACTGCCGAAGGAGTCTGGCGATATCCCAATCGGCGCGGACGCTACCAGTCTGATCTTCCTGCATGCAGCGGCCCGCCCGGCGACAAACAGGGAATCCTACCGGCTCCTTTATGACCAGGCGGACACAGCCGACTTGCTCGGTTGGTACGAAGTAGTCTATGCGGACGGCTTTGTCACGACCATTCCTATCCGCTATGGCGTGAACATTCAAGAGTGGAGTTGGGCTGCGCGCAGCTCGGCCAGAGACTACTGCTACGGCGCAGATCCGGTGGTCGTGGGTGGCGGCGGCGAAGCGGCCGTTACCTTCTTTGCCTATGAGTGGGTAAACTCACGCTTAGGGAAGACCATCGCAAGTGTGCGTCTTAAGGGCACCACTGGTTTCCGCGGCGGGGACCCTGATTTCATCAACGGCTTCGGGCCGGTCATTCCCAGCAATGCGATCTATCTAAAGGCTATCAGCGTCGTCAGAAAACGGGGTTGAGGGGGGGCGCGGCCCGGACTCGCACGTGGCATCCTCCACGGTGGGGAGGCTTGGAAGAGCATTCATACCGCAGCGGCGCGCTTCACTCTCCATGAGACCCGAGAGATCCGCACATACAGCTGGCGGCAGGCGCGACAGCGTGTATTGCCCGATCAGGCGTGTAACTTCTTTGGCGGCGCGCTCGCGCAACGTGGACTTTCCGGCTTTCTGCCAGCGCCCGCGATTGGTACGGTCGAATGCTACTGATCCGGGGGGCCGAGTGTTGCGATTCTGCAACTGCGATCATCGCACTGGCGGAACATACCGCTAGCCCTGCTTGCCACGGGGCGCCTGTTCATCCAGTCTTCTGAATCTGTCCTTGCGCCCTTATTCTGCCTGCGTGTCGCCTCTGCGAGGGACATGCAGGCCTAACGCGCGAATTTTCCGGAACAGGGTGGTCTTGTGCATACCGAGTTGGCGTGCGGTCTTTAACCGGTTCCAGTTGTTTCGCCGGAGCGCACTTCTGAGGAAGGCAGCTTCCAGTTGGTGGAAGCCGTCTGCTTTAGCGACCCCACCCGCTTCTGCGCACGGGGGAAAGTCTGAAAAGATGCCGGAGCTCGATCTGTCCGGAACGGCATAGCACGAACGAGCGCTCGATAATACTCTCGAGTTCACGGACATTTCCCGGATGGTGGTAAGACATCAGGCATGCAAGGAGATCGTTCGAGACGCCGGTGACCTGTTTGTTTTGCAGCACATTGAAGCGGGCGATGAAATGGTCCACCAGCAGCGGCAGGTCCTCCATCCGTTCGCGCAATGGAGGGATCCGCAGTCTGACCACGTTAATGCGGTAATAGAGATCGTCACGGAAGTGATGCGACGTGACAAGGTCCGCCAGATTCTCGTTCGTCGCGGCGATCATCCGCACATCTGCCCGCAATGGCTGCGTCGAGCCTAGTGGCTCGTAAACACGTTCCTGCAGGAACCGCAAGAGGCGAACCTGCAAAGCCGCAGACATATCGCCAATCTCGTCGAGAAACAGCGTGCCTCCTTCCGCGGCAGCCACGCGTCCAGGCTTGTCTTTCCGGGCATCCGTGAAGGCGCCTGCTTTGTAACCAAACAACTCCGACTCCAGCAGCGGGTCCGGCAACGCTCCACAGTTGGCGGCTACAAATGGCTTCTTCCCGCGGGGGCTCAGGTTGTGAATGGCACGGGCAAAGAGCTCTCTGCCGGTTCCGGTTTCGCCCTCGAGAAGCACGGTGCTGGAGGTTTCCGCAATCGCCGGCAGAATGTCGAACAGTCTGCCGCATGCGGTAATTGCAGCTTACAATAGGATGTCCTCACAGGACTAACCTTGCTCGATCTGCTTTCGCAGTTGCTCGATTATTGTCAGGTCCCGAAACATTTCCACACCGCCAGAGACATCGCCGTTGCGGTCTCGCAGAACCGCTGTCGAGATGCTGATGGGCTTGGTCGCCGTGGGCGTCCAGGATCTTGATCGTCCTGCCGTCTACAGGCGAGCCAGTCTCGATCGTCTGTTTCAACGTGCACTGGCTCTCGCAAACGTCCGCCCGGAAGATGTCCCGGCAGGGCTGCCCGATCGGGCGCTCGCGCGGAATGCCGGTGATCCTCTCCGCCGCGCGGTTGAAGGAGGTGATCCGCCATTCCGAGTCAACCGTGAAAACACCCTCGGTGACGGAGTCCAAGATCGTGGCTTCCATCTCCAGACTTCGTGACCTTGATATTCGACATCTGCTTTCTAAGCGTTGGTGCCCCGGATCCAGCACTACTTCTATGTATTGCCCGGCCGGTGGATCGGCGCGTACAGCGGCGTGCACCAGCGCTAGAAGCCCCTCTTTCGGCCAGATTACTAGTTGCCGGTCATCGCATGAACACTGTGTCGCAGAAGCGGGCCCTCACGAACTACCGGAGGCGTCTCCTGGAACGCGGCAGGCCCCGTCGGGAACTGATTCAGTCGCTTGCGAGGCGCCTCTCCCAGCGCCAGCAAAGTGGCGGCGGACGGTCCGCCGGTCAGATCGCAATATCCAGCGTTTTCATCTTGCGCCAGAGGGTGGATCGGTGCATGCGCAGTTCCGTAGCCGTCTTCTCGCGGTTGCCGTCGTATCGCCGGAGTGTCTGCAGGATGACTTCTTCTTCGCTGAGCGAGTGTCCGTTTCCGTTTCGAGCCGGCGCCGGAGAGGTAATGTGTTGCGGCAAGTGAGCCGGCTTGATCTCTGAGCCGTGGCACATCACAAAAGCATGCTCTATGGCGTTCTCTAACTCGCGGACGTTGCCCGGAAGGGTATGCCGCCGCAATATCGCCAGTGCCTCTGGCGACACACGTTCGATAGGTCTGCCGGTCTTCTTGCGAAACGCGGCCAGGAAGTGCTCCACCAGCAACGGGATGTCTTCCGGCCGTTCGCACAGCGGCGGAATCGAGAGCTTGACTACGTTGATCCGGTAGTACAGATCCTGCCGGAACGCCCCATTGGCTACTGCTTGTTCAAGGTCGGCGTTGGTGGAAGCGATAATCCGCGCGTCGGCATGCAATGTCCTGGCGGAACCCAGCGGCCGGTATTCGCCATTGTTCAGCACCCGCAGTAGTTTCACCTGAAGCGCCATATCCATTTCGCCGATCTCATCCAGCAAAAGCGTCCCGCGGGCGGCAAGGGCAAATTGTCCGGGCTTGTCCTGCTTGGCGTCCGTAAAGGCGCCCTTCTCGTACCCGAATAGCTCGGATTCCAGCAGCGTGGCCGGCAAAGCCGCGCAATTGATGCGCACATACGGCCCGTAGCACCGCGGACTCAGGTTGTGGATCACCTGGGCGAAAAGCTCCTTGCCGCAGCCGCTGGGTCCCTGAATCAAGACGTTGCACTCCGAAAGCGCGACATCCGGCAACAGGCCGATCAACGCGTGCATGCGCGGGTTGACGCTCACGATATCCGCGAGGGAGTGTTTCTGTTCCAGATTCTGGCGAAGGCGCTCGATCTCGGAAATATCCCGGAAAAACTCCACGGCTCCCACGCGGTTCCCTTCGTCGTCTTTGAGAACAGTCGTGGTTACCTGAATCGGCAATTCCCGGCCGTCCCGGGTGAGAATCGTCACCCGCACATTGCGCACCGGGGTGTGGGTTTTGAGAGTATCTTTCAGGGCGCACTGGCGGTGACAAACTTCGGTCCGAAAGATATCGAAACAGTGCTTCCCAACCGCTTCGGCGCGCGAGAAACCGGTGATGCGCTCGGCCGACTTATTGAACAACGTGATGACGCAGTTGCGATCGACCGTAAACACGCCGTCGCTGATGCTATTGAATATGAGGCGGCTGAGCTTGTTCTCCATGGCCGGTCCCTGCGCGGGTGCCCACTTCCATGGTATTGGGCATCGGCCATCGTATGCAAGGCCCGGTTCGGAACGGCTGGTTCCCATCTGCGCCTCAGGCCGGCAGGCTCTCCACCAGATCCCAGGTGTTCAACTCCAGGCCGAGCTTGGCAACAATCAACCGCGCCGGCTGGTTGAGACGAAACTGGTCCGGCCGTTCCGGGCCGACCAGGACCACCGGGCAGATGAACGATTCGGCGAATTCCTCGATCGGCCGGCGGCCGAACATGGCGCCCGCCTGCACGTGAGCGAGGACCAGGACCTGGAATTCACGGATTACCAGACAGCGGTGCAACTCGGTCCACTCAGTGTGTTCGCAGAGACGGAAGCCGACGTCCAGATAATCGCCCGCGCGCCGGTCATAATAGAGCCGCAGTTCCTTCTCGCGTTCGACCGTCAGCCTGGCCCGCTCCGCACTCGAAAACGAATCGAAAGCATCGCTGCCGCGGCCGTAGGGATCGGTCAGGAAATGAAACACGTTGAGCTGGATCCGGTGAAAACGGGCCAGGCGCAGAGCGTAAGCGAACGCCCAGTCCCCTTGCTCCGAATAATGGGCACAGAAGCCCACCGCATTCAATGTCGGAATCGCCATACATCCCTTTCTGCAAATCTGTTGTCCGCGCTTGAGTAAGTCAACTCTCTTGCCTCGCTATGCCGGCCCAGGCGGCTCTGGTGGCCTCTTTCAGGTAATAATCGGAATACACGGCGCCGATCGGGTTATTCGCCAGCGACTTATCCTTCACAAACAGAGTGGTTACGGGCGCGTCGCTGAATCGCGAGAAAACGCAATCGGTCCCGATACACAAGCCGACAAGCACGTTGATGTCCGTCCCAATCCGGTTCAGGACTTCTGCCTGGCCCTGGGGATTGCAGGCTACCTGCCCGTCCGGCCCATTGCCTGTTAATCCTTGTGATCCGGTGGTGAGATCCGAAACGATGGCCCCGCCGATTTTGCAGCACACCGGATGGACCACGAAGAATCTGCGCAGCACCCGTGCCAGAGTCTCCGCCGGTTCCAGCAGGTCCACACAGTAAGCCAGTCCGATCTGCCGGTATCGCATCTCCAGACAGAAATAGATCAACTCGGAAAGCCGGCATAGTGTCCGCTCCCTCTCGAAGGACACATCCAACGAGGCTTCGAGCATCCTGCCGATCTCCTGATTCACACGGCGCAAATTGCTCGGGGTCTCGCCTGTTGCGCATTGTGCACCCTGCAGGCAGAGGTGGTCGCGGCATGCCAGGCAATCCGTCGGCTCCGAGAGGTCGCCGGCTGCGGCTGCCGGGCTGCCCGGCCTCGGATGCGACGCCGGCTCGGCGGGCGAGTCGCCGTTCGGACCAGCCAGGCCGAAACCAGTCTGCAGCGTGCCGCACTGCAAAGCATACAGGAGTTCTTGAACGGAGCCGGCAACGTTATCGATGATATCCAGGCGCCGGCCCGCGAGAAAGTCGCGTTCTTCATTGCTGATGCCGCCGCACACCAGAACGTCGGCTCCGGCTTCCGAGAGAGCGTTCGCCAGGTCCAGCAGACCGGCGCTCCCAAGACGCAGCGTCGTTTCCGTCTTGGCCACATTTCTCCGGAGAGCAACTACCAGAACCGACTCGGCAAAAACACACCGGGGCGCTACACGGTCGCCGACCAATGTAATTCCGTATCGCATCCGCGAGTTCTCGCATACGCAGTTGCAACTGCGGTGCCGAACAGGGATGCGGTGTGTGGCGTGTGCCTTTCCCATGTGCAGGCGCACGCGCCCACACGCCGCGTGTTGCAAAACGTTGCAGGTGCAACGTCGTGTTGCAACATTGCAACGCGCTCCGCCGGCCCGCAGACACGGCCCGAGCATGGCCGCGTGGCGCCGCGAACTGCATCAATCCGGTCAAAACAAGCGGTGCGCACGGTCAGGCGAAACATTGCCGGCGCATGGTGGCACCGCTGTTGCAGGTGAACTTAGCGACTCTCAAAGTGGCAGGAACCATTCATGACCGGACAAGTAAGCTCTGATCTCATATCGAATCCAGCGCCCTCGCAGACCAAGAGGTATCCGTTTCACGTTGAGGCGCCGATAACTGAGAAGCGCGTCGAGCGGTTTCTCGAAGCATTTGCGGCGGTCCTCAAGTACAGCGACTATAAGCCGCTTCTCGATTCCTATTGCACGTCCCGGGCGAAATGCAACCGCTGCGCTGTCGCCTGTCCGATTTTTGTCGCCACCGACGATCCGGACGACATCCCGTGCCATCGAACCGGGTTGCTCCTGGATATCTACCGCCGCTACTTCACGATCGGCGGCTGGCTGCGTTCGGGCTTCACTAGCGGTTTTGAGCTGACAGACGAAATCATCGATGAGATGAGCGATGGGTTTTACCGTTGCACTGCCTGCCGGCGCTGCACGCGGGAGTGCCCCATGGGCATTGACCACGCCTTGATCACGCACCTCGGGCGGTATATTCTGAGCCTCATCGGCATTGCCCCCAAGGCGTTGCGGGTCAGCGTGCGGGAACAGCTCGAAGGCGAAACGCACAATACATCGAAGATCCCCAAAGCCGCTCTGCTGGACACGCTGGAGTTCCTTTCCGACGAGATGGACGAACAGTTGGGCGTGAAACCGGTCTTTCCCGTCGACCAGCACGGCCGGGATTTTGTGTTCTTTTGCGCGGTGAGCGACTACTTGCTCGAGCCGGATACCCTGATGGGCAATGCGGCCGTGTTCTACGCCGCCGGCGACTGGGACCGGTGGACCATCGGTACCGGCAACTACGATGGCATCAACTACGGTTTGTTCTACAGTGACTGGCACCTGGAGAGGATCATCAAGCAGTTAGTCGCGGAGGTGACGCGGCTGAACGGGAAAACGATCCTGATCGGAGAGTGTGGCCACGCTTCCCGCTCCGCCCACGATTTTGTTCCCGTGTTCGCCGGAAAGCAGGCCTACCCGGTGATGAACTTCATGGAATACACGCTGGACTGCCTGCGCAAAGGCAAAATCAAGCTCGATCCGGATATCGTCACGGAGCGGGTCACTTATCACGACCCCTGTAACATCGCGCGCTCGGGTTGGATCGTAGATCAGCCGCGCGAGATTCTGGGCTCGTTCGTGAAGAACTTCGTGGATATGAAACCCTCCGGACGCGACAACTTCTGCTGCGGCGGCGGCGGCGGTCTGGTATCGCTCGACGAACTGCATGAGTTTCGGATGAACATCGGCGGCAAGGTCAAGGCGGAGCAGCTTCGCGAGACTGGCGCGGAAATCTGCGTGGCGCCTTGCGCCAACTGCAAAAAGCAGTTGAAAGAGCTGGTCGAGTATTACCAGATTCCCTGCAAGATTGTGGGTTTGCATGACCTGATTCTCAAGGCCATCTATGTGCCAGGGGGGAAGACGCCGGCCCAGCGGAAAGAAGAGGCGGCGCTCCTGGAAGCTTAAGCGCAAAGGGGCGCGGTTTCCCGCGCTGCCAGGGAGGAAGGAACTCCGCTAGCGCTTGAAACAATGACATGCACGCTTGGATAGATTTCGCAAAAGGCCCGCTGTTCGCCTTTACCTTTCTGATCATGACTCTGGGGCTGGCCCGGCTGGTGGTCATCCAGGTCTACTCGATTGTGAAGGGCAAGGGTAGGCGCCTGGGCAACACGCCGTGGCGGAGAATCCTGGCGGAGGCCGCGGAGTGGGTTGTGCCCGTCCGGCACCTGATTCCGGAGACGAAGCTGTTTTCGGCCGTCTCTTACCTGTTTCATATCGGGGTGCTCGTGGTGCCCCTTTTGCTGGCCGAACACATTGCCTTGTGGGAACGGTTGCTGCACGTCAGGCTGCCGCGGATAGGCGCCGGCGTGGCCGATTTTCTGACTCTGTTCACCATAGCCTGCATACTGGTTCTATCGGGTTATCGCGCTTTCTGCGGCCGTCTGCGCGCCATGAGCCGGCCAGCCGATTACGGCCTCCTGGTGGCGATCCTGGTTCCCTTCGCCAGCGGCTACCTGGCGATGCATCCGCAATACAACCCGTTTCCATGGCCGGTGGTGATGCTGGCTCACCTGCTCAGCGCCGCGTTGCTCTTTCTCCTCATTCCATTCAGCAAGCTGTCGCACATTGTCCTCTTCTTCTTTGACCGCATTTCCGCGCTGCATTGGCAACTACGCCCCGGCGCGGGTGAGAAGATCGCGGAGGTTCTTTACGGCGAGGAGGCACGGGTCTGATGTACGGAATTCTCATCGATGTTACCAAGTGTATAGGGTGCGAGAAATGTGTCGCCGCCTGCACCAGGCGCAACGGTTTCGACCCGTGGCAGGCGGACCGTGACCGGGCGGTCACCGCCGATGGTCTCTCGGAGCATCGGGTTTGCACCGTGGTGAAAGTCGGCGCGGGCCGGTTCGCCCGCAAGAGTTGCATGCACTGCGTCGACCCCACCTGTGCGTCGGCGTGTCCGGTGGGCGCGCTGACGAAAACAGCGGTGGGACCGGTCCTCTATGACCGCGCCAAATGCATCGGCTGCCGTTACTGCATGCTGGCCTGTCCTTTTCACGTGCCCCGGTATCAATGGGACAAGACCACGCCATACATGGTCAAGTGCGATATGTGCTCGGACCGGCTGTCACGAAATCAGCCGCCCGCCTGCGTGGATGCGTGTCCGGCGGGGGCGCTGAAATTCGGCGACCGCGGCCGCATGCTGGCGGAAGCGCGGGAATCGATCCGGGAACACGCGGAGCGCTATCGACCTCACGTCTGGGGCGAGAAAGAGTTCGGCGGCACCTCAGTCATGTATATCAGCGACATCGATCTGGAGGCATTGGGTTGGCCGGCCAATCAGGAGCCGCCCATCCCGTCCCTGACCGAGCCTCTGGTCCACAAAACACCCTTTATCGGCCTGGGTGTCGCTATGAGCCTGGTAGGCCTGAATTGGATTATCAAGCGGCGCAACGAGTTGTTGGCGCACCCGGAGGAGGACGCGTACCCCAGGGAGAATCGTCGTGCCTAGCCGCACGCGCGCCATCAAAGATGTTTTATGGGCGTTGGCATTCGCCGGTTTGGTGGGGGCGTGCTTCCGTCTCTGGTTCGGGCTGGGCGCCACTACGAATCTGTCCGATCGAGTGCCCTGGGGATTGTGGAAGGTTCTGAACATGGTGGCCGGCGTGGCTCTTTCCACCAGCGGGTTCACCGTCGGCTTCCTGGTGTATGTGCTCGGCCTCAAGCGGTTTCGACCGTTTTTGAAACCCGCGATTCTGATCGCCTTCCTGGGTTACGGCTGCTCCTGCACGGCATTGCTGCTGGACATCGGACTGCCGCAACGGTTCTGGCACCCGATCTTCATGTGGAATGACAACTCGTTCCTGTTCGAAGTCTTCTGGTGCGTACTGTTGTACTTTACGGTCACGGCGATCGAGTTGGCCCCCCTGATTTTTGAGCGGTTTCGCGCCGAGAAAGTCGCGCACGCCCTGCATCGCGCGGCATTCGTGATTGTGGTCATCGGCATCTCGCTCTCGAGCCTCCACCATTCCTCGTTGGGCTCTCTGTTCCTGGTGACTCCCCTTCGTCTGCATCCGCTCTGGTATACGCCCTGGCTGCCATTGCTCTTTATCGTCTCGGCGATGGGCGGCGGCCTGATGGTCGTGGTGCTGGTGAAGATTCTGTGGGCCCACTGGTACGGATCCGCGGCGGTCTCCTCGCGGGACTACGAAAGAACGCAGATACGGCAGAATCGCGCGCTGGCCACCATCGCGGCCGCGGTGCTGGCTCTCTACCTGGTTCTGAAAGTCAGCGACCTGTTCGTGCATGGCGGCTGGGCGGCGCTGCTGGCCGGCACGTGGGAAAGCTGGCTGTACCTCGTGGAGCTCGTGCTTACGGCTGTTCTGCCCATAACGCTGGTGTTCCTGCCGTGGTCGCGTTATTCGACGGCGGGGATCGCAGCCGCTGCCACTTCGGCGGCCTTCGGACTGGCGCTGAATCGGCTCGACGCCGGCATCTTCGGTTACTTCCGGAATGCAGGCGTCGCATATTTCCCGTCGCTGATCGAGTGGACCGTCAGCATCGGTGTGGTGGCCGCGGCGGGTCTCGTGTTTTTCTTCCTGGCCGAGAACCTGCCGATATTCAGCGAACGGCCGCCCGCCATGCGCACCCGGGCGGGTCTGTTCCGCCTTTCATTTGGAACTTTCCGCCAGCTTTGGGCCACCGCCGTCAACGACAGCTTGCAACGGGTCACTCTCATCGCGTCGTTCGTCATTCCCGTGGCATTCGTGCTCATGTATCCGCCGTTCCATCAGGCTGCATTGGCGTACGATGTTCGCCCGGCGGTTGGCGTCAGTATTGAGAGAACCAAGCTGAAATTGGGCGGCGATGATGGTGGGGTTTACACCATCTTCCCGCATGCCGACCACGAGAAACGGCTGGGCGGCCCCAAGTCGTGCGGGCGCTGTCACCACGTCTCTCTTCCGGGCGATAACTCGACGCCCTGTTTCCGCTGCCATCAACGGATGAACGCGGCAACGGATATCTTCGGCCACGAATACCACATGGTGGCCGTGGCCAAAAAGGACCGCCTGCCGGGCATCCAGCCGGCCAACGAATCCTGTGTCAAGTGCCATGCGGCCCGCCGTCCAACAACGGCTACCAGCGTCAAGGACTGTATGGAGTGCCATAAGCAGGACATGTTCCCTGCCGGTCTCCCAACGAAAAAGGTGGATCTGCGTCTGGCGATCTCGTACCGCGAGGCGATGCACCGTCTGTGCGTCGAGTGCCACAAGACCGAGGCGGCGAAACAGAACAAGCCCCATCTGGCCGATTGCGGAACCTGCCACGCATCGTTGCGCCCCCGAGAAGTACAACCGATGGCGGCTCAGGTTGTGCGCGGAAACCGCTGACCGGATGGCGTTGGACAGGAGTTGCACCCCCAAGGCTCGACCCGCAGACTCCGCAAAAATTCGACATCTGACAGAGACAACTGGTCCACTTCCAGTCTTGGGCCTCGCCGCCGAAGTGGTGCGGTTACGGCGATGAGCAGACGCCCGGCCCAGACCAGCCACAAGATTCCCAGGAGAAGGGCGAACAAGCTGCTATACAGGTCCCTCATAATCGTCAGACCCGATGCCCTTCCACGTCCACCAAGACGGTCTCTGGCATTTTGCACGACTTGAAAGTGCCCGATAAAATGGGCCACTGTACCGGATCCAGCCGTAAAATGGCGTCTTGAGCAGTGACGGCAGCTCTCATCGTTGCTCCGTCAAGCACGCGCCGTTCCAGTTTCAATC
>Ga0335078_10003481_pt1 | contig 23415 bp, 22 predicted proteins | sample Lox_Sample_32_FD_206711 | JGI IMG/M metagenome (GOLD analysis project Ga0335078, IMG submission 206711) | Soil microbial communities from Loxahatchee National Wildlife Refuge, Florida, United States - Lox_Sample_3.2 | ecosystem: Environmental > Terrestrial > Soil > Wetlands | place: USA... | reverse complement strand
CTCGATTGGCAGTTCAAGAAGGCTGGCTTCACGAAATACCACGTGGAGTATTCTTATATGCACCATTTGCCCACAAATCCGCTTTTTCGGCCACTGGCTTTACTGGGCTATCCGCTACACCTCGTTCCTCGCTGGCGCGACTACTTGGTCGCAACTGGGTATGCGCAGGCCGACACCGAGTAAACGGTGCCATAAATCCAGGTTCCTTGATGGAATGCGCCAATTTTGGAATTGCGATCTATTGCACGGACGGCCATGGCCGAAGGGTCCGAGGCTGCTGCCCTTCGGAGGCTAGCGGCTGTACTTCCGTGTCTGGTGCTCGCTGCGTTGCATCGCTAGACTCTGTTACGACGCGAAACGTTCGTCGGAGGCTATAGGTAAATGAGACGCGATTGTTCGCATCTGCTCCCCCTTATCACGATATTGCTATTATTTCCTGCACCTTCACACGGGCAGGCGTGGTCGAGCATACTCGCCTCCAGCCGTGCAATCAACTGGACCAGCGCCGGACTTCCTGCAACCCTTCCAGACGGAGAAACGACTCCGAATCCTTGGACACCACCAACTCGAACGCAGTGCGGATCAACGATCAGTGCTTCCGGCGACCCCACGACCGACACGACTAATGTCAACAATGCGCTGGCTGCCTGCGCTTCGGGGCACTATGTTTTGCTGGCTGCCGGCTCATTCACCTTTAACAGTAACATCATCTTCTATACCCAGAACGGAGTAACGCTGCGAGGAAGTGGAGCGCAGTCAACTATCGTAACGCTGACCGGAACAGCCATGATTCAAATGGGTGGGGCATATGGCACCACCACCTGCACATGGACCTCTGGGTTCGCGCAAGGAGCCACGTCGCTTACGATGTCGGGATGCTCCGGACCGACTCTGGTGGCGGGCGAATTAGCCTTGCTTCAGCAGTGCGACACTGGATTCAGCGGGGCGGGTTGCACGACCGGGTCGTCTGTAGACAACGGTGGCCTCTACGTTTGCGGCAACACGAGTGCTTGTATAAGGGCCGGAGAAGGTACAGGAACCCCAGAATCACAATCGCAAGCTGTTTATGTCACGTCGGTCACGAACAAGGGCGGCGGCTCCTATACCGTCAACTTCACTCCCGGCTTGTACATGCCAAACTGGAGCAGTTCCAATAGCCCAACCGTCAACGCGACGCCCGGAGCCAAGACGAGCAGCGTCTATGGCAACGGCATAGAAGATATGACGCTTTACAACACCGGCACGGCTAATTTCAGCGTTAATTTCAACATCTCCTATGCCTCATGGGTCAAAGGCGTGAGGTTTCTAGGCTCCGGCGCGATCACCCCGCTTGGAATGTATAACGATAAGAACTCTCTCGTCATGAATAACTACATTTTCGCCGACGTCGCCCTCGGCAGCAACTATCCACCGGCAATGCAAGAGGGGGGGGACTCCGATGATCTTGTGATAAACAATTTTATGACTTCCGGGGTGCCGTGGGAGGGAACCGGATCAGCAGAAGGAAATGTTGTCGCCTACAATTACAGCCGAGACACGTTCACCGCATATGTAATCGATTTCTTCGAGCACAACGCCGGAAGCGCGTTCATGATGTACGAAGGTAACCAGACTGGATCGTTTCAGGACGATGACACGCATGGCACACACGATCTGAACACATGGTTTCGCAATTACATATCAGGCTGGGAAGAACCCTATGTAACACTTAATCCAGCAGGTATTACTTGGGATTCCTTCGCCCGATTTGAGAATGCGGTTGGTAACTCCATCGGCAGCGCGCAACTAACCAACTACCAATCCACTTGGAGTGATCGTCTCCCGAGTTATGCCTATTCACTCGACTCAACCTCTTCAGCGCACGACGATCCGCTGGTTCAGGCTACTGCCCTGCGTTGGGGTAACTGCGACACGGTGACAGGGACCTGCCGATTCCAAAGCTCAGAAGTCCCCACAGCATTGACAGGAAATGCAGTTCCATTCCAGAATTCAGTTCCATCGAATAATAATCTGCCGTGCTCGTTCTTCCTACCTACTTATACGTCCACGAACTGCACACCGACCTATAGCGGCGGCACGGGTCTGAGTTTTTGGAAAGTCTGCACCAGTTGGACGGCGTTTCCAACGAGTTGCGCGACTACTGAAACACCGGCGTTCCCTATTGCCGGGCCGGATATTACCGGAGGGCCGTATGTCAACGGCCATGCTTATGACAACCCAGCATCCATCGCATTTCAGAAGCTTCCTATCGACCCTGCTTACCAAAAATCCTACAGCATCACAGGCTCCAGCTGGTCAAGCGGAACTGAAACGCTGACAGTCAGCGGACTCCCCAACACCACGCACCTCATGGGCGGATTTCAAATTACCGGAGCCTCGGCGTGCAACAGTCCGACTGGCGGCGAGTTCCTGATGACGGGTTCCAGCTCGACGACGGTCAGTTACGCTCTGGCGTCGAATCCTGGCAGTTGTGCTGGTGGCACTATGAAATTTCCCGACGTGCGCCAATTCGATGAGCGCGTATACCAAAACGATGCTGGATCATCAGATTCTCCTCCGGCGCCTCCCACAGGATTGGCCGCTCAAGTAGATTAATGCGCTTGCGCTGGTGTCCTGAGCGTCGCGGCGAGTTAACGGAAACATTCGTTCAAGCCGAAGATTGCGGGTTCGGCGCATTCGTTTGACGCGATTCGTCCCATCAACATCCTGACTTAAGATTGTCGGCCTGTCTAAGCGCTGAATACGCAATGTACTCGTCTTGGCCATAAACGGTCACAAAACAGTATCTTCCCGGATCCCCGCACGCATACGGAATCAGCAAGTGTGATTGGAATTTGTAGCACGCTGGCACTCTGAGAATTCCAGCAGGGGCAAGTCTATACTCAGAAGAATAATGATGCGCGATGTCAAGGCTGTTCTCCTTGTTGGTGGATTGGGAACACGCTTGCGTTCCGTTGTGCCCGATGCGCCGAAAGTGCTGGCATCGGTGGGTAAGAGGTCCTTCCTTGAATTGTTGGTTGGCCAGCTCCGTTCACAAGGAATCAATCGACTCGTGCTCTGTACAGGCTACCTCTCGGAACAGATCGAAAGCGAGTTTGGGGACGGTCAAGCGTGGGGCGTTTCCATTGAGTATTCGAAGGAAGAACGGCCGCTCGGTACCGCTGGCGCCGTTAAGTGGGCTCAGCCCCACCTTCGAGATGTCCGCGAATTCGTGGTGATGAACGGCGACTCCTTTCTCGAAGTCGATTTCCGCAAATTGATGGAGTTTCATCGAGGTCATGAGGCAATGGCAACCATGGCCGTCCTCCGAGTGGAGGAGGCAGGCCGGTACGGAACGGTAGATGTCGACGCGAACGGCCGCGTTAAGGGCTTTACGGAAAAGACTGGCAGTGATGCACCTGGACTGGTGAATGGTGGCGTTTACATCTTCAACCGTGCTGTTCTTCAACACATTCCGGAACAACCCTCCAGCCTGGAGAGAGATACATTTCCCCAGTTACTCGGTCATGGAGTTTATGCGCAGGAGCAGCATGGGATTTTTATCGACATCGGCACGCCGGCAGACTATTTGCGCGCTCAGCAACTTTGCGATTCTCTGAATGAAGCGGCCTCGAGAGGTCGGATTGCCGGCCCAATCGTTGGGAACTAGGTCAGTGAGTCTTAAGCAGGTGTCCACTTTCGAAAGGCCGATATGAAAGATACCAGCAATTTCGAACAGCGCGTGAGACGCTCGATCCAGGCCTCACTCGCGGTGAAGGAGCTTCTGCTGAGAAATGCCGACATTGTATCCAGCGTCGCTCGGGTTAGCGAGCTCTTGGTCGAAGCAATAAAGAACGGGAACAAGGTCGTTCTGTTCGGCAACGGTGGAAGCGCAGCGGATGCACAGCACATCGCGGCGGAATTCATCGGGCGGTTTGCATTCGACCGGCCTGCCTTACCTGCGCTGGCACTGTCTGTGAATAGTTCGTGCGTGACCGCTATCGGCAACGATTACGGCTTTGATCTGGTTTTTTCACGCCAACTCGAAGCTTTGGCGCGCCCGGGAGACCTCGCGATTGGCATATCAACCAGCGGTAATTCGCCGAATGTGATTCATGGTCTTTCGACAGCTCACAAAATGGGGCTATACACGGTTGCACTAACCGGTTGCACCGGCGGTAAACTCAAGGATGTAGTTGACCAATGCATTTGCGCACCATCCAACGAAACACCGCGTATTCAGGAATGCCACATTTTGATCGGCCACATCATTTCAGAGCTGGTGGAAGAGACGATATTTCATGAACAAAGCCGCGTTTCTCGATCGTGACGGCGTTATCAACCAAAAAGCCCCGACTGAAGACGATTACATAACTCGCTGGGAGGAGATGCGGATTCTTCCAGGGGTTGTCGAGGCTATTGCGCTACTTAACCAAGCCGGTTTTCGGGTCATCGTGGTCAGCAACCAGCGCTGTATCGCAAAGGGCTTGTTGACAACACACGAGTTGGATTCCATCCATGATCGGATGTGTCGCGAGTTAGCTATAGTGGGGGCGAAAATCGATGGAGTCTATTACTGTCCACACGAGGAGCAGCCGCCTTGCAGTTGTCGCAAGCCCGAGCCCGGCATGCTGTTCGCCGCGGCAATTAAACATCAGCTGGATTTGAATTCATCATGGATGATTGGTGATTCGGGAAAAGACGTAGAGGCTGGCAGAAGCGCCGGATGCAGAACAGCGAGAATACTAAGAACCAACCTAAGCTCAGACGATAACGCAGATGTGATCGCGCGATCCCTGCTTGAGGCCGTCCACCAGATACTGCGGCTGGAGGAAACTTTCACTGATCGCCGAGAGCGAGACGCGGCGAACGGAATTCGTTGCAGATAGTACCCGTCGGCGTCTGAGTTTTCACACACGGAAAACTACATATGATCATCACCAGCACTCCGCTTCGCATATCCTTTTTCGGCGGTGGTACCGACTATCCCGTTTGGTATCGCGAGTACGGCGGTTCCGTATTGTCGACCACGATCGACAAGAGCTGCTTTATTACGTGCCGCTGGCTGCCACCATTTTTCGAATATCACAGCCGTATCTCATATACGAAGGTTGAAAATGTCGGCCAGAATAATGTAATTCAGCATCCATCCGTACGAGCTTGCCTGCAGTTTCTAGGAATCGAGGACGGCATCGAGATTCACCACATCGCCGATTTACCTGCCCGCAGCGGTTTGGGCACGAGTTCTGCGTTTACGGTGGGGCTTCTCCTCGGCCTTTATGCGCTCAGGAATCAGATGCGCGATAAACATGCACTTGCTGCGGAGGCGATCCACGTGGAGCAGGAGTTACTTCGCGAGGCTGTTGGCGCCCAAGATCAGGTCAGCGCAGCACATGGCGGCTTCAATCGTATCAATTTTGATACCGACGGTTCGATCGAGGTAAGGCGAATGTTGGCTTCGCCGAACCGGCTAGCAGAACTCGAGCAGAACCTGGCACTTTACTTTACCGGCTTCTCCAGGTTTGCCTCCGAAATTGCACAAGAGCAGTTAAAGATGACACCACACAAGAAGCAGGAGTTAGATACCATGCTTCAGTTCGTGGATGAGGCGGAAGCCATTATTGCGAATCCCAATCGCTCATTGCACGAATTCGGGCGACTGCTAGACCAGAGCTGGCAGATAAAGAGAACTCTGACAAACAAGATCTCGAACGCGAGCATCGATGAAATCTATGAGGCCGGGCTCAGCGCAGGTGCCCTCGGTGGCAAGTTGTTGGGTGCGGGTGGGGGAGGATTCATGCTGTTCTTCGTGCCTCCAGAAAGGCGGGAGGCTTTGAGAATACGCTTGAAAAAACTATTGTGTATTCCATTCTCGTTCTCGAACCGGGGAAGCCATGTTGTCGTCTATGAGCCGGAGGAACAGTATGACAAATCGCTCGCCGGTGAGCGAAGTGTCATTTATGGACAGGCCGGCCAGGGCAAACACCTGAGTAAGGCCTCAACGTAACTAGACTGCGCTGTAGCGGAGAAAGTTTAAGGCGGGCCGCCGGTGAACGCCCTGAGGCACATATTACGCCGAAGCCGGGTTTGGGTGTAAATCACAGGTTCCACTTTGTATTCATTAGCACAGCGCAATTTCTAAGCTGGACAGCCGCACGGGAAAGGTACGTATCTTGAGAGTTAGCGTTTTTGGATTGGGTTATGTTGGTACGGTTTCGGCCGGTTGCCTCGCCAGTGAGGGACACGAAGTCATCGGCGTTGATCCGGTCCACACCAAGGTCGACCTGATCAACAAGGGTCGGTCACCCATTGTCGAAGCCGATATCAATGAGATCATCGAATCGACCGTCAGAGAGGGGCGGTTGCGGGCGACTGACGACTCCGTGCGCGCCATCCGAGACACTGAGTTGTCGTTCGTTTGCGTCGGTACGCCAAGTCAGGCCAACGGCAATCTCGATCTACGATACATTCGGAGGATTTGCGAACAGATCGGCGAGGCACTGAAACCGAAGACCGCGCGCCACACTGTTGTGATCCGGAGCACTATCTTGCCGGGGACGATGCTTAAGATTGTGATTCCCACCCTAGAGGAGTTCTCGGGGAAGAAGGCCGGGGCTGACTTCGGCGTCTGCAATAACCCCGAGTTTCTGCGGGAGGGTTCGGCGGTCAAAGACTTCCGGTGTCCGCCTAAAACCGTCATCGGCGAGTTGGATCAGGTTAGCGGAGATCTCCTAGCGACGCTATACGAAAAACTCGAAGCACCATTGATTCGGACAGATCTAGAGTCGGCCGAGATGGTCAAGTACGTCGACAATAGTTGGCATGCCCTGAAGATCGGCTTTGCCAACGAAATCGGCAATCTCTGTAAGTCTTTTGGCCTCGACGCGCACGAAGTCATGAAGATTTTCTGTCAGGATCGAAAGCTCAATATTTCTCCTGCCTACCTGCTACCCGGCTTTGCATTCGGAGGTTCGTGTCTACCTAAGGATCTTCGAGCGCTTTCCTATCAAGCCAAAACGCACGATTTGCAGCTGCCGATTATTACCTCCATTCTGCCCAGCAATGAAATGCAGATCGCACGAGGCCTACAACTCATTACCGGAAAGGGACACACGCGTGTAGGTATTTTGGGCTTCAGCTTTAAAGCCGGTACCGACGATCTGCGGGAGAGCCCTCTGATTGAAGTCATCGAACGACTGCTCGGGAAGGGGTACGATCTGCGCATCTACGACAGGAACGTAAATATTGCGAGTTTGGTCGGAGCGAACCGGGACTTTATCCTCAATCACATTCCGCACATATCCAAACTGATGGTCGGGGACATTGACGCCGTTTTGAATCACGCTCAGACCGTCGTGATCGGGAACAAGGATCCAGACTTCAAGGTGGTCCCAGCGCGGCTGCATGAGGGCCAGTTCCTAATAGATTTTGTACGAATCATCGAGGGAAGGAATAAGAATGGCAATTATGACGGCATCTGTTGGTGAGAGGTGTGAGGATAAAGACTCGAATGCTGCCATAAAGGGCATGGTTTACGAGTCCATCGGACGACTTTCGCATTGGCTAGAAGAGAATAACTACCGCGGCTATGATACGTTTGACGGGCTTAGTGCCCGACTCCTACGCCCGCTTACCTTCGATACCAAGGTGTTGCGTATCGTGCTTCAGCAAGGAGTAAGGCGATTTCCTCTGAACCTGCGTCCGGTGTTGGGAATTACGAAAGAACACTCGAGCAAAGGCATGGGCTTCCTAGCACGGGGCTTCATACGCCTTCACAAAACCACCGGCGACCCGGTCTGGGCGAACAAAGCCGAATTCGCTTTGCAGTGGCTGGTCGACAACCAGTTGCCGGGTTACGACGGCGCCTGCTGGGGCAATCATTTTGATTATCAATCGCGAGGCTTTTACATACCTAGGGGGTTGCCTACCGTAGTGTGGACTTCTTTGATCGGGCACGCTTTCCTGGATGCGTATGATCATTTTCGAAAAGACCGCTATCTGCAAATCGCCGTGAGCGCATGCGAGCACATTGTACGCGACCTCGCTGCCTTCCCCGACGGAGAGGGGGTTTGCATCAGCTACGTTCCGGGAATAGATAGCCGAGTCCACAACGCCAACACGCTGGGAGCAAGCTTGCTCGCGCGTACTTATTCGCACACGAACAACGAGTCCTACCGAGAGCTGGCGCTGAATGCGATGAAGTACACAGCCCAACATCAGAGGCCCGATTCGTCCTGGTACTATGGCGAAAAACCTAGTCTGCACTGGGTTGACAATTTTCACACGGGATACGTTCTGGACTGCTTTAAGTACTACGCGGAGGGCACTCGGGATGACCGCTTCAACCAGAAGTTGATGAAAGGATACGAGTATTGGAAGAAGACCTTTTTTCTTGCGGATGGAACACCGAGGTACTACGACTATAAGACGCTTCCCCTCGACATCCAATGCAGCTCCCAGGCAATCGATACTCTCGTATTCTTTAACGACCGCGATCCTGACAGCGTGAAATTAGCAGCAAAGGTTGCACAATGGACGATCACGAACATGCAAGACCGCTCCGGGTACTTCTACTACCGCCGATACTCGTCGTGGCTGGTTAACAAGACCCCTACGCTGCATTGGGGGCAGGCAACGATGCTCAGCGCCCTAGCGGGTCTCTACCAACTGCTCTAGTCCGAAAGACGCTCTCACATTGAAGAAAAAAGTCCTGATTATCGTCGAGAACCAGCCTGTCCCTTTCGATCCCCGGGTGTCCAAAGAAGCCCGTTCACTTCGTCGGGCAGGCTATGAGGTTACGGTGTTGTCTCCTAAAGCCAAGGGGTACGAGCGGGGATACGAAATTATTGACGGGGTCCACATCTACCGCCATCCCATGCCCGAGGAAGGGAACAGCCCACTTGGATACGTGTGGGAATATAGCCTCGCGCTGTTTTGGGAGTTTTGCTACGCGTGGTGGATCTATCTGCGCCACGGATTTCACGTCATTCAGGGCTGTAACCCTCCTGATGACATCTTCTTGGTGGCGTTACCATTTAAGCTGCTCGGAGTTAAGTACATTTTTGATCACCACGATGCTAATCCGGAGCTTTACGTCTCAAAATACGGCAAACGAGGGTTTTTCTACAAGACCCAGGTTTTGCTGGAAAGGCTGACCTACCGCTTCAGTGATGTTGTAATGGCCACCAACGCCAGTTACGAACGCCTCGCCGTAACGAGAGGCCGCGTCGCTCCAGAGGATGTCTTCATTGTTCGGAACGGACCCGATTTGGACACCTTTCGTCCCGTACCTTCGAACCCAACTCTGAAGTATGGAAAGCCCTACCTGGTTGGCTACGTCGGGAATATGGGCAGCCAAGAGGGCTTGGACATCCTCCTCGATGTGGCGTTGCAGGTCAAGGATCTGGGGCGAGCCGACATTCACTTTACTTGTATCGGCGGCGGGCCTGGATTAGCTGGACTTCGGAAGATGACACTGGATAAGGGTCTCGAAGGAATAGTCAATTTTACCGGCAGAGTTCCTGACGAACAGTTGATGGAGATTCTTTCCACTGCAGACATCTGCGTCAATCCGGACAGGCCATGCGAGATGAACGATATGTCGACCATGATCAAGATCATGGAATACATGGCTTTAGGCAAGCCCATCGTCCAATTCGAGTCACGCGAAGGGAGATTCAGCGCCCAAAAAGCAGCTGTGTATGCCGACACGCGGAACCAGGTGAAAGACTTTGCCGCCAAGATCCTCTGGTTGCTAGACAACCCTGATGAAAGAAAAAGGATGGGCGAGTTCGGGCGAAGGCGGGTTGAAACAGAGCTAGCTTGGGAGTATTCAGTTCAGAATTTCCTCTGCGCTTATGAGCGCGCTTTCAGTAAAAAGAGGGCCTTCAAGAGAATTTCAAGAGAGAAGAGAGTTCCAAGTGGGACAGGTTTGCCGAGCGCACAGGATGAATGTCGGGCAAATGATCCTCTCGTCCAATATTATCGGTGTCCAGAGAATTATGTGCACTCGAATCTCGGAGCACGACCTCTGTCAGAGCGGAGCGGCTACTTCAAGTTTGGGGCTGGCACAACGTGCTACGGTCGGTGCGCCGGCCGTGTTCCGTCAGACTCTCCAACAGAAATACTTCCGGACGTGCTATCGGATGCCGCGATCGATGGAAGCGCGGTGAACCTGCCATTCGATCTGAAGGAAGTCGTTGATAATCTTCGTTATGAGTTGTACTCCCGAGGAGCTTCCAGCTCGAAAGAAACCAGCATAGTGGCTCGCGCTTACTATCTGGTCCGTCCCCTCCTTCCAGTGTCTATTCGAAAGCATATGCAAAGATGGCGTCTCAGAGATTGGGAGCGCCTACCGTTCCCAGGCTGGCCAGTGGATCGGACTGTGGATCAAATGTTTGAGCAGATTTTGCTCCTGTCGCTCAAGGCACAGAACCTAGATCGAATTCCGTTCGTTTGGTTCTGGCCGGAAAGTGCTACCAGTTGCGCGATCGTGACCCATGACGTGGAGACCGCGTTGGGCGTACGTTCGTGCCCGTATCTTATGGACATGGAAGACACCTTTGGCATAAAAGGGTCGTTTCAGATAATTCCTGAACAACGCTACGAAGTGACCAACGATTTCCTCGATTCCATTCGGCAGCGGGGTTTTGAGGTAGTAGTGCACGATCTCAATCACGACGGGCGACTGTTTAGGGACAAGGATCTGTTCCTTGAGCGAGCCAAGAAAATCAATCTTTATAAGCAACAATTTGGCGCCTCTGGTTTTCGAGCGGCGGTCCTTTACCGAAAGCAACTTTGGTTCGACGCATTAGACTTCTCTTATGACATGTCAGTGCCCAATGTTGCGCACCTTGACCCGCAACGTGGCGGATGCTGCACGGTCATGCCCTACTTTGTGGGGAAAATTCTGGAGTTGCCGGTTACAACGACCCAGGACTATACGCTGTTCAATATTCTGAATGAGTATTCCATCGAGCTTTGGAAGAAGCAGATCAATCTGATCATGGAGAAGCACGGATTGATCAGTGTGATCGTGCATCCCGATTATGTAAGTGGTCCTCGGGAACGAACAGTGTTCGAAGCGCTGCTTGCGCACTTGGCAGACTTAAGGAGAGAGAAAGCGATTTGGATTGCGACGCCGGGGGAAGTCGATCGTTGGTGGAGGCAAAGAGCGGAAATGAAAGTGGTGAAAGGCGACCTCGGTTGGCGTGTTGAAGGGCCGGGCAGTGAGCGAGCCCGTGTAGCATACGCCAGTGAGGAGCGTGGGCGAATCATCTACACGTGCAGTCCCGAGCCGGTTAGCTCTTGTGCGGAAATAGCCGCTAAGGACACGTCGCGAGGAGATCCGGTACTTCGCTGAACTTCGGTGTGAATACTCAACAATGTCGTCGTGTGTGACTGAATATGGGGCAGAAATGTCAATGAACAAAGTGAAGTCAAAAGCTTGCAGCGTACTTATGCTAATTGAGAACGCTTCGTTCCCGGGTGACCGACGAATGCGTCATTTGGCTGAAGCTCTGCATGGGGCCGGGTACAAGGTCAGCGTGATCTGCCCGAAGGCGAAAGATCACGATCGAAGCAGTTTCGAGGTCGCTGACGGTGTCAACGTCTACCGTTACCCAGTATTGTTTAACGCAAGTAAGAGGCTCGGATACGTGCTCGAATACCCTTGGGCCTTGTTTTGCTTGGGAGTGTTGTCTCTTCTAGTCTGGGCGCGCGATGGTATTGACATAATTCACTGCGCGAATCCACCCGACATAATGTTTCTACTTGCGTGGCCATTCAAGCTTCTTGGGAAAAAGTTCGTCTATGATCAACATGACTTGTGTCCCGAACTTTATCATTCGAAGTTCCAACGGCTAGATCGAGTCTATCGAACCTTGCTATTCCTAGAAAAGCAATCGTACCGCTTAGCAGATTTGGTGATATCAACGAACGAGTCATATCGGGACATTGCACGTCAACGTGGTGAGATATCTGATGAGCGGTCGGTCATCGTCCGGAATGGAGTCGACATCAACCGCTTTTATCGTAAAGCGCCTCGCCCGGAACTCAAACGACAGTTTCCATACATGGCCTCATATCTGGGAGTTATGGGTACGCAGGACGGTGTAGACCGAATTGTGCAAGCCGCACATCATGTCGTCCATACATTCGGACGCCGTGACGTTCTTTTTGCGATGATCGGCACGGGTACATGCTGGCATGAGCTCCGGAAGTTGAGCGAAGAACTAAAGGTGGCGGACGTAGTAAAGTTCTTAGGATACGTGCCGGACGATCTTTTGCTCGACTATTTGTCAACGGCAGATGTGTGTTTGGCTCCCGACCCGCCCGACCGAATGAATCAACTGTCCACCATGACCAAGATTATGGAATATATGGCGTGCGAACGGCCAATTGTTTCATTCGACTTACTTGAGACACGACGTTCCGCCAGGGAGGCAGCATTTTATGTCGAGAACGAAGACCCCAAAACGTTTGCACTCGCTCTATTGGAATTACTCGATGACCAGCCTCGCAGAGACATGATGGGTAGGATCGGTCTCGAGCGTTCAATTAAACTGGTGGGGTTGGATCGATCACGAAGGTCTTTGTTAGAAGGTTATTCCCGTTTGAAAGCAAAACCAACAAAGTTGTTAAAGCTTCCTGAAATGGATTCGCAAAGAAACAAGGCGACAGATGTTCCCGTTGTCCAACGATAGCGGTGAACTACCGATCAGGCATCCCCTAACTGAGTACCCTCTCGATTGAGCGCTTCGCTAATATCAAGGTAGCCGGGCAGCAATCAAGCCCTAAGAACATAGAAACGGCCCGAGTGCGAGCTCTTGCCGCAGAAAAGCACGGGACCTAGGAGCGCGTTGTGCGATCCTTTGCATTGTGGACCATAGATATCTGGCAACAACCCGCATAAGTCTTCCCGCAATTGGCCTCGGAACCTGGCAATACAAGGGAGGGACTGAAGCCCTCCGAGTCGGCATAGCGCTGGGCGCGTGTTTCATTGATACCGCTGAGTCCTATGGCAGCGAAGAGGTCGTAGGACAGGCAATTCGTGGCATTCGCAAGGACATCTTTCTCGCGACAAAAGTATCCCCGAGGCACTTCCGGCCGGCCGATGTCATGGCAGCGGCCGACGGGAGCCTGAAGCGGCTGAACACGGATTACGTTGACCTCTATCAGTTGCATTGGCCCAATTACACGGTTCCCATTGAAGAAACCATGAGAGCGATGGAACAGCTGGTCGACAGCGGTAAAGTTCGGTTCATCGGCGTCAGTAATTTCTTCGTGCGGGATCTCCAGAATGCGCAGAAGGCGATGACTAAGCACAAGATCGTGTCGAATCAGGTTCGGTATAACCTAATCGACCGGAGCATCGAGCTGGGCCTTTTGGAGTATTGCCAAAAACACAACATCACAATTATTGCCCATAGCCCATTGGCGACCGATCTGGCAAGGATCAAAGCAAGAGATCCTGAGCGTGTCATCGACAGGGTCGCGGAAGACAGGTCAATAACTCCGGCACAAGTAGCTCTTAACTGGTGCATCTCGAAGGCCGGTATAGTCACTATTCCGAAGTCAAACTCAATCGAGCACGTGAAAGAAAACTGTACGGCATCTGAGTTTCGGCTGTTCCCCGAGGATCTCCAACTCTTGGACCGAAACGTTCGACACGGTCGACGCAGCTCATTTGAGATTCGCTTACGATCCTGGGCGCGCTATGGGTTGCAGATATTTGGTAGATCGCAATAACGGTGAAGGAAGGGAGGTCGGTTTCTCGTGAACGCAAACAACGTCGTAGCACGTTCGACACAAACTGGCAGTAAACCGCTCTCAGCGCAGTGTGATGTTGCAGTCATTGGTGCAGGTCCTTACGGACTTTCCGCCGGAGCACACCTCAAGGCAAAAGGCATCTCTGCGCGCGTGTTTGGTGAACCGATGGAGTTCTGGGCTACCAAGATGCCAGAGGGGATGCTTCTACGCTCGCCGAGGGTGGCGTCCAATCTGTCCGACCCTGATCGGGCTTTCACGCTGGAAGCTTACGAAACTGCGTCGAAGAAGGAGCCTTGCGCGCCCCTGCCGCTTGACACCTTTGTGGAGTATGGCAAGTGGTTCCGGCACCAGCTAGGTTCAGACCTCGACCAGAGAACGGTTCTTCGTGTGGAGAGGGAACAGGCGGGGTTCCGTCTTACCCTGCAAGATGGTGAAGAACTTCGCTCGACGAACGTTGTGATCGCCGCAGGAATAGGCCCGTTTAGAAAAAAGCCCGCAGTATTTGAAAACCTTTCTCCGCAGCAAGTCATTCACTGCTACGAGGGACGAGATGTTCGAAGGTTCGCGGGAAAGAGAGTTGCCGTCATTGGCGCTGGACAGAGCGCGCTGGAATCGGCGGCGCTGCTGCATGAAGCGAATGCCCGTGTCGAAGTCATTGCGCGCGAGTCCCATTTGAAGTGGATTGGAATGCATTCCTGGCTGCATCACATGGGCCCGATTTCGTCGCTGCTCTACTCTTCACACGATGTGGGTCCGCTGGGGATCAGCCGACTGGTGGCGTACCCCAAGCTGGTTTCCCTTATTCCGCTGAAGTTACGTGACAGGATTCGAACCCGAGCGGTGCGACCGGCCGGTTCTCGATGGCTGCCCGCGCGATTGGCAGCGGTGAAGATCACGACGGGATGCAGTGTGTCGCAGGCCCAGGGGGTGGGTGACGAAGTCGCTCTCAAACTCTACGACGGCAGCGAACGTCGCGTCGACCATGTCTTACTGGGAACCGGCTACAAGGTTGACGTTTCTCGGTACGATTTTCTCCCACCTGAGCTTACGCGGGACATCAAACAATTTGATGGCTATCCAAAGCTCAGTCGCGGCTTCCGCACCTCCGTGCCTGGGCTCCACTTTATCGGCGCCACGGCAGCACGTAGTTTCGGGCCCTTGTTGTATTTCGTGGCTGGTACCGAGTTCGCATCTCGAGAACTGATTTCGCACCTTCCGAAAAGTCGCTGAATACTTCCGGGTCCCCGCATGAAGACCTCCATCAAGAAAATACCAACGAGCTCCGCGCCGGTGGGAGCGATTGTCATCGGTGGCGAGCACCCGGGATTGGGGATTGCTCGAAGCCTGGGACGCAGAGGCATCTCCGTCTTTGTCATTGATGATCAACACTCCGTCTCACAATTCTCTAAGTATGTGGCCCGGGTGGTCCGGGTGAAGGACTTGCGAGATGAGCACAATGCCGTCGAGAGTGTGATGGAGGTGGGGCAGCGTTATGGTCTGAAGGGCTGGGTGCTATTCCCAACCAGAGATGAAACCGTTGCCGCATTTTCCCGGCACCGTGATCGGCTGGCAGAATTCTTTCGGGTGACCACGGCATGTTGGGAAACCGTGCGGTGGGCGTGGGACAAGAAAAACACCTATGATCGTGCAGCAGAGCTGGGGATTCCGGTTCCGCATACCTTTAATCCCAGAACTGAGGCAGACCTTGCGAACTTGTACAGTCGCTTGCCCTTAGCTCTAAAGCCAGCAATCAAGGAGAATTTCTTCTATGCCACGGGGGCCAAGGCGTGGCGCGCGGAGACACCTGACCAACTTAGAGAGTTGTTTCGGAAAGCCATTCGGCAGATTCGGCCAGAGGAGATTCTGATTCAGGAGATTATCCCCGGGGATGGACAACGACAATACTCATACTGTGCCTTCTTTCGAGACGGTGAAGCCCTGAATACGCTGGTTGCGAGGAGACTCCGCCAGCATCCTCGAGAATTTGGCCGCGCCGCTACCTATGTCGAAACGATTGAATTTCCCGACATTGAGGAACTCTCGGAACGCTTTCTTAGAGCCATTAATTATTATGGGCTCGTAGAGATCGAATTCAAGCAGGATCCTCGTGATGGTCAGTTCAAGTTATTGGACGTAAACGCTCGAACATGGGGCTTCCATAGTATCGGTGGGCCCGCGGGTGTGGACTTTCCCTATTTGTTGTACGCAGATCAGGTGGGCAAGCCCGTCGAACGGGGCAGGGCACGAGCAGGGGTTGGCTGGCTGCGCGCGGTGACAGACTTGCCGACTGCTGCCTTGGACATGTGGGATGGGGAGTTGCGCTTGCGGTCCTATTGGAAGTCTCTTAAACACACACGGGTGGAATCGGTATTTTGTCTAAGAGATCCGCTGCCCTCCATCGGCGAGATGCTGATGCTTCCTTATCTGATCAAGAACAAGTACTTTGTGAAGTCAGCAGGGAAGCCTGAGACTCAAGCCGCGGGGGACCGGGAAGGCGCAGACCTGCCCGCAAGTAGACCAGTTGAATAGTGGTACTGTGCCTTCGCTAGCTCCTTTCTTGAAGTCTCGAGATCTGATTTTCTTTGATGAGTTTTCCTGCCCAGTGGACGAATTCCGAGCTTTCGAAGAATTCGTCCGGTCGTACCGGGTGAAATATGAGGTTGTCGCGGCGGTTTATGGTTACACGCGGGTGTGAATAAAGATACAGTAGCCACGGTGACTGTGCCATCTTCACTTCCGACAGAAATGCATTTCTTATGTCAAGCGTTTGAGCATCACAATAGACTTCCCGAACGCTGTTAATTGCCGATAGGATGAGCGTACTGACTGATAGTGATCAGGGGAACTGAAACAGAATGAATTCTGCTACCGATACAGCGCTTAAAGCTAGTTCCCCTGCAACCCTCGCGCAATCAGTAAACACGGGGAACGCTGGAAACGCGGAGCCTCGCGCGACGAGAGTCTATGAAATCAACCCCCTATACGATTCACGGTGGGAAGCCTTCATCGACAACCATCCTCGATCTTCCGTGTTCCACAGTGCAAAATGGCTCAAAGCCCTGGAGACAACATACGGGTACGATCCGTTTGTCGTCACGACATGTCCCCCGGACGCTGCTTTAACCGACGGCGTAGTTTTTTGTAAGGTCAAGAGCTGGTTGAGCGGCTGGCGACTCGTATCCATGCCGTTCTCCGATCATTGTGAACCATTGGTAAACAACTCAAATATATTAGATGATCTTTTGTTGTACGTGCAGCGGCAGGTGAATGGAGGTGAATTTAAGTACGTTGAGATCAGGCCTATCTCCTCGGAGCCGGGCAGTAAGAGCGGAATGGGCAGAAGCATTGTTTACAGTTTTCATTCTCTGGACTTGCGTAAACGCGAGCAAGAACTGTTTCACAAGTTTCACAAAGATTGTGTCCAAAGAAAGATTCGGCGAGCAGAGCGGGAGAAACTGCACTACGAGGAAGGGAATTCGGAATTTCTACTTCAGAAGTTTTATAAACTGCTGGTGATCACGCGGCGACGGCAGTTTTTGCCTCCACAACCCCTTTCCTGGTTTCGCCGACTGATTGATGCGTTCGGCGAGGATCTACAGATTCGGGTTGCAACCAAGGATGATTTGCCCGTCGCTAGCATCCTCACCCTCTCGCACAAGAAGTCCATAGTCTACAAATATGGTTGTAGCGATGCGCGATTTCACAGGTGGGGGGGGATGGCCTTCTTGTTTTGGAACGCCATTCAAGCGGCCAAAGACAAGGGATGTGAACAATTTGAAATGGGACGTTCTGATAAGGGCAATCTCGGATTGATATCGTTTAAGGAACACTGGGGCGCCATCGGAACGGACCTCAGTTACTGGAAGTATCCACACAAGCCTGGAGCGGCGGCGGATGGCTGGCATAAGAACGTACTCCAACGGCTAATGCCAGTCATCCCAGATTCGGCTCTAAGAACTGTGGGCAGACTTTTCTATAAGCACATCGGCTAATGGATTCTCTTCGAGGTAGTATGCCGGTGATGCAAATGCAAGCGGTTATCCCACGTGCTGTTGACGTCGATCGATAAACCTGTTGTGAAATTATGATGCGAACTCAACTCGGCATTTAGGTACGCAGGCTTTTAGCAGACGGCTTTTCTAAAACTCTCACTGGAAAGACTTGCGCCAGTGACGTGAAAGGAGGAGCAAAGATGATACGAGATTTAGTAGAAAACGTGCTGTTCTATCGCGATGGGGACAAGACATTTTTCGAGCCGGAGGCTTTTCCTTGGGTATCGGATATAGAGGCGGAATGGAAGACTATCCGCAAGGAGTTGGACGTGCTGATGGTGCGCCGCGAACAGATCCCGAATTTCCAGGATGTTTCGAAGGCACAGAGAGCTCTGACCGAAGGAGATGATTGGAAGACATTTATTTTCTATTCGTTCGGCAACAAAAACAAGGAGAACTGCGCAAGATGCCCAGAAACGGTGCGACTCTTACACCGCATCCCAGGGATGAAGAGTGCGATGTTCTCGATTCTAGCTCCTCGAAAGTACATCGCTCCGCACCGCGGGCCATACAAGGGAGTGCTACGTTATCATCTCGGATTAACGATTCCAGGGCCAGAAGGTCGTTGCAGGATTCGAGTCGGAAAGGATGTGCGCTGTTGGCAGGAAGGGAAGAGTATGATTTTTGACGACAGCAACGAGCACGAGGTATGGAACGACACCGACTTCTATCGTGTCGTGCTCTTCGTCGATTTCGTACGTCCCACAATGTTCCCTCTCTCAATGGTCAATCGCGCGATTATCTGGGGACGCGGCCGCTATCCACTTTAGAACAAAGATAGTTGTCTCCGATTATTCGCATCGAAACGCTCTATTTGGTGTCGATTTGAAACTTCCGGTCGCTTAGCCGTGCTTCTAACAGGAACCCGTACTAAACGCAGTTGTTAATGGACGAGCCAAAGCGCATCGAACCTTTACCGCTGCACGGCCACGTCTGGGCAGCAATGTGTCTTCTGGTCTTGTGCGGCGTTGTGGTGGCTGGGCTTTGGCCATTTCATGCTCCCACAAATGAAGTCAGCTGGTTGAGCGGAAGAAACGGCCTCCTCTTCGGTAAGCATGGCACCGTCGTGAGTGCAAGTCCGTTCAAGAGGCCGGCATCGGAAGGCGACACTTCCTGCAGTCTGGAGATCTGGCTAGAACCGACCCGGACCGATTCCGGAGGCACGATTCTAACGTTTTACTCGCCGACAAAAGGGGGCGCCCCGTTTGCAGCACGCCAATATCGAGGCGGTGGTCTAGTGCTAGAACGCGGAAGCCAGAGCGACCTAGCCAAGAGAGCAGGGATCTATGTCGGCGGTGTCTTTAGGAGCCTGAACCCAGTCTTTGTCACGATCAGTTCAGGAAAAGCAGGCGTGGCCACCTATGTGGATGGCGCATTGGCCAAAAGATTTCCGAACTTTGCCTTTTCAAGTCTCGACTTAAGGGGGCAGTTGATAGTCGGCAACGCTCCCTCGACGACCTATACTTGGTCTGGGCAGTTCAAGGGACTTGCGATTTACGATCGGGAATTGACGGCCGGCGAGGTATCGCAACACTACGCAAACTGGACGGAGAACAGGCAGGCGGACCTCGCTAAGAGCGGGGGTGTTGTTGCGCTCTATCTCTTCGATGAAGGCAGTGGGAACGTCGTTCACAGCCGGGTAGAGTCGGCGACCGACCTCCTGATTCCGGAGCGTTTTCTTGTTATTCATAAGGAGTTTCTGGAACCCTTCTGGAAAGAGTTTCGTCCGGGCTGGAGCTATTGGAAGGACATCGGAATCAATGTCGTGGGCTTCGTTCCGCTGGGGTTCTTCTTTTGTTCGTATTTTTCCTTGGTGCGAAAAATCCAACACCCATCCCTGGTCACTATTGTCCTCGGTTTCATTGTCAGTCTCACGATCGAAGTCTTGCAGGCATTTCTGCCGACGCGAGATTCAGGGACAACCGATCTGATCACAAACACCCTCGGAACGACTCTGGGAATAATCTTATATGGTTCGAGCATCCGGTATAACTGGCTGGCCCGAGCGGGCATTTCGGGTGAGTCTTCTGTCGGAGAAACGAGGGAAAATCTTCAACTAGCTGAACGATTGTGAATCCTGGCGTGGCATATCGAGCAAAGTGTGACGAGATTTTCCTCGGAATCTTGCCCGGATTGGCTGCGACGTTGTTTGTGGTGAACTTCAAGATTGGTCATCGCGCCGCACGATTGGCATCTCCAGCCATCCCGGCGGAGCACTTGATCCCGAAGCTGGTCGTACGATTCTGAATTCAAACGCAGACGTGGACGTTTTGGTCCGACCACGTTTACAAAGCCTCTTCGGTAGCGTGCTCTAGAAACTCTTTCTTCTCTTCACGTGGGAGGAACCCGAATAAACGCTGGACGGAATACAACAGGACATTCGAATTGCCGCTGTCGAGATTGGCGCCAGCTAGGAAGTCAGCGCAGATCATCTCTAGGCAATATCCTCTTGATTTGTCGGTGCCCAGCATCAGAGCGGCCGTTTCGATCGCTTGCTCAATTACGGGAATCTGGGTCTTGTAGAGTTTGAAGTAAATGATTTCGGCGAGTTCGCTGTCGATTCCAGTTAGCTCTTTTTCGACTTCATGCTTGAACTGATCTTTGGGCAATTGACGGGCTTTGTGCAACCAGGTTGCACAATCGAAGTTCTGCCCATCCCTGCGAGCCAATTTCGCGAGTTCGACGCCCTTTGTCCAGCCGACTTCCTTGAGTTCTCGTCGGGCTTGGGGAGGAAGGTGCTCGTGGATCGACATAAGGTAGTAGGCTTTCCTTCGCGATTCCGGGAAACGTCGCGCGAGGAAATCATCGAACGATGCCAGCTTCTCGACTTGCCAATACTGTCCGGCGCGAACTTCACACAGATAGCGCCCAAGGTCAACGAATCGGGTGTCACGTTCCGCCTCGTTCTTCTTCTCCCACGACAGAATCTCGTCAATCTTCGTGAGCACGAAGAGCGCTCGTCGACGATTGAGCTTAGGAAGCACGGGCGGATTTCTAGTAAGCAAGCTCGTCAAGCCAACCAAGGTTTTCTGCTCCGGGACGTCGCACGAGACTAGATTCGGCCGTCCCCGGTTTTCCGAGGCAAAGCCCAACATAAGGGCAGCTGCTGCAGGGATTTTGCGGGAAACGAATTCCGCTGTGAGGCAAGAACTGGGCGGATTCAATTCTCGCAATCGTGTCCTCTGCTAACTGGCCGAATTCGCGACGCTGTTCTTCGGTAATCGTCGTACGTAAGTATTGAACCTCAACCAGCCGCTTGCGAACGAAGACGACCTGGGCGACCTCAGCAATGCCCGTCATCCAGGAGTAGCAAACGAGTTGTGGATCCAGTGCCAGCACCCCATCTGGTTCTTCGGAGTAGCGGCACGATGTGGTTTTCCATTCGATGAGGCAACGCGATCCGTCCAGCTTTCCGATCGCGTCAACGTAGGCGACGAAGTCATCGTTCTTCGAAATCGGCCTAGTGAACTTGATCTGGAGGTTGCGGTGCGGTTGGAGGATGCGGATGCGGTCATCCTGGCAGAATCGGTCCAAGAGCTGAATGCCGTGCTGCAGCATCCGATCCCAGGTGTCACCTTTGGTGAAGCGCAAGCCTTGGTCGTGACAGCGCGACCATTCGTGGAACAGGGTGCCAGCCGCGTCCTCTCGCCGGAAGTAGGCCGAGAGAGCCTGTTCGAAGGCCCGTCCGAAAAGCATCGCTGCTCGAGTATCTTTTTCTTGCCAGCCATCGAGGTAACGATGGCGATAGCGGCGAGGGCAGGTTAAATACTGACTGATCTGGGTGTAGCTGTACGTCACTTTGAGGCCTCCGAGACAGCGAGGTTCGCAGGAGACACGCTCGACACTTGTTCCCACTGAATGGCAGGAGCGAAGCCATCGAGATTGAGCAGGGAAGTGCCGTTCACGACCGTGTGGCTGATTTTCACAACGCCGCGTAGTCCGATCAGGCTTCTTTCGTCGATTTCGTCGCGGCAGAGCAATTCAGCGTCGTAGCCGAAGTCACGTAGAAACCAGTTGAGTTTCCACAGCGCTCTGGGAGTGCAGTAAAGTCGGCCGACGACCGAGTGTCCGGTGAGTTCTCTGGGTTCCAGGATTGAGAATCGGAGCAGGTAGAAAGGTTTTCGTGAATCCCACCGATGCTGAGCTCGCTCGACGCGAACGAGTAATAGACCCTCGCGAACTTGAGATGGAGCAGACTGATCGGCCTCGTGCAGGCCTTGAATTCGGCGTTTCACGCAGCACCTTCTTTCGCGCCGAGATAGCTGTTGAGCTGACACTGTAGGGCATCGCAGTCTTTCTCGGCCCAATCGGCCAGGTGCGCGACGAAGGCTTCGACCTGCTCTCGGGTGGCTTCACGGAGAGTCTTGACTCCACAGAATTCAGTGGCGTACGACTTCACCAGGTTGGCGTCGAGCTGATGTTGACGAATGATTTGACAGAGACGGTCGCGAACGGTTCGTCCGCCGTAGTTTCCGTTAGTAGGTTGCGGAGGAAGTTTCTTCGACTGGGGAGAGGATGTAGAAGGCTCGGAAAGAGAACCGATCTCCTCGACCGAACAGATGCCGATGCCGTAGGCTTTGCGCAGAGCGCGATTGACAGCGCGAGTCTCGGCAACGCGCATTTCGGCGCCGTGGACAAGGAAGGATACGTTGGAGGGATCGGCATCGCCGTAGCCGACAAAGCCTTTGCACTCCCGGGACGTGTACACAGTCGCTTTGAAGGCCCATCGTGTTGCGGGCGGATCGGAGAATTCCGGTACCGGCTCGACATGCATCCCGACGCATCGACGTCGACGAGCTAATCGAAGCAGACCGGTATGTGTCAAGTACCAGACGCCACTTATGAGCAGCAGATCACCCCACTTTAAAGAGAGGGAAAATCGTGATGTCAGCTGGCGGAGCTGCTCGACCAAGACCGGCGTTAGGTCACGGCATACAAATCGTTTCGCAAAACGTAGATTGTCGGCGACTAGGTTCTGCTTTTGGGTGTGTTTCACAGTATTCCCCTTCCGAAAACGAGCCATTTAAAGTTGAACAATAGGTACCAATGTTCAACATTGTGAACCATTGTTTATACTGGGTCAATAGGAAAAAATCATTTACGAGGGTGGCTGGACGATCTAAAATCCGCCCCAAATGATGTCAGCAAAGGACGAGCGTATCGGATTCAGAGTATCTGGCGAGGTCAAGGCTGCTTTGTCGCAGATCGCCAAGAAGGAAGGCCGCAGTGTAGCCCAGATATGCGAACTCTTTCTCAAAGGTGGAATCAACGAGTACGAGAAGGACGGCGCAACCTACCTCCACCGTCTGCTGGCACGGTCGAAGGAGAAAGGTAAATAGTCCGGGAACTAGGGAGTCGGTAACAAGGGAGCCCTCCGCCTTTCACGCCGTCGGTTCTGTTGTCTGGCATGACGTCTCCGAGTTGGTGCCATTCGACATCACCGCCGGTCACGATAAACGCCAACGCATATCGTATTTATAATGTTAGTGTTAGGTGGTCCATTATGAGAATTGTAATTCACTAGTGTCGCTTATGTATCTGTTAATAAAGGCAACTAACGCATAGACTGTTGCCGCACTTATGGCAAAACTCCTTAGAAATCGCTATAATGGAG
>Ga0335078_10003480_pt1 | contig 23416 bp, 15 predicted proteins | sample Lox_Sample_32_FD_206711 | JGI IMG/M metagenome (GOLD analysis project Ga0335078, IMG submission 206711) | Soil microbial communities from Loxahatchee National Wildlife Refuge, Florida, United States - Lox_Sample_3.2 | ecosystem: Environmental > Terrestrial > Soil > Wetlands | place: USA... | reverse complement strand
CCGCTGGTTGGCGAGGTGACGGTTACGGTGGCGAATGCTGAGCTTGCGAGAATTACGAATAGGCAGAATGCAACAGAGGGATGCTGCAACTTCATGCTCCAGGCTCCATGGACTGCGGAAGTTCAACCTACGGAAATATTCACGAGCTGCTGCCGCACGCTGGGGCGGAGCGGGCAACCCGAACCGAAGCTGATCCGTCACCTTGGGGCAAAACTGCCGGTCATCGTACGACTGGGAGGTGCTTCAGATGAGGGTTACGAGAGAGTAATACCGTTCTGTCTGCAGGTCAACACTCAGTAGTACCTGATCTCGGAAAGTTTTGCGCTGTACCGTCCACGTGCGGCCGGTCGACGCACAATCAACTGCCTAGAAGACCGCGAGGGGCCGCGATTTTGTCACGTCAATACCAACGCTTCCTTTCACGCCGCCATCTTAGAGGCTCCCCTAATCCTTCTAAGGGAGGAACCGGAGTGCAACCAAGGCATCGAGATAAAGCGCGGCCCCTTTGTCTGGCAGTTGTCGCAGGTCTGGCAAGTCTGCTTGGCGGGTGTCGCGGATTAGTCGGAAGCAGCCCGACCGATGTAAACAATCCGCCCCAGGGCATCAACCAAGTCAACCACATCATTTTCATGGCGCAGGAAAACCGCGGCCTGGATCACTATTTTGGCGCACTGCGCGAATACTGGGCGGCTAACGGGTTTGCTGATCAGTCCTTTGACGGCCTGCCGCAATTTAATCCCGCATCAGGAGCATCTCCGGTGCAGGGGCCCGCTCCAACCAACCCGGGTTGCGATCCCGCGTTTCCTTATCCCGCAAATGATTGCACGGAAGACAGCAACAGCCCGATGGTGCAGTCCTTCCACATGGTTTCTGCCTGCGAGGAAAATCCCAGCCCCTTCTGGAACGAGGCCCACGTGGACTGGAACCTGAGCAATCCGGTTTCGAGCACTCCCACGCTGGATGGGTACGTGTTCAGCGCGGCGCACGATGCACGGACCAACAATCCGCCCTTCAGCGACACCGACGGGCTGAGGGCGATGAGCTATTACGACGGCACCGACTTGCCGTATTACTACTTTATGGCCTCCAACTTTGCTACGTCTGATCGCTGGTTCTCGCCGGTCATGACGCGCACGCAAGCGAACCGGATGTACATGATAGCCGCGACCTCAGCGGGACATGTGTACCCACCGCCCGCGATCGGCGCGGAGCCATTGAGCAATCCGACAATTTTCGACTTGCTGCAAAGCGCAGGAATCAGCTGGAAGATCTACGTGACTGATCTGGAGTACGCCACGCCGCCGCAGAATGATGCCGATCTGCTGATGTTCACCGCGGGAGCCAAATATCCGAACAATATGGTGCCGGTTTCGCAGTTTCTCTCCGACTTGAGCGGCGGCACTTTGCCTTCGGTCGCATACATCCAGCCCGGTTTCAACAGCGGAAGAGACGAGCACCCCGGCGTAGAGGACACCGAACCGGGCGGCAACGTGCAAACAGGAGCAGTCTATGTTTCAAGCCTGATTAACGCGCTCATGCAAAGCTCTTATTGGAAAGACTCGGTGTTCATTCTGACCTACGATGAGTTCGGCGGATTTTACGATCACGTGGCGCCGCAGCCGGCAGTGAGCCCGGATGGAATCAAACCGATTGATCTGGAGCCAGGTGATATCTGCACGCAGACGACGGGACCGACCTGCGATTTTGTTTATACCGGTTATCGCGTGCCGCTGATTGTGATTTCGCCGTTCAGCAAGAAGAACTATGTGTCACATACAGTCGCCGACTACACGGCGTGGCTGAAGCTGGTCGAAACCCGTTTCGGCCTTTCCAGCCTGACCAAACGAGACGCGGCGCAGATGGACATGACGGAGTTCTTTGACTTCAACAATGTGCCATGGAAGACGCCACCCACCCCGCCGCAGCAACCGAGTAATGAATCCTGTTATCTGACGCACCTGCCGTAACTCGTGACTCGTGTGCGGGACTGCAGGCGGCCTGATTTCAGGCCGCCTGTCTGGCTTTTCGTGGGCCTGGATTGAATCTTGGACAAGACGATGCGATCTTAGTTCTTTGCGCGCTGCCGACGGACGGCCTGTGCCAGTGAACGCTGATTTAGTGAACACTGGTTCCGTTCAGAGTGATCGCGGTGGCGGAATAGCGCGTACCATCGAATCGAGCCTTAACCGTCACGTCGGCCCCTTCGTGCAGTTGATCGGAAACCAGAGCGGGATCGCAGTCAATGTCGTACCGGTTGCCGTCACGCGAGTCGGCGACGACCAAGAGATGCCGATGCAGGTCCAGATACGCTACACGTCCAGGAAAGACAAAATCAGCGCCGGGCTGAGCCAGAATCGAAACCTGCTGGGCCACAAGATCACGCTGCCCGGAAGTAGAGAAGGTGACGCTGATCAATACGCCGGGCCGAAGTTCCGTTGGGGGGACAGAATGGCCATCGCGAAGCACGACAGTCGTTGAGTTCATGCGCAGACGGACCGGTTCTGAGAGGATGGCATCACGAACGATTACTTCTCCGTCCCCAGCGTCATAACTCAAAACCTGGCCGCTGCTTTGCCCGCTCATTTCCCGGCTTGCGATGTTAATGCTGCGGGCGAAAACATCCGCCTTGTCCAGCACGGTTTCGGCATAGATATGCTGGCCCTCGCTGAGGTCGCGCAACGAAGCAATCTTGCCGTTCGTATAGACGCGGGTCCGCTCGTCGAAAAGTATCGCGGTACGGTGGCCGCCAAACACCTGGACTATGACGCGATCGCGGATGGGATCGAGATTCTGAATCGTGCCCCCGATAAGAGAAGCTTTCCCTGCGGGCACGGCCGGCAAAGGATCGAGATCGCTAGCGACGTTCTTACTATCTGCCTTGCTTGCGGGCTCGGCCTTCACCGCGGTGGATGTGACGGGAAGAGCATTTTGCCCATGTGCCACGGCTCCTGAAAGGATCGCGGCGCCGACGATCAATCTCACACGCGAGAGCTTCATTGTTTGCGTCCGTTCCTTTTCTGCGGACTGGCACAGCCTTAAGCCGACCATTTTGATGCAAATGAGCGCGGCGGGGTGGTCATGCGCCACCGGCGATTTCCGCACCGTGAAGCCCCGCCTCCGGCAACGTCTGGCGTGAGATTGCATCAAAACCCAGCTGACGAAACAAGGGGCACCGTGCGCCTGATGGACACAAAACGACTGTTGCTGCTGGCTTTGGCGTCGGTGTGCTTTGGCACGGGCGCAGCCCACGCCGGTGATCTGACTATCGCAATACCAAGGCGGAGCAAATCCACGCCGGTGCAAAGCTTAAATCAAGAAGGCGTTGAGTGCGTGCGAAAGCACGAATATGACAAGGCTAGGGAGGCATTTTTCAAGGCGTATCTGCTCGACCCGGAAGATCCGTTTACATTGAACAATCTGGGCTACATGGCGGAACTGGAAGGCAATGCAGAAAGAGCGCAGAGTTTTTACACTCTCGCCTCCCAGCAGACAGTCAATGCCACCGTTGGTTCGGCCAGCGCGCCAAAACTTGAAGGTGAATCTTTCCAGGCGGCTACCGGAACGAGCCGCAATTCGGTTGGAGTTCGCGATGACTCGCTGCAGATCAATCGCGACAACTTTGAGGCAATGCATTTATTTGCGCAGAAGCGAGCGATGGAAGCCGACCTTCTGCTGCAGCAGACACTGAAAGTAGATCCGAACAATGGATTCACCCTGAACAATCTTGGGGTCGCGAAAGAGATGGAAGGCGATTTCGAGGGAGCGTTGAAATATTATTCTGCGGCCGCCAATAGCGCGGAGTCCCAGCAAAAGGTGATCGTCACATCGCAGGTCGGAACCCGAGGCCGCCCGATCAGCGATCTGGCGTGGCGGAACGCCCAGAATCTCGAGAAGCGGTTAAATGATGAGAGTGGCCCGGCGGCGCGCGCGGCGTTGCTGAATTTTCGAGGCGTAGCCGCAATAAACCGGAATGCATTGCGCGAAGCGGCGGACGATTTTCTGCAGGCCTACAAGGCCGATCCGTACGATGCTTTTTCTCTGAACAATGCCGGCTACGTGGCCGAAATGGATGGCGATCTCGAGACGGCGCAGTCGTTCTACGAAAGCGCGAGAGCGGCCCGGGAGGCGAATGCGAGAGTGGGTCTGGCGACCAGCAGCGCCGCTGAGGGATTGAGCTTGTCGGCAGTGGCAGACAACAGCGACCGGCAGGTCGGGGCAAGAATTGAGCAAGAGCAAGCGGCCAGGCAGCGCGAGACTGGACCGATTGAGCTTAAGCGCCGCGACGGGCAACCGGTCAATCCGAACCCTGAGCCGTCTCAGGATCTAAACAGTCCGCCGACAACCGCTCCGCAATAAACGGGTTTCCGTTCTTCTTCCCTAAACCATCGCGGCGGCTGAATTCTGCCGCCCCCGCGCGCAGCTCAGCGGGGATTAATCCGGAATCCGTCGTCAGTCCGGTAGCAGCGAGGGTCTCGGGACGTTGAGGGAGAAGCGACCAGCGTTGGGACGATTGCGCTTCCAGACGGTCAATCTTTTCTTTGCACTTCGCCAGTTCAAACCAGCGCAGGTAATTGCGAACGATATGGGGCATGGTCATTCGAATTCCCGCGGAAAAATTCTGCTCTGCCATCCGCCGCTGGCTGTTCGGGGAACGCAACAGAGAGATCAGCTTGTCTGCCAGGTCGGCCGGATCGCCGGTCTTGTAGAATCGGATGGCCATATCTTCCTCTTCCGCCATGTTGCGAAAATCGGCCAAATCGGCGCTTACGATCGGGACCCCATATTCGCAGGCCTGGTGAGCGGGACCGCTGGAGCCGGTCGCCGAATTGTAAGGCATGACAAGAACACTGGTTTCGCGGAATAAATCAGGAATTGCATCTTCGCGAACATAGCCGCGAAATTCCAGATTCGGAATGGAGCGATTCGCATCGCGAATGGATTCCCAATATCCAGCCTTAGTGTGATGATTCGCGCCGGCGATGACCAGCTTCGCATTCGGCACGCGCTTCAAGACCTTGGGAAATGCTTCCATCAAGGTTTCGAGCCGTTTGTAAGTTCCCCAGTGCCCAATCGCGAGAATACGCTGGTGGGGATTGCCACGTTTTGAAAAATCCGGCGGACAGGGGTACGGGGCGAAGATGCCGTGCGTGCCCAGCAGCACGTTTCGTGCGGCATACTTTTGCAGCAGAGTTCGCCGGTAGCCGGAGAGCAGCACAGAAACCGAGTGCGCGCGCAACAGCGATCGGGTGGCAATATCACTCCCTAGCCGGAACAAGCGTTCCTTCCGCACGCCAGCGCTGGAAAAATCAACGTGCTCAATGATGTGGTGCAGCGTGATATGCGTGTAATAACCGAGCGCACGGCACATGGCCGGCGTGCATAGTCCTAGAAAAGCTGCGAGCGGATGCTCCTGCGTAGCGAACGTCGAAAAGACTAGGTTGAACCACACTACGTCCGGCTTGATACCGTGAATGGTTCGAAGAAGCTTGGCCGGCACCCCCACGCTATTGAATCTCCAGCAGCGCATGACGTCGAAGCCGGGAAGTTCCTCCTGCGCCTCGGCCTTAAGAGTTTTGCCATCCGCGTCGGTGGCGAAATCGTAGTCAGTCAGCTCATCAGCGAGAATCGTGAGTTTGATTGCCGTGTTTCGCTGCAGTTCTTTAGCAATATGAAACGCGTACTCATTCAATTGCCGGCCGCTGGGAGGAAACGTCGCTACAAGACAGATTTTCATAGAATCCGGGGACTCAAAAAATGCTCAAGCTCACATAAGGTCGTAATTGCAGACTTCCGGCGCCGGAAAAGTTATAGAAATCCTCCTGCTGAACTCCGACCGTGAACCGGATGGGATAACGCAGCTTCACTTCATCCTTGCCTTCGCTATAGACGCGGCGGATAGCAGTTCCGTAAGAGACTGAAAATCCGCTCTGCACCGCGTCGTAAGCATGAAATCCGGGGTTGCGCGCATAGGCGAACGAACCCTGCACAATCCAATTGCGAGTCGGCGAGTATTCGACGCTGCCGGCAGGACGGAGCGCGTCGGCAACCGCATAGCGGTTCAAGTCCACACGCCACGAGCGCATGTATTCCCCGACCGCCCGAATCTTCAGCTTCTCGCCGACCTGCCGTTCCATTCCAGTGTAGGAAGAAGTGAAAAAGAACTCGCGGATAACAGGGTCAAACTGCTCGTCCTGTGAGCCAACTCCCGTCACGAAAGCAGTTTTTCCCCAGGGGCGGCCGACGCGGAAATCGAGCGAACCGTCGAGCGTCCGCGAATGCAAGCCACTCAGCGTGAAGGGGCCGGTCTCATGGATGGCATAGCCGTTGACGGAAAGGATGTTGTAGAAGGAACTGGTGGAGAGATAAACAAACTGGCGGAACAGGTTCTGGTCCATATCCACGGGGTCTGAGGAGTCGCGGCGAATTGTTTCCTGGATGCCGCCGTTGAAGGTAAACACATTGTTGCCCCACCGCACAGTGGGATTGATGCCGATGTTGAAGGAGTAATCGGTGGTGTCGCGATCCACGATGGTGTCTGCGCTGGGCAGCGAGATTTCACCCTTCGCGTTGCGCATCTGAAAGAAACCGCTGATATCGGGAATCTCGCCGAGATGCAGATGGTAGGCGCCGGTCCATTGCGTCTCCACCGAAGAACGAGGCAAGGGCAGTAGACTCTGCCGGCCGGGAATGGGATTGATGACATCCAATTTGGCGTCCAGCGGATAAACCGTGGTGGGCTCGAAGACGGGATCCACCGAAAAATTCGAAAGGAAACTGATGCGCCGGTTGATGAGCATCCCTTCGTTTGCCCCCGCCTGGAGCAGTTCGCGAGTTGCGGTGTCATCTTCGCCGGAAGCCTCGGTCGCCTGCGCAAAGGTGGTGAGAGCGCGCACATTCTGGTGCCGCTGGCGAAGGACATTGGCTTCCGTGAGCAGGTACTGGTAAGAAGGATCGGACTCAGCCGAGTTGTTCGGGTCCGCGCTGATCAGCGAAATCTGGCCTTCCGCTCTTGCCGTATCGCCTTCCGCCAAATAGCTGTTTGCCAGGCCGATGCGGACTTCGGTTTCGGGCGCACCGGCAACAAGGGCGCGTTCAAAGTACTTCTGCGCCAACTGAAAGTCGTGGATGCCGAGGAACACATCGCCGATCTGCAGATAATCCTGCCCAGTAGGAGGCGGAGCCTCGCCAGTCTGGGCCTCCATCATGCCCAGAGCAATCTGGCGCCTGGCGCCTTCAACGTCGCCCTTTTGGACCATCAGATGCGCGACCGCGAGGCGCACTTCAAGGCGGTCGGTTTGCGGCAGTCCCAGCGCCCTTGCGAATCGCGCCATGGCCGCGTCTTGATCGCCAATGAAACTCAGCGCTTCACCATCGGAAATGAAAATAGAACTTTCTTTCGCAGGGTCGCTTTCCCGAGCGCGTTCCGCGAGTTCTATGTAATGCGACACCTGGCCCCGATCACGTAGCTGAGCATAGGAACGCGCGAGCTGCGCGTACACGAGGCCGTTTGCCGGCGCGAGTTTTTCCGCGCTCTGCAGTTCTGTGATGGAGTCGCGATAGCGATGCAATCCGTACAGCGTGCCGGCCAGGGCGATGTGAATGCTGGCGTCATTCGGCGTGTATTTGAGCACCACGCGATATTCATTCGCCGCGCGCAACCATGAGCCGAGCTCACCGTAAGCGGTGGCCCGGATTACGTGCAGGGCCATTGAATCGCCCATCTGCGATTCTGCCAGCTGAGTCTGCCGCAAGGCCTGGCGGGACTGGTGCAGGGCGAGGCTCGAGTATGCCAAACCAAGATGGGCTTCGCCATTATCCGGTTCGAGGCGAAGGGCGGAACGAAAATCGTTGGCCGCTGCGTCCGGCTGCCGGAGGTCATTGCGGACAAAACCGCGGTTCACATAGGCCGTCGTAACGGTCGCGTCGCGCTCGATGGCATTAGTAAAATCATCCTGCGCCTGCTCCAGTTGTCCCGCTTGCTTGTGTACATATCCGGCAAGAAGCGGGATGTCCGGTTCCTGCGGCAACAGGCTTTCATATTTCAAGGTCAATTGCAGCAGCTCGTCGTACCGGTCGAGGTGAAGCAAGTCGTAGCCGAGATAAACCACGACATCACGGTCCGTCGGCATCTTCTGAATCACTTCGCGGCCCACATCGGCTGAACCGCGGTAATCGCCGATGAACGATAAATAGCGCTCTTTCTCGCGCAGGAGATGAGGTTCTTGCTGCATCTCCGCGTTGGAACGGCTCAACCACTGATCCGCGAGATTGAAGTGGTGCGCCTCGATGGCGGCGTTCATTCCGCCAGCAACGATCAGACTGTTGTGGGGCGCGAGCCCGTAGCCCTTGCGATAGTAAACTTCTGCCTTTGCGTACTCTTTGCGAGCTACGTACATATCGCCCAATGCCAGGTAGGGCAAATAGGAGTTTGCGTCCAGCTGCAGCAGCTTGCGGAAATATTGTTCCGCTTCGGATTCATGCCCGGTCTCGCGAGCAAGGTATCCAAGCGAGGTGAGCGCCAGGCGATTGGTCGAGTCAATGGCCAGGACTTTGCGGTAAACGGCGGCGGCCTCTTCAGGCTGGCCGGATTTTGCCAACACATCGGCTTCCAATTGCAAAGTATTCGGATCCTTCGCATTGATCGCCAAAGCTTCTTTGATGTCGCTCCGTGCCCCTGCGAGATCACCGGCGCTGATGCGGACGCGCACTCGCAGGCGCAGAAATTCGGCCCTCTCCGATCCCTGCTCATCCAGTTGGTTGATTTCCGTCAGTGCCGCGTCGAGTTGATGTTGCGCCCCCGCCTGATCTTGCATGGCATGAAAAATGTCCACCAGATTCATTCGCAGCTCAGTGCGATACAGCGGCCCTTCCGGCGGGGTCTGCGGCAGATGGTCGAGGGCCGCAGTGTATTCATGCAGGGCAACGGTATATTTGTCTTCAAAGAATGCGATTTGCCCCTCGACCGCGTGCAGACGGTAATTCTGCGGATCAATCGCAGCCGCGCGCTTGAGAAAAGGCCCGGCATCGGTCACATCTTCCATGCTGACTTCAGCCTGCGCTGCTGAAAGCTGCAGAGACAAATCCTGAGGACGCGCGTTCGCAGCCTGCGCATAGAATTTTGCGGCTTCGTCTTTCTTGCCTTCCAGTTGATACGTGTATCCGAGCTCTGCAACGATCTCCGGGTTTTTGTGGGGAATTGATTGAAGCGCTGCGACGGCCGCGGAATAATCTCCACTCTGCCGATAGAAGCCGGCCAGTGCACGCTGCACTTCAGGGTTGTTCGGATCGCCGCGCTTGGCGAGTTCGAGATAGCGATTGGCACGGTCAAAATCCTTCAGATGCTGATAACAGAGCGCTAGCAAGAGTTCGGTGCGAGGCGACGGACGGGCCTGTTCGGATCGGACAAGAATGCCTGCCGCCTCGTCATCATGCCCGAAGTGCATGAGCAACTCACCGAGCAACGCTGCCTCTTCGCTGCGGTTCGGAGCAATGGCAAGCACGCGGTTGAGCAGGCCCTCGGCTTCGTCGCGCCGGCCGACTTTGGCGTAGGTTTGCGCCAGACCTGAGAGCCCATCGAGTGCAGTAGGCTGGATCTGCAAACCGCGGTTGTAAGCATCAATTGAGCGATTCGTTTTTCCCGCCAGACGGGCCGCGTATCCCAGCAGGAACCAAAGCTGCGCATCGCCGGGAGCGGCCTGCGCTGCGCGCTGTGCGTAGTCCATTGCTTCGTTGTAGTTCCCGCTGTTCAACGCCATTTCGGCGGCGCGGGCAAGGCGCGCGTTCTGAATATTGGAGCCCCAGCCCAACGACTTCTGTTGATCGTCAGATTTCTGCGGGTTTTGCGACCGGGTCGCTGAGGATTCCCCCACCTTATACGTCTGAGCGTGACAAAGCGTGGCCGGAATAACGGCCAACATGCACACCAACGCGAGGTTTGGGCGAAAACGCCGGCGGCTCAAGGCACCATTTCTCCTGGGAACGCCGATACATTTCGATTCCGAATCACCCTTAGATGTTGGTTTTACCAACTCGCTTGGAAGGGATTGAACATGACAACCATCGGGGCTTACAGCGAATCAAAAATGATCTCGGAGGACAATCGTGCAAAAGGTTGAGTCTGCTCCCGCTATATCCCGGACGATACCGATCGCATTCGTTTTCCTGCTCGCCCTGGTAGTCCATGCGCCGCTTCTGCTGATGAAGTTGCCTTTGAAATCCTACGATACGAACTTCCATATATTTTTCGCCTCGCACTATGCAAAACATTGGTTTGAGCCCTGGAACACGAAGTGGTACGCCGGTTTTTCGCAGACAACTTATCCTCCGTTGCCGCAGCAATGGCTGGCGGTAATTTCGAGCGTCGTCGGTCTCGACATGGCGTACATGATTGTGCAATTTGTTGCAATCTTGTTGTTGACGCTCGGTGTGTATCGGTTCTCTTTGCTATGGGTAAGCCGGCGGGCCGCAGCGTTTGCCGCGCTGGCTACAGTATTCCTGGGATCAGAAGCCTTTCTCATCTACTCCGCGGGGCAGCTTTCTACCACTTTCGCTGCACCGCTCTATCTGAATGCGCTGCCTTATCTGTACGCATGGGTGCGAGAGAGCAACTGGCGCGGGCTGCTGAAAGGCTCAGCTCTGATGGTGGCTGCTGCGGCGGCGCACCACGCGACTTTGCTATTCGGCTCGCTGTTGTTTGCCGTGCCGGTAATTCTTCTGGCCATCGTGGATAGCCGGCGGGCCCGGGATGCCTCACCTGGTGGCGTGATCGCGCGGACCGGCATCGCTGCGGTGTTAGTCTGCGCAGCCATTGCGATCGTGCTGCTGCCTTTCTGGCTGGCGCTTCTGCAAAATCCCGTGACCCAGACTCCTATTCCGCACGCCAGCCGCGCGAATTTCCTGCTCAGCCCGCAATGGGGGCTCAATTATTTCGTAGTTCCATATGGAGCACTGATTCTCGCGCTGCCTTTCATTGTGCTGCGCGGCTCAGCCGTCGTCCGCTTGCGGCCCCTGCTCTTCGGTTTCTGGCTGGCATTTCTGCTCGGACTTGGAGGCACCACTCCAGTTGGGAAATGGCTCCTGGGACGCGCCTTTGAAGTGATCACCATGGAGCGCTTCAGCTACTGGGCGACACTGCTTGCGCTGCCATTTGTCGGAGTGCTCGTCGCCGAGCTTGTAGATCGCTTTCAAATGCGCGCTGTAGTGGGTCTCACCGTGCTGGCCGGTTTGACCTGCGCGTTGGCTGTGGCCTGGGCCAGCTATCGTCCGGCGGATGCGGAAGTGTTTGATGTGACCTCAGTCGCGGCCTGGCTCAACCGCGATGGGCATGATAATTATCGTTACGTCACGCTCGGATTCGGCAACAAGATTTCCCGCTTGGCGGTGCTTACCGATGCCGGGAGCGTAGATGGCGAGTGGAATTCCGGCCGCACGTTGCCGGAACTGACGAAATACGGCGCTGCCGCTCTCACAAGTTCGAAGTATTTTGGCCAGTCCGGCCTGGACGCGTTAACTGCAATGCTGCGCCACGCCGACCGTTACGGGTTGAAATGGGTTTTCGTCCACGATTCGTATTACGAGCCGCTGCTTGCCTTTGCGGGCTGGCGCAAAGTGGATGAACTGCAGGACAACACCATCACCATCTGGAGCCGGGACAGCGTTCCCCCCGCCACGCCGGTGAATAGCGCGCTGATACCGCCGCCATGGCAAGGACTGATGTGGGGCACGCTGCCCATCGGCAGCAGCATTTTCGCGCTGCTGGTTCTTCTCATTCCCGAGAAGCGGCGGCTGGAGCATCGCGTGGCCCAACCCTCCGCAAGCGACAAAGAACTGATCTTTGGGAGATTGGTATCGTGAGCGATCATTCAGGCAAGGGAAGAGTTCTGGCTTTTGTCATCATGGTCGCGACCCTGGTGCTTGTTGCGATGGGCACGTTGTGGCCCGGCGAGACCGCCATCGCCATGGAGAATTTCAGCCCCCGCCTGCTGCCAGTTGTGCCATCCGCGCAAGGCGCGGTAGATAACCTGCTTCAGGAAATCGGGCGGCGCGACTGGCAGGCCGCGTACTCCGGCCTGGCTAACAAGGCTGAATTCACCGAGAGCGATCTGATTCGCGACTTGATGGGTGATCACGGCGGGTTGCGCACCTATGCGACTCTTGCCGGATATGACGCGCGGCCCGTGCACGCCTCCGCGGAAGAAGCGCAGTTTCGTGCGATTCTGCGCTGGTCAACTGTACTCGGGACATTTCAAGACCAGCGGGATTTGAAGGTGGTACGGGGGGACGAGGGCTGGCAGGTGGTTTGGCCGATCGTCAAAGAGCGTCCCGTACCGCCTCAGGTGATCCCTGTGAACTATCTGCGCTGGGATGTAATCTACCGTGGCGCGGGAGACGACTGGGGCGCGCAGGATGTGGATGCTCCTCATGTCCGAATTGTGGACATGCATCCGGTGGATCATCTTGGCGAAGGCACGACGGTTCTGGGCGAACTGCTCAATGACGACGCCGTTCCCGCCTATGTGACGGTAAAGGCGACGTTGTTGGGAAAAGACGGTTCGAGCCTGGCGACGGAGGATGCGTTCGATAAGATGTCGCATGTTCTCCTGCCGAAGCAGGTAACGCCTTTCCGCATTGATTTTCAGAATGTCAGCTTGTCCCACGTGGACAGCATCCGGATGGAACCGATATCCAACCTTGTCGCCGCCTCGGCAGACCCGGTCGTGGCGATTCAGGATCAGCAACTCCATCCCTCGCCGGAATCTTCGCTCACGGGGCAATTGGTGAACCAAAGTGGGCAGACTGTAAACATTGCTCACGTTTTGGCCACGTTTTATGACAGCGGCGGACAAATCGTGTGGGTTTCTGACGGCTACGCAGATCGCGCCTTGATGCCGCAGAGCCCGGTGCCATTTTCCGTGCCGGTGCCCTCTGATCTTTCCAGCAAGATTGCCAATTATCGGGTCATCACCAGCACCTACTCCACGAGTCGCCTTCAATGAGAAAGGCATGTGTTTTCTTCGCGCTGATCGCCTTTGTGATTGCCTGGGCGCCCTTCGCGCCGGCGCAGGATGGTGAGCTTCAAGTCCCCAAAACGCTCGTTGCTGGCAGTTCATTTTCGATTCCAACACAAGGGAGTGGCGAGGCGGAACTCTACATCGTAGGTCCGGGCGGAGTGTTTCGGCGCAAGGTGCAACTCGGGCAAGCCGTCAAGTTCCGCGGCGGCGAGATTACCGGTGCAGGAAACTATGTAGTCCTCCTGAGCGGCCCTTCTTCCTCGCTGCAAGCCAGGTTTGACGTCGTCGCACAAAAACCAGACGCACTGAGCTTCCTGGGTAAACCTTCTCGTCTCCCCGTCAGTCAAAACGATGGAATTAGTGGCGTGGTCTTTGTTTTTGACGCTCTTCAGAACCTGGTGCTTGATCCGGTGTCTGTGACCTTTGACCTGAAGGACGGTTCGGCAAATTCGAGCAAGACAGTGCAGACACAGCACGGGGTAGCGTGGGTGAGGATGAATTCGGCATCAAAATCCGGTTCGGCGGAATTCCAGGCGGTTGCCGGCGATCTTCGTGAGAATCGAATCGTGCAGATGGTGCCGGCCGATCCCTGCACTCTACGAATGACGGCGCGCAGAGCTGGATCGCAGGTATTTTTGCAAACGGACCCGGTCCGCGATTGCAACGGAAATGCTCTGCCGGACGGAACCAGCATCAGCTTCACTGAGACCCGCAACGGGCGTATCGCCGCCAGCGTGGAAGTGCCCCTTAAGCGCGATGTGGCCCAGACCCAGTTGCCGGCCTATGACGGAGCGGTGTTGTCTGTCGCCACTGGCGTGGTGATGGGAAACGAAATTAAGGTTGGAGCGACGCGATGAGACCAAGCAAAAAATCGAAATCGGCCCTCACGCTGCTGTGCCTGCTCTTTTCGGCGTTCTTTGCCTATGGCGCCTACGGCTCTGAGGCGCCAACCGTACGTATCGAGCCAATCGAGGCCTCCGCACCTTGTCACATAGCCGATATGACGCAGAAATCGGTCATTCGCGACTATCTGCGGGCGTGGCAAGGTATGGCGGCGGCCTTTCAATCGAACCAACCCGAAGCATTGAATGCAGATTTTGTCGGCACAGCCAGACAAAAATTGGAAACGACGATTCACCAGCAGCAGCAATTGGGCATAACGACCTACTATCGGGCCCGGCGGCATGATCTTAAATTGGTCTTTTGTTCTCCCGAGGGCCTTTCCGTTCAACTTGTAGATTCGGTTTCTTACGATGTAGGACTCCAGGACCACGGCCAGACTCGACCGGCCCAGCACGTGCGGTCGCAATACGTTGCCGTATTGAGTCCGACAGAGACACGTTGGAAGGTGCGTGTGTTTCAGGGGGAGTCTGAGCACTAACGGGGAGTTTTCGTAATTCGTTGAAAAAATCTGAGAGCGCCGAACCCATATAAGCGCCTCCGGCCGAGCGAAGGAGCCCTGCAAATGATCTCGATTGTAGTGCCCATCTACAACGAAGAAGAAATCATTCCCATTCTTCATCATGCCGTGTCTGATGCGATGGGACAAACCACCGAAGAGTGGGAGGTTGTTTACGTTAATGATGGTTCAAAGGATTCATCGCTCCAGCTTCTGAAGGAATTGCAGTGCAGAGACGCTCGAATCGTCGCGGTTGACCTTTCTCGAAACTGGGGACACATGGGGGCGCTCTGGGCGGGCATGCAAATTGCTCGCGGTGACGCTGTCATTTTGATGGATGCGGACCTTCAGGACCCGCCTTCCGTTCTACCTGAGCTGATCGCAAGCTGGCGGGGCGGCGCGCAGGTAGTGACTGCAGTACGAAGAACACGCGAAGAGCGGCGGAAAATCCTGGCCGTGCTGTTCCCTTTGTTTTATCGCTTACTCGGAGCATTATCAGATTATCCGATTCCTCTGAACGCGGGAATTTTCGGCTTGTTGGACCGGCAGGCGCTTGATTCGATCAATTCGTTGCAGGAATGCAACCGCTACTTGCCGGGTCTGCGCGCGTGGGTCGGGTACCGCACCGCCACCGTCTATTACGATCGCCACGATCGCACCGTGGGCGAAGGGAAGCTCACTTTTCTCAGCCGCATCAAGTACGCAATGGATGCGATCACCGCCTTCAGCTACAAGCCGCTGCGACTGAGCTTCGTCCTTGCCGGCGTCGCTATGTTCATTGCGGTTGTGCTGCAGGCTTCCGCCGTTTTCTCGAGGCATATTGGGGGCAGTGCTGCGGAACAGGAAGTCATGGCCTCCGTTTTTCTGGTGGGCGGATTGCTCCTCACGTGCGTGGGAATCGTGGGCGAATATATAGGTCGAGTTTACGATGAAGTGAGACGCCGGCCGATTTCGCTAATTAACCAGGTCTATCGCAGCGACGTTGTTTTTGATCAGGCGGCGGGCGAGCTAGTACGGCTTAACCGTCGAGCTGGCACGCATTCAGACGATGAGATATCCGCCGCAGCCTAAGTTTTAGTGAGTCCCACTCGCTGTGCTGCTCTCCGCACCGCATTTCGCGAGACCGCGTTCTATTGCTGTGCCTTCCTCATAATCGTTCCACGTCGCGATGAGAAGGAACGGCAGCGGGTGATCATCGGCATAGTATTCGCGATACATGCCCATCGTATCGGTGAAAGTTTCGCCACAGCGTTGCGACATGTATCGTCCCAGGCCCCACGAGGCTTTACTGTCATCGAAGCCGGCCCATGCGGCGCCCACGGCAATTTTGTCCGGGTATTTTGATTGCATCTGGGTGTAGAACTCGCGGAGATAATCTTCCCCCCAATTGCTGCCGTCTCGGGCCCATCCCTTGCTGCCGGGGTTGACCCACGCGTAAAAGCCATCGAAATCCTTCGCGAAAGGGGTATGGCGATACTCGTAGATCAATAAAGGTGGTGAATCCCACTGATTTACGACCCGGCGCACTCTGTCCCAATCGGTTTGCGAGCTCTTCGGAAAAATGAAAATAACCGGCCGTTGCCGATAGTAAAGATAAGCGGCGCTCCCCGGTGCGTTGGCCGCAAGATAGGTTTCGTGGAACTTGTCAAAGGCAGCGAGTGTGTCTTCGGTGACGTGACCATTGTCGTCCTGGGTTTCGTCATACATCATCGCCACCTGAAAGTTATTCTCCGCTGCCGATGCCTGGATCAGCGCGTAGCTGCGGTCCTCAAACGAGCTGCGGTCCCCATACCAATCCACCACGAATCCGGAAATGCCCAGATTCTTGGCCTGAACGATTTGCCTACGGATGACCTCTGGATCCTGGGTGATATAGCCCACGGAAATGTGGTCGCGCTTGCCGAACCAGGGCTCATAAACCGCCAACACCTTCGTGGTGCGCTCCGCGTGGGCCATATTTTCTCGCAGCGACCACTGAACATGGGTGTGTGTGCAACCCTGAAAGAGTAGAAGGAACGCCACCGCAAGGGCGGCTCTCGAGGAATGGATCATGAGCTTTCTTCAAGTCTTAGAGGCCAGAGTCAGGGTTGTGGTTGTTATGAATTTCGTGGCCCCAAATACGCATTTCAGCATCCAAGATGTTCGCCCGGCTGGGAGTTCGCGGGTTTGGGGAGGACGGATCGTGCGGGGTGCGCCTAACCGCCGGCATCACGCGATTCCTGTCTCCGCATTGAGCGATTCAAGAATAGATATGTCCAACGCTGACGCTAAGACCGCCCAAGCGCGGATGCTTTCAGGAAGTGCTGTGCTTCTCACCGGATCCGGACTTGTTTCGGCAATCAATTTCACCTACAACGTCGCCACCGCACGGTTTCTGGGTCCTGATGGATTCGGCCATGCGACTGCGGTGTACACGCTGCTGATTCTGATGTCAGCGTTCACACTTTCCTTCCAGATCGTCTCGGCGAAGGTTGTCGCACAGCAAAGCACACCCGAAGAAAAGAGCGCGGCCTTTCGCACTTTTCATCGCGCGGCATGGGTTTGCAGCACCGTGGTTGCCATGCTGTTGGCTCTTTCCCGCAACGCGATTGCACAATACTTCAATCTACCGAGTCCCTTGCTGGTCGTTCTTTTGGCGATTGGGGCGGCTTTTTACATCCCTCTCGGCAGTAAACGCGGATATATCCAGGGAGCCTGCAGCTTCCGTGAACTCGCCATTAATGTTGTCTTGGAAGGCTTCGTCCGGCTATGTGGTTCGCTCGTCATGATCGGCCTGGGCTTTGGTGTTCCCGGCGTCATAGCCGCCAACGCTGGCGCAATGGCCATAGCCTATTTGTTCGCGATTCGCGGGCTTGCTCCGGCGCGCCCGGCTGAAATCCACCTCAATGTTGCTTTTCGGGAGGGGTTGCAGGCGATTGTCTTCTTTGTAGGTTGGGTTGCCATCAACAACTGTGACATCGTCGTAGTGAAGCATTTCTTCGCGCCGACTTCGGCGGGACTCTATGCTGCGGTGGCTTTAGTAGGACGTGTGGTCATCTCATTGTCCTGGGCCGTCATCAGCACAATGTTTCCGGTGGCGGCGGGGAGCGACCGGCCAAGGGAACTCGAACGCAGCATTCTCGGCACGTCGCTTTTGCTGGTTTTCGCCATCGGCGCCACTGTCACTTTGGCTCTTCGGCTCGCGCCCGCCGCCCTCTGGACCGGACTGTTTGGTTCGCGATTCATGGCGGCCAGCGGGCACAATCTGCCATTCTTGCTTTCGTTCTACGCCGCGACCACCACGGTGTACGCTCTTAGCGTCACGATCATCGCCTACGAAATGTCGCACAAGATTGCGAACACGGGTTGGCTGCAATTGGCTGTCACCATTGTTCTTGTCGCCGGCATGTATCGTTTTCATGCCTCCCTGGAACAAGTCATCCGCGTCCAGCTGGACATGATGGCCTTCTTGTTATTCATTGTTGCGATGCCGTTCTTTCTCAGCTTGGTCAAGGTCAAGCGGATCGCAGGCGGGCCTGGTGGAACTCTCGCTGGTGAATTGCGGATTATTCGCAGAGTGTCAGAAGATGAAGTTATTGCCGAGTTTCTCAAAGCAGACTTCCGCGGCCCTGAATTCGAGGACTATCAAAAGAGTCTGAGCGAAATTGTGGTCACGCCCAACCTCGCTGCCAGCAGCGAGAACGCTTTGCGACGTGCTCTGTTGTTTATCCGCCATGGTGCCTTGTGGCGAGAGCTTCCCAAAGGCACGGAATGGTTCGAAGTGGAAGTCTCACCGGCCGACCTGCCCTGCATTCGGGTGTTTCCTCGGGCCCACTGGAGGAAACTGGCGCGCGGAAATTTTGCGGTCCCTGGGGTGGTGCAATCGGTTGCCGCGAGATTTAAGAAGCGTGATTCGGAAGAGGCGTTTCTGACCAAGATACGAAACCTGAGCATGGAGGCTCAGCAGGATAGCCCCGGCGGCGCGGTGTTGCTCATTGGCCTGAATGAAAACGGCCCCTTCACTCTACTGGACGGAAATCACCGCGTGGTAGCCAGTTTGCTGGTGTCCCCGGCGACGCTGAAACGTTTCCGCTTCTACTGTGGGCTCTCTTCCCGCATGGCGGAGTGCTGCTGGTATGAAACCAATACGGCAACTCTATTCCGGTACGCCGCAAATTTGGTAAGGCACATCACCCACGACCCGGAAATGGAAGTGGAGCGTCTATTGCAGAACTCCTGAAACCATTCACGAGCGATCAGGGGGCATCAGACAACTTCGCGGATTTGTTTGCAACGGGAGGGGACGGAATTACCGCAATGATCGTGGTGCCTTTGTCGTTCGATTGAATCTGCAGTTGCCCGCCGAACTGCGCAACGCGCTCCCCCATGCCACGCACCCCAACCCCGGCGCGGCTGCTAGATAGGATGTCCTGCCGCCGTTCTGCTGGAATTCCTATACCTTCATCGCTGACCTCGAGCCGAGCGTATCCGTCTTTTACATCCAGATGAATGCTGGCCGTGTGACTTCCCGAATGGCGGTGAACGTTGCCGAGACATTCCTGCACGATCCGGAACAGCGTGGTCTCAAGTTCGCTCGCGAGTCTCGGCAGGGCGGGCGGAACATTCAGCAACACATCAATGCCGCTGCGCTTGCTGAACTCATCCACGTACCATTCCAGCGCCGAAGGTAAGCCGGCTTCATCCAGAAGCGGCGGGTGCAGCAAGTGAGAAATCGTGCGAATGCCCTGCAAAATCTCCTGTACTAAGGTCTCATTCTCGCGGAGCGCTTTCACGGAGCGCCGCGTCAGTTTGGATTCTTCACGGGCGATCGCCGCATTGTTCATTGCCATAGCGGCTAAAAGCTGGCCGACGCTGTCATGCAGTTCCCTGGCAATCCGTCGCCGCTCCTCGTCCTGCATTTGCAAGAGGCGGGCGGAAAGTTCCCGCAAGCTCTCATTTGCACTTTTCAACTCTGCCGTTCTCTCATTGATCCTGGCTTCGAGCGATGCGTTCAACTCTGCGAGTTCCCGGCGAGCTTTCTCGGCCGCTTCCGCTTGTTGGCGAGCACGAGTTTCCGCATTCTTCAAGCGCAGAAGCGCGGCAACGGTCGCTACAAGTTCGCCGCGGTCAATGGGCTCGGCGAGATACGCGTCCGCCCCGCCTTCCAGTCCGCGCACCCGAGACTCGGCATCAACGAACGTTGCAGAAATGTGCAAAATGGGGATGTGCGCTGTGGAGGGATTGCTCTTGAGCTGCCGGCACACCTGAAAGCCGGTTATATCCGGCAGGTTCACATCGAGAGTGATAAGGTCGGGGGCCTCTGCCGCGCGCTCAAGAGCTTCCACTCCGGTCCTCGCTTCCACGACCTGGTAGCCGGCGTCGCGCAGGGAGCGCGCCAGCGAATAGCGCAACGCCTCATTGTCGTCCACGGTAAGGATCTTGGCGGAGTTGATTTCAGCCGGATCTCCGCTGAAGCCTCCCCATCTTGCCTGACCTCTTTCTTCAGACATGTTGCGCCCCTTTTGGCGGTCCGGCGGGTATGGGAAAGCCGGCCTTACCGAAGGCATCTGCAAAATGCTCCAGAGAAAGCGAGCGGTTTTCCTTGGACAGGATGGCGGTGGCCTCGCGAAGCTGCTCCCGTTCGCTCGCGTTCAAAGCCTTCGACGTGTGAATAATCACCGGAATCGCCGCCGTGCGCGGATTTTGTTTGAGCTGATTCAACACTTCAAATCCGGAAAGGTCTGGCATCGCCAGGTCGAGAATTACAAGGTCCGGCTTTGCTTCGCCCGCGAGCCGCAGTCCTTCATGCCCGCCATTCGCCTCCGCCACTTCAAAATCCGCGCGGCCCAGCACGGTCTTCACCAGATATCGCGAAACTTCGTCGTCATCAATGACAAGGAGCTGGCGCACGGAGGAGCGCCGTGCGACAGACTCCAATTGCTGCACCAGCCAGGCCCTCTCCACCGGCTTGGAATGGAAACCATCCGCTCCCAAAGCCAAAGCCTTGTCGCGGTTGTCCACAACCGTGACCACAAAAACGGGAATATTTGCGGTGCTGGGCGTCTGTTTCAACTCCTGCAGTAATTCCCAGGAGTGCTCTCCCTGCAGCAATACATCGAGAACAATCGCGGTCGGACGGAACGCGCTAAGGGCCTCGCGGGCCTCTTTCAGATTGATCGCCGGGACTACCTGGAATCGAGTGGCCTTCAAGTACTTCTCATAGATGAACAGAGCCTCTTTGTTATCTTCCACGACCAGGACCGGCAATCTGTGAGCGTCCAGCTCGCGCCGCACTTCGGGCACATACACCACATCGGTTTCGCCCTTAAAGTGGATGGGAATCGCGGCGTAGAACGTGGATCCGATTCCGGGCTTGCTTTTGACGTACACGTCCCCGCCCAACAGTTGTGCGAATTTCTTGGACAAGGGCAGTCCCAGCCCGGAACCTTTCACATTCTTTTGCAATTTGCCTTCGACCTGGGTCCACTCTTGAAAAATCCGTTCCTGATCTTCGGGCGCGATCCCAATGCCGGTGTCCGCGACTGAAAAGACCACCGTGTCATCCGGGCCTCGCTCCGCGCAAACCCGGACTTCGCCGCGCTCCGTGAATTTCAGCGCATTGCTGATGAAATTTCTCAGAATCTGAGACACCCGCGCGTCGTCGCTGTACAGCTCAGGAATATCCGCCGGTTCTTCGAAAACAAGGCTGACAGAAGAGTTCTGGATCAGCAAAGGTCGCAACATGCCGCGCATCGCGGCAAAGAGACCTGCGAGATCAAACTTGACCGGACGAATCGTAATCTTACCGGCTTCGACTTTGGCGAGGTCAAGAAGATCGTTTACCAGGTCCGCCAAATCGCTCGCCGAGCTACGAATGAACTTGACTTGTCTTTCCTGCTCCGGCGTAAGCTCCCCGTCCAGGCGGTCCAGCAGGATCTGGCTTAGTGCCGCGATCGAATTCAGTGGAGTGCGGAATTCATGGCTCATGTTCGAAAGAAAGCGGCTTTTCAATTCTGACGCCCGTTGCAGAAAATCCGCCTTGTCATCCAGCTCGGCGTATAGAGCCACGACGCCGCGGTTTGTCTCGTCGAGTTCGCGATTCAATTGGGCCAATTCGTCCTGGCGGGCGCGCAACTCCTCCAGTGTGCGCAGCAACTCCTTGTTTTGCTGCATCAGCTCTTCGTATGGATCGCGCGATGAATGTTCGATTTTGGAAAGTGCCCGGTTGAGTCCCGCGGTGTCCAGGCGAGAATAACGCCGCGGAATTTTCTTCCCCAAGACCACAGTCGTACCGCGCTCGGAGTTGGTCTCGATGTAAAAACGGTCCATCAGCCGCTTGGCCCCGATGATGCCAACTCCCAGGCCGGTCTGAGAAACATACTTTCCGTCCAGAATGTCGTCCAGATTTGGAATGCCCACGCCCTTGTCGCTAAGAGTGATGACCAGCGTGTTCTCGGTGCCATTTTCCAATCGGAAGTCGGCACGGCCGCCTTGGCCATATTGAAAGGTATTGCGTGCAATTTCGGAGACTGCGGTCGCGATTCGGGTCTGGTCCTGCATATCAAACGTCAAAGCAGCGGCAAGGGCGCGCGCCTTCTGGCGCACCAGTACGACATCATTCTCTGAACGGATATCAATCGTGAACAGATCAGTCATCGAAAAATCCAGAAAAGGTGCGCTTAGGCGGCCTTTGCCACCAGCACGGTCACATCATCGCGCCCGCGATAAAAGTCTCTGTGTAAGATCGCCGAAATAAGGCTCGGCGGCTTGTTCCAGATACCGGGATAACGATTCAAGTCCCAACGCGTCGCCAGGCCATCGGAGTGCATCACCAGAATGCTGTCGGCATTCCAGGGATAAGTAAATTCCTGCACCCTGTGAATCTGCTGGCCCAGGGTGCCGTTGTGTGAGACCAGAGAACGGCTTGAACCCATCGCAACAATTGAGGCGAAAATGTTTCCGACTCCGGCGAAGAAAAGCAGGCCCTTCTCGACATCAATTTTCGCGATGGCTGAGGCCGCGCCTCTGGTCTTTTTAAGGGCTGCGTGCGTGTCATGAAGAATGTCGGATAACGAATCGGTTTTCGAAGCCGCGAGAATCCGTTCCGCTTCGCGCGCGGCTTCGGAGGCAAAGGTTCCATGTCCCAGGCCATCCACCACCATCAGCATGGTATTGGCGGGGGAGAGCCGCACCGCCCACCCGTCTCCGCACACTTCTTCACCGTGAACCGGTTCTGACAACGCAGCAACCTGAAGGCCCCCTGACTTTTGGTGTTTTCCCCGCCAGAATTCCGCGCTGATGACTGTGCCTGAGCCCGGAATGGAGTAAACATCGAACGAATCAGAAAGTCGCCGGATTGCTCCCAGACCCGTCCCCATAGAACCTGCGGTGGAATGACCATCGGACAAGGCCCGGCTCACGTCAGCAATGCCAGGTCCTTTATCAACGCTGATGATTCGCAAACCCCTCGAGCCACTGGTTTGCAAACGCTGAACCAGGATGTGTCCTTTCCCGGCATGTTTGACCAGATTCGTGGCCATCTCCGTTGTGGCCAGCGCAACGGTCCCGCAATATGACTCCCCGATCTCCAGTTCCTCCGCGAAGGCGACCACGCGACGGCGCGCCTCACCGGCTTGACTGGACTCCCCGACCTCAATAAGCATAAAAACCTATTTCCAGCGCGTGATGGTCACTTTTGTCCCTTCGCCAGCACGAGAGACAATCTCGAAATCGTTGACCAGTCGCTTGGCGCCGCCTAATCCCAGTCCCAAACCCGAGCCCGTCGTGAAGCCGTCGCGCAGTGCCAGTTCGATGTCCGGAATGCCGGGCCCGTTGTCCTGAAAAGTAAGCCGCAGTCCGGTGCGCGGGCCATTCAGCGATTCCGCTTGCATCACTCCGCCATGGCCGTAAATAATGGTGTTGCGGGCCAGTTCACTGGCGGCGGTAACCACTTTCGTCTGGTCCACCAGGCTGAATCCCAATTGCGCCGAGAGCTCGCGTACGCGGCGCCGGATCGCCACAACATCCG
>Ga0335078_10003479_pt1 | contig 23421 bp, 22 predicted proteins | sample Lox_Sample_32_FD_206711 | JGI IMG/M metagenome (GOLD analysis project Ga0335078, IMG submission 206711) | Soil microbial communities from Loxahatchee National Wildlife Refuge, Florida, United States - Lox_Sample_3.2 | ecosystem: Environmental > Terrestrial > Soil > Wetlands | place: USA... | reverse complement strand
GTGATTGGCTGGAATGGCGCGTTCATTTATGACAACGCAGCCGGCGCCGAGACCGTGATTCAGCTGCTCGAATACGCTAACTCGCAGCTGTTAGAGTTTCGCCACTACGACGAGCTCCTGACGCGCGAGCTGCAGAGTGTGTACGACTTCATGGATCACGGCTCGACCGGAATCTGGGCGCGCTGGCGCACGGCAAAGCGGGCGAATCGCCTGCATACCGTGCTGCTCGATGTGGATGAATTAACCGAGCGCGCCGATAACGCCATCAAGTTTTTGAGCGATATGTTTTCGGCGCGACTCTACAAAGTTGCGGCGTCAAAGATTGGTGTGACCGATTATCGCGATTTGGTCAATCAGAAAGTCCACACGGCCGAAGAGCTGTATCGCTTCATGGTCGACCAGTTTCACCAGAGCCGCGCCTTCGTGCTGGAGTTTCTCGTGGTGATCATTTTGATTATCGAGTTGTTCTGGCTGTTCAAGGGAAGTCTGAAGTTCTAGTCTGGTTGTCATTTTTCAGTTTCGAGTTCTCGGTTCTCCGGGTCATCGCGCGGGCCTCCGAAACTCGTGTTCAAATCATGTGCTCGAATTGGAGTGGTCTGAAGCGTCGTCGCGCGACTACTCTAGGAAATTGTGATTTGCTCTCTTACCCTCGAACTTCGTATCGAACATGCGCAATCGCTGAAGGACAAGCGCCAGGTCGTTCGCAGCGTGAAAGACCGGCTGCGCGGATCTTTCAACGTGTCGGTAGCTGAGCTTGATCCTTCCAGTCTGTGGAATCAGGCAACGATCGGCGTGGTTGCCATCTCTCACTCGCGCGATTACCTCGACGGCCTGATGAAGAACGTCGAGAGAGCCGCGTTACGCATCGCGAATAATCATGGAGCCGAGGTCGCGGATTCCTTCGTGGAGTTTCTCTAAAGGCCTTTCAGTCGTGGATGAGACCTGAGACCTTCCCTTTCTGCTATTCTTAATGGTTTTCTTCGGGACTACCATGGAGCACCGTGGCAGAAAGTATCACCGGGAACGGTTGAGCGAGGCTCTGCGCGAGGAGATTGAGACCATTCTTGAGGGCGAGTTGGGCGATCCTCGCATTGGCTTGGCCAGCGTCTCAGAACTCGAGATGGCGGAAGACGGCAAGTCGGCGCGCGTGCTGGTTGCCGTTGCCGGGGACGACGCCGAGGCCGATCGCACGCTCGAAGGCCTGAACGCGGCCAGGACTTTTGTGCGCCATGAGCTTGCCGAACGCTTGCGCCTCCGCCGAGCGCCGGAACTATTCTTTCAGATCGACCGTTCGGAACAGTTGGAAAGTCGCGTGGAAGAGCTGCTCGCGCGCGCGAAAAAAAGAAATAAGAAATAGCTATTAGGTGTCAGCCATCAGCTTTCAGCAAGGGCATTTGGCTCGAACACGAGTCCTTTGGTTAAAGCGAGTGCGGCCGCTGAGCTTACTTGACCTGATGGCTGATTGCTGATGGCTGAGAGCTGTTTATGCTTGAACTTGTTCTGCAGGCGATTCGTATGCGACACCGCTTTGTGGTGACCTCGCACGCCCGTCCAGATGGCGACGGGATCGGGTCAGCGCTCGCCTGCGGGCAGATTCTGCGCGCGATGGGCAAGGATGCGGAAGTGGTGATGTATGACGGCGTGCCGCGCATCTATCAGGGACTGCCGTTTGCGGATCGCGCGATCAAAGCGGAAATTGTGCCGCCGAATGACGCGGTCGTTTTGCTGGAATGCGACAGCACCCGACGCGCACAACTCGCGGGGCTCGACGAATGCTTCTTGATCAATATTGATCATCACCTCAGCGGGCGGAATTTCGGAAATATTAACTGGATCGATCCCTCGGTGATGGCGACGGCGGAGCTGGTCTATCGGCTCGCGAGGCTCGCCTGTGTGCCCGTGGATCGCGACATTGCGACCTGTTTATATACAGCCTTGATGACGGACACTGGTTCGTTCATGTTTGAGGGGACGAACGAACAGACCTTCACGGTGGCGCGCGAGCTGGTGCTGGCGGGCGCGGATCCGGCGCAGTGCGCGCGGCAGATTTACTTCGGGCACTCGACCGCGAAGATGCGCTTACTGGGTGCGGCGCTTTCGAATCTGCATCGCGAAGGCCCCCTCGCCTGGATATGGGTAACGCGAGAACAGATGGAGCGATTCGGGGCACGGGAAGAAGATTGCGAGGGCCTGGTGAATTACGCTCTCTCGATGGCCGACGTGCAGGTGGCGATATTTTTCCGCGAATTACCCGAAGGCCGCTATCGCGTGAGCCTGCGCAGCAAGGGTGCAGTCAACGTATCGACCGTGGCGGAGCATTTTGGCGGCGGCGGCCACAAATGCGCCAGCGGATGCTCGCTGCAGGGGCCGCTGGCAATCGCGGTATCGCGGGTGGTGGAGCGGCTGCGTGCCGAGCCTGTGGCCTTGAGTTCGAATTAGCTGATCAACCCGAAGCGCAAAAAATGTCCCCTGCAAACACGGGAGTTCGTACGGAAATTCTGCTGTTGGTGGCATTTTGCGGATTTCTGTTTTTCTACGGGCTCGGCGCATTTGGGTTGGTAGGCGCCGATGAGCCCCGCTACGCGCAGATTGCACGCGAAATGCTCAACCGCTCGGATTGGGTGACGCCGACGCTGAATGGGAAGCCGTGGCTGGAGAAACCTCCTCTTTATTATTGGCAGGCAGCGCTGGTCTACGGAGCTGCGCGGAGGTTTGCGGCTGCGAAGCAGGACGATGGTGGTTGGGCCGCATTGGCCGCAGACGGCGTGAACGAGAAGACGGCGCGGTTGCCGGATGCGATCGACGCAACGTTGATGGTCGCGGCGATTTATTTTTTTCTGCGACGGTTCCGGCCAACGGTGATCACGGCAAGTTGCGCGGGGGTGATTGGGTTTGCGCGGGCGGCGGCGACCGACATGCCGTTGACGGCAACGTTTGTGATCGCACTTCTTGGCTGGTATGGGTGGTATGAGAGCCGGAAGCGCGTGGGACTTGCCGTCTTTTACGTTTTTCTCGCGCTGGGAACGCTGGCAAAGGGTCCGGTGGCACCGACGTTGGCAGCCGTGATCGTGATCCTGTTCGGCGTGGCCATGCACGACTGGAAATGCGTTTGGCGAACGCTTTGGGGACCGGGCATTCTCTTATTCCTGCTGGTTGGCCTGCCGTGGTATCTCGCGGTGCAGAGGCGGAATCCGGGATTTTTCCGGTTCTTTATTCTCGAGCATAATCTCGCGCGATTTTCGACGAATGTGTATCACCATCCACAACCATTCTGGTTTTACCTGCCTGTCTTTCTGCTGGCGACGATGCCATGGATGGTATGGCTGATCGCGGCAGTAGTGGGACAGGCGCGATTGCTGTGGCGGGAGGGCCGCGAGGCGCCCGGCAATTCAGAAGATGCGTGGGCGAACTTCCTGCTGGTATGGATGATTGTGCCGGTGGTTTTCTTCAGCGCATCGCAATCGAAGTTGCCGGGATACATTTTGCCAGCGGTTCCCGCGGGCGCGTTACTGGTGACAGATTATTTTGCGGCGCGGCGGGTGGAGAGGATCGCGTTGCCAAAGCCGCTCGCGATCTTGCACGGGATGGCGTGCGGGCTGCTGGTTTCCGGGGCGCTGGCTGCGGCGTCGATTGCGGTGAAGCATCGGCTGGTTGCGGGGGAAGGAAGCTATGTTGCGGCTGGGGTCGGGCTCGTGTTGGCGCTCGGGATTGCGGTTGCGTCGGCGGTCGAATCCGGTCCACGCCTGGTGCGTTCGGCGACGATGATAGCGGTCATCGTGAGCGTGGCGGCGGTGATTCGGTTTGCAGCGCCCGTGATTGATGCGACGCAATCGGCGCGCCCTGTGGCCGAGACGATCCGGGCATTTTCGCGCGAGCCGGTTCCGGTGGCGCTTTATCACGTGAATCGTGTCCAAGAATATGGGCTGGAGTTTTATTTGAATCGTCCGACGGAAAAATATGAGGAGGGGCAGGTGCCGGACGATGCCCATCTGTTGATTACGGCTTCGAATGCTGATTCCGGATTCAGGCAAAAGCTCACTGGCCGCAAAGTGTCATACTTGACGAGTATTCCGGCGCAGAAGCTGGAATTGTATTGGATCGGAAAGTGAATCGCGAAAGCAGATTTCAAGGTTTCAAAGCCAAGGCGACACACATCGTGACAGCAGGTTTGTGACACAGCCGGTGGTCGTGTGAAACCCGAAGCCTCCGCAACCGTGAGACCTTGAAGCCTTGAAACTTTGAACCATTGAAACCTGGCTTTACTTATGGAAATCCTCGATCTCCGACATTTTTCCGGTATCGACATTCGACCGCTGCTCGAGGAGGAGATCAGCGAGTGGGGAAAATTGCTCTCGTGGGACTACACGGGGTCGGCGGAGATGATCTTGCGGTACATGGATGCGAAGATTCTTCCGGGATATGCGGCGATTGACCGCGGCAGCATTTTTGGCTATGCGTTTTTTGTGTATGAGCAGAGCAAAGGAGTGATCGGCGATTTGTTCGTGCGCGACGGCGGGCGCGTGCAAAACCGGCGTGAGGTGGAAGAAAGGCTGCTGACGCATGTGATTGAAACGCTGCAGCAGTCGCCGGGGATTCATCGCGTGGAGGCACAATTGCTAGCGCATGACGCGGGAGAGGTGGCGCGGCCGTTCTTGCAACAAGGGTTCAGCCGGCATCCGCGCGTGTTCATGAATTTTGAGATGGCGCGGCATGAGCAGACGACACCGCTGATTTCGCCAGAGTTTGAGATTCGTCCGTGGTCAGAGGATCAATATCAGGCGTCGGCGGCAGTGATTACGGCGGCGTATCGCGGGCACGTGGATTCGGAGATCAACGATCAGTATCGGACGCTGACGGGCTCGCTGAGGTTCCTGAATAATATCGTGCGATTTCCGGGGTGTGGTACTTTCGATGCGCATGGGTCGTTTATGGTTTTTCTTCGGAGGACGCGGACGCTGATAGGGCTGATTTTGTGCTCGCAGGTGCGCGCGGATGTTGGACACATTACGCAGGTGTGCGTCCTGCCTGAGTTCCGATCCTCGGGAATGGGCGTAGCTCTGCTGGCGGCAACAACTCGAAGTTTGCGGGAGCGGAATTTCCGGGCGATCTCACTGACGGTGACGCAGGCCAACGATCGAGCAATCAAGCTCTACGAGCGAATAGGGTTTGATTCGGTGCGCGTGTTTGATGCGTTCGTGTGGGAAGGGTGAAAAACCAGTTGTCAGTGACTAGTCGTTAGTTGTTAGGTCTGACATGTAGCGGCCGAGCTGCACTGAGCCCCTCCATCAATCCCGCGCCACTTCTGCGATCTGGCTTCTGACCCCTTACTTCTGAACGGGTGTTGCTGAGGCGGAGACGCAGACCCAGGTGTCGTTCTTTTGCACCCAGGTATCGGCGAAGCGGTTGCGACGGACGAAAGACTTGCCGTTTTCCGTGCCTTTGGAGCGAAAGACTCCGGTAGCGATGGCGACGCCATGAATCACATGGACATTAATGGATTCGGGCGTAACCTGCTGGTCATCGGAAGAACCGGACGAACGGACGGCCGCGAGAAAGGTGGCCTTCGACATGAGGCTGCCGTCGTCATTGACAATGACGATGCCGTCATCTAGCAGCGCGTCGACGGCTTTGGTGTCGCGCATTTTGAACGCCTGGTTCCAGGCCTTTTCCATGGCGATGATTTTGGTGACGACCGCTGAGTCTTGCGCGAAGACGGGAGAGACTGCAACGAAAATCATTACCACCAGAGCTGGAAGCTTCATTATGGGCCCTCGCCGATTGGAAGGACGGGTTCGTCCGATTCCAATAACTCCCAATAAGAATTTCTCTTGGAAATTGGCGATAGTATAGCGCCGCTTCACGAGGTGTCGGCATTACGGAAGTCAGGTGGTAACGGTGAAGTTAACGACGAATCAGCCACATGAGCCAGCCCGCGAGGAAAACTCCGCCAACAAACATGAGGAAGCATTGCAGGCCATATCGGAACTGTTCTCTGGGCGAGTTCTTTTGTGTGATGCCAAACACAATGGACGTAAAGAAAGAAAAGATTACAGCAGCCGAGAAGTGGGAGAGCGTGATGGTCATGGCTTCTTCCCCAGCGCGATGTGGTGGGCGTCGGCGGCGGCGATGAAGTTGAGTAGCCCTGCCACGATGATGAAAGTCTTGCCGTAGTCCGCGGCAGCGTTAGCGGAGAGGGCGCTGCCCCAGTCCATGATGCGGGCGAGAATGTATAGGGCCCCGGTACCGATGTCGCCAACAAACCCCAGGATATCGAGGATGTCGCCGCCATTGGGTTTGTAAACGTGTCCACTGAGCCCGAGGCCAATAAGGAACATTGCCAGCACCGAGATCAGAAGAAGGACGCCGCGCACGTAGCGCTTGAGCAGAATATGACCGCCGCCGGGAATCAGCCAACCGACGATCGGCGCGACGATGGCGATCGTGGTGATAGGGTACTCGGGCACGGATTCGGTCTTCACTTTGTCGGTGCGCGCCGCGGATGCCGATTGTCTGGACTTCTCAGCCCGATTGGTGGCTGGCCCGCTGCTCTTCACTTTATCTGTCGGGGATTCGGCCATTCAGATGGTCACAATCTCTTCTTGAATTCTACCAGTGACCGCCGCGCTGCCGGGTCGTACCAGCACGTCGACTTCGAGGCGGACGCCAAACTCGGGCAAATAAATGCCGGGTTCGATCGAGAAGCAGGAATTGGGAAGGATCTGGCGTTCGTCATGGATTTCGAGATCATCCATGTTGGCGCCGTTGGAATGGACGTCCGTACCGATGGAATGGCCCGTGCGATGGATGAAATAGTCTCCGTATTCGGCGCTTTTGATGTATCCGCGAACGGCCTGGTCGACCTGCCAGCCTGAGATAGGGGTGCCGGAGGCGATAGCGTCCTGCACGGTTTTGACGCCGAGATCGCGTGCTTTCCGGACGATATTGAAGATCTCTTGCTGGCGGTGGGAGGGTTTGTCGCCCACGATTCCAACCCAGGTGATGTCGTAGTAGACGGCGCCTGGAGTATTTTTTTTGGCCCAAATATCGAGGAGAACGAAATCGCCCTCGCGGACCGGGACGGGGTGATCGGGACTCGGATCGTAATGGGGATTGCCGCTGTTGGCATTGACCGCAACGACGGGAGGGTCGGCGGTGACGAGATTCTCGCGCGCAAAGCGATCGAGGATCCAATGCTGCATTTCGTGCTCGGTGGTACCGCCGTTGCGGACGCGGCGGCCGATTTCCTTGAAGGCGTCGGCGGTGAGCGGATCGATGAGGTCGCGAGCCTCGAAATGGCTCTTGATCTGAGCGTCGGTCCAGGTGGCTTCAAACTGCGCAATGAGGTCAGCGGAACTGACGATGTTCTTGCCCAGACCGCGCACCATGTCGGCAGTACCGGCGTCGACCATGGAAATGGTGAAGACGAGATTATTGGGCGAATACTGCATGGCGATGTCGCGGTGGGAGGCGAGCATCTGCTTGATACCGTCGAAAAGTTCTTGCCAGCCGGCATATTGCTTTTTGACGCCGGGGAGCGAATCGAGGTGTCCGGCCTCGATCTTATGCACCAGTTTGACGGGGTCGCCGGTCGCGGGAATAAGGTAATACCAGCGGCGGGTCACCATGAGGTTTTCGGGAAGGCCGAGAACCCGGTAGCCAATGGGATCACGATGATGGTGATCGTAGAAGAGCCAGGCGTCGATGTTGCGCTCACGGAGCGCTTGCTGGATCGCCGAGAGGTCCATGGATAAAGGGGTATTCTACACGAGACCTGAGGCACGAGATTGGGCAAGTGCTGGACTCGTCCTACAGCCTGCCGCCGGTTTCACGATACAAACTGCGATTCGCTAATGACGGTTTTGGCCAGCTCGGCTCCGTAAGTCTTGAGGTATTTCATCCCGGTATCACACATGATGGTGACGACGGTTGCGCCAGGGCCAAGCTGTTCGGCCAAGCGCAAGGCGGCAATAACATTGCAGCCCGTTGATGCGCCAGCGAACAGCCCTTCTTCGCGCGCCAGGCGAAAAGCCATGGCGATTGCTTCGCGGGTCGACACCTGATCGATCTGATCTGCGATGCCCGATTGCCAAAGAGGAACCACGAACCCTGCGCCGATGCCATCAATCCTGTGCGAGCCAGGTGCCCCTCCCGAGAGAACAGCTGATTCCGCCGGCTCAACGGCAACAATTCTGATGGCCCGATTGCGGGAGCGTAAGCCTTCGGCGATTCCCCGAAGCGAGGCTGCGGTGCCGACACTTTGAACGAATCCATCGATTTTGCCGCCGGTTTGCTGCCAGACTTCTTCTGCCAACTTGTGATAGGCGGCAAGCTGGTCTGTGTTCTGCAACTGATCTGTCCAGAAGGCCCCGGTTTTTTCGGCGATAACACGGGCGGCTTCGACCATATCGCGAGTCAGTTTTCCCGTCATGCCGCCGCCCTCACTGGGCACGATTTGAAGGCAGCCGCCGAGAATTCGCATCTGATCGAGTTTTTCGCGGGAGAAGGCGTCGGAACTGACGACGTGAAATGGGTGGCGCTTGACCGCACAGACGAGCGAAAGGGAGACGCCGGTGCTGCCGCCCGTGTATTCGACGACAGGGCCGCCGGCCTTGAGACGGCCGTCCGACTCGGCGGTTTCGATCATGGCGAGGGCCTGTCGATCTTTCATGCTGCCGGTGGGATTTTCGCTTTCCAGTTTCAGCAGGATGCGAGCGCCGTTGCCCGGGAGCACATTGCGCAGAGGCATTAGCGACGTGTTGCCAATGCGGTCGAGGATCGAATGGGGAAAATGGGTCAAGTTGTTCTACCGCTTTTGAGCTTACCAGTTTCTGAAGGCATTTAGGCCCGGCCGGTAGGGACTTCGCGCGGGTCTCGCCGGCAATAAACCTGATCATGTTTACAAGTCACTGTGCGGGGCATCCCTTTGTGGTAAAAAATAATGTAATGCCACGGAACGTCTCTGGCAGTAAGAATCCGTCACAATCAGGTGCGCCGTGCTGAGGGCATTGTTTATCGCGCTCTCGGAGAGCAAGTCCCTGCGCGCCTTCGCAGAACGGTCGAGCTTTGGTCAGCGAACCTCGTCGCGATTCGTCGCGGGCACGCAGGTTGCGGATGCGGTGAAGGCAGCGGCCGCGGTCAACAAGTTTGGGGCCGGCGTCTCAATCGATAACCTGGGCGAGAACGTAACCAATGCCGAGGAAGCCCGGGCGAGCGCAGAGCTGTATTCCAATCTGCTCGACGAAATCGCGCGGGACCAGCTCAATGCAAACATCAGCCTGAAACTGACACACATGGGCATCGACGTGGACGAAACGATGGCCTATGACCTGGTGCGCGGGTTGGTGGCGAAGGCGGCGGGAATGTCGCCAAAGAATTTCGTGCGCGTCGATATGGAGGGTTCACCATACACCCAACGCACGCTGGACTTTGTTCACGAGCTGCATCGCGAACCGGGGAATGCGGGAGCGGTGGGAACTGTGATCCAGTCCTATATGCGGCGAGCCGAAGCCGATGTCGCGAAATTGCTGGCGGACGGGATCCGGGTTCGGTTGTGCAAGGGCGCGTACAAAGAGCCGGAGGAGATCGCATTTCAGAAAAAGTCGGAAGTGGATGCCAATTATGTGAAGTTGATGAAAATTCTGATGAAGAGCTTCATCTATCACGGGCTGGCTACTCACGATGAAGGAATAATTAAGGAAGCGAAGGCATTTGCGATCCGGGAAAACATCCCCCGCGATGCCTTCGAGTTCCAGATGCTGCACGGTATCCGGCGAGACCTGCAGCAGTCGCTGGTGAAAGATGGTTGGAAAGTGCGCGTGTATATCCCCTTTGGAACCGAGTGGTACCCCTACTTTATGCGGCGATTGGCAGAACGGCCGGCGAATGTGTTGTTCATTGCCAAGAACTGGCTGCGCAACTAACCTTCCGGTGCACACGTTCTTAACCCGAAGACATTATTGTCCATACAGATCGCGAAGCAATTTTTTTGTTTTGATGAAGGGATTGATTCGCGAATCTCGTTCTTCGTTGTGGAAGCCAGCTCAGGTTGAATTCACGCTTGCCCCCTCGGCGATGTGCAGAGTTCAACAGGGCGAAGGGTCCGTGGCTCGCGAATTTAGAACATCGAGGCTCAGGTTTCCACTTAATCCTCTGCGCCGTCACGGGGAAGGGCGGCGCGGGGGTTTTTTGTATAAGCCCCTCGCCCGCAAGAATTAATCAAACCTTAACATCCGCTGAGTGCCCGGTACGCGACTGATGCGCCGAAAGCAACCCAGGGGCAACGCGTTCGCTATTCGGGTCCGCCCGGAAGGTCGCCTTGCGCCAGGGGCAGATGGGAGGCACCATTGAGGATGCTGCGTTCAGACGGCGAAAAATCCTGGCGGTAGCGATCGGAATTAATCAGCCGGTCACGCTGGTCGGGAGTGAGATTACGCATATTCCTGATGGCGCGATTGACTTCCTGTCGCCGGTCGGGCGGCAACTGGCGGAACTGCCGGAAAAGCTGGCGCGCCTGTTGCTGTTGTCCCGGGGTCAGGTGCTCCCAGGTTTCCATGCGGTTAAGGACGCGATCCTGCTGTTGAGGGGGCAGGTTCGAGAAGGTGCGTAACCGGTTTTGCAACTGCATCTGCCGCTGCGGAGGCAGGCGACGGAACTGCGGATCATTCTGCAGTGCGCGACGCTGCTGTTCCGGGGACATGTTGCGATAGTTGCGCAGCCAGGCGCCGGCATGTCCCGGCTGGTTGCGGGGAACCGGCGGATTGGAGACTGGCGGCGGTGTACTTCGTGGCTGAGGGTGAGGGGCAGATCGCTGTCCAAGACAAACGTGGGGAGCGAGCAGCACACTAAGCGCCACCACACAACCCGCAATTGTGGCCTTCCCTCGCATTGACTCCCTTCCCCGAGCCCGCTCTTTGCGTTACGCCCACTTCCGGTGAACTAATTTCAGCAGATTTCTGCCTGCCGCTTACGGATTGGCGTTTGAGCTGTCCTGCACCTGCAACTGGTCGAGCACGTCGAAATCGGCATAAAGGTCGTCGTTTCTCTCGAGCGCTTGCAGATCGGCGACAGCGGTTCCCGGCTGAACCGGGAGACCGAGAGAGGGGGGAGTGGTCGGGATCGAGCCGGTTTGCACGATATAGGAGCGATTGCCGGCGGCGAGCGCGGCCATGAAGATGACGGCCGCCACCGACATGGTCCAGGCTGGATGTACAAGCACGCTTTGCGTCAGCCTTCTATACCAGGATACGGACGGGCGCGCCATTTCTTCACGGAGACGCGCCTGCAGGCGGGTATCGAAGTAAGGAGAAGGCTCCGGCGCCTGCCATTCGTCGAGCAGAGCCATTGTCTGTTCAAATTCGTGCAGCTGGGCGGAGCAGGCCTTGCAGGATGCGATGTGTTTTTCAACCTCCGGCGTTCGAACTTCGATGCCAGCGGCCAGATCCGGCAACATTTCCTGAATTCCCTTGCAGTCCATACAGCGTCCCTCTATTTTCCCGAAACGAATTCCTTGAGCTGTTCGCGCAGCGTTTCGTAGGCGCGGAACAGGAGCGACTTTGTTGCCGACTCGCTTAGTTTCATCACGGCGGCAATCTGTCGGTAGTCCATTTGCTGATACTTGTGCATCATGACAGCTAAACGCTGGCGTTCCGGCAGCGCATTGACCTTGGTGCGAATGGCCGCGAGCCGCTCCCGTTTGAGGAGCTGCTCCTCGGCGGAAATCGAATCATCGGCCAGATCGGGAGCCGTGCCGGTTTCCCGATCGGGCTCATCGAGGCGCACGGTATTTTCCGGACGCTCATGACGGGTATCGCGCGCGTGATTGACGGCCAGATTGGTTGCAATCCGATAGAGCCAGGTGGAGAACTTGGCGCTAGGCTCGTAGCTAGAACGGGACCGGTAAACGCGCAAGAAAACTTCCTGGGCCAGTTCCTCGGCAGTGGCCGGGTTGTGACACAAGCGATACATGAAGCCGACCAGAGGCCGACGGTATTTCTGAATCAGATAGGTGAAGGCGGATTCGTCGCCGGCCTTGACCCGCAGCATCGCGTCCACATCCGAACCAGTCTCAAGCGAATTGGCCGTGGAGACAGGCACAGATGCAGGCACCTCGCCAAAGTTCAGCAGTCCCCCATCGATGGCTATGCTGCTCACATCTGTTGAAACCCCGTTGGCGCGAGAAAGTTGCGCATCCGACGCATCGCCGGGCCGATCGGAAGTGCTTCCCCCTGAACCGCTTAAGGGCGCCATGCCGGGGGTGTCGGAAGGGGACATTGGGAAAAGTGACGCTTAAAGGCTAGCCGGGGAGCAAAAAGCGGTCAAGAGTACCGGCCCGGGCAGTCTTCGGAACAGAAGGAACGCGGTTTGCCCGCGCCTACGATGGCCAATGCCGCCGACCGAATGTAGAGTAAACTGATAGGGTTTCCGAAAGCGGATCAGGAACGGGATCAACATGACAAGAAACGTAATTTTACTTGCCGTGGTTGTCGCGTCATGGACAGTAGCCATCGCGGGGACGAGCGGTTCCACGGATCAGAACTCATGGGAGAGTGATCTGAATGCATTCCGCGAGCAGCGGGCCGCCAAACTGCTGGCGCCGGAAGGCTGGCTCTCGCTGATCGGGCTGGGATGGCTGCAGGAGGGAAACAACAGCTTTGGAGCCGATGCCGAGAACCGAATCCAGATCAATGGCAAAGCGCCCGCGCATGTTGGAGTCATTCGACTCGAAAAGAACAGCTTGCGGCTGTTGCCGCCGCCGGGCGGGTTTCCCAACGGGTTCCTGGTTGATGGCCAAGCAGCGCGCGAACAAACTTTGAGTTCAGATGAAGACAAGCCTTCTAAGCTGACAGTGGGTACGATCACCATGATCGTCATCGATCGGGATGGGCAGTTCGCGCTACGCATCAAAGACCTTGATGCGCCGACGCGAACCAGTTTCCACGGCTTGAAATGGTATGCGCCGAATGCGTTGTATCGGGTGAAGGCGCGCTGGATCCCATACAATCCCCCTAGGCAACTTGATATACCGACGATTCTTGGGACGACTACACACCTTCCCGCGCCGGGAGCCGCGGAGTTCGCGATTGACGGGCAAACCATGCGGCTGGAGCCGGTGCTCGAGGATCCCCAATCGAAAGAATTGTTCTTTATCATGCGCGACACGACCAGCAAGACCACGACCTACGGCGCGGGACGATTTTTGTACACTCCGCTGCCGGAGAAGGGCGTCGCGCAGCCCGGCGAGATATGGCTGGATTTCAACCGGTTGATCAATCCACCCTGCGCGTTTACGGCGTATGCGACCTGCCCGCTGCCTCCGCCGCAGAACCGGTTGAATATGTCGATTCCGGCGGGAGAGCAGCGGTATCACCCGTGATTGGTTTTGGAATCACTGGCAGCGAAGCGTAAAACCGAGCGGATAGGCATCCCGGCTAGGATGTCAAAACCAGTCGCTACCGCGCGGCTCTGTTGTGGTTAATCAAGCACTGCACGAAAAAGCCGGCGATCAATGCACAAATGAAGCCGATCCAGAGCCACAGAATACTCTTGTATTCGAGCGAGAGCCCGAAAACGAGGATGCTGAGAAGACCCATGATCACGGTAAGGAAGGCCTTCAGCGAGGCGCTGCGGTGAGACGAGACAGCTTCAGTGGCATGTTGCGCGGGAGAGCGATGCGGCACCGAAGGATGGCTTGCCATAGGGAGCGAGCGCTCCTTTCCCCGACCCCTTAACAAAATGTTAGGCTTGTGGAGAGGGCAAAGTCAACAACTGTGTTTCGTTCGTGTCTCGATCTTGAGCGCGGATTCTGGTCTGCGGTGGGGGGATGCCGGAGGAAGAAACCGGTGTGCTACCATGAACTTACCGCGATCTAGTGGGCGCTTAACTCAGCGGTAGAGTGCCATCTTCACACGGTGGAAGTCATAGGTTCGAATCCTATAGCGCCCACCATTTATCTCATTGAATCTGCTGCGTTGCTGGCGGCAGCTTTTCCAGGCGTAGGTTGCAGGAAACTACGATTCAGTAGGGTTCTATTTCCCGCGATGACCTCCTTCGATCAGAAAGAGTAATCCCCGCGCACTAATCCATATTGGTGAAATGCCCGGCAGCGTCTAAGCCGCCGGGCACACAGTTATCGTTGATCAACTACTTAGTTACCGTAAACGTTGCCGTCGCACTCTCAGTAATTGAGCCAGAGACGCCGGTGAACGTCATGGTATAAGTGCCAGGCGTGGTTTTTGCCGGGAACAAGATACCCGATATTGCGTAAGCCACACCGTTGCTTTTCAGCTTCACGGTCATTGGAAGATCCGCGCATTCTGCTCCCGCAGGACCACCGGAACAGCTTAGCGCCACATTTCCGTTAAAGCCGCTTCCCGCATTCAGCTGAAGAACGAACGCAGCCAGCACGCCACGTTGCACCTTCTCGTTCGCAGGAGTTGGAATGATGGTGAAGCTTGGCAGCGCCGTAAAGCTCTCCGAGACCAGTGTTGCAGCTGCGTAGTTCGCGTTGCCCGTCTGCGAAGCCTGAACGGTGCAGGTTCCGGCGTTGACCATGGTTGCCGTTGTTCCGGAGACCGTGCAAACGCCGGCTGTCAGCGAGGTAAAGCTGACCGCCAGACCGGAACTGGACGTGGCGCTCAGAGTCAAACTCGCACCCTGAAGCTGGTTAGATACAGGGTTGAAGGTTATCGTTTGCGATGCCTGAGTGACAGTCAGCGCCCCGTTCACATAGTTGAAGCTGTAGTTGGAAGCTGTCAGGCCCTGGCTGGAGAAGCTGATGGCATAGCTTCCCGGAGTAGAGGTATCGGTTGCAGTTGTCGTCAAGGTTGCCGCACCAGAGACCACGGAGGAAGTGTCCCCGTTGACAAAGCCGGTAACGTTATAAGTGAAGGTCGGATTGGTCGCACCGTAGGCCCGGGAGGCGCTGGCGGCTGTCGCCGTCAGCACTGCCTGACTGACCGAAAAACTGGTGGTTGCGGTGGCCGATGTGTAATCACCAGCAGCCGCCTGGCTAGCCTCGAGGGTAACCACTCCCGCGCCGGCCAACATCACGGTGTTGCCCGAGATGGTTGCCGGTCCGTTCACCACCGAGTAAGTGACCGCCCCGGTGGAGTTCGACGAGGCGATCACGGTGAAGGGGGCCGCTCCGTAGGTCTGGCTCGGAATGGACGCAAAGGCGAGTGTCGGCGCTGCCATCTGACCGGTTCCGCTCAGGGTGATCGACTGCGTCGCCGGGTTGCCGTTCAGTGCGTTATCCATCAGCACGGCTGCGCCGTTGATTGGGCCGGCTGCGGTAGGCGCGAAGCTGATGCTCAAGTTGCACCCCGCCCCGGAAGCCAGCGAGAAGCTGCTGCTGCAATCTTCAGGCGCGCCCGAACCGGCGACCTGCTCAAAGTTTGCGCCAATGCTCAGGCCAAGGCCGTTGAGTGGTTGATTGCCGACGTTCTCGATGGTGACCGACTGTGGCCCGGTCGTCTGGCCCAAGTTGGTTGCCGCGAAGGTGAAAGCCGGCAGCTGCGAACGTTGCAACTCGGCCAAACCGTTGTTGCCGAAGAATGTATCCCCGACGAAGATATCGCCGATGGCGTCCACCGCTATGGCATCGGGTTGCCAGGTTCCGTTCACATTGTGGAGGAGAATCAAGCTCGGGATGCCGGAGGGGGAAACCTCGACATAGCCTCGAATGCCAAGATACGCGATGAAGAGGTCGCCCGCTGCATCCACCGCTACCCCGCTGGGCCTGCTCAGTCCGTATCCGCCGTCCAGAATCGTGGTCTGGACACCGGCCGGAGTGAGTTCAACCACCCGGCTGTTGTAAGAATCTGCAATGAAGAGGTTGCCGGATGCGTCCACTGCGACAGCAACGGGATCGTTAAGCCCGCTGCCCAGTGTGAGCTGGGGAGCGCCATTGGCAGGCACCTCAACCACTCGGTTGTTCGCTGCATCTGCGATGAAGAGGTCCCCGGCTCCGTCCACCGCGATACCCTGCGGTTCGTCAAGTCCTGTAGCGGGAACCGTGCTTTGAACACCCGTCGGGGAAACCTCAATGACCCTGTTGTTAGGGAAATCGGAAACAAAAACATCGCCAGCCCCGTCCACGGCGACACCAACGGGGCCTGTAAGTCCGGAAGCTGGCACCCTGGTTTGTGCCCCGCCGGGCGTCAGCTTCAGGACAAAGCCATTTAGGTTATCAGCGATGTAGGTATTGCCCGCTTCGTCCACCGAGATCCCCGACGGAAAAAGCCTGCCGCTACCCACGGAGACCTGGGGGCCCGGACCGTAAGCGATCGCGGGGCCCTGACCCTGCCCGTAAAGCAGTGTCGTCGCCTGCACATTTCCAGAGGCATCCACCAGTTGCACCGCGCCCGAACGCGAGCCTGGCGCTGTGGGAGCGAAGGTCGCTGTTACGGTGCAAGAGCTGCCTACCGGTTGCGCCCCGCTGCAGGTGGTATTGCCAAGTATGAAATCAAGATTCGAAGCGCCCTGGGCAACGACATTCACCGAGCCGATGGTGGTAGCGGCATTGATCGTATAGTTGAGGGTGAGTGTCTGGTTACACGGCGCGGGGGTGCTTTGTCCAGCCGGGCAGATGTCGGTGCTGCCGAAATTCACCGAACTCAGCTGCATCTCCACTACGTTCTGGTTTTCGGCATCCGCGATGAAAACATTACCCCGGGTATCGACCGCCAGGCCCAGAGGGAAATTCAATCCACTGGCCGGCAACACCGTCTGCGGGCCGTAGCTGGTTCCCGTCCATGGCACCTCGACCAGATTGTTGCTGTTCGCATTCGAAACGAAGAGGTTCCCGGCTGCATCCGCGGCGAAGCCCCGCGGGTTAGTGAAACCGCTTGCCACAGTGATCTGAGCACCAAAGCCGCTTTCTGTCCAAGGCATCTCAACGATGGAGTTGCTCGCGCGATCCGCGATGAAAAGATCGCCCTTGCCATCCAGTGCGACTCCCCATGGCTCGCTAATTCCGCTGGCCGGCACCGTGGTCTGAGCGCCATACCCGCTTCCCGTCCACGGCAGTTCCACCACGCGGTGGTTGGGATAATCCCCAATGAATATGTCTCCTGCTGCATCCAGCGCTATGCTCTGGGATGCCACTCCGCTGGTGAGCAACGTAACCTGAGGGCCATAACCGCTTCCTGTCCATGGCACCTCCAACACGCCATTGATGCCGTTATCGAAAATGAAGACGTCGCCCGTTCTATCAACCGCCAGATTCCCGAGGGTCTTTATACTGGCCGGCACCGTCGTCTGAGGGCCATAGCCGCTTCCTGTCCAGGGCAATTCCAGCACGCTGCTGCTGACTTGATCTGCGATGAAGACATCACCCGCTCCGTCTACCGCAACGGCAACGGGTGCGATCGGCGCGCCGAAGGGGACCGTGGACTGCACGCCGGTAAAGGACGCGGTTTGCGAAAACAGCGCGAGGGGCGCGGTCAGAGTGACGATCAACAGGAGAGTGCGGATCAGGCCTTTCGGCTTGCGCACCCCGTCGATGCTCCTGCAGAGGGCGGTAAAGTCTTCTGCAGCAATAGACATACTCGTGTTTTTGCGGTTATTTTTCATTTCCTGTTCTCCTGATTACGATTGCCTTGAAGGCATTACTCTGAGCCCGCGTCAACCAGGGGAACCGGGATGCAGCATCCGGCCGGAATCGCCCCTGACAGGCGAATCAGCACGTGCCGGCTGGCTAGCAATTAGTGGGAACCCCGTTTGACATCCAGGACTCTATCGTGCGATAGAGTTTTTCGCGTCACGATTAAAAGGGTTTTTTTTCTACCACTCGAAGGGCGTTCATGGGTACCTCAAAAGGTGTTAGAGCCAGATACCTCTATCGGCGCGTACGACCTGGCAATAGGAAGGTGAACCGGCGTCAAAGTACCTCACTAAAGTACCTCACTCAATTGCAGTGGATTACACTCGCATCCCGTAGAGCGCAGCAAGAGGTCGGTGGGGTGTCACCGGGCCTATCGGCTTAGGTTCGAAGCCTGCATAGTGCGCGCATCCGTGACACGATAATCCTTGTACTCAATAGTGAGCGTTGCAAGTCCTCCGAGCCGGATATAACTTGTCGACTCATTCTTCGCTGGAAGCCAAAAATCACCAATTTTCTTATACTCGTGCCGAATCTCGCTCTTCTTGGTCCAGAACGAAGGATTCTGGGCGGGCTCGGCTTCAATCTTGGTTACAGCGAAATCCACGGCATCAATCCACACTTTGCCGCGATACACGAACTTGCTCGGTGATTTCGGCGTCACGGCGAGCACGTATTGGCCGCCCCGTTCGGCCAGTTCGAAGCCGGCGAGTTGAAAGTCGTAGTTCGTGCGATCCAACCGTGTTCGTGTGGCGACTTCGGGCTCCGCTGCTTCTTTCTCACCTTCAAGAAGCTTTTTGAAAACATGGTTGAGGAGCACTTTCGATCCACTTTGATCGAGGACCCTGAAATTCTTGGTGGCGGGACTCTCATAGGTGGCTTCCACCGTCATTTCTGCGTCACGATTCCCGGGAAGGCCTCGATAGGTGAGGTGATAGACCCGCGTGGCCTCTGACCGAACTAACGCCTGAGCGCGTTCCTGATTTCTGCGGATAAGGTTGTCAACAACCTCATCTTTCGAAAGAGGTGAAGTGGAAACAGAAGCGTTGGGAAGAGAGGCCACGAAAGCCGATTGGCTTGTAATTATCTCAGACTCTCGTTCTTGAGCGGAGAGAGGAGCGACCGACAACGCCGCGAGAACGATCGCCGAAACCGCCATTATTAGTTTTCTTACCGCCGACCTTCGGACCAGCAGTTCCTGCGCTGAGATCATAACTTCAACTCCCCCCCTCAGAAGATTCTTAGCGGCAGATTCGCTTCAAGCTTGACTCGCGTCGGCATGGCCGATTGGAGAGCGATATCGTACGCACGATAGACGGCGTCGAAAATCGTGTCCCAGGATGCTTCTTCTGCCGATTTGCGTGCCAGTGTGCGCATGTGCTCCAAACGGGCGGGCGATTGTTTCAATTGCCGTATGCGATCCATGAAGGCGGCGACGTCTTTGCAAACGAATCCAGTTTCGCCGTCTTTGACGATGAATTGAGGACCACCCTCATCTGTGACCAGAGCAGGAACACCGGAGGCCAGCGCCTCCAGAACAACGTTCCCGAATGTATCCGTCTTCGACGGGAAGACGAATACATCCATGTTTGCGTAAGCGCGAGCGAGTTCCTCGCCGGTAAGGACTCCGGTAAGCTCCCGGTTCTTGAGGCTTGATCGCAGATAGTCTTCGCTTGCTCCCTGGCCGACGATTAGAAAACGACAGTCGGCAACACCAGCTGCCTGAAGAGCTCGCTCGATCTCGATAAGAGCGCCGACATTTTTCTCGACAGTAATGCGGCCCACGTAGCCGATGGTGAAGGGCCATCCGGGCCGATCGCGACGAGACGGGTGAAAGAGCACGGTGTCGACCCCTCGCCCCATCAGGAAGCAGGGCTTGCCCGTGGCCTTTTCGAGCTGGTCAATCAATTCGCGATTGGGGGCCATGAGAACGCGCGGAATCCGATAGAAGTGGGCGATGATGCGAAAGCTCAGATCGCAAATCTTTTCTCCAGCATTTTCGCGAGTCGCAGACGGCAGAAATTTCAAAAGGGGCAAGGCACGGCGCTCGGCGTACTGATGAAGATTCGTGTGCCAGGAGCCAACCAGTGGAATCTTCATGCGGTGGGCGACGAGTGCTCCCATGATTCCGACATCGCTCGGTCCCGTGATATGCAGGACGTCTGGGCGAAACTCGCGAAGGATCTTTTCCACTCGAGAAATGTGCCTGAGAAAGGCGAGGTCGAAATCATGTTTGCGATCAAGAGCGAAGCCGAAGCGGCTGCGCGGCAACTCTACGCGAGTGAACAAGCCGTCGCGTACTATCTTTTCGTCCTCATATCCGCCATGAGCGAGAAGAAACGAAAGACCCCGCCGGCGTGCAAAGGCCTCGAATTGGCGAGCCGTATTGGCGACGCCATCGATTTCGAGGTACGTGTCGCTGAAGTACGCGACCCGCGGAGGACTCGCCGTCACGAGGGAGCCTCCTGTCCATCCTCGAATTCAAGGCGCGGAACCTGGGGTCCGCGATTTAACGCCCGGCGCAGGGTCCCTCGAAAGGGCTCGGCCTCTCCGGCGCGGAGTACCTGAAATATCAGCTTCAAGAACGAGGGCGGGCCCTCCCAGAGCATCGCAATCGGCCGCATCGCGCCATTTTCATCCGGATGATAGACACGTTCATCCCACTCGCGGGAACCCATGGGGTAGTCGGGGTAGGCGCGGATTATGTCGAGCAAGGAATGAAAAACGCGAAGGGTCGTGCATTCGGCATACTGAGGCATTACGAGCACATGGCTATGCTGTTGCCGCACTTCTTCGACAAACTCCGAAAAACTGGCGGCATTCGTGAGATTAAGCAATGCGCTGGGCTCGCAGCCATGGCGATCTCCACCGGCGATGACGGGATGGCCGTATGCTCTCGCCAGGGCAATCACTTCCTGGTTTTCTCTCCAGTTCCGCAGTCCGCCAAGCTCGAAGGCGTGAAGAAACGGATTCGCGCACCCGAGGAAGTCACGAACTGCGCGACGATGATTTTCCCGCCCGATGCCCGGAAGGTCCCAGAGCGGATGGTTGAAGACCAGCAACACTTGAGGAATGTTTGCAAGAGCGGAGAGCAACTCCAGCAGCTCAGCCGGATTGGGCTGGGCTGTGTAGGCATTCAGTCGTTGCACCCAGGCGACGGCCTCCATGGTGGGGAGGTTATGCACGCCGAGGTGCAGAATCGTATCCTCGAAGTTGATCGACCATTCGAGGGACACAGGGATTCTTCTGGCCTCGGGCACGACTCGTAACAATAAGGGAGCTTCGATGTTGTCGTGGTCAGTAAGCGAAATCAGGCTTTTGAGGCCGAGATCCTCTTCAATCTGCTTGCGCTCGACGGTGAAGGCTGCGAGAGGAGCGAGCGGTGGAGTCCAGTAGGCCTTCCAGAAATCAAGTGTGATCGCGGATTCGCGTTGAGCGCGCTTGTCAAGCCGCGATAAGCCCCAACGCAAAGGAGCGTATCGACTGGCGAAATCGGCGATGAAATACAGGCTTTCGCGCGAGTGGTTTGTGTGTCCGTGAAGCGAAACTGCAGTGTTGCATTGACGGATAGCATCGCGATCTTCCCAAAGGTATGTAAGCCGATTTCGCACCCGTCGCCCTCCCGACTCAAGTTATGCCGGACATCATGACTGCATCATGATTGGTGCAAGTGAATGAGATGTTACGGTTCGAAAATTTTTCCGTGAACGTGTTAGTCACTTTGGTACCCACACTTTGATACCTTGGCAAATTCATTGCTTCTTCACTTATGTGGAGTTGGCGCTGGTTATACTGACGTCAAATTCCCATGTCACTTTCAGAATTACCCGCTCCAGGTCTTACAATCGGATCCCCAACAGATGAAAGCCCCCGCGGAATGATGGACGCCGTGCCTTTGTGGAACTGGAAGTCGGCGCTGCTTAGCATGATCATGCGAGTTCCGGTTTTCGCGCTGGCCACCTTGCGAAACGGCCCTGACGCGGTTGCCGGTGCCATTCTGATAGAAACCTTCGTCTGCGCTTTGTATGCGGGATTCTATGCGGGTGTGGTTCAGTGCCTGCGTAATCGAAAGCCGGTGTGGCTGGTCGCGACTGTGATCGCAGTCGTGTTGCCTGCGCTCGGACAAGTGATCGAGTATGGCGTCCACACCTGGCATGGCACGCCCCATCGCACAGTTGCCATAATCGTTTCGTCGGTGCTCAGCGCGCTCTCGTCATTATTCAATTGGTATGCGATGAAACAGGGCACACTGCTGGTGGGGAGGGAACGAAGTTCGTTTGCTTCGGACTTACGGCGAATACCGGAGTTGATTTTCCGCTTTATCTTACTCGGACCCCGCTGGCTAGGGCGGCAGTTGCGATGGATCGCGCTACCATCGAACTAGATAGTAAGTTCAGCCCAGCGAGCAATTGCCTTCCCGACTAATTTTGGTTGGCAGCGTTTTCTACGAGCAGCGCGATTCCCTGTCCGCCGCCAATGCAAGCCGACGCAATGCCATACCGCTTCCCGGATTGCTTGAGTTCTCGCGCTACCGTGACGGTCAATCTGATTCCCGTGGCCGCCAACGGATGGCCGATGGCGATGGCTCCGCCGTTTACGTTGAGCTTTGAGCGATCGAGGCCGAGCTCGCCCTGGCAGGCGAGGACTTGCGCTCCGAAAGCTTCGTTGATTTCGACACGATCGACATCGGAGAGCTTGAGCCCGGCAAAGTCCAGCACATTCTGGATCGCTGGCACCGGAGCGATGCCCATAATCTCGGGCGGAACCCCGACCGCTGCGCCTGCAACAACTCGCGCCAGCGGCTTTTTGTTCCGCTCCTTTATATAAGAGCCGGATGCGACGAGGGCGGCAGCGGCGCCATCGACGATGCCAGAGCTGTTTCCGCCGGTTTGCACTCCGCCAAACGCAGGCTTGAGCCTGGCAAGAACTTCGAGCGGCGAAGTACGGACGTGCGTGTCTTCCGCCAGCTTCTCAACGCCTCGCGGCAACTGAATTCCGCGCGAAGCGTAGCCGTCGAGTTCGAATTTTTCGCTGATTACGGGCACGATCTCGCCGCTCAGGAAACATCGTTTTTGCGCCGCAATGGCGCGCTCAAAACTTTCGGCGGCAAATTGATCGACGTCTTCGCGAGTGATGCCGTATTGTTTCGCCAGCTTTTCAGCAGTCCCGCCCATAGTGAGATTGCACGAAGGGTCAAGCAGGGCTTCCCAAAGAAAATCCTTGAATTCAACTTGCCCCATGCGGAAGCCGCTGCGGTGCGTGTAGGCGGCGATGGGATTGCGAGACATGGACTCGGCGCCGACGGCTAACCCTAGCTGAGCTTTGCCTAGTTTGATCGCATCCGCAACCTGCAGGATCGCCTCGACACCGGTTCCACAGACCCGCTGAACAAGGTGAGCGGGGACTTCAACTGGAACTCCGGAGTAGAGCGCAATGTGCCGCGGCAGCACGTAGGCGTCGAATGAGGTCTGGGCAACGTTTCCGGCAACAACCGTACCCACATCAGTGGCAGAAACGCCGCTGCGGCGAAAGACCTCTCGCGCCGCTTTGATGCCGAGATCGGTGGCCGATACGACTCCAAGCGCGGTGTTGTACTCGATGAATGGCGTGCGCACGCCCTCGATGAGCCAAACATCGTCGTAAGACGAGATCATGGCTTTGGCCTTGGAACTCATACTGCGGGCTTCTCCTCGAACGGCTTGGGAGCGACTGCGAGCCGGGCCACTTGTCCGGCCAGCGGAGCAGGCACGTTGAGGCTCTCGATGCGATTGGTAGAAGACGTCGACTTCTTGCTGCGCGCGGCGATTGTGCCGTAGCGCGCG
>Ga0335078_10003478_pt1 | contig 23425 bp, 22 predicted proteins | sample Lox_Sample_32_FD_206711 | JGI IMG/M metagenome (GOLD analysis project Ga0335078, IMG submission 206711) | Soil microbial communities from Loxahatchee National Wildlife Refuge, Florida, United States - Lox_Sample_3.2 | ecosystem: Environmental > Terrestrial > Soil > Wetlands | place: USA... | reverse complement strand
GCAGTATCTACGGCAAAACTGGCTCTCCAACCGCGTCTTCGAAAACTATGACGCCATCATCGACGCCGCCCGCGACGCCTGGCGAAGGCTCACCGCCCAACCAGAGACAATCACCTCAATCGGGATGCGCGACTGGGCGCACATCGGTCAGGCGTCACAGCCTTTGGTATTACTCGAAGATCGCGCCGGCGCGCTTTAGCTCCCATTGGGGAGCATAGCCGGAGACGCCGCCGGCGGTGACGCGGCACCAATGCCCGGCCCAGCTCGTGACGCAGCTGCCTTTGTTGACGGTCGCGCCCTGGTTCACGATCCCCGCGACCGGCCAGTTGCGTCCCGGGCCCTTGCGCACGTGGATCGCGTATTTCGTGACGACTTGCCCGATGGAGACGGTGTTTCCGCCAGATGGAGCGAGCGTGGCGCCCTTCACGAAACCCTTGACCTTGCCGTACTGGACCTGGCACCAGCCCCGGCGCCAGCCGGCATAGCAATTTATGACGTTCACATGCGCTCCCGCCGGAATTTGAGCGATGACGGGCCATGCGGCGCCAGGGCCCGAAAAAACCGTCGTCGGGCTCGTCATGGCGTGTTTTGCGACGGCGCTCCCGGCCGCGAGCATGCCCGCGCCGGCGCAGAGCGCCAGAAAGAGCCTAAAAGGCTTCATAACGATCATCCTCTCCTCCCTAATTGCGAAGTCCCCGACCCCTGGACATTTCGCGCTCGCGCGGACGAGCCCTCTTTTTTTGGGGCCGAGTCCACGCTTGTCTTCAACGAGCGCTCCGCTTCTTGGTTCCACCCTAAGCGCCAATATTTGCAAAACACACAATTTTCATAAGACTGAGGTTAAGGAGCGCCAGTCTCCCAGCCGCGCCGCTAGCGCGCTTTCCGCTCGCAAATGTCAGTCAACTTTTGCGCAATTCGCTCTAGGAGAGCGCGAGGCGCAGCAGAGGGATGATGAGCGGTCCGCAGCGGCGCAGCGTTCCGAAAGCCGCCCCCGAGTCGAGCCCCGCCGCGATGAGGCCTGCGAGCTGGCGCGGCTCGCGCGCGATTTCGCCGAGAACCAGGCCCACATCGACCGAGCCGTCCGGCCGCACCGCCTTGGCCGCGAGCGGCGGCAGCGCGCGACGAGCCGGGTCGCTGACGACGCGCGCGACCGCAAAGGGCAGGCCCCGCTGCCTGGCGAAGGCCCCCGCGAGATGCGACTCCATATCGACGGCGACCGCGCCGGTCTCCCGAAAGAGCTGCGCCTTGGCCGCGGCTGTCATGACCGGCGCCTCGACGCCCGCGACGAGGCCTTGGCGGGTCGCGGCGCCCGCCCCGGAGAAACCCTCGACCAGCACCTGGACCAAAGCCTGCGCGCATTCGCACCGCTCGCTCCCCGCGACGACTCCGGTCGCGACAATCATCGCGCCGGGAGAGAGAGTGGGATCAAGCCCGCCGGCGAGGCCGAAGCTCACCACGGCAGAGAAAGGCGCATTGGCCTTTTCGGCGAGCGCGCGCCGCAGCGCGCCCGCGTCGGCGCCGCTGATGAGGGACACGACATCCGCGCCGAGCGAGGCCGCCTCGCGCGCCAAGCCTGTCACGACGAGGACGGGCAGGGCGGCGGTCTTCGCAGCAGAGCCGGCCGGGCCAGAAGCTGTGCGTCGCGGCTCCCGGTCCTGAGCCTTCCACTTGCCGCTGAAAGCGTCGCCTGTCATTGCTGCGTCGCCAATGTGGCGGGCCCGGTGTTTCGCGTGCGTCCTGCTATTTCGATCATCGCCGAGTCCTGCTCGGCGTAGGTCGCGGCCCAGTCGAGCGCGACCCTCTCACGGGTGGGCGCCGTCAGCGCGGCCTGAAAGGCGGCGACGGCTCGCTGGAAACGGGCAGGGCTGTCCTCGCGGTCGCCCAGCCGCTTCAGCGCGCCGCTCAGCTCGTTCTGCGCCGCCGCCCGCTCCAAAGGCGACGCCGCGCGATCGGCGGCGATCAGCTTCGCCGCGCCAGCCCCTTCGGAGCTCCGACGCGGCTCAGACGCATCAGAGGCGCCGCAGATCGCCTTCAGCGCCCGCCATTCTTCGGCCGTCAGCAGCGGCGGACCGGTCGGCCCTTTGTCGGCAGCCGCGAGCGCCTCGACTCGATCCTTGCTGAGCGGATGGTCATGCAAGATTGTGAAAGCGCCGTCCTCTTCGGGGCCGGTAATTCGTTGGAGCAGCTCGCCCATGGGTCTCGCCGGGCGACCGAGCCTTGCGAGCGTCTGCGCGGCGAAGGCGTCGGCCGCGGCTTCGGCCTCTCGGGAATGGGAGGCGAAGAACAGCTCCTTGCCGGCGAAGATGAGCGCGCCGCCGCCCGTCACGTCGCCGAACAGAAGCCCGATGAGATAGGCGCCGCCGCCGTTGGCGATCATCCGCCGCACGTGGTCGCGATGCTGGAGGTGGCCGAGTTCGTGCGCGAGCACGCCGGCGACCTCGTCCTGGTTCTGCGCCTTGGCCAGGAGGCCGGAAAGCAGAAAGACCGTGCCCCCGGGCAGCGCGAAGGCGTTCGGCGTTTTGGAGGAATAGGCGACGATGCTCGCCGGCATGCGCAGATCGGCGCCCGCCTGCAGCTTCTCCGACAGCTTGCGCAACGCCGCGACGCCAGGCCCCGCCGTGCACCGCGCGCCGGGGAACATCGCGCGAACCTGATTTTCCGCAACCCGGCCAAGTCTCTTCTCCACCGCGAGCGGAACGTGATCGGCGATCACGTCGGCGGCGTAGGGCACGGCGAAGAAGAGAAGACCAAGCATCGAGCCCACTGCGGCGAGCGACCAGAGCACGATCTTTCGCGTCGAGACCTCGACCGGATCGGCGCCGTCGAGCGCTGGACAGAGCGCGGCGAGCCGAGCCTTGGCGTCAGGGTCGCGCAGCTCAAGGCGCGCGAGCTCGGGCGCGCTCGTCGCGCGCAGCCGCAGCACGCCGTCTTCGGCCGCCGCGGGGCGAAGCTCCGCGTAAGTCCAAGCGGCCAACCTCGCGCCGTCCTCGACGATTTCGAGGGCTCCGTCGGCGAAGACGAGCGTCACCGCGCGCTTTTTGCTCACGAGGCCGTCGAAGTAAATCGCGCGCGGCGCGTTGGTGGGCGGCGCAGCCTCGCTCATGGCGCGCCCCTAGAATCCGATGATGTCGAAACTGTCCATCAGCCCTTCGCCGATGGCGTCGGCCGTCGTCTCGAGCGCCTTCACTTCCCGCGCCGCTTCGAGCCCATGCAAGGTCAGCGAGCGGATGACGAGCTTCCAGACGCGCTGGACGAAATAGATGCGCCACAAGACGCCCAGGGCGAGGAGGAACAGCACGTACCAACCGATCATCGTGGCGGTGAAGGCGGGCGGCGGACCGCTCTTGGGTAGCGCGTCGAAACGAACGACGCCGAAATGAGAAAGCGCGTACATGACCGCGCCGAGCAGCAAACCGGCGAGCAGCGCCGTGAGCGCGGCCCAGCCGATGAACTTCCAATAATTGCCGATCAGCGCCCAGGTCTTGAGATCGCTGATAGCGCCGACCTCGCCGATGCGGACGCCTTCGAGCCACCAGCGCCACTGGATGGCCTTGAAGGCGCCGTAAAAGAAGACGGCGGCGAGTTCCATGCCGAACACCTCGAGCCCGAACAGTCCGGTTGCACCGGGATCGGGCTTGTGGCCGGGCCCTCCCGCGCTATGGACGAGGCCGCCGAACATAAGAAAGAGCGCGACGATCGCGAGCAGTCCGAGCAACCAGATCCACCAGGCGCGCTTGAAGAAGTCCCAGCCGCGCCCGACAAAGCTTCCCTGCAGCTCGCCGTAAAAGGTTTCGCGCATCTTGTAGCGCTCGAGCGCCGCCTCGGCCCAAGGCAGGGCCAAACCGAGCGTCGCAATGACGGCCGCGCCCCAGAGCATCGCCCGCCAGGAGTAGGCCCAACCCGATCCGCCCATCCCAAAGCGCAGGCCGCGCCAAGCGGTGCGGTGCAGCCGATAGCGTCTCGCGCGATAGAAGGCGAACTGCCCGAAGGCGACGAAGAAGAGGGCGAGCGGGACGGAGGCGAAAGCCTTGTAGCTTTCCGCCGCGAGCCCGATCAGGAGATACGCGATGTAGATGGGCGCGAGAATCGCCAGCGCGAAGAGAAAGCCGTAGAGCAGCTCGCGGCCGGTGCCGAGATACTCCAAGGGATCTCCATCGAGGATCGTGCCGCCCCAGAGATAGCGACGGATGCGGGTCGCGAGCCAGAATCTGTAGAACCCCGCGGTGACGAGCTCGAGCAGCGCGCCCCTGGTGACGAGACGCCGAAAATCCGCGTCCTCGCCGGTGAAAAGCGCCCGCGCCTCCAGGCGCGTCAGGGCGACAGAGTCATGCATCTTCAAAAGCCTCCTGAACGGCGCCTGACGACGATATCCCGGGTCGCTCACTGACGCCTGAACCGTCTGAAGCGTCGCAATTCTAGCCATGGGTCGCATGGTCGGCAAGGATAGACCGCGCGTTTACACAGTCTCGAGACGCGACGCTTCGCCCCGCCCCCTTTGAATCGACGAAACCGCTCCCATATCGCGCCTAAGGCTCCGCTCTCTTGCAGAGGAACATATGAATATCGACAAATATACCGATCGGGTTCGCGGCTTCGTGCAATCGGCGCAATCGCTCGCGCAGCGCGAGGGCCACCAGCAGTTTACCCCCGAACATGTGCTGAAAGTCCTGCTCGACGACAGTGAGGGGCTCGCCGCGGGTCTGATCGACCGTGCGGGCGGGCGCTCGCGGGAGGCGCTGGCCAAGACGGAAGCCGCGCTCGGCAAGCTCCCGAAGGTGCAGGGCTCCGGCGCGGGCCAGCTCTATATGGCGCCCGCGACCGCGAGGCTCTTCGACAACGCCGAGAAGACAGCGCAAAAGGCCGGGGACTCCTATGTCACGGTCGAGCGGCTGCTCCTGGCGCTCGCGCTCGAGAAGGGAACCGAGGCGGCCCGGATTCTGGCGGAATCCGGCGTCACCCCGCAGACGCTCAACGGCGCGATCGAGGCTTTGCGCAAGGGCCGCACGGCCGACAGCGCCTCGGCCGAGAATCAATATGACGCGCTGAAGAAATATGCGCGCGATCTGACGGAAGCGGCGCGCGAAGGCAAGCTCGATCCGGTCATCGGCCGCGACGAGGAGATTCGCCGCACCGTGCAGGTGCTCTCGCGCCGCACCAAGAACAATCCCGTGCTGATCGGCGAGCCCGGCGTCGGCAAGACCGCGATCGTCGAAGGCCTCGCCCTGCGCATCGTCAATGGCGACGTGCCCGAATCGCTTGAGGACAAGAAGCTGCTCGCGCTCGACATGGGCTCGCTGATCGCCGGCGCCAAATATCGCGGCGAGTTCGAGGAGCGGCTCAAGGCCGTGCTGAACGAGACCACCGCCGCGGAAGGCCAGATCATCCTGTTCATCGACGAGATGCACACGCTCGTCGGCGCCGGTAAGGCGGACGGCGCGATGGACGCCTCGAACCTGTTGAAGCCTGCGTTGGCGCGCGGCGAGTTGCATTGCGTCGGCGCGACGACTCTCGACGAATATCGCAAGCACGTCGAGAAGGACGCGGCGCTCGCGAGGCGTTTCCAGCCCGTCTTCGTCGGCGAGCCTTCGGTCGAGGACACGATCTCGATCCTGCGTGGCCTGAAGGAAAAATACGAGCTGCATCACGGCGTGCGCATCTCCGACGCGGCGCTCGTCGCCGCCGCGACGTTGTCGAACCGCTACATCTCCGACCGCTTCCTGCCCGACAAGGCGATCGACCTCGTGGATGAAGCGAGCTCGCGCCTGCGCATGCAGATCGATTCGAAGCCCGAGGAGCTCGACGAGCTCGATCGCCGCATCGTGCAGCTGAAGATCGAGCAGGAGGCTCTGAAGAAAGAGAGCGACGCGGCCTCCAAGGACCGCCTCGCGCGATTGGAGAAGGAGCTCGCAGGCCTCGAGGAAAAGTCGGCCGCGCTGACGAACCGCTGGCGCGCCGAGAAGGACAAGCTCGGGCAGGCGCAGAAGTGGAAGGAGCAACTCGAGAACGCCCGCAACGAATTGGCGCAGGCGCAGCGACGCGGCGATTTCCGCCGCGCCGGCGAGCTCACCTATGGCGTGATCCCCGATCTCGAGCGCAAGCTCGCAGAGAGCGAGGGCAAGGGCGACGTGCTGGTCGACGAAGCGGTGACGAGCGATCATATCGCGCAGGTCGTCTCGCGCTGGACCGGCGTGCCGGTCGACAAGATGCTCGAAGGCGAGCGCGAGAAGCTTCTGCACATGGAAGTGGAGATCGCCAAGCGCGTCGTCGGCCAGAAGGAGGCGGTCATCGCCGTTTCGACCGCCGTGCGTCGCGCCCGCGCCGGATTGCAGGATCCCAATCGCCCGATGGGCTCCTTCATGTTCTTGGGTCCCACGGGCGTCGGCAAGACGGAGCTCACCAAGGCGCTGGCCAACTTCCTCTTCGACGACGAGACCGCAATGGTGCGCCTCGACATGTCGGAATATATGGAGAAGCATTCAGTCGCCCGGCTCATCGGCGCGCCTCCGGGCTATGTCGGCTACGAGGAGGGCGGCGCCCTGACCGAGGCCGTGCGCCGGCGCCCCTATCAAGTCGTGCTTTTCGACGAGATCGAGAAGGCCCATCCGGACGTCTTCAACGTGCTGCTGCAGGTGCTCGACGACGGCCGTCTCACCGACGGCCAGGGGCGCACGGTCGACTTCAAGAACACGCTGATCGTGATGACCTCGAATTTGGGCGCCGAGTTCCTCGTCATGCAAAAGGAGGGGGAAGACTCCGCCGCCGTCCACGACGAGATCATGCAGGTCGTGCGCGCGCATTTTCGCCCGGAGTTCCTGAACCGGATCGACGAGATCATCCTGTTCCACCGGCTGCGCCGCGAGGACATGGGCGCGATCGTCGATATTCAGTTCGCAAGGCTCGCGAAGCTTCTCGAAGATCGCAAGATCACCCTTGAGCCCGACGCCAAGGCCCGCGAGTGGCTCGCGCAGCGCGGCTACGATCCGGCCTATGGCGCAAGGCCCCTGAAGCGCGTGATTCAGAAGGAGCTGCAGGACGCGCTCGCCGAACGCCTGCTCGCCGGCGAGATCAAGGACGGCGCGCGTGTGACGGTCTCCGCCGACGCGAACGGGCTCCTGATCGATGGGCGTCCGGCGAAGAGCGGTCTCGGCGAGAATATCGTCGCGATGAAAAAGGGCGCGTGAGGCGTTAACGCGCGTCGGAAGCTTTCCACGCGCGAGACGCCGAGGCTACCCCTCCGCCTCCACGCGAAAAGCGGCGGCAAACAGAGCGCGCGTATATTCGTCCTTGGGCTCGGCAAAAATCTCCGCGGCCGGCCCCGCCTCGACGACTTTGCCGTGCCGCATGACGATGAGCTGCGCGGCGAGCGCCTTCACGACCTTGAGATCGTGGCTGATGAAGACGTAAGCGAGATCGCGCCGCTTTTGCAGCTCGCGCAAGAGATCGACGATCTGCGCCTGCACCGACATGTCGAGCGCCGAGGTGGGCTCGTCCAGGATGATGAGCTTTGGCTCCAGCACAATGGCGCGGGCGATGGCGATGCGCTGGCGCTGCCCGCCGGAAAACTCATGCGGATAGCGGTCCATTGTCGCGGGGTCGAGACCCGTCTCCTTGAGCGCCGCAGCGACGGTCGCGCGTCGCGCGTCGCGGGAGAGGTCGGGGCGATGCAACTCCAAGCCTTCGGCGACGATCTCGGCGACCGACATGCGCGGCGAGAGCGAACCGTAGGGGTCCTGAAAGACGATCTGCATGTCGCGCCGCAAGGGCCGCATCTCGTTGCGCGATTTCGCGTCGATGCGCTCGCCCATGTAGACGATTGGGCCCTGCGAGCTTAGGAGACGCAGCAGCGCGAGGCCGAGCGTCGTTTTGCCCGATCCCGACTCGCCGACGACGCCGATCGTTTCGCCAGCCCGAAGCTTCAGCGAGACGCCGTCCACCGCTTTCACATAATCGACGATGCGGCGAAAAAAACCTTCGCGGATCGGAAACCAGACGCGCAGGTTCTCGGTCTCGAGCACGACGGGCGAACCGGCGGGCGTAGGATTGGCGGCGCCGGAGGGCTCGGCGGCGAGCAGCGCCTGGGTATAGGGATGCTGCGGGTCGTCGAAGACGCGCGCGGCCGGCCCCGCTTCGACGATCTTCCCGTTCTGCATGACGCAGACGTCGTCCGCGATGCGCCGCACGAGGCCCAGATCATGGGTGATGAACAGCATCGCCATGCCGTAGGTCTTGCGCAGCCGATCGAGCAGCGCGAGGATCTGCGCCTGAACGGTCACGTCGAGCGCCGTCGTCGGCTCGTCGGCGATGAGCAGATCGGGCTTGTTGGCGAGCGCCATCGCGATCATGACGCGCTGGCGCTGACCGCCCGAGAGCTGATGCGGATAGGCGCCGAGCCGGTGGCGCGGATTGGGAATGCCGACTTCCTCGAGCAGCTCGACGACGCGGTCGCGCCGCGCCGTTTCCGAGCGCATCCCGTGCAGCTCGAGAATTTCGCCGATCTGCCGCTCGATCACCTGCAGCGGATTGAGCGAGGTCATCGGCTCCTGGAAAACCATGGTGACGCGCGCGCCGCGCATCGCGCGCAAGGCGGCGTCGTTCATCTTCAGCACGTCCTGGCCGGCGAAAGAGATCTCGCCGGAAGGATGATGCGCTGAAGGCGGCAGAAGCCTGGGAATCGAGAGCGCCGTGATCGACTTGCCGGAGCCGGATTCGCCGACGAGCGCCAGCGTCTGGCCCTTGTCGACCGAAAGCGAGACGCGGTCGACAGCGAGCGTCTCCCTGCCGCCTTGCAGGAAGGAGATGGAGAGGTCGCGGATCTCGAGGAGCGGAGCGGTCATCGAGGCCCTCGTCACCTAAATGTCTTCCTCGGATCGAAGGCGTCGCGGACCCCTTCGCCGATGAAGAGCAGGAGCGACAGCATGGTGGCGATCACGGTGAAGCCCGTGAGCCCTAGCCATGGCGCCTGCAGGTTGGACTTGCCCTGCAGCAGCAATTCTCCCAGCGAAGGCGAGCCCGGCGGCAGGCCGAAGCCGAGAAAGTCGAGCGAGGTGAGGGTCGTAATCGAAGAGTTGAGGATGAAGGGCAGGAAGGTCAGCGTCGCGACCGTGGCGTTGGGCAGGAGATGGCGCATGATGATTTTTCTATCGGAGAGTCCGAGCGCGCGCGCGGCGTTCACATATTCGAAATTGCGCGCCCGCAGGAATTCCGCGCGCACGACATGCACGAGCGTGACCCAGGAGAAGAGCAGCAGAATGCCGAGCAAGATGAAGAAGCCCGGGGTGATGAAGGACGAGACGATGATCAACAGATAGAGCTGCGGCAGCGACGACCAGATTTCGATGAAGCGCTGCGCGATGAGATCAACTTTTCCGCCGAAATAGCCCTGCACCGCGCCTGCGGCGACGCCGATCACCGAGGAGACCGAGGAAAGGATGAGGCCGAAGAGCACCGAGATGCGAAATCCATAAAGCAGACGCGCGACGACGTCGCGGCCCTGGTCGTCGGTGCCGAGCCAGTTCCACTCGATGTCGCGACAGCCGCGATTGGGCGCGCCGGGCGGGATAACCTTCGCTGCGGCGGCGTCGCATTGCGCCTTGGTCAGAAGCCAGGTGGGCGGCGAGGGCGCCGGCGTCGGCAGATCGAGATTATGCGTGTCATAGGAAAAGCGGATGGGCGGCCAGATCATCCAGCCGTGCGCGTCGATCTCCTTGGCGATCGTGGGATCGCGATAGTCCGTATGCGCGTAGAAGCCGCCGAACTTCTCCTCCGGATAGGAGACGAAGATCGGAAAGAGCAGCTCGCCCTTGTAATAGGCGACAATGGGCCGGTCATTGGCGATGAGCTCCGAACAGAGCGAGACGAGGAACAGCGCGAGAAAGATCCAGAAGGACCACAAGCCGCGGCGGTTGGCCTTGAAGTTCTCGAGCCGGCGCCGATCGAGCGGCGTGAGATGGAGCCCGAGGACAGAGCGGGACAGGTCGAGAGCGGGCGCGTCGGTCATCGGCGTTTAGACCTCGCGGGTTTCAAAGTCGATGCGCGGATCGACCCAGGTGTAGACGAGGTCCGAGATCAGATTCACGACGAGGGAGAGCAGGGCAAAAATATAAAGATCGGCGAAGACGATCGGGTAGTCGCGGTTGACGATCGCCTCGAAGGAGAGCAGCCCCAGCCCGTCGATCGTGAAGATCGTCTCGATCAGGACGGAGCCGGTGAAAAAGGCGTGCACGAAGGCGCCGGGAAAGCCGGCGATGACGATCAGCATCGCATTGCGGAATACATGGCCGTAGAGCACGCGTCGTTCCGAGAGGCCTTTCATGCGCGCCGTCTGCACATATTGCTTGCGGATCTCGTCGAGGAAGGAATTCTTGGTCAGCATGGTCTGCGTCGCAAAGGCGCCGAGCGTCATTGCGAGGACGGGCAGCGTGATGTGCCACAGATAGTCGCCGATCTTGCCTGGCAGCGAAAGCTCCGAGAAATTCTCCGAGGTCAGGCCGCGCAGCGGAAAGATCTGCCAGAAGGAGCCGCCGCAAAACAGCACGATCAGCAGCATCGCGAAGAGGAAACTCGGAACGGCGTTGCCGATGACGATGAGGTTCGAGGTCCAGGCGTCGAATTTCGTCCCGTCGCGCACGGCCTTGGCGATGCCCAGCGGAATGGAGATCAGATAGGAGATCAGCGTCATCCAGAGGCCGAGCGAGATGGAGACGGGAAGCCGCTCGGCGATGAGCTTGACGACCTTCTCGTCGCGAAAATAGCTGCGGCCGAAATCGAACATGGCGTAGTTCTTGACCATCAGCAGGAAGCGTTCCCAGGCCGGCTTGTCGAAGCCGAATTGCTTCTCGAGCTCAGCGATGAACTTGGGATCGAGCCCCTGCGCGCCGCGATATTTCGAGGACGTGTCAGCGGCGCCGATGGTCGCCTGTGCGCCTTGGCTTTGCCCGACCTCGCTGCCGCCTCCCGAGAAGCGCGAGGTCGCGCCGACGTCGAAGCCTTGGAGCTGCGCGATGATGCGCTCGACGGGCCCGCCCGGCGCGAATTGGATGATCGTGAAGGATATGAGCATGATCCCGAGCATCGTCGGAATCATCAGCAGCAGGCGCCGCAGGATATAGGCCGCCATGGATCAGCGCACCGGAAAGTTGATCTTCTTGGCTTTTTCGGCGTCCCACCACCAGGTCGAGATGACGCCCGGATCGAAGCGCGGCGGCGTCGGGGGTCGGCCGAAGGCGTCCCAGAAGACTAGTCGATGTACGGGATTATACCAGTGAAAGACGCGATAAAAGTTCGCGCGCAACACGCGATCGAGAGCGTGGCAGGTGGTCTCGAGCTCCTCGCGCGTCTCGGCGACCGTCGCCTTCTCGATCAGCGCGTCGGCGACGGGATCGGCCATTCCGGCAAGGTTTCGCGAGCCGGTGACGTTTGCGGTCTTCGAGCTGAAATAATTGTGCAGCTCCTCGCCGGGCGACCACCCCATCATCAAATTGTCGACGACGATGTCGAAATCGAACTCGTCCAGCCGCTGCTTGAACTGCGCGGCGTCGACGATGCGCAGCCGCGCATTGACGCCGAGCAGCTTCAAATTCTTGATGAAGGGCTGCGTATGGCGCTCGAGCAGGCTGGAAAAGTCGAGGAACTCGAATTCCAGCGGCTTGCCGTCGGGGAGCAGCAGCATATTGTCTTTGCGCCGGCAGCCGGCCGCGGCGAAGAGGTCGGCGGCGCGCTTCAACAGCGCGCGATCCTGGCCCGAGCCGTCGGAAACGGGCGACATCGGCGGCTCGCCGAAAACCTGTTCCGGCAATTTGTCGCGGTAGGGCTCGAGCAGCGCCTTCTCGGCGTCGGTCGGCAGCCCGTTGGCGGCGCAAGGGGAATTTTCGAAATAGGACGAGATGCGCTTATAGGCGTCATACATCAAATTGCGGCTCGTCCATTCGAAATCGAAGCAGAGCCCGATCGCCTCGCGCACGCGCGCATCGGCGAAAACCTTGCGCCGCGTGTTGAACACCCAGCCCTGAATGCCGGGAATATTGGCGTTGGGGATCTCGACGCGCTTGACGCGGCCTTCTTTGAAGGCCGGGAAGTCGTAGCCCGTCGACCAGACGCGCGCGATATTCTCTTCGCGCTCGCTGAAGGCGCCGGCCTTGAACGCCTCGAAGGCGACCTGGCTGTCGCCGAAATATTCGAAACGGATCACGTCGAAGTTTGACTGTCCGACGTTGACAGGCAGATCCTTGCCCCAATAGTCGGGCGCGCGCTTATAGGCGATGAAGCGTCCCTGCTCGAGTTGGTTGATCTTATAGGCGCTCGAGCCCAGGGGCGGCTCGAGCGTCGTCGTTTCGAAATCGCGCGTCGCGTAATAGGCCCTCGAGAAGATCGGCTGGCCGGCGACGAAAAGCGGCAGGTCGCGCGCGCGTCCCGGTGAGAAGCGCACAACCAGAATATCGTCGGCCTCGGCCTCGGCGCTCTGCAGCTCGCGCAGCGTCTGAGCGATGACCGGATGGCCCTTGCTGCGCAAGATGTTGAGCGAGAAGGCGACGTCGTGGGCGGTGAGCTTCGAGCCGTCGTGAAAGCGCGCCTCGGGCCGCAGCGTGAAGCGATAGGTGAGTTTGTCGGGGGAAATGCGCACGGATTTGGCGACGAGCCCGTATAGGGCGTCGCGCTCGTCGAGGCTCCCCACCATCAGGCTGTCGAAGATCAGCGAGAGACCCTGCGCCGCATTGCCGCGCAGCACGTAGCCGTTCAGCGTGTCGAAAGTCGGCGACGGCGGCGACTCGATCAACACGCCGCCCTTCGGGGCGTTCGGATTGACGTAGCCGAAATGCTTGAAATCGACCACTTCGGCCAGCTCGCCAAATGTCGAGAGCCCGTGGCTTTCCTTTTCGCCGTCCGGCGCCGCGGCGAGCAAGCGGCTCGGGACGCCGGAAAGAGCGAGGCTCGCGGCGCCGCCTTGCAGCAAGCATCGGCGGGAAAGGGGTGAGGGGAGGCGCAGCTCTGTCACGTCAGGACCTCGAATCATCGAAAGGCCAGCGCGGGAAGCTCGCGCGGGCGCGATGAATGCGGGGCGATTATGTCGGAATTAGGCGGCGCCGCCAAATACTTAGCGCGGGCGATCCACAGACGGAGATCGACGAGGCCGGCTCGAGCCGGGTCGCCGGCCGCTCTTTGAACGCAATCGCTCGAACGTAGAAAACGTGCTGGATTTCAGTTGGTTGGAGTGTGGATGGCGCGCCAGCCGGTTCCAAAGGCGCGCGCGGCGCCGGGAGCCTTCAAGAAGTCAGCCTTGCGAGCGACACCGCTTGCGCCAGCGCCAGCAGCCAGGCGCCGGTCAAGATGGTTTGCGAGAGCTCCCGCGCCTCCGCTCGACAGGCGGCGCTGCCGCTCTTCACGAAATGAACGATCCCGCAGGCGAGGAACGCAACGACGAAGATCATTACGAGGCTGGTCATGGCTGAGCTCCTGGCGCGTTTCGATGCCGCTTAGGCAAAGCTCGTGCCGCATGGCTGTAAGCGCCAAATCCTGTGTGAATCATACGGGGCGCGGCGGCGGAACTATGGCTAGCGGCCGGCGCGCCCATGATAAATGCTGCGCTGCGACAATACGCCCCGCCCGCCGCGCGAGGACGTCACAAATCGCACAAGCTGGAAAGTTTTCGGCCGTTCGCCGCTAAGCAGCTTGTCGGCTAAAGCAGCGCCGCGGCGAGGGCCTGGAAGGCGCGAGCGCGGTGCGATAGCGCTCGCGAGCCGTCGCCGGGCATCGCATGCTTTTCGGCCGACATCATCTCGCCGAAAGTCTTGTCGAGCCCGTCTGGCAGGAAGATCGGGTCATAGCCGAAACCCTTGGTCCCTCGCGGCGGAAAGACCAGATCGCCGTCGACGCGCCCCTCGAATTCCTCCACATGGCCGTCGGGCCAGACGACCGCCAGCGCGCAGAGGAAATGCGCGCGAAAGGGCGGCTTCGCGCCGCGCTCTTTCAGCTCGCGCTCGACGCGGGCCATGGCCGCGCCGAAATCGCGCTCCGATCCGGCCCAGCGCGCCGAATAGACGCCCGGCGCGCCGTCGAGCGCCTCCACGCAAAGCCCGGAATCGTCGGCGAAGGCGGGAAGGCCCGATGCGAATGCGGCGGCGCGCGCCTTGAGCAGCGCGTTGCCGGCGAAAGTCGGCTCGGTCTCCTCGGGCTCGGGCAAGCCGAGCTCGCCCACGGAGACCGTCTCGACGCCGTGCGGCGAGAGGAGTTGGCGCAGCTCCCAGAGCTTGCCGGGATTGTGCGACGCGACGACGAGGCGGCCTTCGAGCTTGCGCGCGCTCACGCGAGCGCCGCCTTTTGCAGCGCCACGAGCTCGTCGACGCCCTTTTGCGCGAGCGCCAGGAGGTGCGAGAGCTCCTCCGTGGTGAAGATCGAGCCTTCCGCCGTCGCCTGCACCTCGACGAGGCCGCCGGACCCTGTGATCACGAAATTCGCATCCGTCTCGGCGATGGAATCCTCGGCGTAATCGAGATCGAGCACGGGCTTGCCCTCGAACATGCCGCAGGAGACCGCGGCGACGTGATCGCGCAGCGGCGAATCCTTGACAATCGAGCGCGAGCGCATCCATTCGAAACAGTCGCGTAGGGCGATCCAGGCGCCTGTGATCGACGCGGTGCGCGTGCCGCCGTCCGCCTGCAGCACGTCGCAGTCGACGACGATCTGGCGCTCGCCGAGCGCCGAGAGATTGGTCACGGCCCGCAGCGAGCGGCCGATGAGCCGCTGAATTTCCTGGGTGCGGCCGGAAGGCTTGCCGGAAGAAACCTCGCGGCGCGTGCGCGTGTGCGTCGCGCGCGGCAGCATCGCATATTCGGCGGTGACCCAGCCTCGCCCCTGGCCGCGAAGCCATTGCGGCGGCTTGTCCTCCAGCGAGGCCGTGCAGAGCACATGCGTCGAGCCGAATTTGACGAGGCATGAGCCTTCCGCATAGCGGGCCACGTTCCGCTCGAAGCTGACCGGACGCATCTCGTCGAGGGCGCGTTTGCTGGGACGCATGGAGGCTCCTGCCCGCTAGCGCGCTTTCCGCTCGAACGCGATCGTTCGAGCGGAAAGCGCGCGGGATCAAATCGCCAGAGCGAATTCCGATCGCAAAAGTCCGTCAACTTTTGCGGAATTCGCTCTAGAAAAGCGGCTTGTAGTAACGCCAATCTGGGGGGAGGGGAAGCCGCGAAGCCTACCCTGCGACTTTCGCCGGATAGCCGGCGTCTTGAATAGCCTTCGCGACGGCGGCCGGATCCGCCGGCGAGGGCGTCACCGTCACCTTGCCGGTTGAAAGCTCCACTTGCACTTGCGCGCCGGCCTGCACGCCCTGCACGGCCTTCGTCACATGCTTCACGCAGTTCTGGCAGGACATTTTCTCCACGTCGAAGACCGTGCTCATATCTTTCTCCTCGAGGGGTTCGTTTCATGTCCGCTTGCGCGCCCGCGAGGCGGTCATGCAGGGGCGGGAGGCGAATTTCCCGAAGGCCGGGCGCCTCAAGATTTCGGGGCGTTCGCTCCGAGCGTCAAGATCGCGTGGAGCGCGCGAATACTCGCGTCAAACGTCGCATCATAAAATGCAAGACGCCCCTTTCAGGGAAAGGAGCGTCGGCGCCGGGCTCTCTCTAAGGTCAGTTGTGGCTCGTCACTTGGCGGAGCGACGACGACGCTGCTGGCCGAGACCCATCTGCTTCGCCAGATTGGAGCGCGCTTTGGCGTAATTGGGCGCGACCATCGGGTAATCGGAAGGAAGACCCCACTTCTCGCGGTATTCCTCCGGCGAAAGTCCGTATTGCGTGCGCAGATGCCGCTTCAACGACTTGAATTTCTTGCCGTCCTCGAGACAGATGATGTGATCGTTCGTCACCGATTTCTTGACGGCCACGGCGGGTTTAGGCGGCTCGGTCGGCGTGACCGCGATCCCGGAGCCCACGCGCATGAGCGCCGCATGGACGTCGTTGATGAGCTGAGGCAAGTCGCCGGCCGGCACGGAATTGTTGCTGACGTATGCGGAGACTATCTCAGCTGCGAGTTCGATGTTGTTGGTGGAGGTCATCGTGTCGCTCATTGCTCTCTCTTGCTCGCCCCTAAACACATGGACCAATTGGCGCGCCGCGCTGGACATGCCGGAGTTTCGCAAGAGCGAAAAATGGCGGCCACGGATCGACACCTTCATTACATCAGAGTTTAGCTTTGGACAAGTATCAGATCCAAAATTTTTCTCAATTCCACAAATTAATATTGGGAACTTCCTCACCTGAGGCTAGAGCTGGAAAAAAGCTAGTCAAGAATCGCGACCGCTCCCCAGGGAATCCTGTTGCTATACCCCGCGGGGACGACGGCGACGACCGCGCTCGCCCCGCCGTGCGCCGGCGCTCGCGAGCTCAGCCCGCGACGCCGATTCGCTTGATTTCCCAACGTAACTCCACGCCGCTCGACGCCTTCACGCGCGCGCGCACCTCTTCGCCGAGGCCTTCTATGTCGGCGGCGGTCGCGGCGCCGCGGTTGATGAGAAAGTTGCAGTGCATTTCGCTGACCTGCGCGTCGCCGCGAACGAGCCCCCGGCAGCCGGCGGCGTCGATCAGTTGCCAGGCCTTGTGCCCGGGCGGATTGGCGAAGGTCGAGCCGCCCGTCTTTTCGCGAATCGGCTGCGAGGCTTCGCGCGCCGCGGTGATCCGCTCCATTTCCGCGAGGATCCTTTCGCGGTCGCCGGGCCGCCCCTGGAACAATGCGCGGGTGAAGATCACGTCCTCCGGCGCGCCGCAATGCCGGTAGGAAAAGCCCATCTCCGCGTTGCTGAAGCGGCGGCGTTCGCCCGAGCGGCTCACGCCCTGCGCCTCGATCAGCGCGTCTTTCGTCTCGCCGCCATGCGCGCCGGCGTTCATGCGCAACGCGCCGCCGATCGCGCCGGGAACGCCGCGGTAGAAGGCGAGGCCGTCGATCCCTGCGTCGGCCGCCGCGCGCGCGAGCTTCACGTCCGGCGCGGCCGCGCCAACGCGCAACCGGTGCCCTTCCTCGACCTCGATCTCGCCAAAGCCTTTCGCCGAGAGGCGAATCACGACGCCCGGCACGCCGTCGTCGCGCACGATCAGATTGGAGCCGAGCCCGATGACGGTGACCGGGATGTCCTCCGGCAGGCCGCGCAGAAAGAGCGCCAGATCGTCTTCGTCGGCCGGCATGAAGAGAAGCTGCGCCGGTCCGCCGACGCGAAACCAGGTGAAAGGAGCGAGCGGCTCATTGACGGAGACGCGCCCGCGCACGCCGGCGGGAATTTTTGCGCTGATGTCAGGAAAGCTCATGGATTACTGTCTCGCCAAGCTCGATTGTCTCGTCCCATAGCCGCGAAAGCGGAAAATGTCACAGGGCGCCCCCGGGCGTAGAAGCCGGCTGGGTCCTTGCAGACGGAGCAATGGCCGCCGCCTGCGGCGGGGGCATATTCTCATTCCTAACAAAGCCTCTCGTCTGCAGAACGCTTTTGACGCCTTCGCCTTTCGCCCTCCCCGCGTTAAACTCGAGGCATGACCCTCGTTCCCATCCGCTATGTCGAACCCGTGTTTCGCCCGCCGAGCGAGGCCGATTCGCTGATTCTGCCCGTGACGAACGGCTGCTCCTGGAACCGCTGCACCTTCTGCGAAATGTACACCGCGCCGCAGAAGCGTTTCCGACCGCGCGACGAAGCGGAGGTGCTGGAGAGCATCCGTCGTTGCGGCGAGACTTTCGGCGATGGCGTCAAGCGCGTCTTCCTCGCCGACGGCGATGCGATGACGCTCTCCATTCGTCGTCTCGCGACCGTACTCGAGGCGATCCGGCGGGAGCTTCCGGGCGTGCGGCGCGTGTCGAGCTATTGTCTGCCGAGAAACGTCGCCAAGAAATCGGTCGAGGAGCTGCGCGAGCTGGCTTCGCTCGGTCTTTCGCTGGTTTATGTCGGCGCGGAATCCGGCGACGACGAGGTTTTGGCGCGCGTCAATAAGGGCGAGACTTTCGAGTCGTCGCGTGAGGCGCTGGAGAAGTTGCGAGTGGCGGGGATCAAGCGCTCGGTGATGATCCTCAACGGCCTCGGCGGCGAGGTCCTGTCGCGCCAGCACGCGGAGAACTCGGCCGCGCTGATGAATGCGACGCAGCCCGAGTTTCTGGCGACGCTCACCGTGAGCTTCCCGCTCGGCGAGGCGCGTTTTCGCGAGAACTTTCCCGAATGGGAGCCGCTCGGCGTCGTCGGGCTGATGCAGGAGCTGGAGGTCTTCCTCTCGGCGCTCGAGCTGAAGCGCACGGTCTTTCGCAGCGATCACGCCTCGAACTGGCTCATACTGAAAGGTACGCTCGGCGCGGATAAGGAGCGGCTGCTTGGCGAATTGCGCGCGGCGATCGCCGCGCCTGAAGCCGCGCCGCTCCGGCCGGCCTGGGCGAGGGGGTTGTAATGTGTGCGCTTGATCGAAAAGGCATGGCATGAGCATTTCGGCTGAATCGCTCCGCTTCGACGAAGACAGCATGTGGGTGGAATTGTCGGACGGCCGCACCTTGGGTGTGCCGCTCGCCTGGTTCCCACGCCTGCTCCATGCTTCGCCGTCGCAACGGCTGGCGTTCGAAATTAGCCGCGGCGGTCTGCACTGGGAGGCGCTCGACGAGGATATCTCGGTCGAGGGGCTTTTGGCGGGGCGCGGCGACCAGACCAAACATCAATCAGAAGCACCGTCCCACCATGCGGAACGCTAAACGTGGCTTTCGAACTCAATCACGATCCGCGAAACATTTCGGATGACGACTTATTGACTGACCTCCGCCGTGTTGCCGCTGAGCAGTCAGTCGGAACCCTAAGGCAGCGCCTATACAAGGACCTCGGAAAGTACGGTGTTACAACCGTTATTCGCCGCTTCGGTTCTTGGAACAGGGCGATCGACCAGGCTGGTCTCAAAACAACAATCGAAAGAAATGTCCCTGACCAAAAGCTTTTCGCAGCCCTCTATGAATTGTGGGTTCGGCTTGGCCGACAGCCTAGTTATTCTGAGGTTTCGAGCCCAGCTTGTGCATTTCATGTAACAACCTATGAGCGGAGATTCGGTTCCTGGCGGCAAGCGTTGGAGGCGTTCGTCTCCTATGCCAACTCCGAAGAGATCATTGCTCCTGCGTCGGTCTCTGAACGGGGCCATGTAACACCTCGTCGAATGCAGCGTTCCCCTGATTTGAGGCTTCGTTTCAAGGTGCTCCAACGCGATCACTTTCGCTGCCGTGCCTGCGGCGGATCTCCTTCCGTTGCGCTCGGTCTCTCGCTTCAGGTTGACCACGTCACGCCTTGGTCCAAAGGCGGGGAAACCGTCATTGAAAACAAATCACTCTTCGACGCTCGGCAGGACGGTGCCCCGATACGCCGCTTCTGCCCCAACGGCTCCGCCGTTGTAAGCCTCAGGTCCGACCGTCACTCGGGGGTTTCAGCGGGATCAGCGCCGTCACAGATTCCATAAAGCGACGCGCGGTCCAGATCGCTCTGCTGGCGTTCTCGGCGGAAACATGTGAATCGGGGCCGCATTCATAGTCGGCGATGAGCTTCAGTTGAAAGGTGAGACCCAGGAACGCGCGCAGTTCGCTATCGATCCGTGAGTCGTCCTTCACGAGGCGCGCAAACTCCGAATGCACGCCTGCATGAGTCTTGAACACGCGACCATGCCTCTCAAAAATGAGGGCTTGAGCGGCATGAAATCCGGCAAGATAGGCGGTGCGCCCGGCCTCGTCGTTGAGGTCGACCCGAAGCATCGTTTCCGCATGATCGAGAAGCTCGCGCGACTTCTTGAGGTAAGCTTCGGTCTGCGGCTTCACAAATCCACGCCTTCTCGGCGGATTTCATGCATCAAGGGCATGCGCGGGTCGTCGTAGGCGTCCGCCCGATACGGCATGGCGTGAACGACATCGCCGCTGTCATAAAGAATGGCCGTGCTGAGATCGGCGAGCCGGGTCATCTCGGCCCACCGGTCCGGCATGTCGCGCAGAAACACCGCCACGTCGTAATCGGAATCCGGCCGCGCGTCGCCCCGCGCACGCGAGCCGTACAGGATCACGCGCGCCACGCGGTCGCCGTAAGTTTCGTTCACGGCGGCGCGGAAGCGCTTGAGAACGGGATCGTCGTGAGCCTGCATCACAATCGCGATTTTATACCATCTTGCGAAAACGCCCGCCACGTTTCCTGGGAGGAGGTCGGCCCTCAACCCGCGCCTGGCCCCCCCGCCGCGAGCTGCTCCGGCAGCGCATAGGCCCAGTGGGTGATGTTGCCGGCGCCGAGGCAGACGACATAATCGCCAGGCGAGACGATCTCGCGGATCATCGCCGGCAGCACTTCCGGCGCAGGCATGCCGGAAACCCGGCGATGGCCGTGCGCCTTGATCGCCGCGACGAGATGGTCGCGGTCGACGCCGTCGATCTTCTGCTCGCCCGCCGGATAGACGTCCGCGATGATGACCGCGTCGGCGTCGTTGAAGCAGCTGGCGAAGGGCTCGAACAGCGACTGTAGCCGCGTGTAGCGATGCGGCTGCATGACGGCGACGACCTTGCCCTTGGTCGAGGCGCGCGCGGCGCGCAGGACGGCGGCGATCTCGACCGGGTGGTGGCCGTAGTCGTCGAAGATCGCGACGCCGTTCCACTCGCCGGTCTTGGTGAAGCGCCGCTTCACGCCGCCGAAGCCCGCGAGCGCCTTGCGGATTTGGTCGGGCGCGAGGCCGAGCTGATAGGCGACGGTGATCGCGGCGGTGGCGTTCAGCGCGTTGTGATGGCCGGGCATCGGCAGCATCATATTCTCGAGATAGACGGCTTGCGAGCTCTTGCGGTCGCGCAGCAGCACGTTGAAGCGCGAGACGCCGCCTTCGAGATTGACGTCGAGCAGCCGCACGTCGGCCTGCGGATTTTCGCCATAGGTGATGACGCGCCGGTCCTCGATCTTGCCGACGAGCTCCTGCACCGTCGGGTGATCGAGACACATCACCGCGAAGCCGTAGAAGGGCAGGTTCTCGATGAGCTGGCGGAAGGCGTCCTTGATCGCATCGAAGGTGTGGAAATGGTCGAGATGCTCGGGGTCGATGTTGGTGACGATCGCGACGTCCGCCGGAAGCTTCAGGAAAGTGCCGTCGCTCTCGTCGGCCTCGACGACCATCCAGTCGCCGCCGCCGAGCCGCGCATTCGTGCCATAGGCGTTGATGATGCCGCCGTTGATGACGGTGGGATCGAGGCCGCCGGCGTCGAGCAGAGTCGCGACGATCGAGGTCGTCGTGGTCTTGCCATGCGTGCCGGCGATCGCGACGCATTGTTTGAGGCGCATCAGCTCGGCGAGCATTTCGGCGCGGCGCACGACCGGCAGGCGCTTCTCGCGCGCCGCGACGAGCTCGGGATTGTCGCGCTTGATCGCGGTCGAGACGACGACGACGGCGGCGTCGCCGAGCGCGCGCGCGTCATGGCCGATCGTCACCCGCGCGCCTTTCTCGACGAGCCGCTTCACATTGGCGTTTTCCGCGGCGTCCGAGCCCTGGATCGAGTAGCCCTGATTGAGCAGCACCTCGGCGATGCCGGACATGCCGATCCCGCCGATGCCGATGAAATGAATGGGCCCGAGCTCGCGCGGCAGCTTCATCGCGGGTCTTGCTCCTTTGCAGCGATTTGATCTGGCGCGATTTCTGATCGCTCGAACGGTTCCGTTCTAGGGACAAGCGCGCTAGAGCGCGAAGCGAAAAAGTGGAAACCGGTTTTTCGCATAAATCGCGCTCTCTCTTTTAGAATCGATCACGTATTCTGCGTTCAGGCGATTCCGCCTGAACGCAGCGTGATCTAGCCGCGGGCGACCCGCTGCGCCAGATCGGCGAGACGCTCGGCCGCGTCGACGACGCCCGCGCTTTTCGCCTTTTGCGCGGCGAGGCGCAACTCTCCCGGATTTTCGACGAGATGCGCGAGGCGGGAGGCGAGAAAGGCCGGCGTGAAGGCCTCCTGGCGCACGATCTCGGCGCCGCCCGCTCGGCTCAGCACTTGGGCGTTGGCCGCCTGGTCCTGGTCGAGCGCATGCGGCAGCGGCACGAGGATCGCCGCCCGTCCGATCGCCGCAAGCTCGGAGACCGTCGAGGCGCCCGAGCGCGCGATCACGAGATGCGCCGCGGCGATGCGCGCCGGCAGGTCGTCGAAGAAGGGCGCGAGCTCCGCGCCGACCCCGGCGCGGGCGTAGGTTGCTTCGACGCGCGACATATCCTCCGCGCGGGTCTGCTGGGTCACGACGAGGCGCGCGCGCGTCGCCTCAGGCAAGGATGCGATCGCCTCGGGCACAATGTCGGCCATGATGCGCGCGCCTTGCGAGCCGCCGGTGACCAGCAGGCGCAGCCCGCCGTCCTCCTCCGGGTAGGGCGCCTGCGTCGCGGCGAGCGCCTTGGGCCGCAGCGGATTGCCCGTCAGCACGATTTTTTTGCGCAAGGGGGAGGGCGCGTCGTCGAGCGGGAAGCCGACGGCGATGGCGCCGACGCGCGGCGCGAGAAAGCGGTTGGCCTTGCCCATCACGCCGTTCGCCTCGTGGACGATCGTCGGAATCTTGAGGAGCGAAGCGGCGAGCAGCGGCGGCACGGTCGGATAGCCGCCAAAGCCGATCACGACTCCGGGCCGAAGGCGGCGGAGAAGAGCGAGCGAGGCGAAGAGGCCCTGGACCAGCCGCGCCAGCGCGCGAACGCGCTCGAGGGGTGAGCCGCCGCGCGGCGTCGCCGAGGGGATCATATGCGTCCCGCGCGCCGGAAAGGCGTCGCCATAGCGGAGCGCCCGCTCCTCGGTGACGAGCTCGACCGGAACGCCGCGCGCGGCGAGAACATGCGCGAGCGCCTCGGCCGGAAACAGATGGCCGCCGGTGCCGCCGGCGGCCAGAAGCGCGGGCGCTTGGGTCATCGTCATAGAACCGGGCTCGGCTCCGCGCCGCCCACGACGCTCCTATTCCTCGCGCCCGCCTCGCGATCCGCCTTTCGGCGCCGCTTGCGCGTCACGGCGAGGAGAAAGCCCATGCAGAGCGCGAGAGAGAGCAAGGACGAGCCGCCATAGGAGACGAAGGGCAGGGTCATGCCCTTCGCCGGCATCAGCTGCAGATTGACCATCATGTTGATCAGGCCCTGCAGCCCGAACAGCATGGCGAGGCCTGCGGTCGCGAAGCGGCAGAAGGGATCCTCGTTGCGCGACGCCAGCATCAGGCTGCGCACGACGATGAAGGCGAAGAGCGCCGCGAGCGCCATGCAGGTCAGAACGCCGAACTCCTCGCCGATGACGGCGAAGATGTAGTCCGTGTGCGAGTCGGGAACCATCCGCTTGATCGTGCCTTCGCCTGGCCCCTTGCCGAACCAAGACCCCGAAATGAAGCTCTCGAGCGCCGTCTCGCCCTGGAAGTTCGTCGGCACGCCGGCCGTGACCGGCGGCGGCGGCTCGAGAAAAGTTTGGATGC
>Ga0335078_10003477_pt1 | contig 23428 bp, 23 predicted proteins | sample Lox_Sample_32_FD_206711 | JGI IMG/M metagenome (GOLD analysis project Ga0335078, IMG submission 206711) | Soil microbial communities from Loxahatchee National Wildlife Refuge, Florida, United States - Lox_Sample_3.2 | ecosystem: Environmental > Terrestrial > Soil > Wetlands | place: USA... | reverse complement strand
TGCTCCAGGACAAGCCTTCCGTAGGCATCCGCGTTCGCCTGGTGCGGCAGCCAATGGATGGGCACGGCGAAGAACTCCGTGTGCCTCATGAACGAGGAGGACACCATCCAGAGCAGGGGGACCAGCACCGCGATCCCCAGCGCGAGGATGACCGCATAGCGGAGCACGCGGAGCAGCACACCGGCCACCCTCACCATCCGCTCAGTCTCTCTCCGGCCGGAACAGGCGGAACTGCACCACCGTAACGACCACGATGGCTGCGCACATGATGAGGGAAGCCGCCGCGGCCCTGCCCATGCGAAGGAACTTGAAGGCGGTTTCATAGATGAACAGGGTCAGGACATATGTTGCCCGCGCCGGACCCCCGGCCGTCATCACCTGGAAGGGATCGAACTCCTTGATCGCCCCGATGAAGTTCACCGTGGCAATGAACAGGCTCGTGGAGCGCATCAGCGGGAACGTGACCGAACGGAAACGCTGGATTGCGTTTGCCCCGTCCATGTCAGCGGCTTCATAATACGTCTCCGGGATGGCGTTCAGGCCCGTCAGGAACAGGACCACGTAGAACCCGAACGACTTCCAGAAGGCGGTGGCGATGAGGCCCCAAAGCGCCGTCCCCGGATACGTGAGCACGTTCACCGGATAGGAGAGTCCCACGAGGCCCAGCAGGAACCCGATGGGGCCCGGGGAGAGATAGAAGATCTTCCAGATGGCCGACACGACCACCCAGGGAAGAATGACGGGCAGAAAGAAAATGGCGCGTCCGATGCCGAGCACGGGGCGGGAGCGGAAGAGAAGCAGGGCCACCAGGAAGGGCAGGACATAGTTCGCCACCCCGATGACCACGACATAGATTGCCGTCACCTTCACCGATCCCAGGAAGATGCCCTGTTGGAACAGCGTGGCGTAGTTGTGCAGCCCGCTCCACACGGGCGGCGTGAAGAGGTTGTAGTCGGTGAAAGAGATGCTGATCGTGCGGACCGTGGGATAGATGAAGATCCCGATGAAATAGGCCAGGCCGGGGATCACGAAGATCAATCCCCAGACGTCCCAGGGGCGTTTGAAGAGCCTGGCCCGTCCTGAGGTCACCAGCTCTTACCTTGAAAGAGCCTCGTTGATCTGCTGAGCCGCCTTGTCGAGGATTCCCTGCACGTCATCGTCCGTTGTCAGCGTCGCCTGCCACGCCGCGAAGATGGCGGAGCCGATCTCGTTGTACCGGGGATGCGCGAAGAGGAGGTCCGCATCCTTTGCCAGGGTCAGGAACCGTGAGACATCCGCGTTTGATCCGGCCATGTCCATCATGGCCTTTGTCGGCAGCAGGTATCCCACCTCGTTGTACCAGCCTACCGCCTGCGCGCCCGTGGTCATCCAGTTGACGAACCGCCACGCCTCGGTGGGGCTCTTGGTCTGCTTGTTGACGCACCACACGAGCGCCTGGATGGGAGCATGGACCCGGTCAGCGCCCGGCGTCTTGGGATAGGGAACGACCACGAAATTGTCGGGAGAGAACCGGGCGTCTCCCTTTGCGCTGTCCTTCAGCAGGGGCATTGTCCACGTGGAACCCACGTACATTGCAACGCCGCCCACCGAGAAGCGCGCCCAGACGTCCTCAGGGACCTTGACCGGGGCGTTGTTCTGTGCCCTCGCAAGCGCCCGGAAGTAGCTGAACGTCTTCACCCCGCCTGCCTGGTTGATTGCGGCGGTCTTTCCCGAGCTGTCCAGAATGGCGCCCCCGTTCTGGAGGAGGAGCGGCTGGATGGGAATCAAGGTCCAGTCCGCGTTCCACAGGGGCTCATACATGCCGGTCTGGACGAGCTTGTCCCCGTCGAAAATGGTGAGCTTTTTCGCCAGGGACTGCAGATCATCCCACGTGCGGGGATAGTCTCGGGTCGCGTCCAGCCCCGCCCGCTTGAAGGCCAGCTTGTTCAGCATGAGCCCGAAGATGTTGAACTCCCGGTACAGGCCGTAGAGCTTTCCGTTGTAGTACAGCTTGTCGATGATGCCGGGCACGTACTGCGCCTTGAACGCCTCCGCGGATGAGAAGCCCATGCTGGAAAGGATCTGGGGGGTGATCTCCTGGAGCTGGCCCAGCCCCGCGAAGGTGTACATGTCGCTGAAGCTTGCCGTGTTGAAGATATCGGGGCCGCCCCCGGATGCAAGGGCGGCAAGGAGCTTGTTCTCGTAGGTATCGTTGTCCGCCGCGGGCTCATAGGAGAGCGTGAAGTTGGGATGGTCTTTCTGGAACTGCGCCACGAGCTTCTGCAGATACGCGTTTGCGGGCGCGTGCGTATGAGTCCAGATGGTGAGCGATACCGGAGCGGTGGAAGCCATGGCTTCCTTGGAGCCTCCCGCCCACAGAGACCCGGCAAGAAGAAGGGCCGAAGCGCCTGCCAGAACGAGAGTGCGAACAGGGTTCATGACCGTACCTCCGTTAACGTACACAATGTCACGCCTTGCAGCCGCATCGTCAAACACTGTTTTTCTTCGTATTTTCGTTAACGATTACGGAGACCAGGTGGCGCTGACGATAAAGGACATCGGGCGGCTCTGCGGCGTGTCGATCGGAACCGTTGATCGGGCGCTCAACGGCCGCCCCGGCGTGAATGCCGAGACCAAGGCCAAGGTGCTGGCCGTTGCCCGCCAGGTCGGCTACCGCCCCCACCTCCCGGCGAGGAGCCTCGTCACGGGCAAGACCATGACCGTCGGCGTGGTGGTCTTCAACCTCCGCAACTATTTCTTCAGCCAGCTCATCACCTCGATCGACAGGTTCCTTCGCGGCCATGACTACTCCGTGTACCCAGCCTTCACGGAACGTGACCTCGACAACGAACGCGAGTGCCTGGCGCGCCTGTGCTCGATGAATGTCGACGGGATCGTGCTTTTCCCCGTGGGCAGGGGAGCGGAGTACGAAAGGTTCCTGCGGTCGCTGGGAACGCCCGTCGTCAGCGTCGGGAACCGCATCTCGAAGGCGTGGCCGTTCGCCGGGATCGACGACCTGAGCGCGGAGATGGACGCGGTGAAGTTCATTGCGGACAGGGGATATGAAGAGGCGGTCTTCGTGGGGCCGCCGCTGTCCGACGGGGCCCGGCAGAACGTGTACGAGGTGGAACAGCGCTACCTCGGCTTCTCGCAGGGCGCGCGGGAGCGCCTGCGGGCGGAGAGGCCGCGGCTGGTGCAGTCAGCGGGCTACCTGGAAGAGGCGGCAGAGCTGGCCCGACAGGCCACGCGAAAGACCGCGTTTCTCTGCAGCAGCGATATCTATGCCCTTCGCGTGCTCAAGGCGTTCCGTGAGCGGGGCATCAGGGTCCCCGAAGATGCCGGGCTCATGGGCTTTGACAACATCGACGTTCTGGAGTTCATCCGGCCGCGCCTTGCAACCGTGGACTACCATATCGCCGGCATCGGGGAGGCCGCGGCAACCACGCTCCTTGCGCTGATGCGGGCGGAGGATGAAGCGCAACGCAGGGTGTCCCTCATCACGCACGCCATCGTGCCGGGGGAATCAGTGTGAAACCGGTGAGAGTCGCCGTTGTCGGCACCTTCGCCGTAGGAGTCACGCTTCGCTCCTCCCGGCTGCCGGCGTTCGGAGAGACCCTCCATGCGGAAGGGCTTGCCGTGGGCTACGGCGGGAAGGGGTCCAACCAGGCCGTGGCGTGCGCCCGGCTCGGAGCGGAGGTGCAGCTCGCAACCTGCGTCGGGCCGGACGCCTTCGGGGAAGGGGCTCGCGCTCTGTACAGGAATGAAGGGGTCGGGACCCGGTGGACAAAGACGGGCAGCCTGCCGACGGGTCTCGGCGTCATCGTTGTGGAGCCCGGGGGCAGGAACGCCATTCTCGTCGACATAGGGGCAAACCGCGAGATGGATGAGCGCTTCGTGGATGAGCGGGCCGCGCTGCTCGACGGGGCGGATGTCCTCCTCACCGTCACCGAGGCGCCCCTTGCAGCCGTCAGAAGGTCCATCGAGCTTGCATCTTCCCGCGGCATCCCGACCGTTCTCAACCCGGCTCCGGCAGTGCCCCTGGATCAATCTCTTCTTTCCCGGGTCACGGTGCTGACGCCGAACGCCAGCGAGGTTGCCGCGCTTACCGGCAGGGAGGCGCGCTCCCTGGATTCCGCCGCCGCCGCCGCGCGGGAGCTTCTGCGTCGGGGAGCGCGCAACGTGGTGGTGACCCTGGGAGAGGACGGGGCCTTGGCGTGCAGCTCAGAACGGACCGTGCATGTGCCTGCCATCGCGGTGCGCGTCGTCGACACCACCGGCGCCGGGGATGCGTTTTCCGCGGGGCTGACAGTCGCCATGGCTGAAGGGAGGTCCCTCGTGGACGCGGTGAAGTTCGCCGTGCGCTGCGGCTCCCTTGCCTGCACGGCGGCTGAAGTGATTCCCTCCCTGCCGCGCAGGGCTGATGTGGAGAGAAGCGTATGAACGACTCAGAGATGGCCGCCCGGCTCCAGTATACCCTCGTGGATCCCTCCGCTTCCCGGGCGGATTTCACCCGTCACATAGAGGCCTGCGCGGAATACCGGTTTCACGCCGCCATGGTCCCCATGTGCTGGGTCCCCCTGGCGCGGACCATTCTCCAGGGCACGGGTGTGCGCGTTGCCACTTTCTTCGGCATCGGCATGGGCCACGAGAGCCTCGCGGCCAAGTGCATGCTCCTTCGCGAATGCTGGGCGCTGGGGGCGGACGAGGTGGACTACCAGCCCAACATGAGCTTTTTCCTGAGCGCAATGGAAGAGCAGTTCGCCGAAGAGGGGCGAACCCTCGCTCGCATGAGCGAGGGAAGGCCCATCAAGGCGATGCTCGAGCTCGGCTACCTTGCGGACAGGGCATCGAAGGTGCGTGCCGCGCTCATGCTGGCGGAGTCTGGCGTTCCCTGGGTCAAGAACTCGAGCGGAGTGGGGGAGAGGTCGGAACCGGCGACGGTTGAGAACATCAGCCTGCTGAAAGAAGCGGTGGCCGGCAAGGCCCACGTGAAGGGCTCGGGCAGGATCAGGACCCGCCAGCAGGCGGAGGCCCTGCTTGCCGCCGGCGCCGAGCTCCTGGGCACCAGCGCGGGACCGCAAATTGTCGACCCCGGGGGGAAAGGCCATCCGCATCCCGGGAGCGGACAGTACTAGATGGAGGCGGACGCAGACCCCATCCTGGAGCGCCTTGACCGGGACTTCCCCGGCCTGGTCCCGCAGCGCGGCCAGCGGTGGGTGCAGTACCTGCTGGACTGGCGGCAGGTCATGGAGGACGAAACCGGCATCCTCAGGCGCCGGCTGCGGGAGGAGCGGCGCCGGCTGCGCTTCGAGCTTGGGATCTCGCCGCAAGGGACGGGCCGCGCGTGGGACAGAGGGATCGCCCTGGAGCACTTCTGGTTCCTCTACGAGAAGGACTATTACGATCCGGAGGCGCAGGCTTTTCGCGCCCAGAGGCTCGCTGATCACCTACGGCAGGATTTCGGGCCGGTCGACGCCGTCTGCCTGTGGCAGGGCTACCCTCGGCTGGGGCTGGATCACCGAAACCAGTTCGACTACCTCCGGGATCTGCCCGGCGGCATGGCGGGGCTTCGGACCACCGTCTCCGTCCTGCAGGCGGCCGGGATGCGCTGCTTTCTCGCGTACAACCCGTGGGACACCGGGACAAGGCGGGAGCCGAAGTCGGACGCCGAGACCCTTGCGGAGATCCTGCGCGCCACCGGGGCGGACGGAGTTTTTCTTGACACTCTTTCCGCGGCGGACGCCTCTCTGCGGGAGACACTTGGTGGGGTGAGACCCGAAATTGCCGTCTGCCCCGAGCTCATCCCGTCCCTCGGGGACCTTTCCCGGCTGACCGGAAGCTGGCAGCAGTTCGCCCATCCCTCTCCTCCTTCCGTGCTTGCCCACCGGTGGCTGGACGCCGGCTTCTGCCTGCGATACGTGGACCGCTACGCGTCCTCGCGACGGGACCAGGTCAAGACGGCCTTCCTTCACGGGACAGGCCACGTGGTCTGGGAGAACGTGTTCGGGTGGTGGAACCCCTGGTCGAGTGAAGACAGGCTCCTGCTCAAGCGGACCACCGCGCTGCTTCGCGAGCTGTCGGACTTCTTCCGGGATCCGGAATGGGAGCCGTACGTACCGACGCGCCGCCCCGGCGTCTACGCCATGGAATGGCATCACGAAGGTTCCATGCTGTTCACACTCTACAACTCCAATCATGATCGATCTGAAACCGCCGCGCTCAGGCTTCCGCCCGGGGCGGCTGGACAGGCTGTCGACCTCTGGACACTGAAGGAGCTGGAGAAGGGCACAGAGGCGGGGACGATCACATGCGAGCTGGAACCCGGTGCCGTGGGATGCGTCCTGGTCTGCCCGGGGAGGCGACCCCCGCCCTTGACCGTGCCCGAAGACCGGGGCGACGAGCGCCGGCACAGGCAGGTCACCCTCGATGCGTACGAGCCTCGACCGCCGCACCCCGCGTCCCGCCGCGCGGCTCGCGGACAGAGGGACATGGTCAGAATCCCGGGTCGCCGCTACGTGATGAGGGTCCATCGGGCGTGCGACCCTGTCATGGAGGGCGGGTCATACGGCGACATCTCTCACCCGACGGCCAAGGGCGTGCCTGACCAGTACTTCTGGCTTGCCACATACTGGATGGACCGAACGCCCGTTACCAAGGCCGCGTTCGCCGTCTTTCTGCGGCGCGCCCGTTTTGCCCCTGCTTCCCTTGCCGGCTTTCTCCGGGACTGGTCCAGGCCGCCCGGATCGGAAGGCAGGCCGTTTCTCTGGAGCCCTCCTGCCGGCCAGGGGGACCACCCGGTAGTGTGGGTCTCCCTTGACGACGCGCGCGCGTATGCGCACTGGGCCGGGGCACGCCTGCCCACAGAGGCGGAATGGCAGCTTGCGGCGGAAGGCCCGGATGGCAGGCGCTGGCCCTGGGGGAACGAGTATGATCCTTCCCTGTGCAACGGGGACTCGGCGGGAACGACGGACGTGCACGCGTATCCCGGAGGGGCCAGCGCGGCCGGCTGCCTGGACATGTGTGGAAACGTGTGGGAGTGGACGGAAAGCGAGCGTGACGACGGCCACATGCGCTACGCGATGGTGCGCGGCGGCTCCTGGCTGCGCGTCAGCGGGAGCATCTGGTACACGGCAAGCGGCCCTCAGCCCTGCGACGTTCATGAGAAAGTTCCCCTGTTGGGGGCAGGCCTGGACAGGCTGGCAACCGTCGGCTTCCGCTGCGTGAGCTGATTCGCTATGCTCGACCATCATGAGCACGGCAGAAAAGTTCACCGTCGGTCTTGTGCAGATGACTCCGGTCGCGGACCAGGACCAGAACCTGCGCCGGGCCATCCGGCTGGCGGAAGAAGCGGCGAAAGACGGGGCTCGCGTCGTCTGCCTGCCCGAGCTCTTTCGGTCACAGTATTTCTGCCAGGGGGAGGATGCGGCGTCCTTCGACCTGGCGGAGCCCGTTCCCGGCCCGTCCACGGCGGCCCTTGCTCATGTCGCGCGTGACAGCAGGATCACGCTGATCGTGCCCGTATTCGAGCGCCGGGCCGCGGGCCTGTACCATAACACCGCCGCCGTGATCGGACCGGACGGAGGGCTTGCGGGGCTGTATCGGAAGATGCACATTCCCGACGACCCGGGATACTACGAAAAGTTCTATTTCGCGCCGGGAGATCTGGGATACCGCGCTTTCGATACGGACGTGGGGCGCATCGGCACGCTGATCTGCTGGGACCAGTGGTATCCCGAGGCTGCCAGGCTCACCGCTCTCCGCGGGGCCGGCATCCTCTTCTATCCCACCGCCATTGGCTGGCATCCGCGGGAAAAAGCCGAGCTTGGCGCTGCCCAGCGCGACGCCTGGATGACAATCCAGCGGGGCCACGCAATTGCAAACGGTGTGTACGTTGCCGCGGTCAATCGCGCGGGGCTGGAAAGACCCCGCGGAGGGGACGGGATCGAGTTCTGGGGCGGCACGTTTCTCTGTGACCCCTTCGGCGTGGTGACAGCCCAGGCCAGCACGGACCGGGAAGAGGTGGTTCTGGGGGAGATCGATCCGTCCCGTATCGAAGAGGTCCGCCGCGGATGGCCATTCCTGCGCGACAGGAGGATCGATTCCTACGTCGACCTGGACAAGCGGTTCATCGAGGGACCATGAGCGGGCAGCCGGTCTCCGCGGGGCTTTCGCCCCTGCAGGGTTTTCGCATGCCGGCGGAATGGGAGCCGCATGAAGCGACCTGGCTCGCGTGGCCCCATCACCAGGCGGACTGGCCGCGGAAGTTTGCTCCCATTCCGTGGGTGTTCGGGGAGATCGTGCGAAAAACAGCCGCAAGCGAGAAAGTGCGCATCCTGGTCGGCTCGGCCCGCCACGAGAAGGAGGCGAGGCTCCTCCTTTCGCGGATCGGAGTGGGGGAGCCGGGCACCACCGCGAACGGCGTGCAGTTTTTCAGGATCCCCACCAATCGCGCGTGGGCCCGGGACTTCGGGCCCATCCACGTCCGGCGCCAGGGGCCGCCCTCCGAGCTTGCCGTGGCGGGCTTCCGCTTCAACGCGTGGGCCCGGTATCCCGACTACGACAGGGATTGCCGGGTGGCTGAAAGGATCGCGGGGGCAATGAAGCGCCCCTACCACCGCGTGCGCTGCAACGGGAAGGACGTCGTGCTGGAGGGAGGGAGCATCGACGTGAACGGAAAAGGAAGCCTGCTGACGACCGAGGAATGCCTCCTGGACCGGGAGGTGCAGGCCCGCAATCCCCTCCTGGAGCGGGAGGACATCGAGGCTGTTCTGAAGAGCTCCCTTGGAGTCTCCCATATTCTCTGGCTTGGACACGGGATTGCCGGAGATGACACGCACGGCCACGTGGACGACCTGTGCAGATTCGTGGCGCCCAAAACGGTGGTGCTTTGCCGGGAGCGCAATCCCCGTGACACGAACTACCGGGCCCTGGAGGAAAACCGGGAAAGGCTCGAAGGATACCGGCTGGAGGATGGCTCGCGGATAGAGGTGATATTCCTCCCCATGCCGGAGCCGCTCTTGATGGACGGCAGGCGCCTGCCGGCGAGCTACGCCAACTTCTACATAACGAACAGGGTCGTCATTGTGCCGACGTTCAACGATCCGAACGACCGCGCCGCGCTCAGCATCCTTGCTGATCTCTTCAAGGATCGCACCGTGGTGGGGATCCACGCAGTGGATCTGGTGTGGGGCCGCGGGACGCTCCACTGCCTCACCCAGCAGGAGCCGCGCGCCTGAGCCTGCTATTGCAGCGGCAGGAGCCCCAGGTTCTTTCCGATCATGCGGTCCACGAGCCGCTTCGGGAGCCGCTGTGAGATCCAGAGCAGCGGGTTCCCCTGGCCGATCACATAACGAACCTTCGGGTTCCGGTCAGTCAGCGCTCGAAGGACAACGGCGCCAACCCGCTCCGGCGGTGAGCCCCTGCGTCCCGAGCTCACGATGCCCTGCCGGAACTTCATCATGGCGCCCAGATAGGGAGATTTCGCGTACGGGGAGAGATCGATGGCGTCCGCCTTGTCCCAGATCGTGCTTGCGACGCTTCCCGGATCCAGGGTGATCACGTCCACGCCGTACAGCATGCACTCCCGCCGCAGGCTTTCCGAAAGGCCCTCCACTCCGTGCTTCGAGGCTGCATAGGGGCCCAGGAACGGGAGCGCGAACGTGCGGGCAATCGAGCTGATGTTGACGATCCTCGCGGGAGCGCCCGGGCCGTCCGATGACTTGCGAAGAAGCGGGAAAAAGGCCTGCGTTACCGTCAGGATGCTGACCAGGTTCACCTCCAGCTGCCGCCGCAGCTCTGAGACAGGCATCTCCAGGAGAGGTCCGGGCACGGCAATGCCCGCATTGTTGACCAGCCCTGCAAGCCGTTCTCCCTTCAGCGCCGCGCGCGTTTCTTCGGCGGCCCGCTTCACCGCGTCCGCATCAGTGACGTCGAACAGGAGGGGCGTGAGCCCCGCGCCGAGCTCGGCGGAAAGCCTCCTCGCGTCCTCTGGCCGGCGCACACTCCCGAAAACCCGAAAGCCGCGCGCCAGGAGCACGCGGGCGGTCCCCTTGCCAATGCCGCTGGAAACGCCGGTCACGACGACAGGTCCGTGCATCTCATTCCTCCCGTTCTCCGTCCTGGCGATCACTCACCCCTATAGTCCATACGCGTCCGCGAAGTCAATCCGTCTCCGTAACAGACCGATACTGCTTGTGGAGCACCCGCATGAGGATTCGACGCTCTTTCCCCCTCGCCTTTCTACTTGTTCCCGCTCTTCTTTCAGCGCAGCTCCTTCGTGTCGCCTCCTACGACATGGCGGGGCTTGGCGAGCAACGCAAGGACTACGTGGCCCTCGCAAAGGTGATCGACAACTTCGACGTCGTCGCGGCCGAAGAGGTCATGAATGCCGGCGGGCTGGAAAAGGTGCTCAGCCTGCTTGCCGACGGGTGGGAGGGGGCGATCAGCAAGCATTCGCAGTTTTTCGCGTTCTTCTATAACGAACGAGTGGAGCTGTACAAAATGCTGGGCGAATACCCCGGAGCCGGGCAGTTTTCCCGCCCGCCGTGCGGAGCCAACTTCAGGGTGAAAGGCTCCCCGTTTTCTTTCAATCTCGTCGCGTGTCACATCGATTCGGCGCAGGGCGCCGGGGCTCGAAACGCGGAGATCGACCGCCTGGGCGACGTGTATCGTTATTTCGAGAAGCTCACCGGAAATCACGGCATGACGATCATGGCAGGAGATTTCGGCGAGGACCGGATCCCCTCGTTCCGCTCCCTCCTCGCGCTCGGGGGGCAGCAGGTGCTTCCGGACAAGGCGACGACAATGGGCAGGAACGGCCTCGGGCGCGACGAGGACCATATCTTCGTCAGCGCCGCCCTGCGGCCCCGGGTCCAGAAGGCGGACGTCCTGTATTGGACGCGCGACTTCGAGGGCTCGCGCGCCACGGTCTCCAATCATTTTCCCGTCTATCTCGTGCTCAAGGCGGGCAGGTAGGCGGTCCGCGTGCCGTTCGTCGAGCCCATCGCCTACGTGCGAAACAATCGTCGAAGCCTGGACGATGACTACTGGGGCGGCCTGGAATCCGTCATCGAGCTGGTGGACGCCATGGACCCGGACGCCCTGCTCGGCCTGGAACAGTTCTCCCATGCCGAGGTGATCTACTATTTCCACCTCGTCGAGGACCCCAGGATCACCCTCGGGGCGCGCCGTCCCCGGGGCAACCCGCTGTGGCCACTGGTTGGAATCTTCGCTCAGCGGGCGAAGAACCGCCCGAACAGGATCGGCCTCACCACCGTCTCCATCCGCGAGCGCGAAGGCAGGCGGCTGCGCGTGGCCGACCTGGATGCCGTTGACGGCACGCCCGTGCTCGACATCAAGCCCGTCATGGCGGAGTTCCTGCCGCGGGGAAGCGTGCGCCAGCCCCCATGGTCCCGCGAGCTGATGGAGGCTTACTGGCTGCCGGAAGAGAAGCGCCCGTCCGGCGGGCGCTGATCACGCCGACAGGCCTTCCTGGCACGCCAGCTTGGTGCCGTAGAGTCCGAGGGATTGGATCTCCGCAAAGGTCGCATAGGGAACGGAGGTCACCGCTTCGGTCAGCTCCCCCGCGCACAGGTCATGTCTGGCGGCGGTGGACGAGCACATGAGCGGCACCGCGGGCAGCGTGTGGACGTCGAGGAAGGTCTCAACCCTGACCGGACCATCCCCCTGGCCGAGGCGATCGATGAAGACCGCCGACACCGTGTGCCCGGAAGCGCTGGTCTCCAGAAGGCTGCGGGACAGTCCCTCGAGCTTCTCGATGGTGTCCGGCTCCCCCCTCTGATTGCGGCGCCGGTAATGATCCGAGCCGGCGACGTAGAAGGCATGGACGCGTTGACGGGGGTTGAGCGCCAGAAGCCGGCCCAGGTTCGTCTCCCCGTCGAGGCCGCTCCCGAGGGCAATTGGCGAGTACTCGAAAAAAGGCTCGAACGCATCGATGACGGTGCGCGCGAGCCTGTGCCGGATCTCCTGCTGCAGCATGAAAGGTTTGCGGGGATCCTCGCCCGCGATCACGAAGATCACCCGGTCCAGCTTCATGAGGACGAGAGCGGTTAGTCCGACCAGGATGTGTCCCCAGTGGAGGGGATTGGCGGCCAGGGCGTAGACGCCGATTTGCAGCGTGTCCGGGCTTTCCCGCGCCGGCGGGTGCGTCTCTGCAAGGCGAAGCCGCCACGGCGGCCGAGTCCTTCCGGCAAGGACCATTTCAGCAAGGGCGTCGGTCCACCGCATCGCGCAGGCGGCAATCGCATGCAGGCAGGCGTGGCGCGCCTGGTCCGACGCCAGCTGCGCCATTCCCTGGATCTGGATACTGGTGAAGCGTCGAATGCGCCGGATCGCATCATCCAGCACAAAGGGCCGCAGAGAAGCGTCATTTCCCATGGCCGCTGCCCTCCCGATTGGTATATACCGACCATGCCTGGCGTGAGTTGCTGTCCAGGGGTCTCAGGTTTTCTTTCGCAGGAGGATGGATCGACTGATGGGGATCCGGGGACGGCCCTCGATATCGAGGCCCGCTGCCAGGGCCGCATCCAGCTCCCGCTGGAAGAACTCTTCTGCCACGTGCCAGGAAGGCTCGGCGAAAAGGAGGCGTCCGCCCGGCGAAAGGGCGGCCGATATCTCGCCGAAAAACCGTCCCGCGTCGGGGACCTCATGGACCATGGCGAACGCGAGCGCAAAGCCCACCCTGCCCGCCAGGTCATTCACGCCCATGGTGCTCCCGTATGCCACGCGCAGGTCAAGGCGATCCGAGAGCCCGGCCCTGACTGCCCTGCGGCGGAGGGTCTCCAGCATTTTCGGCTGAACGTCCACGGCAACCACCCGCCCCGTGGGGCCCACCAGCCGGGCAAGGTCCAGGGTGAAGAATCCCATGCCGGGCCCCGGCTCCAGGACGGTCATCCCCTCCGCCACCAGGTCCGCAAGCAGCGACCCGGGGGCGTAGAGGAGCCTCCGCAGCGGGTTGAATGCGAGGAAGCGGCCGATCCATGGGGGACAAAGGTGATCGGCAGCGTGACGAGGCGTTGGAGAGAGAGACACTATCCGAGAGGGTACACGACCGCGACCGCTCATGTATCAATATTTGGACATCGCCGGGTCCACCTCATCCGCCCACGCGTTGATCCCTCCGACGAGGTTCTTCAGTTTCCGAAACCCGACCGACCGGAGGAACTCCACCGCCTTGGCGCTGCGGCCGCCCATGCGGCAGTGCACCACCATCTGGCGGGCGGTGTCGAGCTCCGCCACGCGCTCGGCCAGCTCTCCGAGCGGGATGAGGATGCTGCCCGGGATCCGTGAGATCTCGACCTCCTCGGGGTTGCGGACGTCCAGGATGACGATGTCCTCGCCGCGGCTGAGCCTCTCCTTCAGCTCGCGGGGCCGTATCTCCCATTCGTCACCCAGGCTCTTCGCCTCCATTTCCTCTCCGCGGATCCCGCAGAACTGCTCGTAGTCGATCAGTTTCGTCACGGTGGGATGCGTGCCGCACACGGGGCAGTCGGGGTCCTTTCTGAGCTTGAGCTCCCGGAAGCGCATCCTCATTGCATCGAGAACGAGCAGCCGGCCGCCGAGGGATTCGCCCCTGCCCAGGATGAGCTTCACGGCCTCGGTGGCCTGGATGGTGCCGATGATGCCCGGCAGCACGCCCAGGACGCCGCCTTCCGCGCAGCTGGGAACGAGGCCCGGCGGGGGCGGCTCGGGGTAGACGCACCGGTAGCACGGCCCTTCGGGAAGGCAGAACACGGATGCCTGCCCGTCGAATCGGAAGATGCTTCCGTAGACGTTCGGGATCCCGAGCATCACGCAGGCATCGTTCACGAGGTAGCGGGTCGGGAAATTGTCCGTGCCATCCACCACCAGGTCGTAGCCCTCCATGATCTGCAGGGCGTTCTCCGAGGTGAGCCTCGCCTCATGGGTCAGGACCTGGACGTCCGGGTTCATCCCGCGAATCCTGCGCGCGGCAACCTCCAGCTTGGGGCGCCCCACGTCGGCGGTGGTGTAGATGATCTGGCGCTGGAGGTTCGTCAGGTCAACCGTGTCGAAGTCCACGATGCCCAATGTCCCGACCCCCGCCGCTGCAAGGTAGGAAAGGGCGGGGGAGCCGAGCCCTCCCGCGCCGACCACGAGCACCCGCGCGCGGCGAAGCTTTTTCTGCCCCACCATTCCCACCTCGGGCATGATCAGGTGCCGGCTGTAGCGCTGGATCTGCATCTGGTCGAGCCCCGGCGATGCGGCTGCAGCGCGAGGATCGGTGCCTCCCGCCACGGACGGGATGATGCTGATGACGTCTTTCGGGCCCACCGGTGTCATGTCTTTCCTCAGTGTGCGTATGTCGTCATCGTTCACGAAGACATTCACGAAGCTGCGAAGCCGTCCCTGCTCGTCGAAGATATGTTTCTTCAGCTGCGGGTAGTCGGCCGCGAGTCGTTGGAGGAGATCACCAACGGTGTCTCCTTCCACCCGGACCGAGTCGTGATTGCCGGCAAATCCGCGCAGGGCGGTCGGGATCTCCACGGTAACAAGGCTCATGGGCTGTTCTCCTTGATCGTCAGCGCAAGCGGATCGAATCCTGAGCGGTCCTCCCTCAGCTGCCAGGCATGAGGCTCCCCGGCAACCCCCTTCGAAACGGGAATGATCAGGTAGCTGAACCAGGGCCACGCGTGGTCCCGGTCGTACCGCGAAGGGAGAGCGGGATGGTCCGGGTGGGAATGGTAGATCCCGAGCATGAGGAGACCCGCTTTCCTCGCGTATCTCTCGGCGTCCCTGAACTGCGCGGGTGTGATCAGGAACCGGTTCTCCCGGGAATCCGCGCGCTCGTTGGGCTGGCGGCGTATCTCGGAGATTTCCCGGGTCCCATCATCCTGGCGTCCCATCATGAAGCCGCAGCATTCGTGGGGGTACGTCTGTTCTCCCTGTCGCCTGATCTGCTCCAGGATGACCGCCGGCAGGACCAGCATCATGCATGCGCCTGCGGCGCTGACCTGCGCCGGTCAGGCAGGACGGTCACGACGCAGCCCTGGTTCAGGCGCGAGGCGACCGAGACCGCCGCCAGGACAGCGGCCGCCGCGGAAAGCCCGACCAGGATGCCTTCCTCCCGCGCAAGTCGGGCTGCCATCTCCTGGGCCGCCTCGGTCTCCACGGTGGTCTCCTCGTCGACCATGGCGGGATCGTAGATGCCCGGCACGATGCTGGTCGGGAGGTGACGGAGACCCTCCAGGCCGTGCAGGGGAGAGGACGGCTGCACGCTGATCAGCCGGACCTCTCCCTTGAGCTCCTTCAGCCGGCGGCCCGTGCCCACAAATGTTCCCGCCGTCCCCACGCCGGAGACGAAGTGCGTGACCCTGCCGCCCGTCTGGCGCCATATTTCGTTCGCCGTCCCGCTGTAGTGCGCCTTCCAGTTGGCATCATTGTTGAGCTGGTCAGGGAAGAAGAAGAGATCCGGCGCCGCGCTCACGATGCGCTGCACCTCGCGGGTCGCCCCGTCCATCCCCTTTGCCGCATCCGTCAGGACCACCTCCGCGCCGTGCGCCTCCAGCGTCGCGACAACGCCCCTGTCCACGTTTGCCGGCACGCACAGCCGCACGCGGTAGCCGCGGGCGGCCCCGATCATTGCGTAGGCAACGGCCGTGTTTCCCGACGAGGCATCGATGATGGTCTTCTGCGGAGTCAGGGCGCCTCGACGCTCTCCGTCCAGGATCATGCTGAGGGCGGGGCGGTCCTTGACTGAGCCACCCGGGTTCATCCACTCCGCCTTGGCAAGAACCTCGACCTCGGGAGGGAGGTCGCGCAGGATTCGCGTAAGCCGCAACAGCGGCGTATTTCCAATGGCCTCACTCAGCCGCATCGAACCGGAATATACGAATTCCCTTATGCGATGGGGAAGGACCAGAAAGGTCGATGCGCGGCGCGGACGGCCTCGATGACCTCGCTGGTCTGGGGGCCGGGGGCGGCGGGCGCCGGAGGCTTCTCTTCTCCATCCGCTTCACGTGCCAGCGTGGAGAGGACGGCGGCCACTCCCTCCGCCAGCGCGCTCCCGTGGTAGCCTCCCTCCAGCGTGAAGACGAGCCGGCCGGGGCAGGATGCCTCGCTCATTGCAAGGAGGGACCTCGTCATGCGCGCGAACCCGGACGCGGTCACGTTCATGTCGGCAAGAGGATCACCCTTCGCGATGTCAAAGCCGGCGGATACGAGGATCAGGTGGGGCTTGTAGCGCTCGGCGATCGGCTGAAGCACGCGCTCCACAATCCCCTGATAGTCGTCGTCTCCCTGACCGGGAGGCAGGGGCAGGTTCACCGTGAACCCCGCTCCCGGGCCCGAACCCACCTCGTGGATCATGCCGGTGCCGGGGTAGTGCGGGGACTGGTGAACCGAGCAGAACAGCACCCTGTCGGTGTCGAAAAAGCAGTGCATCGTCCCGTTGCCGTGGTGCACGTCCCAGTCGAAGATCAGAATGCGCTCCAGTCCCCGTCGGTGCAGGGCATGTTCCGCGGCCACCGCCACGTTGTTGAAGAAGCAGAAGCCCATGGCGTGCCCTGCTTCGGCGTGGTGTCCGGGCGGACGGACCAGCGCAAAGGCGGCGTCGACATCGCCGTCGACTGCCGCATCCACGGCGCAGATGAGGCCGCCGGCGGCCCTGACCGCGGCGGCAAACGAATGCTCGTTGGCCGACGTGTCCGCGTCGAACACCGTGCGGGGCCTTCCCCGGGTCTGCTGCACCGCCTCGACGTAGGATTCCTCGTGGACCCGGCAAAGCTCCTGCGGGGTCGCATCCCGGGGAGGCAGCGTCACGAGCCTGTCCCTCAAGGGAAAGCGTTCCAGCATCGCGTCGATGGCCGAAAGCCGCGCCGCGGATTCCGGATGCCCCGGTCCGTTCGAGTGCAGCTGAAACAGGGGATCCCTGACAAGACCGATTCGCTTGACGCCCATCTCCCTTGACCTCACCGCGGTCCAGTATAAGATACACACCATGAGGTGAAAGTCATGAGGAACAAATCAGTGATCGTCATCGGCGCCGGCATCGCGGGACTTGCAGCCGGCAGCTACGCGGCCATGAACGGCTACCAGACCAGGATCTTCGAAATGCACACATGCCCGGGCGGTCTTTGCACGGCGTGGAAGCGGGGCGGGTACACCATCGATGGCTGCATCCATTGGCTTGTCGGAACGAAGCCCGGTTCCGCCATGTACCGTGTGTGGGAGGAGCTCGGCGCCGTGCAGGGCCGGCAGATCTTCCTCGCGGAGCAGTTTCAGCGCTATGAGGACCGGGACGGCAGGGTGTTCACCCTGTACACCAATCTGGACAGGCTCGAAGCGCACATGCTGGAGACCGCCCCCGAGGACGCGGAGGCAACGCGGAGGTTCTGCAAAGCCGCGCGGGAGTTCACCGGGACGGGCGTACCGGTCATGAAGCCCATGGCCCTGATGACGCCCTGGGACAAGATCAAGCTCTCCGCGAAGCTCTCGGAGCTCAAGCCCTTCATGAGATGGAACCGCGGGCCGATGTCCCGCGTCCTGGCCGAGTTCACAAGCCCCCTCATCCGCAAAGCAATGGCCGCCGCATGGCCGGAGTCGTTCCCCGCGGGATTCCTCTTTGCCACGCTGGCCTGGCTCAACGACGAGTCTGCGGGATACCCGATGGGCGGCTCACAGGACTTCAGCCGGGCAATCGAGAAGCGCTTCCTCGGTCTGGGCGGAGAGATCCTCTACCGTTCGAGGGTCTCCCGGATCCTCGTGGAGGCGGACAGGGCCGTCGGTGTGCGTCTCGAGGACGGCAGCGAGCATCGGGCGGACTTTGTCATTTCGGCGGCTGACGGGCACGCCACGATATTCGACATGCTCGATGGCAGGTACACGGATGAGACGGTCCGGGGGTACTACGAAAAGCTCACGCCGTTCCCCTCCCTCGTGCTCGTCGCCCTTGGAGTCAAACGGTTGTTCGATGATGTGCCGGTGCTCGTCTCCACCCTGCAGATCGAGCTTCCCGAGCCGCTTCGCATTGCGGACCACGCGGTGAGCACCCTCGGCGTTCGCATCTTCAACAATGACGCCACTCTGGCCCCGCAGGGGCGGACGACGCTCCTCTGCGCCTTTGCATCCGAGCTGGCCTGGTGGAAGAATCTCCGTCAGGACGCATCCCGCTACTGCCCCGTCAAGAATGAGGTTGCCGACCGGGTGGTCGCTGCCCTGGACCGCCGTTTCCCGGGTCTTGCCTCGCAGGTGGAGATGCGTGACGTGGCCACGCCGCTCACCTTCGAGCGCTACACGGGCAACTGGCGGGGCAGCTTCGAGGGCTGGATGACGACGCCGGAGAACTGGATGATGCGGATGCGCACCAGCCTGCCCGGCCTCGCGAACTTCTGGATGTGCGGCCAATGGGTCGAGCAGGGAGGCGGGCTTCCGCCTGCCGCCCTGTCGGGACGCAATGCCGTCCAGTTCCTGTGCGCGCGGGACGGGAGGAAATTCGAAGCGCGTCGGGAATGATCTTCGAGAGGAAAGGGCTTGCGCCGTTCAGGCGTCCTGCTGCTCCAGAACGCCAATCGAGATGCCTTTCTCAACGAGGGCGGCCCAGGTGATGCGGATTGGCCCCCCCTGCGCTCCCGCCCGTGCGCGGCTCTCGATCACTCCTGACGTGAGGACGCTATCCGCAATCTGCTGCGCGGCTGCATCCGTGTAGTCGTCAGGAACAGACAGCACCTCCAGGACGGCGTGATCCATCGACGTCGCGAGCCCGAGGCGTCCGTCTTTTCCTTTCGTGAAATACAGTGATCGAGTCAAATCGTGGTTTCCTTCTTACATTTGATACTATGCGAAACCCGAAAGAAATGGAAGACCCGACGGCGGATATGGGGGGCGTTCGGGGCACCCGGGGGAACCCCTGGAGGCTGAAGGCGCCCGGAGGAGGCTCTGAGTTCCTGGCATTCAGAGACCCGGCCCTGGACCCGCCGGCAATCGTCGTCAGGTTTGGAGGCACGGAGCTGAGATATCATCTGCGCTGCCTGAACGACCTCGATGAGATGCTGAAAGCTCACGGAGACTGGATGCCTCTGGGAATCGCTGAGGAGAAGCAGCCGGCCGCAGCCGGTACAGTGGAGGCCTGGGCGCGCTCACCGGAGAACCCCGTGAAGGGGTGGTATGGACTGACGAAGGGCCTGCGGGGCAGATTCGCGATGTACATCCCGCCCGTCATGGAAGCTCTCGACCTGGCGGAGATCGACGAGGGTCCGCGCGGCGGCCGCATGCGTTCCGCGTGACCCTTTGACACTCTTCCCGCTTTTGCGTATAGTCTTCATGGGTCAGGTGGCCGTGTTACGGCGCCTGGCGAAGAACGAACGAGTGAACAGGGCATAAAAGTCCCCGCGGCGGCCTCACCGGCGAATCCTCCGAAAAACACACACTCAAACAAGCCGGACACGTAAGGAACACAATGACTTTCTCTGATTTTGCTCTTGCACCACAGCTGCAGGCCTCGGTGCGCCATGCGGGGTTCGATCAACCGACCCCCATTCAAAAAGAGGCAATCCCGCCGGCCCTGCAGGGCCGCGACATCCTCGCGAGCGCTGAGACGGGAAGCGGCAAGACCGCTGCTTTCCTTCTTCCCATCATGAACCGCCTGCTGCCCATGCAGCGCGGGGCGACCCGCGCGCTGGTGCTGGCCCCCACCCGGGAGCTGGCTGCGCAGATCGTGGAGCATTTCCGCCTGCTCGCGCAGGGCACCAGCCTGACCTGCGCGGCGGTGCACGGCGGCGTGGCAATGGGCGCGCAGGAACGGGCGTTTCGAAAAGGCGTGGATGTGGTGGTTGCATGTCCGGGCAGGCTCCTGGACCATATGCGAAACAGTTACGCCGAGCTTTCTTCCATCGAGCTGCTGGTGATAGACGAGGCGGACAGGATGCTTGACATGGGCTTTCTCCCCGACGTCAGGCGCGTCCTCGCCGGCGTGCCGAAGAACCGGCAGACCTATTTCTTTTCCGCCACGCTGCCCCCGGCAATCGTCGAGCTTTCAAAGGAAATGCTTCGCGACCCTGCCCGGCTGAACATCGACAGGAAACCGGCTCCTGCCGGCGGCATCACGCACTCCGTGTTTGCCGTTTCCTCACAGAGCAAGGCGAAGCTCTTCCTCGAGCTGCTGGGCAGAGCGATCTCCGGCAGCGTCCTGGTGTTCACGCGCACCAAGCACAGGGCGAACCGGCTGGCGGACTTCCTCGACAAGAACGGCGTTCCCTGCGCGCGGATCCATGGCAACCGGAGCCAGTCGCAACGGACAGCCGCGCTGGCCGGATTCAAGCAGGGGAGGTTCCAGGTCCTCGTGGCAACCGACATCGCCGCGCGCGGCATCGACGTGGAGGCCCTCGGATCCGTGGTCAACTTCGACGTGCCCAACCAGCCCGAGGACTACATCCACAGGGTCGGCCGCACGGCTCGCGCGAAGCTGACGGGGGACGCCTACACTCTGGTCTCTCCGGAGGAAGAGAAGAACCTCGGGGCAATCGAGCGCGCCCTGGGACGTCGCCTTCCCCGTCAGAAGGTTGAAGGCTTCGACTATTCGCAGCCGCCGGCCACGCTGCGGACGCCGGCGGCCCCGCAGGCGCGGGCCGCGCTGCAGGCGCCGGCCGCGCTGCAGGCGCGGGCCGCGCTGCAGGCGCCGCGCAGAAAGCGCGCCACCAGCACCTGGCGCCGCAGATAGCGGGTTGTTGGAGAGTTCCCCTCTATGAATGTGCTGTCCCTGGATGGGGTGAGCAAGACCCTCGTGGACGCGCCCCTTTTTGAGGAGGTCACCCTCGGGATTGATGCCGGTGAGAAGATCGGTTTCATCGGGAGAAACGGCGCCGGCAAGTCCACCTTCCTCAGGGTGCTGACGGGCGAGCTGCCGGCAGACACGGGAAGCGTCTCCCGCAACCGGGCGCTCACCATCAGCATGCTGGAGCAGCGGCCGACCTTCACCGCGGGAACCACACTGGAGGAGTTCTGCTTCCAGAAAGACGGCCTGACAGCTGACCCGGACCAGCGGCCCGTCGTCCTGAGCTCCTTCCACTCCTTCTGCAGAGAGCTGGGACTTGCCGATCCCCTGGTCCGCATGGACACGCTCTCCGGCGGAATGGTCCGCAAGGCTTCCCTCGCCCGCTGCCTGGCCAGCGCGGCGAGCTTTGTCCTGCTGGACGAGCCGACCAACCACCTGGACCTGGAAACCACTGAATGGCTGGAGAACCGGCTTCGCCGCGCAACGTTCGGGTTCATCCTCGTCACGCACGACCGGTACTTCCTGGATGACGTGTGCACGGCCATCATGGAAATCGATGGTCGCAGGGTCTCGAAGTATCCGGGCAACTACTCGGAGTATCTCAAGCGCAAAGCCGAGAGAGAGGAGCAGCGGGAGCGCGCCGAACAGCGCAGGAGCGCCATCCTCCGGGGAGAGCTCGAGTGGCTGAAGCGGGGGCCCCGCGCGCGCACGGGCAAGGACAAGGGACGCAAGGGACGCATCCAGGACCTGCTGGATTCCGGTGTGCGGGCGGAGGCGGGAATGCAGGAGTTCTCCTCCACACACCGCCGCCTGGGGAAGAAGGTGCTGGAGCTGCAGGGGGTCTCGAAGAGCTACGTCGGGAGAAAGGTCATCAGCCCGTTCACGTACAGCTTCCGAAGGGGGGAGAGAATCGGCGTGATCGGCCCGAGCGGAGCCGGCAAGACCACGTTTCTCAGGATCGTGGCCGGAGAGCTGCCCCCGGACGCGGGAAGCGCGACGAAGGGAGAGACGACGGTCTTCGCCCACTTCACCCAGACCATCACGCTTTCCAACCCCGGCCTTACGGTCATAGACTTCATGAAGGAGCTCGCGGAGCGCGTCCCGCAGGAAGGCGGCGGCTCGCTCAGCGCGGAGCAGTTCCTGGAAAGGTTCCTTTTTCCCCGCACCATGCACGGGGTGACCCTTGACCGTCTCTCGGGCGGAGAGCTTCGCAGGCTCACGCTCGTGCGGCTTCTGGCCACCGCGCCGAACTTCCTCCTGCTGGACGAGCCCACCAACGACCTGGACCTGGATACCATCCGTCAGCTCGAAGACTATCTCATGGACTTCAACGGATGCATCCTCCTTGTATCTCACGACAGGGCGATGCTGGACAGGCTCACGGACTATCTCTTTGTTTTCGACGGAGCCGGGGGGATCCAGGGGTTCACCGGGAGCTACGAAGACTACAAGGAGACGGAGACGGTCGAGGCGCCGCGCAGGGAGCCGTACCGGCCGGCGCGCCAGCAGAAGACCGGGCTTTCGTTCAAGGAGCGCAAGGAATACGAACAGCTCCTGGCCCGGATAGAGGCGCTGGAAAAGGAGCAGAAATCTCTGGAGTCCTTTTTCCAGGAGCCGTCAGCGGATCCGGCGGAGCTGGAGCGCAACAGCAGGCGCTACCGGGAGATCCAGGAGACGCTGGAAGCACAGCTGGCCCGGTGGGAAGAGCTGGCCGCACGGGCGGAGGATTGAGCCCTTCGGCAAGCCCTTTTGTCACGCCCCTTTGGAGGTGTCGTTATCCAGGTCCAGGAACGCTTCCTCGGGTTTCAGGCCTTCCTTGGGGTACATGCGGGCCGTCAAGCCGGGATTGGAATGTCCGAGGAGCGCGGCCACCGCGTTGATGCTTCTCCCTCTCTTGATTTGAATGACGGCCCATGTGTGCCTCAGCTGCTGGGCAGACACTTCTTTCCCGAGGGTCCGCAGCGCCTCATGCTTGATCCGGTTCGTAACTGACACGCGGTTGTAGCGCCTGAGGCGATGCTCGAAAAGCCACGTTGTGCCATGGAAGTGCTTCCGCAGGCGTTCCACGAAATCCTTTTTCACGTGGAGCGTCCTTTCCCTGCCGCCTTTGCCCGTGATCCGCAGCGGGACCATGCCGTCCTTCGCGGTTCCCAGGTCCGTGAGCTTCAGGCTCAGCATTTCTGACACGCGGACGCCCGTACGCACGAGGAAAGTCACCATCAGTTTGATGGTCCTGTCCCGCGTCTCCCCGACCAGCTTCCGAGCCTCCTCGATATCAAGAACCTTGTCCGGCGGGACGGCGAGCGAATCGATCTTCCTGAGCTTCACGGATTTGAGAATTTCCTCCAGCTGGTACTTCCTCCGGAGGTCCGCGGCGAAGGCGCTGCGCTTGAACGCGTAGCGGACGCGGCTCCTTGCCGCGGCGAGCTTCCTGTTGATGGTCGCCGGCGAGTAGCGTTTTCCGTCGTGCTCCTCTTCCAGCCAGGCCGCATATTTGCGAAACCCATCCACGATGAGGAGCTTTTTCTCCCGCACGAACCCGATGAACTGCTTCACGTCGAGACGGTAGACGTCCCGGATGCCTTCCAGCTCCGTCAGGAGCGCTTCCCATTTTGATTTTTGAACCGCGTCGTCCTTCATTCCCCGGCTCCTTACTTTAGTAATGTAACAGATAAAAAGGGGGAGGACAAGGAGACAAAAAAA
>Ga0335078_10003476_pt1 | contig 23428 bp, 20 predicted proteins | sample Lox_Sample_32_FD_206711 | JGI IMG/M metagenome (GOLD analysis project Ga0335078, IMG submission 206711) | Soil microbial communities from Loxahatchee National Wildlife Refuge, Florida, United States - Lox_Sample_3.2 | ecosystem: Environmental > Terrestrial > Soil > Wetlands | place: USA... | reverse complement strand
GATCCCGTCGCCGCCGCCCGCCGCCTGCTGGGCGTGGGCCACACCTCGGGCGCCGCGCTCGCGCTCGGCCTGATCCTCGCGGCGGAGTCCGCCACGGCCGCGGCGACCAGGGCCGCCGTGACCAGGCCCGCCGTGACCAGGCCCGCCGTGACCAGGCCCGCCGTGACCAGGCCCGCCGTGGCCAGGCCCGCGGCGACGGGAGCGAGATGAGCGCCGAGCACGTCGCGGCACGCGCCGGCGCGTACGCGGACTCGGTCACGCTGATGCAGGTCAGCTCCGCCGCCCGGAGCAGCGAGGGGGTCGAGGCCGCGCTCGTCGCGATGGCGACCGAGCTGAATCTGGGCCTATTGCCCTCGATGGGTTTCCGCCCGCCGGCCGGCGCCGGGCCCAACGACCTGCTGATCGCGATCCGCGCGCGGGACGGGGCGGCGCTGGCAACCGCGCTGGCCGTCGTCGAGGCGGCGCTCGCAGCGAGGCCGGCCGGCACCGACGGGACTGGCCAGGTGACGGTGCGGCCGCGGACGACGTTCGGCGCGACCCGGCAGTGCGGGCCGGGCCTCGCGCTGGTGTCGGTGCCTGGCAGGTTCGCGTTCGCCGAGGCGATGGACGCGCTCCAGGCCGGCTGCGACGTGATGATCTTCTCCGACAACGTGCCGGCCGAGCAGGAGATCGCGCTCAAGGACCTCGCGGCCGAGCGCGGCCTGCTCGTGATGGGTCCCGACTGCGGCACCGCGATCGTCGGCGGCATCGGGCTTGGTTTCTCCCACTCGCTGCCCGCCGGGCCGATCGGCCTGGTGGCGGCGTCCGGTACCGGCGCGCAGCAGGTGCTGTGCCTGCTGGCGCACGCGGGTGCCGGGGTCAGCGCCGCGCTCGGTGTCGGCGGCCGGGACCTGTCCGCGGCGATCGGCGGCCGGTCGGCCCGCGCCGCGCTGGCCGCGCTGGCCGACGACCCGGCCACCGAGCTGATCGTGGTGCTATCCAAGCCGCCTGACCCGCAGGTCGCGGCGGCGCTGCGCGACTACGCGGCGGGACTGGCGACGCCGGTGCAGTTCGCCTTCACCGGCCGGGGACAGCCCGATCTGACCGCTGCCACCGAGCGGGCGCTGCGGGCGGCTGGGCTGCCGGTTCCTGCCTGGCCGCGCTGGACTCCGGAGCACCGGCGACCTGTCCGGCCCGGAATGCTGCGCGGGCTGTTCGCCGGCGGCACCCTGTGCGACGAGGCGATGGTCATCGCGAGCGAGCGCCTGGGGCCGGTGCGCTCTAATATCCCGCTGCGGCCGGAGTGGGCGCTGCCCCCGTGGCCAGTCGCGCGGCTGCCAGCCGGCCACACAATGATCGACTTCGGCGACGACGAGCTGACGGCCGGCCGGCCGCACCCGATGATCGACCAGACACTGCGGCTGGAACGGCTGGCGGCAGCGGCGGCCGACCCGCAGGTCGCGGTCATCCAGCTGGACGTCGTGCTCGGCCACGGCGCCCATCCCGATCCGGCCGCCGGGCTGGCCCCGGTGATCGCGGCCGCGCCGCAGCCGGTCGTGGTGGCACTGATCGGTGCGCCGTCGGACCCGCAGGGCGTCGGCAGGCAGGCCGAGACGCTGCGGGCCGCAGGCGCGGACGTCTTCGCGTCGAACGCGGCGGCTACCCGGTTCGCGTGCGCGACCGTGGCAGGCGCGAGATGACGGAGCTGCTGCGGCGCGAGCCGCACGTCATCAGCGCCGGGCTCGGAGTGCTCGCGGACGCGGCGGCGGCGCAGGCCGCGCGCGTTACCAGGGTCGACTGGGCGCCGCCGATGACCGAGGGCGGAACAGCCGTCGTTCCCGTCATGAGCGACCCGCGGCGGGCCGCGGCGAACGAGCTGGCGGTCAGCCGGATGCTGGCCTGCCGCGCGCACCTGGTCGACGTCGTGCCGGCCCGCGACGCGGTCGGCTTGCAGGCCGGGGAGTTCCTGCACGCCGGGCCGCCGATCGAGTGGGCTCGCGCGTCCGGGCCGCTGCGCGGCGCGCTGATGGGCGCCGGCGTGCTCGAAGGGCTCGCGCCCGATCCGGACGCGATGGCCGGACTCGCCGCGCGCGGGGGCGTCGCGCTGGCTCCGTGTCACTCCCGGCACTCGGTGGGCCCGATGGCGGGCGTCGTGTCGCCGTCGATGTGGATGTTCGTCCTGGCCGACCCGGCCACCGGCCGGCGGGCGTACTGCACGCTGAACGAGGGGCTCGGCAAGGTGCTGCGCTACGGCGCGTACTCGGCCGAGGTGCTGGACCGGCTGCGCTGGATGTCGGGAGTGCTCGGGCCGCTGCTGCAGGCGGCCGTCCGCCGGCACGGGCCGGTCGACGTGACCGCCATCCTCGCGCAGATGGTGCAGATGGGTGACGAGGCGCACAACCGGAACCGGTCCGGCACGCTGATGCTGCTGCGCGACCTGCTGCCGGACATGGTCGAGTCCGGCTTCCCCGCCGCGGACGTCGCCAGGGCGGCACAGTTCATCGGCGGCAACGACCACTTCTTCCTGAACCTCGCGATGCCCGCGTGCAAGCTGGCGATGGACGCGGCGCGCGGCGTTCCCGGCTCGACGGTGGTCGTCGCGATGGCCAGGAACGGCACCGACTTCGGCATTCAGACGTCCGGGACCGGAGACGCGTGGTTCACCGCGCCGGCGCTCACGCCGGCCGGCCTATACCTGGGCAGCTACGGGCCCGATGACGCCAACCCGGACATCGGCGACTCGGCCATCACCGAGACCGCGGGCCTTGGCGGCTTCGCGATGGCGGGGGCGCCCGCGATCGTGCGGCTGGTCGGCGGCAGCGTTCCCGACGCGCTGGCGACGACCGCGCGGATGCGCGAGATCACGCTGGCCGAGCACCCGCTGTTCCAGATCCCGGCGCTCGGTTTCCGCGGCACGCCGGCCGGGATCGACGTGACCCTGGTGGTGCGCACCGGCATCCTGCCGCAGATCAACACCGGCATGGCCGGGCGGGTGGCGGGCACCGGGCAGGTCGGGGCGGGCCTGGTAACCCCGCCGGCCGAGGTGTTCCCTGCCGCTTTGCGTGCGCTGGCGGCGGCCGCAGCGGCCAGCGGCTAGCGCAGCGCCACCGTCGCGCCCCGCACGACGAGCATGCTCCTGACGCGGTCGGCCTCCCCGGCCGAGACATTGCTGAGCCCGCAGCGCGCTCCGGCGCCAGGTAGCGCGGTTCCGGGTATCGACGGTGCCTCACCTGTGCCGTCGATCGGCGATATGCCAGCTATAGCGTGACACGGCCTGTTTGCCGGGCAGGCCAGGCAGGCCCTGGCGCGGGCCGGGTTCCCCTGCTCAGAGACGGCAGCACGGGCCGCCAGGCGGCGGTCGTAAACTATCTGGAGTTAGCCTCCGTATAGCTGTCTAGGCTGGGCGGGGGCCGCCACGCCGACCGGAGGACGACTGAGCTTCGCGAGGTGACCTGGATGCACGCTGAGAGTTCGTGCGAGCGCGAACTGGCGCCACCGCCGGCATCAGCCAGGAACGCCAGGGTGTCATCGGCGACGGCAGTCAGCATCGCGCCTGGCCGTGCCGCCAGCCGGCGGCTCACCGCGCGCCGCCGACCGGCCGCCGACCGGTGGCTGACCGCGCTGCAGCATCCGGTCCATGCCAGCCAGGCCGCGGCCGCGCGGCACCCAGCGCTGCGTTACCTGCAGATCATCCCCGTCGCCCTGGTCCTGTGGGGACTGGACGACGCCGTCAGGTTCAACTCCACCGCGAGCGTCATCGGGATGCGGAACGCGCCGGTCGTGGCGCAGATCAGCGGCGAACTCGGCGGCACGTTCGTCCGGCAGTGGAACGGCTGGCTGCTGCATCACACGATCCTCGGCTCCGCCGCCTCCTGGTATTACGTCCTGCTGCAGGGCGCGCTGACCGGGGTCGTCGGCGTCTGGCTGATCTGGCGGCGGGCGCCGCACTTCGCGTTCCACCGCGACGCCCTGATCGCGTGCAACGTGATCGGGCTCGCCGCGTTCTGGTTCTATCCGGTGGCACCGCCGCGGATGCTGCCCGGCTATCACGACATCACCGGGATGAACGTGCCGCTGTTCTCCGGCCTCATCGAGGGCAAGGCCGCCGACCAGTTCGCCTCGCTGCCGTCGCTGCACGTCGTCTGGGCGCTCTGGGTCGCGGTGGCGATGACCACGACGCTACGCACGCCGGCGCTGCGGGTACTGGTCTGGCTCTACCCGGCCGCGACCGTGCTCGACGTGCTGTCCACGGCGAATCACTACTGGCTGGACGTGATCACCGCGCCCGCGGTCCTCCTGCTCGCCTACGGCATGGCGGCGGTACCCGAGTACATCCGGCGGCGCGGCCTGCACGCACCGGGCCGGCTGCGCCCCGCCGCGCGGTCGCGGCCGCGTGCCCGCTGACTACGAGCGGACGCGGCCGCCCGCTATCTCCGCGCACCGCGGCGGCAGCGAGGGCGCCCCGCCGGGGACCTACCAGGCATATCGCGAGGCGCTGAGCGCAGGAGCCGACTATGTCGAGATAGACGTGCGCCGGGCGGCCGACGGCGCGCTGGTGGTGAGCCACCCGGCGCGGCTCGGTCCATTCCGCCGCCGGCTGGACCGGCTCGGCTACGACCGGCTCTGCGCGGTGGCGGGCTACGAGGTCCCCCGCGTGGCCGAGGTGCTGCCGCTGCTGGCCGGGCGCGCGGGCCTGCACCTGGACGTGCAGGACGCCGGCTCCGCGGTAGCAGCGGCGGAGCTGGCGCTCGACCATCTCCAGCCGGCGGACATCATCGCGACGACCCGCGATCCGCAAGTCGCCAGGGAGCTAGGACACCGGTTCCCGGTGCTCGGCGTCGGGGTCACGGTGGGCGGGGACGCCGCGGAGACGGTCCGGTTCGCCGCGCGCCGCGCGCTGCGGCCTGGCCCGGCCGGCTCCGGCCCGTCCCGGCTCGATCCGGTGACCGCCGCGGGCGCGTCCTGGGCGGCCCTGCACCACCGGCAGGCCGAGGCCCTCGCGCGGCAGTGCCGCGAGCGCGGCATCAGGACGCTGGTCTGGACCGTCAGCTCCGACCGCGCACTCGGGCACTGGCTCGGCTGCCCCGCCGTCGACGTGCTGGTGACCGACAGGCCGGGCCGCGCCGTCGCGCTCAGGAACTCAGCGAGTCCAGCGGCCTGGCCGGGTCACGCAGCGCGTCCGGATCGACCGGGCGGCCCGCCCGGATCAGCTCCTGGACCTGCTCGTTGACGTCCCACACGTTGACGTTCATCCCCGCCAGCACGCGCTGGTTCCGGTCGAGCCAGAACGCGACGAACTCTCGGCCGGGAACGTCGCCGCGGAACACGACCTGCGCGTATCCCTCGGGCTCGACGTAACCGGAGTACTCCATGCCGAGGTCGTACTGGTCGGTGAAGAAGTACGGCACTCGGTCGTAGGCGACCTCCTGGCCGAGCATCGACCGGGCCGCCGCCTTCGGCTGGTTGAGCGCGTTGGCCCAGTGCTCGACGCGGATGTGCCTGAGCAGCAGGGGATGGAACGCGTTCGCCACGTCTCCGGCCGCGAAGATGTCCGGGTCGGTGGTCGTGAGCGAGGCGTCGACCTTGATCCCGTTGTCCACGTCGAGGCCGGCCTGCTCGGCGAGCTGGACGTTGGGCGCGATGCCGACACCGACCAGCACCGTGTCGGCGGGAACGTGCGTCCCGTCGGCGAGCCGGACGCCGTCCGCGTGATTGCCGGAACCGGTGATCTCGGCGACCTGCACGCCGAACCGCAGGTCCACGCCGTGCTCGCGGTGCAGGCCCGCGAAGACGTCCGCGACCTCGCGGCCGAGCACGCGCAGCAGCGGCAGCTCGGCCGCCTCGAGGACGGTCACCCCGGCCCCGGCGGCGCGTGCCGCGGCCGTCGCCTCCAGGCCGATCCAGCCCGCGCCGATGACGACGATCCGGGCCTCCGGCCGGAACGCGGCCTTCAGGCGGTCGCTGTCGGCGGCGGTGCGCAGATACAGCACGCCGCCCAGGTCGGCGCCGGGCACCGGCAGCCGGCGCGGGGACGACCCGGTCGTGAGCAGCAGCTTCCGGTAGGAAACCCGGCTGCCGTCATCGAGCGTCACCACCCGGGCGCCCCGGTCGATGCCGGTGACTGTCGTGCCGAGCCGCAGGTCCACGTCGTGGCCGGCGTACCACTCCCGCGGATGGACGTAGATCGTGTCCCGCCCGGCCTTGCCGAGCAGGTAGTCCTTGGACAGCGGCGGCCGCTCGTACGGGAGCTCCTCCTCCGTCCCGATCAGGACTACCGGCCCGCCGAACCCCTCGGCGCGCAGGGTCTCCGCGGCCTTGGCGCCAGCGAGGCTGGCCCCGGCTATTACGTAACTCGTGTCGTCCGCCATCGAGTTCTCCGTCTCCTGGCCATCCTGGCCATGCTGGCCATGCTGGCCATGGTGGCCGTGCCAGCTATTAGTCCCGGTGCCTGGTTACCCCGGCAAGCGCCAGAAACTCCGCTCTGGCCGCGGCGCCGGCGCGCAGCGTCCCGGTCAGCGCCGAGGTCACCGTGCTCGCGCCGTGCGAGCGCACGCCGCGCAGCGTCATGCAGGTGTGCTCGGCCTGAATTACCACGCCCGTGCCGAGCGGGTCCAGCTGATCGTCGAGGAAGTCCGCGATCTGCCGCGTCATGCGTTCCTGCGTCTGCGGCCGCGCGGCGAAGTGACCGACGACCCTGGCCAGCTTCGACAGCCCGAGGATCCGCCCGCCGGGCACGTATCCCACGTGTGCGACACCGGAGAACGGCAGCAGATGGTGCTCGCAGACGGTGCGGAACGGGATGTCCCGCGCCAGCACGAGCTCGTCGTAACCCTCGTCATTCGGGAACGTCGCGAGCCGGAACGGCTCGGACGCGAACAGCTCTGCGTACGCACGCGCGAGCCTGCCGGGGGTCGCGCGCGTTCCGCCGGAGTCCAGCGGCACCCCGAGCGCGGTCAGCAGGTCGGCCGCGGCCCGCTCGGCGGCCGCCATGTCGGCCGGCCCGTGGCCGTTCGCGACCCAGGGGCCGGAGTCGGCCTCGGCCTCCTCGGGCGGCACGAGTGCCAGCTCTTGCGTCATCTCTCCGTTGCCTGCTTCCTGGTCGCGATGACCACGCAGCACCTTCCCGCCCGCGGATTCAGTGCCGGGCTCAGCTCACTCGCCTCCAGGCCCTCGACCAGCCCCCGCATCAGCGCGTGGTTCATGCCGCAGACCATGTCGGGGTGCACGGCGGCGAGGCTGCGGAACGGGCAGTTCCGCAGCTGGACCGTCCCGCTCTCGTCCCGCCACGGTTCGAAACCGTGACCGCGCAGCGCCGATTCCAGCGCCGCGCCGGCGTCGGCGTGGCCGGCCCTGCTGCGCCTGCCCAGATTGCAGCCGAACTGCCAGGCCGCATCGTGCAGCGCCGTCCAGCTAGCGCCGCCGGCGTCGGATTCCACCGCGACCGCGAGCAGGCGAGCGGCCAGCTCGTACTCGCGCGCGGGCACGCAGACCGTGAACTCCCGCCCGGACCTGGCGTACACCTTCGCGGGCCGGCCCGCACCGGGGCCGCCGCGTCCGGGCGGCCGCCGGAAGGAAGCGGTCAGCAGCCCGAGCTCGACGAGCCTGTCGAGGTGATAGGCGGCGAGCGGCCGGCCGATGCCCGCCGCCGCCGCGGCCTCGTCCCGGCCGACCGGCGTGTCGCTGTCGGCGACAATCCGGTACAGGCGGGCACGAACAGGGTCTTCCAGGCTGCTCACCGCCGCCAGTCCCTGGCCCTCCCGCCGCATGTGCCGCACTCTATCACTAACCAAAGCTAGCTAAATGACCACCCCGGCCGAAGCGGCCCGCGCACGCTGACAGTTCGTGGAAGTTTGGTGTTGCCCTGGCCACACCAAACTTCCACGAACTCGCCACCCCGGTGCCGCTGGACATCGGCGGAGCCGCAGGGTTGGCTCGTAGCGGACATAACGCACGACACAACGGAGGACTCCCGCCCGCCATGGCCACGATCCTCATCACCGGCGCGGCCGGCACCGTCGGCAGCATGCTGCGCCCCAGGCTGGCCCGGCCTGGCCGGGAGCTCCGCCTGCTGGACCTCGCGCCGCTGGCCGCGGGGCCCGGCGAGCAGACGGTGCGCGCGTCCATCACCGACCTGGACGCGCTGACGGCGGCGTGCGCGGGCGCCGACGCGGTGATTCACCTCGCGGGCCTGCCGGACGAGCGGCCCTGGGACCAGATCGCCCGGGTGAACATCCACGGGACCTACGCGGTGTTCGAGGCAGCCCGCAGGGCGGGCACCGGCCGGGTCGTGTTCGCCTCGTCGAACCACGCCGTCGGCTTCACGCCCGCCGCCGACTTCCCGGCACCGGACTACGCGTTCCCCGCCCCCGACACCTACTACGGGGTCTCGAAGGTCGCGGGCGAGGCACTCGCGGCGCTGTACCACTACCGCTACGGCCTGGACACGATCTGCGTGCGCATCCTGTCCTGCAAGGAGCGGCCGGCGAACATCAGGGAGCTGTCGACCTGGCTCTCCCCCGACGACACCGGGCGCCTGTTCGAGGCGTGCCTGACCGCGGACAAGCCCGGCTTCCGGGTCGCGTTCGGCGTCTCGGCGAACACCCGCGGCTGGGTCAGCCTGGCCGAGGCGCGGGCGCTCGGCTACGACCCGCGCGACGATGCCGAGGCGTTCGCCGCGCAGATCCTGGCCGCGCGCGGCGAGCCCGACCCCGCCGACCCCGTGCTGGCACACCTCGGCGGCGAGTTCTGCCTGCCGGCACTCGACTCGCCGTTTCCGTCATGAGCCCGCAGGTCGCAGCCGTCACGCCGGTCACCTACCGGCTGCCGATGCCCGTGCCCTGGGGTCCGATCGCCGACTGTCAGTACCTGATCGCGGCCACGGTCACCGCCACCGACGGCGCGAGCGGGCAGGGCTTCAGCTGGGCGGTCCAGGCAGGCGCACGGGCCGTGCACGCGATGATCGAGGCCGACTGCGGGCCGATCGCGGCGGGCGGCCCGGTCGCGCCCGCTGCCGCCTGGGACCGGATGTGGTGGCGGCTGCGCGAGTCCGGCGGCGGCATCACCACGCTGGCGATGGCCGCGGTCGACATCGGCCTGTGGGACTTGCGGGCGAAAGCCGCCGGGTGCAGCCTCACCGACCTGATCGGCAGGCAGCGCGACACCACGCAGGCGTACGCCAGCGGCGTGAACCGGCACCTGGCGCTCGACGAGCTCAGCGACCAGGTGCACCGCTGGGTCGAGGCCGGGCACACGGCGGTGAAGGTAAAAGTCGGCCTGCCCAGCCTGGACGAGGACGTCGAGCGGATCTCCGTCGTGCGCCGGATCATCGGCCCGCACCGCCGGCTGATGATCGACGCGAACCAGCTCTGGGACCTGCCGACGGCGCGCCGCGCCGCGAAGGCGATGGCGGCGTTCGACATCTTCTGGCTGGAAGAGCCGCTGCCGGCCGAGGACGTCCAGGCGTACGCGCGGCTGCGCGCCGCGATCGACATCCCGCTGGCCGCCGGCGAGAGCCTGTACACCGAGCCGCAGTTCCGGGACGCGCTGCTGGCCGGCGCCGTCGACTTCCTGCAGCCGAACGTGTGCCGCGTCGGCGGCATCACCCCGTTCCTGCGGATCGCGCGGCTCGCCCGGATGTTCGACGTCCCGGTCATGCCGCACCTGCTGCCCGAGATCTCCGGGCAGCTCGCGCTCTGCCTGCCGCTGCCCGCCATGGTCGAGGACATCGACCAGGGCTCGTTCGCGGCGCTGGGCGCGCTCGCGGCCCCGAGCGGCGTCACGGTCACCGACGGGCTGCTGCAGGCGGACACCCCGCCGGGGCACGGGCTGGTGTTCGCCGACGGGCACCTCGAGCGGATCGCGGGGTAACCGCCGGGACGCGTTGCCGGGAACGTCGGCGCGTCGCGGGCCGGCCGCCTCGCCGGCTGCCCGGCCGGCCACCATCGGCCTGCGCGGGCGCGTCGGCGCCCGGCAGCTAGCCGCCCGCGCCCGGCAGCCCGTTGCCGCGGATCACGCCGGCGTAGTAGCCGGCGCTGGCCTTCGGGATCCGGCGCTGGGTGCCGTAGTCGACGTAGACGAGCCCGAACCGCTTCTGGTAACCCTCGGCCCACTCGAAGTTGTCCAGGAACGACCAGCAGAAGTACCCGCGCAGGTCGACGCCGGCCGCGATCGCGCGGCCCGCGGCGTCGATGTGGTCACGCAGGTAGGCGATGCGCTCGTAGTCACGCACCTCGCCCTCGGGGTCGACGTAATCCTCGGCCGCCATGCCGTTCTCCGTCACGTACAGCGGCAGTCCGGGCGCCCGCTGCTGCAGCTGCACGAGCAGGTCGTAGAGCCCGGTCGCGTCGATCGGCCAGCCCATCGCGCTGCGCTCGATCCCGTCCCTGGTCACGCTCACCGCGCCCGGGTACCCGCGCACCCGGTCCTCGCCGCGGCGCAGCTCGTCGTCTTCGGCCCGCCAGCCGATCGTGCCGGGGCGGTAGTAGTTGATGCCGAGGAAATCGATGGGGGCGCTGATGATGGCCATGTCACCGTCCCGGATCAGCTCCGGCGGCGGCAGCAGGCCGGCCCGGACGGCGCCGGCCGGGTAGGTGCCCGACAGCACCGGGTCGAGGAAGACGCGGTTGGTCTCGGCCTCGATCTCCTCGGCGACGGCCTTCGCCTGCTCGGTCGTCGGGCGCACTACCGTCAGGTTCAGCGTGCAGCCCACCTCGACGCCCGGTGGCACGCTCGCGCGCAGCGCGCTCAGCGCCAGGCCGTGCCCCAGCAGCAGGTGATGCGTCGCGGCCGACGCGGCGGCCTCGTCGGCCCGGCCGGGCGCGTGGATGCCGGTCCGGTACCCGTGGTTGGCCACGACGTAGGGCTCGTTCAGCGTGATCCAGCGGCCGACCTCGTCGCCGAGTGCCGCGCCGACGATCGCCGCGTAGTCCGCGAGCCGCTCGGCGGTGTCACGCGAGGGCCAGCCGCCGGCGTCTTCCAGGGCCTGCGGCAGGTCCCAGTGGTACAGGGTGGCCACCGGCTCGATGCCGTGATCACGCAGGCCGGCGGCGAGCCTGCGGTAGTAGTCGAGGCCCCCGGCATTCACGCCGCCGCTGCCGTCTGGCTGTACCCGCGGCCAGCTGATCGAGAACCGGTAGGCCTGCACGCCCATGTCGCTCAGCAGGCGCAGGTCCTCGTCCAGATGGTGGTAGGCATCGCAGGCAATGTCGCCGGTGTCGCCGCGCCGGATCTTGCCGGGCGTGTGGCTGAACGTGTCCCAGATCGACGGCCCGCGCCCGTCTTCCAGCGCAGCGCCTTCTATCTGGTACGACGCGGTCGCGACGCCCCACAGGAAGTCATCGGGGAAGCGCCGCGCCCGCTCCTCCGCACCGGAAACGCCATTGCTCATCGACCCTCCAGATGGCCGGGGAGATCCTTGACGCCCCCCAACTGCGTCCTTAGTGTAAGCGGTGACATATCCCGGTGTAAGCGCTGACATATGAGCGCTTAGACCAGCTTTCAGCGGCGTCACCTGATAGGTGCCGCCTTGGCTCTTGCGGACGAGGCAGCACGAGTGGTTCTCCCTGAAAAGGTCCGGCCGGCCGGCCCCCCCGAGGGGCAGGCCGTCGCGGCCGCGGCCCGTCCCGCGGCGACGCTGTACGACGTCGCGCGCGAGGCCGGCGTGTCGACCGCGACAGTGTCGCGGGTGGTGCACGACCACGACCGGGTGAAGGCATCCACCCGGCAGCGTGTGCTCGACGTCATCGAGGCGCTCGGCTACGTCCCCGACGGTGCCGCGCAGAGCCTGTCCCGCAAGCGCAAGCAGGTCGTCGGGCTCGTCGCGGTGTCGAGCCGCGGACCCGAGTCCGACATCGAGCAGACGAGCCTGCTGTTCGCCGAGGAGGTGCTGCGCGGCGTCGAGTCCTCACTCGGCGAGATGGGCTGGTCGCTGCTCATCACGTTCGTGCAGGCAGGCGATCCGGCCTACCAGCGGCTGCAGTCCCTGTCCGGCAAGGTCGACGGCCTGCTGATCGCCGAGGGCATCGTCAGCTCCCAGCAGCTCGCCCGGCTGTCCGCGCGGCTGCCGATCGCGCTGGTGGCCGGCTCGCCCGAGGAGCCGTCCGTCGACGTCGTCGACGCCGACAACCGGTCGGGCACCAAGGCGCTGGTGTGCCACCTGGTCGAGGCGCACGGCTACCGCCGGCTGTACTACGTCGCCGGCCCCGCCGACGCGCCGGACGCCATCGCCAGGCGCGCCGCGTTCGACGAGGTGCTCGCCGAGCACGCGGGCGCGCAGGCGACCGGGTACTACGAGGGCCGGTTCTCCGCCTTCAGCGGGAAGCAGGCCGCGCACGAGATCATGGCGCTGCCCGACCGCGACCTGCCGGACGCCGTCGTCTGCGCCAACGACCAGATGGCCATCGGCATGATGCGGGAGCTGCAGGCCGTCGGCCTCAGCGTGCCCGGCGACATCGCGGTAGTCGGCTTCGACGACATCTATCCCGGCATGCTCATCACGCCGTCGCTGACCACCGTGCGGCAGCCGATGCGCCAGCTCGGCCAGCGCGCGTGCTCGCGGCTGCTAGAGCGGATCGCGGATCCCGCCCTGCCGCACCGGGTCGAGCTGCTGCCGACCGAGCTCATCGTCCGGGAGAGCTGCGGCTGCCCGGTCCAGTCAGTCCTGTCCGAGGCGGCCCTGACCGCCGGGCCAGGGGCCGGCCTGACCGCCGCGCGCGCGGCCGACCTGACCGCCGGGCCAGGGGCCGGCCTGACCGCCGCGCCAGGGGCCGGCCTCGCCGCGGCCGGGCCAGTGATTTCCGGATCGGAGGTGGGGCCGTAGATGGCGTTCCTGCTCCGGCGCCTGCTGTTCTATGCCGTCGCGGCCTGGGTGGCCCTGACCGCGAACTTCTTCATCCCGCGCGCGATGCCGGGCAACGCGATCCAGGGCATCATGGCCAAGTTCCCCGGCACCCTGCAGCCCGCGGCGTACAAGGCGCTGCAGGCGATGCTCGGGGTCGGGAACGCCGGGTCGCTCTGGCACCAGTACGTGAGCTACCTGAACGACGTCGTGCACTTCAACTTCGGCACCGACGTGACCGAGTACCCGGCGAAGGTGTCCACGCTGGTCGGCGAGACGATCCCGTGGACGATCACGCTGGTCGGCACCGCGACGATCATCGCGTTCCTGCTCGGCACGCTGCTCGGCATCCTGGCGGGCTGGCGGCACGGCGGCTGGCTGGACCGGGTGCTGCCAGGGCTGATGTTCCTGCAGGCGGTCCCGTATTTCTTCCTGGCGCTGATCCTCATCGAGGTGCTCGCGATCCGGCTGAACGTCTTCCCGATCGGTTCCGGCTACGCGCAGGACGTGGTACCCGGCTGGAACTGGGCGTTCATCAGCAGCGCCGTCGCGCACTCGCTGCTGCCCGCGCTGACGATCGTGATCACGTCCGTGGCCGGCTGGATGCTGCAGATGCGCAACGTCATGATCACCACCGTCGGCGAGGACTACGTGCTCGCGGCGCAGGCCAAGGGGCTGCCGGACCGGCGGGTCATCTACACCTACGCCGCGCGCAACGCGCTGCTGCCGCAGCTGCAGGGGTTCGGGCTCGCGCTCGGGTTCGTCGTCTCCGGCGCGATCATCATGGAGATCGTCTTCTCCTACCCGGGCATCGGCCTGCTGCTCGTCAACGCCGTGACCTCGGATGACTACCCGCTGATGCAGGCGATCTTCCTGGTGATCACCTTCGCGGTGCTGCTGGCCAACGTCATCGTCGACATCCTGATCGTCTTCATGGATCCGCGGGCGCGGGTGTCGGAGGTGACAGCATGACGCTCGTACTGCCGGTCAGCACCGAGCCGGCCATACCCGCAGAAGGCGCGCCGGAGATCGGCCGCTGGCGGCGGCTGCCGCGCAACGCCAAGGCCGGCGTGATCATCCTCGGCTTCTTCATCCTGACGGCGATCGTCGGCCCGTACGTGACCCCGTACGACCCTGGCTACCAGAACCCGTCGCTGAGCGCGTCGCTGCAGGCGCCGAGCGCGGCGCACCTGCTCGGCACCACCCAGAGCGGCCAGGACGTGCTGTCCCAGCTGCTCGTCGGCGTGCGGCTCACGCTCGAGCTCGCGTTCATCGTCGGCGCCGTCGCCACCGCGCTCGCGGTCATCGGCGGCGTCAGCGCGGCCGCGCTCGGCGGGGTGTGGGACGAGATTCTCTCGCTGGTCTCGAACGTGTTCCTGGTCATCCCGGCGCTGCCGCTGCTGGTGGTGCTGCTCGGCGAGCTGCCGCAGAAGGGCCAGACCGCGACGATCCTCGTGCTGAGCGTTCTCGGCTGGCCGTGGGGTGCGCGCGTCATCCGCGCGCAGACGCTGGCGATCCGCAACCGCGACTTCATCGCGGCGGCCCGCGAGACCGGCGAGAAGACGTGGCGGATCCTCGCGTTCGAGATCGTGCCGAACCAGGTCAGCCTCATCGCGGCCAACTTCGTCAACACCGTCCTGTACGCGATCGGCGCGTCCGTCGCCCTGGCGTTCATCGGGCTGACGAACCTGTCGAGCTGGAGCCTCGGCACGATGCTCTACTGGGCGCAGAGCCAGGACGCGCTGCAGCTGGGCGCCTGGTGGTGGTTCGTGCCGCCGGGCCTGGCGGTGGCGCTGATCGGCACGTCGCTCGTGCTGCTCAATACCGGCATCGACGAGCTGAGCAATCCGCGGCTGCGGGACGCGCACAGCGCCAGCCGGATCGCCGGGCAGCGGGTCCGGCCGACGGAGCCGACCCCGGTGCTGGCGAACATGCAGCCGCGCCGGTCACCGGTGGCCGCGTTCCTGCACAGCTTTTCGCGTTCCTCGCTTCTTGACGGGAACGGCAAGCGATGACATCTCAGGGCTCCACCAGCTGGACCGAGCCGGTGCTGGACATCAGGGACCTGTCCGTCGCGTACCGGACCAGCGGCGGTGACGTGCGAGCGGCCGAGCACATCAGCCTGACGCTGCACTCCGGCGAGGTGATCGGCCTGGCGGGCGAGAGCGGATCCGGCAAGTCCACCCTCGCCTACGGTGCCTGCCGGCTGCTCCGCCCGCCTGCGGTCATCACCGGCGGCAGCGTCCGCTACAGCGGGCGGCGCACCGACCAGCCGGTGGAGATCATGCAGCTGCAGGCGGCCGAGCTGCAGCACCTGCGCTGGCGGGAGGTCGCGATCGTGTTCCAGAGCGCGATGAACGCGCTCAACCCGGTGCTGACCGTGCGCGACCAGCTCATCGATGCGATGCGCGCGCACCTGCCGCTGTCGAAGGATGCGGCGCTGGCCAAGGCGGCCGAGCTGCTGGACCTGGTCAGCATCCCGCGCGCGCGGCTGCGCAGCTATCCGCACGAGCTGTCTGGCGGCATGCGCCAGCGGGTCATGATCGCGATGGCGCTGGCCGCGGATCCCGAGATCGTCATCATGGACGAGCCGACGACCGCGCTGGACGTCGTCGTGCAGCGCGACATCCTCGCCCAGATCATGGAGCTGAGGCAGCGGCTGGGCCTGTCGATCCTGTTCATCACGCACGACATCTCGCTGCTGCTCGAGCTCGCCGACCGCATCGCCGTCATGTACGCCGGCCAGCTGGTCGAGGTCGGCAGCGCGCACCAGATCCAGCACGAGCCCGCCCACCCGTACACCAAGGGACTGCTGAGCTCGTTCCCCTCGCTGCACGGCGCGCGGCGCGACCTCGCGGGGATTCCCGGCTCGCCGCCGGACCTGCGCAACCCGCCGCCCGGCTGCTCGTTCCTGCCGCGCTGCGGGTACGGCACCGACGCGTGCAGGGAGATCGACATGCGGCTGGCGCCGGTCAGCTCGTCGGCGGACCGCACGCACGTGACCGCGTGCCCGTTCGTGCTGCCCGGCACGCCGGCCCCCGGTCACCGGCCGGGCACCGTGCCCGCCGCGGTGCTGGCCGCCGACGCCGAGCCGGCCAGCGAAGAGGAGGTCGGCTCGTGACTGATCAGATCGAGTCGGCAGCCGCGGAGCGCGGGCCGCTGGCAATGGAGGCCGCCGGCCTGACCAAGGACTTCCGGCTCGGCCGCGGCCAGGTGCTGCACGCCGTCCGCGATGTCTCGCTCAGCCTCTACCGGGGCGGCGTGGTGGCGCTCGTCGGCGAGAGCGGCTCGGGCAAGTCCACCGTCGCGCGGCTGCTGGCAGGCCAGGAGCGGCTCACGTCGGGCACGATCAGCCTGGACGGCGAGCCGGTCAGCCTGCCCACCCGCAAGGCATTCCGGCATTACAAGAGCTCGGTGCAGATGGTCTTCCAGGACCCGTTCGCCTCGCTCAATCCCGTGCACACCGTGCGGTATCATCTGGAGCGCCCGGTCCGGCTGCACCAGGGCAGGACCTCCGCGGCGCAGGTCCGCACCGAGATCGGCAGCCTGCTCGCGCAGGTCCGGCTCACTCCGCCCGACAACTTCACCGGGAAGTACCCGCACGAGCTGTCGGGCGGGCAGCGGCAGCGGGTCGCGTTCGCCCGCGCGCTGGCCGCCAGGCCGCAGGTGCTGCTGGCCGACGAGCCGGTCTCGATGCTCGACGTGTCGATCCGGCTGGAGATGCTCAGCCTGCTCGACGACCTGCGCAAGCGGCTCCGGCTCGCGCTGCTGTACATCACCCACGACATCGCCTCGGCCAGGTACTTCGCCGACGAGATCATCGTCATGTACGCGGGCCAGGTCATGGAGCGGGGCCCGGCCGAGGAGCTGACCCAGCACCCGGCCCACCCATACACCCAGCTGCTGGTCGCGTCCGCGCCAGACCCGGACCGATTCGGCAGCTCCCTGCGCGAGGGCGTCGGCTCCGGCGCGCGCGAGGGAGCGGCCGCACCAGCAGCGGCGAGCGGCTGCCCGTTCAGCGCGCGCTGCCCGCTCGCCGAGGACCGCTGCCGGGCCGAGAACCCGGCCCTGCAGCGCGTCACCCAGAGCCGGGCGGCGGCGTGCTGGCGCCTCGACGTCGCCGCCCCTGATGTTCTCGCCGGCCAGCAAGGAGGTGGGGACGTTACGGACTAGATCAGACCCGACACAGGGGACATTGCTCCGTCTAAATCAGGAAAGGCAATGATGACTAGGCACTACTTGAGCTACCGACGGCTCATGGCCGTCACTGCAGCCGGGCTGCTCGCAGCCGGGCTCAGCGCGTGCGGGTCAGGCTCACCCGCTAGTAGTGGTGGTTCCTCCACCGCGGGCGCCTCCGGCACCCTGGTCATGGAGAGCTCGCCGGAGAGCGCGATCACCCAGGACTTCAACCCGTTCGTGCCGACAGCAGCCCCGCAGGGCATGGGCGCAACCGGACTCATCTACGAGCCGCTGCTCCAGTTCGACCTCGCCGCGCCACCCAGGTACTACAACTGGCTCGCGACGGCGTACACCTGGGGCCCCGGCGGCAAGTCGGTCACCTTCACGATCCGCCAGGGCGTGAAGTGGAACAACGGCAAGCCGCTGACCCCCGCCGACGTCGTCTTCACCTACAACCTGGTGAAGGCGAACGCCGCGATCAACCTGGCCGGCCTGCAGATCTCCAGCGTCAGCTCGTCCGGCAACCAGGTCACGCTCACGTTCCCGACCGCGCAGTACACCAACCTGCAGCAGATCGCGGGCGTGCCCATCCTGCCGCAGGCACAGTGGGGCAGCGCGGGCAGCCCGGCGTCGTTCTCGGACCCGAACCCTGTCGGCACGGGCCCCTACAAGCTGGGCTCGTTCACCCCGCAGGGCTTCACGCTCGTCAAGAACCCGTCCTACTGGCAGTCCTCGCTGGTGAAGGTCGCGAAGGTCTACTTCCCCGTCTACACCTCCAACACCGGCGCGCTGTCCGCGCTGTTCACCGGGAAGATCGACTGGACCGGCAACTTCATTCCCGGCCTGCAGAAGAACTTCGTGAACACCGCGCCGCAGTTCCACCACTTCTGGGAGGCGCCGGGCAGCACCAACGCCCTGATGCCGAACCTGCACAAGTGGCCCACCAACCAGCTGCCGGTCCGGCAGGCCATCAGCGCGGCCATCAACCGCAGCCTGCTGGCCTCCGAGGGTGAGGCTGGCCTGGAGAACCCGGTGACCAACGCCACCGGGCTCACGCTGCCGACGTTCCAGGCCTGGAGCGGACCGGTCGCGAGCCAGACCGTGTCGGCCACCGGCAGCGCGAGCTCGGCCGCGAACATCCTGACCAAGGCCGGCTACAAGAAGAACTCGGCCGGCTTCTTCGCCCTGAACGGCAAGGAAGTCGACGTGACCCTCGTCAGCCCGTCCGCGTACACCGACTACGCGGCGGTCGGCGCGATGGTGGCGCAGGAGCTGAAGGCCGCCGGCATCAACGCCAGCTTCCAGGGCCTCACGGTCACCGCATGGAACGCGGACATGGCAGACGGCAACTTCTCGCTCGCCGAGCACTGGTCGAACAACGGCCTCACGCCCTACAACCTCTACGACAACTGGCTGAACAGCTCGCTCGCCACCGGGAACAACGCGACCGGCGACTACGAGCGGCTGAGCAACCCGACGATCGACGCCGCGCTGGCCAAGCTGGCAGGCGACCAGACCGTGGCGCAGCAGACCGCGGACCTGGTCCCGATCGAGAACTACGTGTCACAGAACCTGCCGGTCATCCCGGTCACCACGGCCTCGGAGTGGTTCGAGTACAACTCAGATCACTTCGTCGGCTGGCCCACGCAGCAGAACCCGTACGAGACCGGGCAGCCTTCTGGCACGAACAACTCGTCCGGCTCCGGCACCGACGAGGTGGTGATCCTGCACCTCAGCCCGAGGACGTAGCTGCTTCCTCAGCTAAGCGGGCCCGCCCCCGGTCTCACCGGGGGCGGGCCTACCCCACCGGCACAGTACCTCACTCTCGTTACACGCCCTGACCAGGGCGGTTACCGCCAGGTGACGACTGGCGGGCGACCCGCGGAACGGTCATTGCCCGGCCGGGTCAGCTGAGGCGCCGCAGGCCGTCGAGGACGAGGCGGAGCGAGTCGATCGACACTGCGGTGAAATCCGGCTCCTGCGGGGCATTCGGCTGGCTCTCCGCGGGACCGGAGCCGGCCAGCCCGGCAGCGGCTTGCCGCCGCCGCGGCGTCACCTGGCGCAGCCCGCCCGGTGCGACGCCGGTGACTGCATTCCGCGCGCGATCACCCGACATGGCCAGCCACGGTCACTCCTTAGGTCAGGGCAGGCACGGCAGCCTGGCGGCCCGGACGGATCGCGGTACCGCTGGCGGCGCGCCGGCCGCGGGCGGTGACATTCGGTGACCGAACCTGTCGCACGCTACTTCGGCGGCGGGCCCGCTGCAAGGAAGCGCGCGCACATGTCGCGCTATGCCGGCCGATGCCGCGCTCCCGGACCGCACGTCCCCGGCAGCCGGTGCGCGCCCGGATCCGTCCGCGCCGGGCGTAGCGTTCTGCCATGACCGACCACGGGGCTACCGCGGGTCAGCCGTCCGTCCGTGCCCTGCTCGAGCGCTGGCGGGCCGACCTCGCGGCCTGGGCAATCCCCGAGTACATCACCGCGGCGGTGACCGAGTCGCCGTGGGTACTGCCCCGGCAGGTCTTCGCCCGGCGCGCGGACAGGCTCGCGTCCGCTCCAGAGGGCCCGTCCTACGAGCGCGAGCGCGCGGCGCTCGACCCGCCGGGCACCGTGCTGGATGTCGGCTCGGGTGCTGGCGCCGCGTGCCTGCCGCTGCTGCCGAGATGCACCGGGCTCACCGCGGTCGACACCGACGCGGACATGCTGGCCCTGCTCGGCGACCGGGCCAGCCGGGCCGGCGTCCGCGCCACCCTGGTGTGCGGCAGCTGGCCCCGCTCGGCCGGCGAAGCCGGCACCGCCGACCTGGTCACCAGTCACCACGTGACATACAACGTGCCGGAAATCCTGCCGTTCCTCACGGCCCTGACGGCAGCCGCACGCCGCGAGGTGGTGCTGGAGATGACCGCAACCCACCCGCTCACGTCACTCAACGACCTGTGGCTGAAGTTCCACGGCCTGCGGCGGCCGGACGGCCCTACCGCGGCCGACCTGCTGGCGATCCTGGCCGCGCTCGGCATCGATGCGGGGCACGTGCGCTGGACGCGGCCGGGCGGCGCGGACTACGCGTCGTTCAGCGAGGTCACCGACGTCACGCGGCGCCGGCTCTGCCTGCCGCCGGATCGTGCGCAGGACGTCGCGGCGGCGCTGATGGACGCCGGGGTAGACCCCGAGCACCCGCTGGACCTCGGCTCGTCCGGGCGGGAAGTGGTGACGATCTGGTGGGCCGGCGGGGCACGGTGACCGGGTAAAGCCCCGGTCTTGGAACGGGAATATCGGCGCTAGTCAGGGGAATATTGGCGGCACCTGGCACCAATCTCCGCTTTCCCCGCGCAGCCGATTTGGCTGTCAGGCCGTCTTGCAGGTAGAGACGATGCAGACAGCGACTGCGATAGGCGGACCCACGATGAACGAGTGGCCAGAGGGCTGGTTCCGGGACGGGAAGGCCGCAGACGGCGGGTCCGCAGCGGGCGACCCGACGGTGAGCATCCCGGCGCGGTCGGGGCCGCCGGGGAACGCCGCCGGACAGTACCAGGTCCGTGACTACGGCACGGCCGCCCCGCCAGGCGCCTGGCCGGACCAGCCGCCGGCCCGCTCGCGGCCGGGCGGCGCCGGCTACGGCCCGCGCGAGCCGGGCAGCGGCGCGCGCGGGCCGGGCAGCGGCAGGCGCTGGCTGCGGCCGCGGCGGATCGCCGCCGCGCTGGCGATCCTCGTCGCGCTCGTCGTGGTCGCTACCGCGGGCCTGTACTTCTACCTGAACTCACAGCTCAACCGGCAGGACATCCTCACCAGCTACGCGGGCCGCCCGGTACCCGGCTCGGGCACCAACTGGCTGATCGCCGGGTCCGACAGCCGGCAGGGCCTGACCAAGGCGCAGGAGCGCAAGTACAAGACCGGCTTCGACATCAGCGGCCAGCGCTCGGACACGATCCTGATCCTGCACATCCCCTCCGGCGGCGGCAAGCCGCTGCTGATCAGCATCCCGCGTGACTCCTACGTGGACATCCCCGGCCACGGTTACAACAAGATCAACGCCGCCTACGCCTTCGGCGGGCCGCAGCTGATGGCGCAGACGGTGCAGAACGCGACCGGACTGTACATCAGCCACTACATGGGGATCGGCTTCGGCGGCTTCGTGAACGTGGTCAACGCCGTCGGCGGCGTGCGCATGTGCCTGCCTGCGGGGCTGCATGACACCGCTTCCGGCGTGGACCTGCACAAGGGCTGCCAGGTCCTCAGCGGCGGCGAGGCGCTTGCCTACGTGCGGGACCGGCACAGCTTCGCGACCCAGGACCTGCAGCGCGAGCAGGACCAGCGGCTGTTCCTGAAGGCGCTGCTGGCGAAGATGACGAGCACGGGCGTGATGCTGAACCCGTTCAGCGCCATCCCGGCGGCCACGGGCACGGTGCACACGCTGACCGTGGACCAGGGCGCCAGCCTGCTCGGCCTGTACGAGGCGGCCAAGGCGCTGCGCGGCGCGCAGACCACCACGGTCCCGATCGCGTCGGCGAGCTACGTGACCTCGGCGGGCGATGCAGTGCTGTGGAACAGGTCGCAGGCCAGGCGGCTGTTCACGGACCTGCAGACCGGCCAGCCGGTCCCCCGGTACCTGATCACCGGGTCCAAGCAGGGCTAGCGGGCACCCAGCGCCGTCACTCGGCTCGGGGGTATCCGGGCGGCGGGCGAGCGAAGCGGCGTGGTGCTGCCAGCGGTCGCGCCCGTGACCGCCGTGCCTGCGTCGCGACCTCGCGCAGGACACTCTGAGCCTGGATTGCGCTGACCCGCAGCGGACGCGGACCTTAACGCCGCCGATCCGTTGAGGGCAGCCTCAGGAGCCCTTCAGCTAACACTCAGGCGACGGGCGGACAATGGGTGCCATGACCAGCACGGGCAACGGACGCCGGGAGCCTGACGCCCGGCTGCTCGTCGTCGAGGACGAGCCGAACATTCTGGAACTACTGGCAGCCAGCCTGAGGTACTCCGGTTTCGAGGTCATCACAGCGGCCGCCGGGAACGAGGCCGTTCAGGCTGCGCAGCGGCACCGGCCGGACCTGATCGTCCTCGACGTCATGCTGCCCGACATGGACGGGTTCGATGTGGTGCGGCGGCTCCGTGGCGGTGGCGCGCAGATCCCGGTCGTCTTCCTGACCGCGCGTGACTCCACCGAGGACAAGATCCGCGGGCTGACGCTCGGCGGCGACGACTACGTGACGAAGCCGTTCAGCCTGGAGGAGGTCATCGCCCGCATCCGCGCGGTCCTGCGGCGCACCCGCGGCGACGGCAGCGAGCCGCCGCCGCGGCTGAAGTTCGCCGACCTCGAGCTGGACGAGGACAGCCACGAGGTCTGGCGCGGCGGGAAGCAGATTCAGCTCTCCCCCACCGAGTTCAAGCTGCTGCGGTACTTCATGGGCAACGCCAACCGGGTGCTGTCCAAGATGCAGATCCTCGATCATGTGTGGGACTACGACTTCCGCGGGGACACCGGGATCGTGGAGTCGTACGTTTCCGTCCTGCGGCGCAAGATCGACACGACCGAGCCACACCTTCTGCACACGCTGCGCGGCGTCGGATACGTGCTTAGGCTTCCCGCATCGTAGACGCTAGCCCTGACATGACCTACAACTCAGAGCGCTCCGGATTCTGGCAGTCCCTGCGGGACGTGCCCAGCCGGATGTCCCTGCGCCTGAAGCTGGTAACGGCGCTGCTCGTGCTCGTCGGGCTCGCGCTGCTGGTCACGACCCTGGTCGGCAACGCGATCCTGAAGAATTACCTGCTCAGCCCCTATGACGCTCTCCTGAGAGCGAGGCAGGGCGCGGCCGTGCAGGCGGTCGGCAGCTACCTGAGCGGGGCGAGCGCGGGGACGCAGCAGGGCCTGGCACTCGACTTCGTCGCTAACGGCAGGATCCACCAGGTCATCCAGCCCTCGAGCGCGTTCGGCGGTTACAACTCGCAGCTCGGGCTGCGTCCGGCCGCGATGCCGGGGCCGACGGTCCTGACCAGCGCGGCGTGGCTCGTGCAGCACAGCGGCCAGCCGATCACGCTGCCGGCCCAGTCGGGCGGCGGCGAGTGGCGCGTGCTGATGCAGTCCGAGCAGTTCCAGTCGAGCAACGGCACGACCATCACCGGCACCGTCGTGCTGGCGGTCGACGTGAGCAGTGTCTACCGGACGACGGGCCAGCTGGCCAGCATCGACCTGATCGTGGGCCTGGTCGTGCTGGCGCTGCTCGGGCTGATGGGCGTGGGCGTGATCCGCAGCAGCCTGCGGCCGCTGAAGGAGATCGAGGAAACGGCCGGCGCGATCGCCGCAGGCGACCTGACTCGCCGCGTTCCCGAGCACGATCCGCAGACCGAAGTGGGCAGCCTGGGACGTTCCCTCAACGTCATGCTCAGCCAGATCGAGGCGGCATTCGACGCGCGGTCGGAGTCGGAAGAGGCGGC
>Ga0335078_10003475_pt1 | contig 23429 bp, 16 predicted proteins | sample Lox_Sample_32_FD_206711 | JGI IMG/M metagenome (GOLD analysis project Ga0335078, IMG submission 206711) | Soil microbial communities from Loxahatchee National Wildlife Refuge, Florida, United States - Lox_Sample_3.2 | ecosystem: Environmental > Terrestrial > Soil > Wetlands | place: USA... | reverse complement strand
TCCGCGAGCGTTTTGACGGCGCCGATGTGGTGCACGTGATCTTCGGCACAAAAGGCCGGCTCGATTGGCGGCGGTTGGTGGACCTCGTGGGCGAGCACTGGGAGCTGTTGTTGTGGGAGCTGGTGCTGTTCCACTACGTCTACCCGGCGTATCGCGATTACGTACCGCGCGAAGTTTGGGACGAACTTTTGACCCGCTTGCGCACCGAGCTGGCCGCGCCGAATTCCTCCGCGCCGTTTCGCGGCAGCCTGCTCGACGAGAAGATGTTTGCCATCGATGTCAGGGAGTGGGGTATGGCGAATCTGCTGGAAGAACAACGCGAGCAGCGAGAGCCGAAGATCTGTGATTTGCCGGCCGGTCCGAAACTGGTCGAGTAGAAGAAGCTATGAGAATCGCAGCTGTTGCCGACTTGCACTTCAGTCCGCAGGTGCACGATCGCGTGCGCGACAACCTGAATCGTGTTCGCGAAGAGGCGGACGTGTTGATCCTCGCCGGCGATCTCACCAACTTCGGGCGTACGGAGGAAATGGAGTCACTGATGAACGTGCTGGTGCGGCTGCGGATTCCCATCGTCGCCGTGCTGGGCAATCATGATTACGAAAGCGGCCGCGCTGCCGAGCTGATGAAGATGATGACCGACGGCGGAGTCAAGATGCTGGATGGCACGGCTTATGAACGCGACGGCATCGGCTTCGCCGGCACCAAGGGATTTCCCGGCGGCTTCGGTCGCGGTGCCCTGACGGCTTTCGGTGAGCCGGAGGTGAAGGCCTTCGTGCAGGCCGCGATCGACGAGGCGCTAAAACTGGAACGCGCGCTGTCGCAGCTTCGCACCAAGAAGCGCGTCGTGGTGCTGCATTACGCGCCGATTGGCGATACCGTCAAAGGCGAGCCACTGGAGATCTATCCGTACATGGGCAGCTCGCGTCTGATGGAAGTCATCGACCGGCACGGAGCGGATCTGGTGGTACACGGACATGCTCACGCCGGCAGCCCGGATGGAAAAACGACTGCGGGAACTCCCGTGCACAATGTGGCACTGGCGATTAATCAGTCGCTGAACGGTGGAGCGGTGTATCGCATCTTCGAGGTGTGAGCGAAAGCGGTATACGAATAGCAGGGGCTGGTTTGAAAGGGCACGCCTTCAGGCGTGCCGATGAATAGCCTGAGCTTCCGGCTTTAGCCGCCGAGGCGGACGCCTTCTAGCGTGATGGCGGCACGGCTGAAGCCGTGCCCTTTCAAAGAATGTCTCCCGACCGGACTCAAACACAAAACATTCTGTAATGCGGCGTCGCGACTTACCGGGTATCACCTCACAGCTTGTTCAGTCCATCCAGCGCTGCCACTTTGTAAGCCTCCGCCAATGTGGGATAGTTGAACACCGTATCGCGGAAGTATTCGATGGTGCCACCCATCGCCAGCACCGCCTGCCCGATGTGGACAATCTCTGCCGCCCGCTCGCCAATGATATGCACGCCGAGGAGTTTCAGGGTGCGCGGATCGAAAATCAACTTCAGAAATCCCTGATCGTCGCCCAGCATCTGCCCCTTGGCCAGCTCCGCGTAGCGCGAGATGCCGATCTCATACGGCACTTTGTCGGCGGTGAGTTGCTCTTCGGTCGCGCCCACCATGGAGATCTCAGGAATCGTGTACACGCCGTAGGGGATCAGATTCGGCGGGATGTTGGCTGCCACGCCAAAGATGTTGCAGCTGGCCAACCGGCCTTGCTCCATCGAAGTGCTCGCCAGCGCGGGAAAGCCGATGACATCGCCGGCCGCGTAAACATGCGGCACCGATGTCCGATAGTGTTCGTCGACGTTCAGCTTGCCGCGTCCATCGGGCACGAGGCCAATCGCGTCCAGATTCAGTTGATCGCTGTTGGCGCGCCGGCCCACTGCGTAGAGCAGCGCCGATCCGTGCACCGTTTTGCCGCTTTCCAGCTTGGCAAAGACGCGATCGCGATCTTCGTCGAAGCCCACCTGCACAACTTTTTCGCCGAGCCGAAAGACGGTCCCGAGCTGGCGCAGTTGGAAACACAGGCTCTCGACAATCTCGCGATCGACGAAGTCCAGCAAGGTGGGACGCTGATCCAGCAGCGTGACCTTCACGCCCAGCGCGGCAAACATCGAAGCATATTCCAGACCGATGATTCCGGCCCCCACGACGATCAGCTCGCGCGGCAGCTCATCCAGTTCATGAACTTGATCGGAGTCGAAGATGCGCCTGCCGTCGATGGGAATGTCCGCGCTGTGCGCCGGCCGCGTGCCGCAGGCGATCACAAAATAGTTTCCTCGCAGCAACGTGTAGCCCTCTTCGCTCGATACTTCCATGCTGTGGTCGTCGAGGAATCTCGCGTTGCCCTCGTACACGGTCACCCGATTGCGCCGCAGCTGCGCCTTGATCACCTCGATCTCGCGCGCCATCACCGCATCGGAGCGGAAGACCAGGTCCTCCATCGAGATACTGTCTTTCAGCGCGTAGCCGCGGCCGTAGAAGGTGCGCTGGCGCAGGCCGCTGAGGTAGAGAATCGCTTCGCGAAAAGTCTTGCTGGGAATCGTGCCGGTGTGGACGCAGACGCCGCCGATGGTGCGCTTGCGCTCCACCACCGCGACCTTCTTGCGCATCTTGGCCGCGCAGATCGCCGCCTTCTGTCCCGCCGGTCCGCTGCCGACGACGATCAGGTCATAGACGTTGTTGGTGCTGGCTTCGGGCGGCAAAACAGTACTCTCCTCACAACTCCTAGCGGCAGCGATAGAGGCTATCATAAACGGCGGTCATGCGCGCCGCACATTTACCGCCGCGGGCTCGCAAATTCACCCGAGATTCACATTGGGGAGGTCCGACCTTACGCGGGTGCCACCGGGTCTCTCGCCTTTCGGAGCCCGAGAGACGTAGTCACCACTTTTCGTCCTCATGACGAAAACACCCAAGTCTCAATCCGCAAGGATTACAATGATCCCGTCTTCAACCAACAAGAGAATCTTTCCCTGGAGGATGGCATGCGAACCCTGCTGGGCATCATTCTTCTTTCCGCTCAGGTGCTGCTGGCACAGCAGCCTCCCAAGCCGGCAACTACCGGATGTCAGCCGGCCAGCGCCGCCCAGATTCAGAAGCTGATGGATCTTGCGGGCAGCAAGAAGGTCCTGGAAAGCGTGATGGAGGCGAGGCTCCGGGTCATCATCGAGGAGTTTCAAAGGCTGCGCCCCGACGTCCCGCTGAAAGACTGGAACGCGGCGTTTGCCCGCCTGCAGAGTCCGCAATTCGTTCAGGGCTTGCTCGCCGAGGCCGTGCCCATCTACCAGCGCCATTTCTGCTCTGATGAGGTGGAGCAAATCACCGCTTTTTACGAGAGCCCTGCCGGCCAGAAACTCAGCGCCGAAATGCCGGCAATTGAAAAAGAAGCTGTGGCAGCCGGTCAGAATTATGTGGAGCGTCAAGCCCCGCAACTCAGGCAGGATATTCAGCAAGCTCTGGCGAAGCAGGGCAAGCCGGGAACCCCCGTCGCCCCGACTCCTCCGGCAGTCTTCATCCTTGCCAGCGGAGAGCGGCTGGAGTCCACTCACTATCTAGTGACCTCCGACTCGGTGCAAGTGGAGGTAGGAGACAAGCAGCGCACCATCCCGCTCAGCGCGCTCAACGTCGACGCCACCATCACTGCCAACCGCGCCCGCGGCATCGACCTCAAAGTCCCCGCGAAGGGCCAGATCATGCTCGGCTTCTAGCCGTGCTGCTGAAGGTGCATCGGCGCTTGGGTGGAGCACGCCTTTTAGGCGTGCAGTTGAGATCCACCGAAATACTTCGGCTTCAGCCGCTGAGGTAACTAAAGATTTACCTCAGGCGCTAAAGCGCTTCCGAGGTTTGGCTTCAATGTGCACGCCTGAAGGCGTGCTCCACCCGATGTCTGCCAGGCCGCTGGGTGCGCCGCTCGTCCGTGGTGTTCGGATGGGTGGGTGCCGATCGGCCGCCGGTCCATCCATCGTCCCCTGCGGTATACTTCAAGGTTTCCCTGTCAGCACCGATTCGATCAGGAAGGAGTTTCCATGTCATCCGCAGCCGTTTCCTCCGCGATTTCCTACGCCCGCGATAATAAACAGCGTTTCCTAGATGAGCTGAAAGACTTGCTCCGCATTCCTAGCGTCTCGACCGATCCCGATCGCAAAGGCGATGTCCGCAAGGCCGCCGAGATGGTCGCCACCGATCTGGAGCGCATCGGCTTTGAGAATGTCGAGATCATCCCGACTCAGGGACATCCTCTCGTCTACGCCGACTGGCTGCACGCTGCCGGCAAGCCGACCGCGCTGTGCTACGCGCACTTCGACGTCCAGCCCGCCGAGCCGTTGGACGAGTGGAAGTCGCCGCCGTTTATCGACCAGGACGCGTACGCCGTTAAGCCCGAAGACCAGGCTGTGAAACAAAACTGGTCGCACCCCTCCGAGCGCGACAACAACATCTACGCGCGCGGCGCCGTCGACGACAAAGGCCAGCTCTGGATGCAGATGAAGGCGTTCGAGTCGCTGTTCAAGTCCGGCGGCGGAAAGCTGCCCATCAATGTGCGCGTGATCTTTGAAGGCGAAGAAGAAGTCGGCGGCGAGAGCATCGAGGAGTACGTCAAGAAGAACGCCAACACCGGCAAGCTCAAATGCGATTTCGCGCTGGTGACCGACACCGAACTATTCGCGCCCGATCTTCCCACGTTGTGCGTCGGCCTGCGCGGCCTGCTTTACACCGAGCTTGAGGCGCAAGGTCCGAAGACGGATCTGCACTCGGGCGTTTACGGCGGCGCGGCGTCGAATGCGATCTTCGGCTTGATCGAGATCATCAGCAAGCTGAAAGATGAAAACGGCAAGGTGCTCATTCCCGGCTTCTACGACGCGGTTCAGAAGCCGACCGACGACGAACTGAAAGCATGGCAGGCGCTGCCGTTCAATGAAGAGGAATATCGCAAGGCGGAAGTCGGCTCCGATGTCCTCACCGGCGAACCCGGATACTCCGTCCTCTATCGCACCTGGGCGCGGCCGACGCTGGAAGTCCACGGCATCGTTGGCGGATTCGTCGCTCCCGGCGCGAAAACTGTGATTCCCGCGCGCGCCTCAGCCAAGGTCTCCATGCGCCTGGTTCCCAATCAGGATGCCGACGACATCTTCAAAAAGTACAGTGACTACGTGAAGAAGCTCACGCCCAAGGGCATCAAGACCAACATCAAGATTCACAGCAAAGGTCCGGCCTGCGTGGTCAACACCGATAATCCTTACGCCAAGGCCGCAGTCGAGGCGATGCACGAGATCTTCAGGAAGGACACGGTCTACATCCGCTCCGGCGGCTCAATCCCGATCGTCACGCAGTTCGACAAAGACTTGAAAGTCCCCAGCATCATGATGGGCATGGGCCTGCCGGACGACAATCTGCACGCGCCCAACGAGAAGTTCCACATCCCGAACTTCCATCGCGGCATCGAGTCGATTATTCGCTTCTTCCAGATACTGGGCGCCTCCATGTAAGCGCGCGATCGATTTGAACCCCCGTTTAGGAACGACGGAGATAACGAATCCCGCAGGTGCTTCTTGTGGACCGCTGCCGGCGTAGGAAAGAGCCACCCAGAGGCGGCTCTTGTTGTGCGAAGCGTGAAACCCCAACCGCAGTCTTCTTGGACTGGCTGCGAAAGCTCAAAGCTTCTGTCTGCATGCAACAGCTCCCGTATCAACCATGCCGCAAAGTCCTCTGCTGACCACTGGCCACTGTGTTCAGTGCAGCTTCACGTACTCGTAATCGACCGGATTGTTGTTGATGCCGCGGTCCGGAGGCGCAATCCACGCTGCCATTTTGCCCTGCTCATGTACGCCGTGCATCAAACTCAGGATGAATGCGCGATCGCTGTCACTCGGCAACCAGCCCCCGATACGCGCGTTGAATTCCTCCTGAGTAATCGGCTTGCCGGACGGGTCCGTCGGCACACTCGCCCACGTCCCGATACTGCGGCGGAAGCGCGTCGAAGGCAGCGCCAGCCGGAAGGGATAGCCGGCTTTCTCGATGAGACGGTTCCAGCGGGTCACGCCCAACTCGCAATCCTTCACGTACGAGCCGCGCGTCACCTCATTCATCGCGTTGCGCATCGGAATCTGCTCGGTCTTCGTGCTGCCGTTTCCGTCGGGCACATCGATCGTGAACATCTGGTCGGCCGCAACATGATCTTCGTAGCGTGCTTCGTCAGGCCGCCCCTTGAGTCCATTCGCGAAATACGACGCCGCATTCGACGAACTCTCCGAGCCGAACAGGTCGAGCGATGAGCTGAACCAGAAGTTCAGGTACCTCTGCACCGTCGGCAAATCAATGGCGCCTGCTTTGCGAATCGTCTCCGGATCCTCGGTGCCCAGCTCCTTCATCACCTCCAGCGTGCGTTTGATAACTCGGCTGATGCCGGTATCGCCGACAAACATGTGATGAGCCTCTTCCGTCAGCATGAACGAACAGGTGCGCGCCAGCGGATCGAAGCTCGACTCGGCCAAGGACTTCAGCTGGAACTTGCCATCGCGATCGGTGAAGTAGGTGAACATGAAGAAGCTCAGCCAGTCGCGAATGGGCTCGTTGAAGGTTCCCAGAATGCGCGGCTTGTCGGCGTCGCCGGAGTGGCGCTCCAGCAACTCCTCCGCATCCTCGCGGCCGTCGCGGCCAAAGTAGGCATGCAGCAGGTACACCATCGCCCACAGATGGCGTCCCTCTTCCACATTCACCTGGAAAAGATTGCGCAGGTCGTAGAGCGACGGTGCGGTGTGTCCCAGCATGCGCTGCTGCTCGACGGACGCAGGCTCAGTATCGCCTTGCGTAACGATCAGGCGGCGCAGCGTGGCGCGATACTCGCCGGGAATCTGCTGCCAGACCTCTTGTCCGTAGCTGTCGCCGAAGCCGATCTTGCGATCAGGATTGCGGTCGGCAAGGAAGATGCCCCAGCGATACTCCGGCATGTGTACGAAGCCGTAGGTCGCCCAGCCTTTGGCGTCGACCGATGTTGCCGTGCGCAAATAAACATTGGCGACTTGAAAATCCTTCGGTCCCAGTTCCTGCCACCAGTTCAAGAACTCCGGCTGCCAGTGCTCCAGCGCGCGTTGCAGCGTGCGGTTGGAGCCGAGATCTACGTTATTAGGAATGCGGTCTTGATAATTGATTGCCATAAGTGCTCCGATAAATCCGATCCGAAATGTTCCGGTAAATCCAGTTCAAACCAGTGTTGCGCGCCCAAGCCAGACGCAGCCTCAAACTACAAAATTGTCATCACGAGCGAAGCGAGGGATCTGCTTCTTGCTCGAAGTGGATGCGCGCTCGATGGAACAGCAGATCCCTCGTCGGACTAAAGTCCTCCTCGGGATGACAAAAATAAAGGGCTTGCTACGGCACAGCTAAAGCTCAAAGCGCGCGAAAAAGACTTTTCCGCGGCCTTGCGAGCCCTACACCCGCTCCCAATTGAACTTCGCCTTCGAACCTTTGCCGAATAGCTTCAATGCGCCTTGCTCGCCGGTTGCATTGGGACGAATAAATACCCAGTTCTGCCACGCCGAGAGCCGCCCAAACACCTTCGTCTCGGTCGTCTCATCGCCAGGGAAACGCAGACTCGCCTCCATGCCCGTCAGCGCATCCGGAGAAAGGCTGGCGCGCTCTTCGATGGCAATGCGAACTTCATCCTCCCAATCGAGATCGTCGGGTGCCACCGTGATCAGCCCAAGCGACAACGCCTCTTCCGGTCCAAGGAGCTTGCCTTTGGCTTCCACAGCTCCGGCCATGTCCTGCGCGTCAGCACTGAATCGTGTTTCCAGCCGGCTGTGATCATTCACAGCCGGCAGCAGGCCAAAGTTGAATTCGTCTACTGCGATCTTCGCCGACTCGTCTTCCTCCGGCAGAGCCAGCATGTAACTGCGATCCGCGGCCAGCGCCAGTTCAAACAGCACGCCCGCGAAGCACGAACCCGGCTCGATGATGGCGTACATGCTGCGCGAGGAAACGTCCAGCCGCGCCAGGGTCCGGCGCAACATTCCAATCGTTTCGCGCACCAGCCAGTCGTTCTGATGCTCCAGCATCACCGCATCCGCTGCCAGCGCCGCGTTCGGATCGCCCGAAGTCTTGAGCAGCAATAGCCCAAGTTCCAGTTCGTTGACGCGCATCATCAGGATCGCGTCATCCAGTTCGCGGGCCATCGCCAGCGGCCACCACTGATCAGCGGCAGCGTGTATCTCATCGACAGTCGTCGGTTGATTTCCCTCAGGAGCACGCACGGTCAGGGTTGCCGTTCGGGCGCTGCGATCGAAGGTCACATCAACAAACTTGTAGCGATAGCCGCGGTCATCAGCTGTCCGCTGCACGGGATTCAGCTTGATGCCCTTGGCGCCGACCGGGCGGGTTGAGCTTGCAGCCAATCTCTCGGCGCGGCCGCGCACGGCTTCGGGAAACTTCGCAGGTACGGCGATGTCATCCACCAACCCCCATTCCCTTGCGCGCTCGCCCTTGACGCCATCGGGGTTGGTGCAGAAGAGGTCGGCCCGATCGCGGCGCACTTTGCGCTTATCGACCACGCGCGTCAGCCCGCCGGTTCCCGGCAGAACGCCGAGCAGTGGAACCTCCGGCAAGCTCACGGCGCTCGAGCGATCGTCAATCAGCACGATCTCGTCGCACGCCAGCGCGAGTTCGTATCCGCCGCCGGCCGTCGTTCCATTCAGCGCTGCCAGAAACTTCAGGCCATCGTGACGGCTGGAATCCTCCATGCCATTACGCGTCTCGTTGGTGAACTTGCAGAAATTCACCTTCCACGCGTGCGACGAGGTGCCCAGCATGTAAATGTTGGCGCCGGCGCAGAACATGCGCTCGCGCGCGCTGGTCAATACAACGCAGGCCACTTCCGGATGCTCGAAGCGAATGCTCTGCAGAACGTTGTGCAACTCGATGTCGACGCCGAGATCGTAGGAGTTGAGCTTGAGCTTGTAGCCGGGACGCAGCCCCGCGTCTTCGTTGACGTTCATCGCCAACGTGGCGATGCGGCCATCGATGGTCAGCCGCCAATGGCGGTAGTCTCCGGGAGCAGCGTCAAAGGTGACGAGCTCCGCTTCTTTTACTTCAGGCATGCAGATGAACTCTCCTCAGAAAGCGACAGAATGGCGGTTCACATCCCCACGACTTGTAAATGCATTATAGTGCATTTACAGAGAGCTGCACATAGGAAGTATTATGCAGATCTTTTATCCCGATTCGTCCGGTCCAGGACAGCGACGGCTTCTTCCAGCGAGACCGCACTGGTATCGATCGTAACATCGGCTTTGCGATACAGCGGCTCCCGCACTTCCAAGATTCGTTTCAGATCCGACATGGATTCACGATTGTCGGCCATCGGTCGCATATCGCCCTGGGCGATCACGCGCTGCATATGCTCTTCCGGCGTTGCCTTGAGCCACACCGTGAAGCACATGGTCAGCAATCGCTCGAACGTCGCCGGCTCCGAGACCAGACTTCCGCCCGTCGCGAGCACAAAGCGCGGGTATCGCTCGATTACCTGGTCCAGGCAGCGCCGCTCCAGCCGGCGAAATCCACTCTGGCCGTAGAGATCAAAAATCGCGCTCAAACTGACACCGCTCACCTGCTCGATCAGTCGGTCGAGTTCAACAAACGGAATTGCCAGCCGATTGGCCAGCATCGCACCCAGCGTGGATTTTCCTGCGCCGCGCAGTCCGATGAGCGCTATGCGGCCGCGCCGCGCCTCCACGTCGACGCCGCCGAAGTGCTGAACAAGCAGGCGGCGTGCTTCCGCTAACTCTGCCGCCGGCAAACGCCGCAGAAACTCGGTCGTGTGGACAAGATCGACTGGCGGTTCGGGACCTTGCAACACCAGCGCTTCGACGGGGATGTCCAGCGCCTTGGCAATCTGCCGGAGCAGCAAAATCGAAATGTTCCCCTGTCCAGTTTCCAGCTGCGCCAGATAGCGCTCAGAAACTCCCGAATCGCGCGCCAGCAGCTTGCGCGTCATACCACGACGGGCGCGTGTCTCACGTACCCGCTCGCCCAGCAGAGTGAGATAGTCGGCTTCAGCCGCGGTCTCCCGTGCATCTGGCGAGGAGGATACGGCAGCCAGCATATCCGTCTGCTCGCTTTCCTCCAGGTGCGCTATGCCGCGCTTTCGACCCACGATGGATGCATTATACTTCCACAACGAGTACGTATAATAGTGCGGAAGGTGAGGAAGGCGATCGGGTGGGTGTAGACATTACGATTCTGGTTGGCACCATGACCGGCACGGCCGAGATGGTTGCGCAAGAGGTTCAGCTGGCGCTGGACTCTGCCGGCCACGCGGCCACCATTCACGTGATGGACAATCTCGATGCTAGTGTCTTTGCCGCCGGCGGCACGTTTCTGATCTGTACATCGACCTACGGCAACGGCGACGTTCCCGACAACGCCCAGGGGTTGTTCAGCAGCCTTGAAACCGAACGTCCGGATCTGAGCAAGATTATTTACAACGTCATCGCCCTCGGCGACACCACATACAAAGAGACCTATTGCGAAGGTGGCAAGCGTTTCGACAAACTGCTCACCGAACTCGGCGCCAAGCGTGCGGGCGACGTGCTTATGCACGACGCCAGTTCCGGCACATTGCCAGAGGAACTGGCGGCACAATGGGTGGTGCCCTGGGTCGAACAATACCTGGCGCCGCTCAAGCAGGCTTGAATCAGGGTTCATTGGAGATGGCATAAATCATGGCGACAAGCGTAGAAAACCGCGTTCGATCCGAGGCCAGGGTGCTGCAGAGCTACGTTGGCGGCAAGTGGCAGGCAGGCAGTGGAGAAGGCACTCTGCTGATTAATCCCACAACCGGGGACATCGTCGCATCGGCAAGTTCGAAGGGCTTGGATCTAAGTACCGCATTGTCGTACTCCCGCAATGTGGGAGGCGCAGAATTGCGCAAATTGACCTACGCGCAGCGGGCGGAGTTGCTCGGCAAGATCGCCGACACCCTTGCGGCACGGCGCGAGGAGTGGTTTGAGTTCGGGCGCAAGAACTCCGGCAACACCAAAGCCGACGCTGCGATCGACGTCGACGGCTCCATCGGCACGCTGAAGTATTTTGCCAAGATCGGCGGCAAGTTGGGCGGCGCACGCCTGTTGCGCGATGGTTCTCCCAGTCGTCTTGCGCGCGATCAGAACTTTCAGGGTCTGCACGTTGGCGTGCCGCTCGATGGTGTTGCAGTCCACATCAACGCCTTCAACTTTCCTGCGTGGGGTCTGTGGGAGAAGGCAGCTGTCAGCTTGCTCGCCGGCGTCCCCGTGCTCTCGAAGCCGGCAACCGCGACCGCGTGGCTCGCACAGGAGATGGTCAACGCCGTTATCGAAGCCAACATTCTTCCGCCGGGTGCGCTGTCCATTCTCTGCGGCTCACCCCACGATTTGCTTGATCATCTGCAATTGGGCGACGTCGTTGCCTTCACCGGCTCGGCTGACACCGGCGAAGGAATTCGCCGGCATCCGCGCATCCGCAAGCGGAACATTCGTGTGAACATCGAAGCCGATAGTTTGAACGCGGCTCTGCTCGGCCCTGACGTGCAACCCGATTCGCCGGAGTTCGGCTTCTTCGCGCGTGAAGTTGTGCGCGAGATGACCTCCAAGACCGGGCAGAAGTGTACCGCGATTCGCCGCGTCCTGGTCCCTGACTACCACGAGCAGGCGGCGATTGACGCAATCTCGGCGCAGCTGAAGATGACGGTTGTCGGCGATCCCGCAAATGCCCTCGTCAGCATGGGGCCCGTCGTCAACATGGTGCAGCGCAAATCTATCGGAGAAGGCATCGCACAGCTGAGCACGCGGGCTGATGTAGCTTATGAGCCCGACAATTTTTCTCCACTCGATGCCGACACCGAGCGTGGCGCATTTGTGGCTCCCACGTTGCTGCGCGCTCGTGAAAAGGGCAATGACGACGTCATTCACGAGATTGAAGTCTTCGGGCCCGTGGCAACCGTTGTCTCGTACCGCGATAAACAGGATGCATTCGCGCTAGCCCGGCGTGGTGGCGGATCGCTGGCAGCCTCGGTCTTCAGTGGCGATGCGAACTTCCTCGCCGAGGCCGCAGCTGCAATGGGAACCACCCACGGACGCCTCCTGCTGGTGGATCCGTCGATTCGCGAGAGCCACACTGGCCATGGCATTGTGCTGCCTTCCTGTTTGCATGGTGGACCGGGACGCGCCGGCGGTGGTGAAGAGCTCGGCGGCTTGCACGGCTTGTGGTTCTATCATCAGCGCGTTGCTCTGCAGGCGGCAGGTTCGACGTTGGCCGCACTAAGCGAGCAGGCAGCCGATCCGCACGACTAGCAGATGGCTTTGAGCGGCCCGATGACTTCCAGATCAGTTGGCTGCAGCCGTCGCGCCGTCACCGTATTCTAGGAAGATCTGCTCCGCTCTGAAACGAGACCTGTGCAGTTTTCTTATTACAACGCAGCAGTTGACCTGCTTGAGCGCAACCTGGCGGCCGATCACGCCGGACGGATCGCGGTAATTGACGAGAGCGGCTCGCACCCCTATTCCGAGTTGGCGGAGCGGGTCAACCGATGCGCCAACGCGTTGCGTGAACTCGGTCTGCAAGCGGAGCAGCGCGTGCTGTTGTGTCTTTACGACAGCGTCGATTTCCCGGCCTGCTTTTTGGGCGCGATCAAAGCCGGCATCATCCCCGTTCCGATCAACACCATGTGGTCGGCCGGCGATTACGCATATGTCCTGAGTGATAGCCGCGCCCGCGTCGCGATGGTTTCAGAGGGGCGCCTGCCGGTCATGCTGGAGGCTGCGCAGATCAGTGGCTGGCAAGGAAGGATCGTAGTTGCAGGCGGCGCCAATGCTGGCTATCCCGAACTCTCTCGGCTTATGGCGTCCGCTTCGTCCGCCTGCGAGCCGTTTCCAACGTTGCCCGATGACGCATGCTTCTGGTTGTACTCCTCGGGATCGACCGGGCGACCGAAGGGCGCGGTTCATGTGCACAGCAGCCTGCTGGCAACGGCTCAGTTGTACGGGCAAGGAGTGCTCGGAATGCACGCTGATGACCGGATCTACTCGGCGGCAAAGCTGTTCTTTGCTTACGGCCTGGGCAACGCGCTGACGTTTCCGCTTGCCGTGGGTGCAACGGCGATTCTGTTCGCGGGGCGTCCCAAGCCGGCGGAGGTAAACCGGATTCTCCGCGAGCAGCAACCTACGGTCTTCTTCGGCGTGCCGACACTTTTCAGTTCGCTGCTCGCTTCACCGGATCTTCCGGTTCGAGGAGAACACGCGTTGCGTCTCTGTGGTTCAGCCGGTGAGGCTTTGCCGGAGCCGGTGGGACGGGCGTGGACGGAGCGCACTGGCGTGGAGATCATCGACGGCATTGGTTCCACCGAGATGCTGCATTGTTTTGTCGCCAATCGTCCCGGCGCCGTGCGATACGGAACATCGGGTGTACCGGTGCCGGGCTATCGCGTGCGGTTAGTCGATGACGACGGTTCTGATGTCGTGCCCGGTGAGATTGGCGAGCTGCAAGTCAGCGGCCCGACGATGGCGGCATGCTACTGGAATAATCGCGAGAAAACGCGCGCAACGTTCCTGGGGGAGTGGATGCGAACCGGCGACAAGTATCGGCAGGATGCTGACGGTTATCTTGTCCACTGCGGCCGCAGTGATGACATGATGAAGGTCAGCGGTCTCTGGGTGTCGCCGATGGAAGTGGAGTCGGCCTTGATCGCGCACGCCGCGGTGCTGGAGGCAGCTGTGGTCGCGAGTTGCGATGACAACGGCCTGGTCAAGCCAAAGGCGTTTATCGTTCTGAAGGAAGGCGTGCCGGCAAGCGACGACATGCGCCACGAGTTGCAGGATTTTGTGAAGACGCGCCTGGCTCCTTACAAGTACCCTCGATACATCGAATTCATGACGGAGTTACCAAAGACCGCGACCGGTAAGTTACAGCGATATCTTCTGGCGAGACGTGAATCCAGCGCGTCGTACTGATTTGAAGAGAGGAACGGTGAGCACGATCAACATCCGGGATGAGGTGATCGTCGATGGCAAGCGGCTGGAGACGCTGTGGATCGGGCACAGGCGATCGGACCAGCCTGTGATTGTGATGCTTCACGAAGGCTTGGGCTCCATCGCATTGTGGAAGGATTTTCCGGAGAAGCTGGCAGCGCGTACCGGTTGCGCCGTGCTGGTCTATTCACGCTATGGCCACGGCAACTCCGACAAGCTGATGGAGAAGCGGCCCGTCAACTTCATGCATCACGAAGCTGAAGTGGTCTTGCCAGAGTTGCTGGACAAACTGGCGATTGAGCGCCCCATACTGCTCGGCCATAGCGACGGAGGCTCGATTTCGATCATTTTCGCCGGCAAGTATCCAGAGCGGCCGCGTGCCTTGATCCTTCAGGCGCCCCATGTTTTCGTGGAAGACCTGAGCGTGGCCAGTATCACTCAGGCGAAGGTGAATTACGAGACAACCGACTTACGGCAGAAGTTATCGCGCTATCACGCGCATGTCGACGCGACTTTTTGGGGTTGGAACGATATCTGGCTCGATCCGAATTTTCGCAGCTGGAATATCGAGGAATATCTGGCCGCGATTCGCCGTCCTGTGCTCTGCATTCAGGGCGAGGAGGACGAATACGGGACGCGGGCTCAGGTCGAAGCGATCGCGAAGCAGGCGCCACAGACAGAGATCATGATGCTGCCGCACTGCAAGCACTCGCCGCATCGTGATCAGCCGGAGAAGACTTTGGATTCCATCGCTGAATTCGTCGGCCGAGTGGCGCGAAGCGACAATCCCCTGGTTGCGGTCAAGGAACGGCCAGCTTCCTTTGGGATGGCGGTTCAACAGGGAACAAGTTGCGAATAGCGAATAGCGAGAAGCGAAAGGCGGCATTTCATGGCAGAGTGGGTTCACACATTCAAAGGCGCGGTGCTGGCATCCGAGTACGATTTCGCCAGCCACATGAACTCGCGCATGTACGTCTCGCGCTTTGATCAGGCGACATGGTTCTTATTGCATGCTATCGGAATGACGCCTGCGTCCATGAAACAACAGAATCTGCGCATTGCCATTGTGCGCCAGAATTTTCAGTTTCTGGAAGAACTGCGCGGTGGCGAGCTGGTGGAGATCAAGAGCGGCTTTCTCTCCGTCGGCGAAAAGTACTTCCGCTTTCTTCATCAGATGTACAACGATGAATCGGGTAAGATGGTCGCCACCTGCGACAGCGTCGCCGTGCAGGCAAGCCTCGAGTCCGGCAAAAGCGTTCCCCTGACCCAATCGCTCCAGGAAAAGGCCAAGCATTACCTGGTGACGTCGAATGTGCCGGAGAACGAGTCTATCGGCTAGTGCGCGCTAAATCCTACACTCTGCCATAGCGGCGTGGGATCGTACATGATGCCATTCGCGACCACGGTGCGAACGCTGCGAATGTTGTGAATGTCGTCGAGCGGATTGGCCTCCAGCACATCCAGATCAGCGCGTTTGCCCACTTCCACGCTTCCGCTGTCCGCATCAACCTTCATCGCGCGTGCCGGCACAATGGTTGCCGCTTGCAACGCTTCCATCGGTGTGAAGCCTGCCTTCACATAGAGCTCGATTTCGCGATAGAGAGAAAAGCCCGGCACCGCCTGATCCGTTCCGGCGATGATTGGTACGCCCGCTTTGTGCAGTGCGCCGATAATCGCCAGGTCTTCTTCCGCGATCTTTTGCCCGTAGGGAGCGGCTTCCGGCGGCATCCCACCGCTTATCAGTTGCTCACGCAACTCAGGCGCCACGCGCGCGATACCGGGCTCCATCTGTGTCGCCGGCTCGCTGGCCGGTCGAGTCATCATCTCGAACAGCGCCATCGTAGGATCGATGACGGTTCCGTGCTGCTTGAGAAATGCGACGGCCTGCTGGCCTTGCTCAGAGTTGATGTCGGCGGAGGCGAGTATCTTGAGTCGCTCTACCCCTTTCACCTTGCTCGGATCGAAATCCTTGGGCAGCAAGAGATCGGCGATGTAGTGAATGTGATTGATCATATCCATGCCGTCTTCCACGCCCTCATAGGCGTTCATCCCGTTTGGGATGTGGCCGGTGACGGTCATCCCAAGTTTGTGCGCGTCAGCACAAATCGCCTTCACATTTTCCGACTTGACCGAACTGTAAATCTTGATCTGCTGAAATCCGGAATCGTGATAGCGCGTGACCCACTTCTCGGCATCGGCCGGCGAATTCACGCGCGTGATGCCAATGGCCATCGGACCGTCGCCGTCCACGATTCCTGCCAGCAGCATGTGCGGACCCAGGGCCTTGCCGCTGTTCACCGCATTGCGTACCTGGGTGATGAAGTCGTATTCATTGCCCACATCGCGCACCGTGGTCACGCCAGCGGCGAGGTAGATCGGCCCCCATTCCACCTGCTCGTAATGTGCGTGCATGTCCCACAGGCCAGGAATGATGTATTTGCCGCTGACATCAATCCGCTGGGCATCCGCGGGAATCTGCACACTCCCGCTGGGTCCAGCGGCGACGATCTTGCCATGGCTGGTAACAACCGTTGCATTCGGCACCGGCGCCTTGCCCGTGCCATCAATCAACGTCGCCCCGACAAAGGCGAACGTCCCCGTACGCCGTCCTGGCATCTTCTGGCTCATCTCGGTGAGCGCCGCCATTTCGTCGTGCGCCGCGCTAGCCACAAAATTCGATAGCGCGGATTCGTAGTCATCGCGCACGGCTTCGAAATGATCGAATTCCGCATCGGTCGAAACCAGCGCCGCCAGATTGTTGCCGGCATCCATCCACAGCGTCTCCATTCCCCAGATCAGGCCCTGCACGGTGTAGCGCTCGACCTGAACGTCGCGCCCGTTGATTTGCATCGTCTCCGAGCCGCGATCCTGGATCCTCACTGCACCAATTGGCAACGTGTCCATTTGTGCCGGCTGCCCGTGTGCTCGCCAGTAGCGCATCATTTCCATTTGCACCGCAACCGGCGCGTAGCCGGAGATGGTGAAGAACGTTTGCGGTACTTTGAGGGTGCGAGTCTCTTTGCCTTGGCGGAGGGTGGCGCTGCCGTTGCTGATAGTTATCTCGGTATCGGTCGCCGACATGCGCGAGGTTTTTCCATTGAGGACGAAGCTTTGCGGAACATAGCTGTCCGACGTGCGCAGCGTCGCTGTCAATGGTACCGCCGTGCCGCGGTCGGTGAATTTGAAATCCGTTTTCAAGGTGAGCGTTTTGCCGTCAGGCGTGATGGTGTACGACTCCTCGCCGATAGCCTGCTCGAACTTGTGCAGTTGGAATTTGCCGGATTGGGCAGCGGGTGGGTTTTGCGCGATCAGGATGGACGAGAAAAGAACAAGGAGAACAGCAAGACGATGAAGACGATTCAAGCGGAAGCTCCTGTGCAATCGATTGGCGCGGCCAAGTCTGCCGGGCACTGGCAAAGCAATCAAAGATTACAACACAGTTAAACGTAAAGGAGCGAGGCGGAGTTCCCGGAATGTGGTTTTGCCGTGCGGATTCCAAGCCGCGACATCATAAGCAGTTGCGAGGGAGGAGGAACGGTGTAGAATCGTGGCCGCCTCGAGGAGGGCGATTCCCATGCGCATGATGCTGAAAGTCTCTATCCCTGTAGAAGCTGGCAATGCCGCAGCCCGTAACGGCAGTCTAGGAAGTACGGTTCAGCGAATTCTTGATGACCTGAAGCCGGAAGCAGCCTACTTCGCCGAAGACAACGGTGAGCGCACGGGGTATATCTTTTTCGACATGAAAGAGTCGTCCCAGCTGCCCGCGATCGCGGAACCATGGTTCTTGGCCTTCAATGCAAGGTTGACCGTCCGGCCGGCTATGAATCCCCAGGATCTGGCCAATGCCGCTTCTGGTATCGAGCGGGCAGTGAAAGGATATGGAAAGGGAGCGTAATCCCACAATGTGGGATTTGTCTTGGCTGGATAGGTGCCGGAACAGAAGAACGATCTTTAGCCCTTACCTGCGGTCAATGAAAGTCGTGCGAGCGCACGTCGGCATCGGTGACATCGACGGTATCGGCATCGTAGGCTTCTCGCATGGCTGCGAGCTGTTGTACCTTGACGGAAATTACGCCTTCCTGGTTTTGTAAGGTTCCCTCTAGTAGGAGGAACTTCTCTGACAGGATCAGAATGCGGTTCTGCTCTAGAATGTCGGGCGCAATGATGGCATTGCTGATGCCGGTCTCATCTTCCAGGCTGAGAAAGACAAATCCTTTTGCTGTTCCCGGTCGCTGGCGCGCGATGATGCATCCAGCGGTTCGGACATGTCGGCCATTGGGAACTTGGGTCAAATCCCGCGCTGAGAGCACGCCCGCTCGGCGCAGAGCAGCGCGACGATACGCCATCGGATGCGGTCCCACCGTAAGCCCGGTACCGTGAAAATCGGCCACCAGTCGCTCTTCCGGCGTCATGGCTGCGAGCGGCGAGGCTGCATCGTTTTCCGGAATGCCTTCCAACAGTGGGCCGGCAAATCGTGCCGCCCGCTCCACCTGCCACAAAGCGTCGCGGCGATGAAAAGAGGGAGAGCGGGCTTTTCGGCTTTCATTGTAACCGTGCGCTATTTTCCTGGATTCCTCACTCCCGATCGAATTCAGCGCACCAATCGAGGCCAGCAGCACCAGTTCATTGCGGCGCAGTTCAGGCACGCGATACGCAAGATCGGCAATCGACTCGAATGGCCGCTTACTGCGCTCGCGTAACATCGCCTGTGCCGTCTCTTCGCGCAATCCCCGGGTATATCGAAAGCCCAGGCGAAGGGCAAAATGCTTCTGGTCCCACATTGTGGTACCTTTGTCCGATTCCAGTGCGCACAGCCAGTCTGAACAAGTGATATCCACTGGTCTTACCCGCAGCCCATGCCGCTGCGCATCCTTCACAATGGTGGAAGGATGGTAAAAGCCCATCGGCTGATTATTGAGCAGGGCGGCGGTGAATGCCGCCAGATAATGACACTTGAGCCAGGCGCTGGCATAGGCGATTAGCGCAAAGCTGGCGGCATGTGATTCCGGAAATCCGTAAAGTGCGAAGGAGGTGATTGAGAGAATGATCTGTTCCTGCGCTGCCGGTGGAATGCCGTTACGCTGCATGCCTTCACGCAGCTTAACTTCGATATCGCGCATGCGCCGTTCGCTGCGTTTGAAGCCGAAGGCGCGCCGCAGCTCTTCCGCCTCTCCGCCGCTGAAGCCTGCGGTGATCATCGCCATGCGCAGCAGTTGTTCCTGAAAGAGTGGCACGCCCAAAGTGCGCTCCAGCACCGGCGCGAGCGATGGATGTGGATATTCGACAGCCTGTTTTCCCTGCCGCCGCATCAGGAAAGGATTAACCATCTGCCCGACAATCGGCCCCGGCCGGATGATGGCGACTTGTACCACAATGTCGTAGAAGTGTGTGGGATGCAGCCGCGGCAGACACGACATTTGCGCGCGGCTCTCGATCTGGAACATGCCGACGGTATCGGCCTTCTGCAGCGTGTCATACACTGTGGGATCATCCGCCGGCAGCTTCGCCAGATCAACCTCCTCGCGGCAATGCTTGCGAATCAGCGTGAGGGAATCTTCCAGCACCGCCATCATGCCGAGCCCAAGCAAATCAACTTTGACGATGCCCATGTCGGCGCAATCTTCTTTGTCCCACTGCACCACTACGCGGCCCGGCATGGTAGCCGGTTCGAGCGGGACGATGGAATCCAGTTGTCCCTGGCAAATGACCATGCCGCCTGAATGCTGTCCCAAGTGACGCGGCAGGTCCTGCACAGCCAGGCAAAGTTCGAAGAACTTGCGGATGCGGGGATGACGCAGATCGAATCCGGCATCGCGAAACTGGCGCTGCAGCGTGTCGCCCGGGTCTTTGTATTCCCAGGAGCTAACCAGGCTGGCGAGGCGATCGAGGGTCTCGCCAGCAAAGCTGAGCGCCTTGCCGACTTCGCGCGCGGCTGAGCGCCCGCGATAGGTGATGACGTTGGCAGTCATCGCCGCGCCCAGCTTGCCATAACGCTGGTAGACGTACTGGATGGCGCGCTCGCGCTGGTCGCCACTGGGCAGATCGAGATCGATGTCGGGCCACTCGCCGCGCTCCTCAGACAGAAAGCGCTCGAAGAGCAGATCCATGCCGACAGGATCGACTGCGGTAATGCCCAGCGAATAGCAAACCGCGCTATTGGCCGCCGAGCCGCGTCCCTGCACCAGAATGCCTTGTTCGCGACAGTGGCGAACAATGTCCCACACGATCAGGAAGTAGCCGGCCAGTTTCAGATGTTCGATCAGCGCCAGCTCACGCTCGATTTGCCGCTGCGCGCGCCGCCACAACTCACCCTGCCCCGGCCGCAGATAACGATCGCGAGCCCCTTCCATGGTGCGCATGCGCAGAGCGGAGTCCATGGTTTCGCCTTCCGATACCGGATAACGAGGAAATTCGTAACCCAGATCGTTCAGGGAAAATTCCAGGCGGGCGGACAATTCCAAAGTATTGGCTGTGGCTTCGGGCAGGTCGGCGAATAGTTGCAACATCTCATTCGGCGATTTGAGATAACGTTCGTTGTTGCGTGCCAGCAGACATCCGGCGGTATCGAGCGTGCAATGGTTGCGAATGCATGTAAACGCATCCAGGATTTGACGCTCTTCCGGCTTGGCATACTGTGCGCCTTGCGTTGCCAGCAGCGGCAAATGTAACGGCTGCGCCAGTTCAATCGCCGCCTGGTTGCGAGCCTCTTGAGCACGGTTATAGTGGCGCTGCAATTCGACATAAACATTTGCACGCCCGTAAAGAGCGATCAGTTGCTCCAGAAGCTGCCTGCCAGCCTGCATGCCGCCAGTTTGCAAGGCTTGAGCCAGCGGACCTTCGTCGCCTCCGGTCAGGCAAATCAGTCCACCAGCGTGCTCAGCAAGATCAGCCAGCAAGGCGGTCGCTTGTGAGCGAATAAGTGTGTGTTTGTCTGTAAGAGTCCCACTCTGTGGCATATGAGCCGGAGATTTAGTAGCACGTAGCTTCGTACGAGTGATAAGGCGACAGAGATTCTGGTAGCCCTCACGGGAAGCGCAGAGCAGTGGCAGACGAGGAAGATTGGATGTGCCCGCGCAGCCTATCAGGGAAGTGACTTCGGCGCCAATATGGGCTTTGATTTTCAACTTCTTCGCCGCAAGATGAAAACGTGGCGAGCCATACACGCCATCCCGGTCGAGCAAAGCCATCGCAGGCATCTGATGCTGAGCACAAACCTTGGCCAGCTCTTCCGGAACGGAAGCTCCTTCCAGAAAGCTGAACGCGGAGCGGGTATGAAGTTCGATATACATCAGTTGTCAGTGCCCGTAGCCAGTCGCCAGTCGATTTTTACTAAGTGCTTACTACTAATTGCTAGCCTAGTCATAGGTGGCGTCGGCAAACCAGTTGCCGGTCGCCACATCGCGATAAATACGGTACAGCGCAACCCCGACGTCAGCTTTGTTTTCCTGGTCGATATTCGTGGTAGCCAGTGCAATGTCCCATTCTTCGCGATCCCAGGGGCCTGATGGCTCCCCAGTTGCGACATCCGGTTTCATGTTTTCGGTCCACCAATCGCCCGATGATCGCCACGGGCCAGCGAGCCACAAAACCTTTCCCTGTATTTTGGCTCGCTCGACCTGCTTTTCTGAAACTAGAGTATCGGGACGCCCTGCCGCCAAGCAGACCTGGAGCGGCTGCGCAGGCCGTATAATCCTCAGGCCCAAAGGAATACATTTTTTGATATCCGACATTGTCGGACTTGCCGTCTGGGGGGCGTTACTTTCGGTAAGCATAAACCGGTCGACACAAAAATGTTCACGCCGATGGCTATGGAGTAAGCGGGCAATGCCTGCCCGCCGCTCGCCCACAATCGAGCTGATACGAGCCAAAGTGATCTCCAGCCGTTCTGGTTCAGGAGTCACTGGGAGAAACAAACCACCCTGGGCCGTCCTTGGAGGTGCCGGTTCAGCCGTAATCCAAATTTTGAGAACAGAGGCTCCTGGAGGGTATGCCGCCAGCTCCAACTGCAGCAGCTTCAGAAATACTTTTGAATCCCGCATGGAGACCGGCAGACGCAAGGTACGCTCAAGCATTGGTATGTGTGCCACATTGTGGGAGTCCGATGTTCTAAGATCATCTACAGTAACCGTTTCTTCATCCGCCACACGGCGCTCCAGCAACAAACGCAGACGCAACTCATGGGTGGCAAGCGCTCTGGCTTCCAATCTGGCACACAGTTGCTCCAGCAGGCGGTTCAAAACGAAGGACAAGGATTCAATGGTTTCAACCGGAGATTCCAATTCCATTGCCTCTTCAAACTGAACTGGCGGTGCGCACAAAACCAGAGTGCGCATGTTTTCGCCGCGAGCCAGTCGACGTAATTGCGCGCCTGTTTCCCCCAATCGAGAAGCCAGGGCATGCTCCGGTAACAGCGCCAAAGTGCGAAAATCGCGGACTCCCCATCGCTCCAGAGTGTCCAATGTCTGTGCGCGCAACTTCTCTTCTTGTCTACGGGTAGCCTCGCCGCCGATGTTTTTCTCGGAAGAAATCTCGAATGCATCCAGCAAAACCTGCAGTGGCAGCACGCCCAAACGTTGTGCTTCACTGCCAGCAGGAATGATCGTGGTTCCGCTAAATCCACGGGCTGCATGCAGGGCGGCATCCGGATTTGCAGCAATGGCAATATTCGCTTCGATTCCCACGGTTGTCAGGCGGGAGGCCAGATCCCCGGCCATTTTGGCGGGTGTACCGTAGAGTCGATCCAAGCCTGCGAGATCGAGCAACAGAGTGTCAGAAGCAGCGTCTTCCACGCGGGGAGTAAAAGCGTGTGCGACGTCGAGAAGCGCAGCATGCGCCGAGAGTTCTTGTTCGCAGGAACGTTGGCGCAAAACCGCCAAGCCGATTAAATCAGCGGCGCAGGATGGATTCCGGGAAAAAATCGCGGCCTGCAGCTTGGGCATTCCGATTTCCATCCCCAGCTGGCGAGCTTTTTCATTGAGAGCAATCACCCGCACCAATGGCGGCTTGCCATCCAATACCGCGACTGCATGTTCGCGCAGCACTGGCTGAGCACGGACAATGGCTTCCACTGAAAAGTCGGGAATGTAAATGCAGGCAAACATCGGATCCCGCCAACCATCAGCCGCACAGCGCAGTGCGGAGTTCAAAGTTAACGCCGACAGATTGCGGCGGTTTTCGCTGCGTCCATGAGCGCATCATCTCGGCGCGAAACCCCATTCCGCGTAAGAGCGCCGCGTGGCCGACAGCACTATTTTTCGGGATATTCACAGCAGAATCACCGCCTCCCACATTGTGGGATGGAAATTCTAGCTCAGGCTGAGCTGGGTCGAGAAAAGTGTTCGAATTGGATGCAAAGATTGTTTCGGACTGCAACCGCAAAACCAGCGACGCACAGGTTTTTGCACAGGACTCCTGTTCGATCAGCAA
>Ga0335078_10003474_pt1 | contig 23433 bp, 22 predicted proteins | sample Lox_Sample_32_FD_206711 | JGI IMG/M metagenome (GOLD analysis project Ga0335078, IMG submission 206711) | Soil microbial communities from Loxahatchee National Wildlife Refuge, Florida, United States - Lox_Sample_3.2 | ecosystem: Environmental > Terrestrial > Soil > Wetlands | place: USA... | reverse complement strand
GGCGTAGAGGATGCGGCGATGCACCGGCTTCAGACCGTCGCGCACATCGGGAAGCGCGCGCGACACGATCACGCTCATCGCGTAATCGAGGTAGGAGCGCTTCATCTCCTCTTCGATGGCAACGGGCGTTATGTCGAGCGGCGACGGTGCGGCGGGCTGATCGGCCAAAGGGGGGTCCGGAACAGGAAAAACGCGGGCGGAAATGCCCGCGTCGGAACAGTTAAAATTCTAGCCGATTGCGACCTTTTTCACAAGCCGCGCGGTGTCCTTGCGATTCGGGAAGGACTACGTCAGTTCAGCCTATTATAGGGTCTTCTTAAACTGGCTTGTAAGGTCCCGTTCGTGCCTTCTTCCGCGCCTCTTGTCGCGGCCCTTCTTGCTCCTGCAAAAGACGCCGCTCACTGGTTCAAAAGCGGGATCTCGGAGGCCTTTTTCGGCGCCGGAACCGAGTGCAGGAAGGCATAGATATTGGCCGCATCCGCGTCGGAAACGACGCCGGCCTCGTAAGGTGGCATCTCGTTCGAAGGCTGACGGAGCTGCTGCACGAAGGCATCGAACGGCAGCGCGGTGCGCGAAACCTTGGGCCCGCCGGTCGCGACCGAGCCCTGCCCGACAGTGCCATGACATTCAAAGCAGCCATCGGCCATGTAGGTCGTCTTGCCCTTGGCTGCGTCGCCGGGCGGCGCCTGCGCCTGATCCTGCGCAAGTGCGGCCCCGGGCAGCGCGAAGGCAAGCGCCAACGCAAGCGGCAGAAAGAACCTCATCGCTAGCGCCCCTGCGTCACGACATCGACGAGCGCCGGCTCGCCGCGCTTCACGATGGCGATGGCGCGCTCGAAGGCGGGACCAAGGTCGTTCGGGTCGGTGATCGGCCCTTCGCCGTGAACGCCGAGGCTCTCGGCGAGCTTCGCGTACTGGATGTTCGGGTTCGCAATCTCTGTGCCGATATGTGCTGTCGTCACGTCGCGCACGTGGCGCGCGGCCATGCGTTGCAGGTGCATCACTTCCTGGAAGTAGAAGCGGTTGTTGTGCATGACGAAGAGCACCGGAATCTTATGCTTCGCGGCGGTCCACAAAACGCCCGGCGAATACATGAGATCGCCATCGTTCTGTAGCGCGACGGTGAGGCGGCCGTATTTGCGGTTGGCAAGGCCCGCGCCCACCGCGGCCGGCCCGCCGTAGCCCACGCCATAGCCGCCGCCGTCGCCGATATAGTGATGGTGCTTGTCCATGGTCCAAAGCCGGTGCGGCCACTTGCTGACCGAGCCGTCGCCCGAGACCAGCGACCAATCCTCGTTCTTGATCTTGGCCCAGAGCTCGGCGGTAAGGCGCGCCGTGCTGATAGGCTGGGCGTCCCAGCCATCGGCCGCCGCGGCGCGCGCATCGGCAAGGCCCTTCATGTGCGCCTCGGCCATCTTCTTTCCGCGCGCCTCATAGTCGGCCTTGCGCGTGGCCGGCATCGCTTGCTTCACCGCCTCGATCAACAGGAGCAACGTCGTCTCGGAATCCGCGGCGATCGCCAGATCGACATCGGCGAAGCGCTCGAAATTCTGATAGTTCGAGCGGATGAAGAGGTCGGCGCTGCCGATCGTGACGGTCTTGGTGCCCGGCTTCAGAAGCGGGCGCGAGGTGCGCTCGATCTGGTCGCGGTAGGAATGAACGGCGCCCCAGAAGTCGACCACATCGAGCCCCACGACGAGATCGGCCTGGGTGATGAGGCCGCGGCCGCGGTGACTCTGGTTCAAGGGATGGCGCGAGGGAAAATTCATGCGCGAGCCGAGATCCACCACCGGAGCCTGGATCAGCTCGGCAAGGACGACGAGCCGCGCCAAGCCTTCCGGCGTGCGCGCGACGCGGTCGGCGAGGATGACAGGCGCCTCGGCCGCGACGAGCAGCTTCGCGAGCTCGGCAACCGCGGCCGAATCCCCTTGCGGCAACGCGAGCTGCGGCAGCTTCGGAATGCGCAGCTCGGCGTCCTCGGCGATGGGGCCTTCCTGCAGGTCCATGTCGGCCATCAGCACGACCGGCCCCGTCGGCGGCGTCATCGCGATCTTGTAGGCGCGCACCGTCGATTCAGCGAAGTGCTGGAGCGAGCCCGGAAAATCGTCCCACTTGGTGAAGTCGCGCGTGATGGCAGCAGCGTCCTGCGCAGTGTGGATCCATTCGACGCCGGGGCGGCGCGTCGTCGCGTTGGCGTCGTTGCCGCCGACGACGAACACCGGCACTTGGTCGCAATAGGCGTTGTAAATCGCCATTGCCGCATGCTGCAGCCCGACCGTGCCATGGACGAGGTTCAAGAGCGGCTTGCCTTCGATCTTGAAATATCCGTGCGCCATCGCGACCGAGGCTTCCTCGTGCGTACAGGTGAGGAATTCGGGCTTGTCGTTCTTGCCGTAGTTGACGATCGATTCCTGGATCGCGCGGAAACTCGAACCGGGATTGGCCGGAAGATACTCGAAGCCGACGCTCTTGAAGCAGTCGACCATGAAGTCCGAACCGGTGGCGGCAGCGGTGAGCGGCGCCTCGTGCGGCGGGACCTGAGTCTCGGCCGCCTTGTTCATCGCCGGCACGCCATGCGGGCGCCAGGCCGGCGCCTGGGTCTGCGCCTCGGCCGCCAATGGCGGAGAGAGCGCCGTGACCGCGCCCGCGAGCGTCACGCCTTTCAAAAACCCGCGCCGGCCGAATTGGGTTCGTTCCGTCATTTCGCTTCCTCCACGGCCTCCGGCCGAAATTGGCTTCGTTCGGCGAAGCTTGTCCCTAGGCTGTCATCGCCGCCGCGCCTGTGCAACTCCGGGCCGGGCCCTCACCCGAAATTGGCTTCGTTCGGTGATTTGGTCGGCCCGGAATTGGGTTCGTTCGGCAAAATTGAGGTCGTTCCGCTTCAGCCTCGTGCGTCAGAACGGAATCTCGTCGTCGAGATCGGTGCCGGCGCTCGGGCCGCCGCGCGGCGCCCGCGCGGAGCCGCCGCCCGACATGCCGCCACCCGCGGAGCTTCCCATCGCCGGGCTGTCGTCCTCGTAGCCGCCGGCGCCTTCGCCGCTCCCACCGCCGCCGCCGCGACCATCGAGCATGGTGAGCTCGCCGCGGAAATTCTGCAGCACGACCTCGGTCGTGTAGCGCTCCTGCCCGGAATTGTCGGTCCATTTGCGCGTCTGCAGCGCGCCCTCGATATAGAGCTTCGAGCCCTTCTTCACGTATTTCTCGATCACGTCGACGAGGCGGTCGTTGAACACCACGACGCGATGCCACTCGGTGCGCTCCTTGCGCTCGCCGGTCGCGCGGTCGCGCCAGTTCTCGGAGGTCGCGAGCGAGAAATTGGCGACGCGCTGCCCGCTCGAGGTCGAGCGGATCTCCGGGTCGCGGCCGAGATTGCCGACGAGGATCACCTTGTTGACGCTACCGGCCATGGTCCTTCCTTCCTTCTCCCTCGGCTCCGACATGGAACCGAAATTCTGCGCGATCCTAACGCGCCGATGCCACGTCGGCAGTCTAGAACGGAGCGGGAACGATTCGCAATCGTTGCCGCCGCCCGCGCGTTCGGTATTCTCGCGGCAATAATTTTGGAGGAAACGATGCCAGTGACGGTCGAGCAAACAACGATGCGCAAGATTTATTGGCGCCTTCTGCCGCTGACGATCGTGACGTATTTCCTGTGCTATCTCGACCGCATCAACGTGGGCTTCGCCGCGCTCACGATGAACAAGGACCTGGGCCTCGATCCCGCGACCTATGGCATGGCGGCAGGCGCCTTCTATTGGGGCTATGTCGCGTTCGAGGTGCCGAGCAATATCGTGCTCGAGAAAGTGGGCGCGCGGCTGTGGCTCGCGCGCATCATGGTGACATGGGGCATCTGCTCCGGCGCGACCGCGTTCTGCACCGGCCCGTGGAGCTTTGTCGCCGTGCGCTTCCTGCTCGGCGTGGCAGAGGCGGGGCTCTTCCCCGGCATCGTGCTGTTCCTCGGCTACTGGTTCCCGCAGAAGCACCGCGCGCGGATCATGGCCGGCTTCACGCTCGCGCTGCCGCTCGCCGTCGCGGCGGGCGCGCCAGTCTCGACCGCGCTCCTCGAGCTGAACGGCGTGATGGGGCTTGAGGGCTGGCGCTGGATGTACATCGCCGAAGCGGCGCCCACGGTGCTCGTTGGTGTCGTGCTGCTGATCTCGCTCACCGACCGGCCGGCCGAGGCACGCTGGCTCAGCGGCGACGAGCGCACCTGGCTCGTCACGCGCATGGAGAGCGAGCGCGCCGCGATCGAGGCGCACGGCAAGGTCGGCATCGCGCGCTCGTTCTGGGATCCGAAGGTGCTGCTCTGCGCGCTCAACTATTTCGGCATCGTCACGGCGAGCCTTGGGCTCCTGCTGTTCCTGCCGCAAATGGTGAAGCAACTGGGCTTCACCAACATGCAGGTCGGCTGGATCACCATGGTCCCTTACGCGCTTGGCGCGATCAGCATGGCCGTCTGGGGCTGGCTGTCCGACCGCATGGGCGAGCGGCGGTGGAATCTGTTCTGGGCCTGCGTCGTCGCATGCATCGGGCTCGTCGTCGCCGGCCTCACCATCGGCACCTACTGGGCACTGATCGGCATGTGCATCTCGACGATCGGGCTCTACGGCACCAAGGGCCCGTTCTGGGCCATGCCGTCGATGTTCCTGACCGGCACAGCGGCCGCCTCGGGCATCGCCTGGATCAACTCGATCGGCAATCTCGGCGGCTTCTTCGGGCCGACGGCGGTCGGCTGGGCGCGGCAATTGTCGGGGGGATTCTCGGGCGGGCTCTATTGCCTCGCGGCCTTCGCCGCCATGTCGGCGATCGTGGCGGCATTCTGGCTCGACATCCCGAGCCGCACCGTGGCCGAGGCGGCGCCGCAGCCGGCGGAATAGCCGCGCGCCTATCAGGTCTTGGCGCGCACGAGGTAGAAGGCGCGGACCGGCCGGCTCAGGCCCTTCAAGGCCAGCTCGCCCACGGGCTCGGCCTCGACCAGCGCTTCGACCGCGTTGAGGACGCGCTGCGCCACCAGGATCTGTCCGCCCTTCGCCTCGGAGCAGAGCCGCGCCGCGAGGTTCGTCACGGTGCCGATCGCGCCGTAATCGAGACGGCCCTCGAAGCCGATCGCACCGATCGTCGCATAGCCTTCGGCGACGCCGATACCGAGCGCGAGATCGAAGCCAAGCCTCCGCCATTCCGCGGCAAGCCAATCGACGCGCGCGCGCATCTCAAGCGCCATGCGCACCGCGCGCTCGGCCGGATCGGGCACACGAACGGGATCGTTGAAGAAGACCATCATGCCGTCGCCGGTGAAGCGCTCGAGCGTGCCCTCGTGCTTGAGGATCAGCTCGCCCATCGCCTCGTGATACTCGCGGAGGATGCGCATCACCTCTTCGGGTTCGGCCTGCTCGGCAAATGCGGTGAAGCCGCGCAGGTCGAGGAAGACCACCGTGATCTCGCGCCGGTGCGTCGCGAGCGGATCGTCGGTGCCGCCCGCGAGGATCATCTCGGCCAGAGCCGGCGAGAAGAAGCGCTTCAAACGCCCGAACCGGTCGAGCTGCGCCACTTGCTCCGCGACGCGCCGCTCGAGCGTGCGGTTCCAATCCGCAAGCTCCTCCGCCTGGCGCACCTCCTGGTCGCGCAGGCGCTTCTTTTCGAGGCAGGCGCCGATCCGCGCGTTGAGGAGCACCGGGTTGAACGGCTTCGGCAGATAATCCTCGGCGCCCAATTCGATGCAGCGGATAACGCTGTCGAGCTCGTCGAGCGCGGAAATCATCAGCACCGGGATCGTGCGCAGGCTGGGATCGGCCTTGATGCGCCGGAGCGTCTCGTACCCGTCCATGACCGGCATCATGACGTCGAGCAGCACGAGATCGATCGGGCGCGCGCCCAAGAGCTCGAGGGCGCGGCTGCCATTGTCGGCGGTCACGACGGTGTAGCCCTCGCGCACGAGACGGCGCGACAGCACCTCGCGATTTCCCTCGTTGTCGTCGACGACGAGGATCGAACCGCGCACGGCGGGCGCTGCAGTGTTTGCCGCGGCCTCGGGCGCGATTTCGCCCGCAGGTCCTTCGGCGAGGATCAGCCCCGCAAGCCGCTCGGCGGCGCGCCAGATGCGCTCCACCGCGCCGGCATCGGCCTCCGCGGCGAGCATGCCGGCGCGATCCCTGAGCATGGCCGAGACCTCGATGACGCGCCGCAGCGGCGCGCCAAGCTCCGCCTCCAGGCGGGCGCGGTCGAGCGCCCCCTCGCCCGCTGCGCCGAGACAGGCGTTAAGGAGACCGAGGAAACGCCGCCCCTCCTCGAGCACCGCCCCAAGCTCGGCCGTGAGCATGGCCGCCGCGGGCTCTTCGAGCAGCATCTCGCTGAAGCCGATGATGTGATTGAGCGGCGTGCGCAGCTCGTGGCGCAGATGCGAGAGGGCGTCGCCGGGCGTGCTCACGTCCCGATTGAACCGCCCCGTGCCACGCAAGGTCAAGCGCGGCACTTTGTTGCGCGGGCAGAAGATGCGATAATCTAAAACATGGCGTATTTCTCGATCCGCGGGCGCCTCATCTTCATCGCCGTGGTACTCCTGGCGATCCTGACCGTGTCGTCGACGATTCTGACGCGGGAGTTGATGCGCGACTCGGAATCGCTCGCCGACGAAGCGCAGCTCGTGCAGTTGGTGCAGAGCGCCAATAATGCGAGCAAGCATTTCGGCGACCTCAAATACTGGCTCACCGATTACGCACGCACCCTCCTCGCCGTCTCGCAGCAGGAAGCCGACGCCGCCAAGGTCCGGCTCGAGGCCGACCTGAAGGAAGTGGCGCAGGTCGACGCCGCCGACGTCGCCGCGATCCCGCGCGAGGTCGATGCCATGACGACGCTGGCCGCGAAGGCGTCGGATGCCTATTCGAGCGACGACACGGCCGCCGGCAACGCGCTCATGGCCGAGGCACAGTCCCATATCCTCTCGGTCGACGCCGCGATCGAGCAGATCGTCGGGCGGCTCGCGCAGCAGGCGCTGGTGCGGCGCGACGCGTCGATGCATGCCGCGCGCCACGCCGTCAACCTCGCCATCACCGGCGGCGTCATCGCGCTGGCGCTCGCGCTCTTCCTCACCGCGCTCATCATACGCTCGATCACTGGTCCCTTGCGCCGGCTCGAGCACAGCATGACCGCGATTACCCATGGCCAGCTTGACGTGCCGGTGCCGCATGCCGGCCGCGACGAGATCGGCGAGATGACGAACGCGCTCACCATGCTGCGCGACAGCCTGCTCGAGCGGCAGCGGCTCGAGGCCGAGCGCGAGCGCGCCGAGGCTGAGGCGCGGCGCGCACAGACGCAGCTGCGCGAGGCGATCGACGCCATCTCCGAAGGCTTCGCGCTTTATGACGGCGACGACCGGCTCGTCATGTGCAACGGCCGGTACCGCCAGATCTTCGACGCGCTCAGGATCGCGGCGACGCCGGGGATCACGTTCGACGCGCTCGTGCGCGGAGCCGCGCAAGGGCTACCGGCCGACTTCGATCGTGACGCGTGGCTCACCGAGCGACTCGAACGCCACCGCAATCCCGCGGGATCCTACGAGACCCGCGTCGGCAGCAGCCGCTGGGTCACGGTGAGCGAGCGCCCGACCGCCGAAGGCGGCAGAGTGGGCGTCCTGACCGACATCACCGAGTTGAAGGAACGCGAGCGCCAGCTTGGCGAGCTCGTCGACCGGCTCGCCGAGGCGCGCGACGAGGCGATGCAGGCGACGCTCGCCAAGAGCCGGTTCCTCGCCACCATGAGCCACGAGCTGCGCACGCCCTTGAACGCCGTCATCGGCATCACCGAGATGCTGATCGAGGAAGCCGAGGACGCCGGCGAGAGCGGAAGCCTCGAGCCATTGGGCCGCATCAGCCGTGCCGGCAAGCACCTCCTCGAGCTCATCAACGACGTGCTCGATCTTTCCAAGATCGAGGCCGGTAAGCTCGAGCTGCATTTCGAGGAGGTCGATCTCGGCGCGCTCGTTACCGACGTCGCAGGCGCCGCCGAGCCCTTGGCGGCACGCAATAGCAACCGTCTTGCCATCGAAGGCGCGGACGCGCTCGGCAGCATGCGCTGCGACCCAACCCGGGTGCGCCAGATCATGCTCAACCTCCTCAGCAACGCCTGCAAGTTCACGGACAAAGGCACAGTCACGTTGACGCTGGCGCGGGCGGGCGGGAACGGACGCGATTGGCTCAATTTCAGCGTCGCCGACACCGGCATCGGCATGACGCGCGAGCAGCTCGCCAAGCTGTTCCAGGAATTCACCCAGGCCGACAGCTCGACGACGCGCAAATATGGCGGTACCGGTCTCGGGCTTGCCATCACCGACCGGCTCTGCCGCATCATGGGCGGCGAGATCACGGTCGAGAGCACGCCTGGCAAAGGAACGACGTTTTCCGTGCGCTTGCCGGCGCAAGAACCAGCGGCGGCGGCCGAGACCGCAGCCACGGCGCCCGTGCGCGAGCGCGCCGTGGCGCGAGCGCCGCGCACGAACCGCGTCCTCGTCATCGACGACGACCAGACCGTACGCGACCTGATGCGGCGCGTACTCGGCCGTGAGGGGTTCGACGTTGTCACCGCCTCGGACGGTGCCGAGGGCCTAGCGCTCGCACGCGAGCTGCGGCCGTCCGTCATCACGCTCGACGTGCTGATGCACGAGCTCGACGGCTGGAGCGTGCTCGCGGCGATCCGCAATGACGCGCAGCTCTGCGATACGCCGGTCATCATGCTGAGCATCCTCGATGAGAAGCAGAAGGGGATCGCCTTGGGCGCGTCGGCCTATCTCACGAAGCCGGTCGACCGCGCGCGTCTTGCCGCGGCACTCGAGCCCTACAAGTCCAAGGGCGTGCAGCCGCGCGCCCTTGTCGTCGAGGACGAGACGACGACGCGCGAGCTGATGCGCCGCATCCTTCTCGGCGAGGGCTGGGTGGTCGCCACCGCCGGCGACGGCCGCGAGGCGCTCGAGCGCCTCAAGGGCGAGCGGCCGGACCTCATCCTCCTCGACCTGCTCATGCCGGAAATGGATGGGTTCGAGTTTTTGGCCCGGCTGCGCGAGCGGCGGGAACTTTCCGACATCCCAGTCATTATTGTCACCGCCGCCGATCTTTCCGCCGAAGAGCGCCGGCAGCTCCAGGGGGGCGTCGAGCACGTGCTGCAGAAAGCGGCTTACGGTCAGGAAGCGCTTATCTCGGAGATCCGCAATCTCGTCGGACGTTACGCCGTCGCCGCAGCGGGTGTTTGAATGGCCAAGATCCTCTACATCGAAGACAACGAGGACAATCTCTACATGCTGTCGAGCCGCCTGAAGCGGCGCGGCTACGAGGTGATCTCGGCAGCGGACGGCGAAAGCGGCATCGCGCTCGCCGAGCGCGATCGCCCGGAGCTGATCCTCATGGATCTGAGCCTGCCGGTGATGGACGGCTGGGAGGCGACACGGCGCCTCAAGGCGGCGCACGGCACGCGCTCCATTCCGGTGATCGCGCTCTCGGCCCATTCGATGGCGGGGGACCGCGAGAAGGCGCTTGCCGCCGGCTGCGACGAGTACGATACGAAGCCGGTCGATCTGCCGCGCCTGCTGGACAAGATCGCGACGCTCCTGGCCCGCGCCGCGACATAGAGCGGGCTTATCCACAAGGGCCGGCGCGGACTGGCGACAGGGCGTCCGGAATTCTATATTGCAGCAATGCAGTACATCCGCGTGCGCGGCGCGCGCGAGCACAATCTCAAGAACATCGACGTCGACATGCCGCGCGACAGCCTCGTGGTGATCACGGGCCTGTCGGGCTCCGGCAAGTCGTCCTTGGCCTTCGACACGATCTATGCCGAGGGCCAGCGGCGCTATGTCGAGAGCCTTTCGGCCTATGCGCGCCAGTTCCTCGAGCTGATGCAGAAGCCCGATGTCGATCTCATCGAGGGCCTGTCGCCCGCGATCTCAATCGAACAGAAGACCACCTCGCGCAATCCGCGCTCGACCGTCGGCACCGTGACCGAGATCCACGACTATCTGCGCCTGCTCTACGCGCGCATCGGCGTGCCCTATTCGCCGGCGACGGGCCTGCCGATCGAAAGCCAGACCGTGTCGCAGATGGTCGACCGCGTCATGGCAATGAAGGAGGGAACGCGGCTCCTGCTCTTGGCGCCGATCGTGCGCGGGCGTAAGGGCGAGTACAAGAAGGACCTCGCCGACCTGCAGAAGCGCGGCTTCCAGCGCGTCAAGATCGACGGCAAAAGCTACGAGATCGACGCCGCCCCGGCGCTCGACAAGAAGCTGAAGCACGACATCGAGGTCGTGGTGGACCGCATCGTCGTGCGCGAGGGGCTCGGCAACCGCATCGCCGATTCGCTCGAGACCGCGCTCGGCCTCGCCGAGGGCATTGCGATCGCCGAGAACGCCGACGGCGGCGAGCGCACCATCTTCTCGCAAAAATTCGCCTGCCCCGTCTCCGGCTTCACCATTCCCGAGATCGAGCCGCGGCTGTTCTCGTTCAACAACCCGCATGGCGCGTGCCCCGCCTGCGACGGGCTCGGCACCAAGCTGTTCTTCGATCCCGAGCTCGTGGTGCCCGACCCGCGCCTCGGCTTGCGCGAGGGTGCGATCGCCCCGTGGGCCAATTCGAGCTCGCAATGGTATACGCAGACGCTCGACAGTCTCGCCAAGCATTACAAGATCAGCACCAACACGCCGTGGAAGGACCTGAAGGAAAGCGTCAGGAAAGCGATCCTCTTCGGCTCGGGCGGCGAGCCGGTGTCGATGCGTTATGACGACGGCGTCAAGGCCTATACGACGACGCGGCCGTTCGAAGGCGTCATCCCCAACATGGAGCGGCGCTGGCGCGAGACCGACAGCGCCTGGCTCAAGGAGGAGCTGGGCCGCTACCAGAGCGAGGCGCCGTGCGAGACGTGTCACGGCCGCCGCCTCAAGCCCGAGGCGCTCGCCGTCAAGATCGACAAGCACGATATCTCGCAGGTCTCCGATTTCTCGATCCTGGCAGCCTGCGACTGGTTCAGCGCGCTCGAGAAGAAGCTGACGCAGAAGCAGCGCGAGATCGCGCAGCGCATCCTCAAGGAGATCAACGAGCGCCTGGGCTTCCTGCGCAATGTCGGGCTCGAATACCTCACCCTCTCGCGCGCCTCGGGCACGCTCTCGGGCGGCGAGAGCCAGCGCATCCGGCTTGCCTCGCAGATCGGCTCGGGGCTGACGGGCGTGCTCTACGTGCTCGACGAGCCGTCGATCGGGCTGCACCAGCGCGACAATGACCGGCTGCTCGCGACGCTGAAGCGCCTGCGCGATCTCGGCAACACGGTGATCGTCGTCGAGCACGACGAGGAGGCGATCCGCAGCGCCGATTTTGTCGTCGACATGGGATTGGCGGCGGGCATCCACGGCGGCAAGGTCGTCGCCATCGGCAAGCCTGACGACATCATGCGTTCCGCCGAAAGCGTCACCGGCGCCTATCTCACCGGCCGGCGCAGCATCGAGGTGCCGCATGAGCGCCGCGCCGGGCGGCTCGGCCAGACGCTGACGGTGGTGGGGGCGCGCGCAAACAACCTGCAGAAGATCGACGTCGACTTTCCCATCGGCACCTTCACCTGTGTCACCGGCGTTTCGGGCGGCGGCAAGTCGACGCTCGTCATCGACACGCTCTACAAGGCCCTGGCGCGCCGCCTCATGGGCGCGCACGAGCATCCGGGCGCGCACGATCGCATCGAGGGCGCCGAGCACCTCGACAAGATCGTCGACATCGACCAGTCGCCGATCGGACGCACGCCGCGCTCGAACCCCGCGACCTACACCGGCGCCTTCACGCCGATCCGCGACTGGTACGCGGGCCTGCCCGAGGCGAAGGCACGCGGATACGGGCCGGGGCGCTTCTCCTTCAACGTCAAAGGCGGGCGCTGCGAGGCGTGCCAGGGCGACGGCGTCATCAAGATCGAGATGCACTTCCTGCCCGACGTCTATGTCCAGTGCGATGTGTGCAAGGGCAAGCGCTACAACCGCGAGACGCTCGAAGTCACGTTCAAGGGCAAGAGCATCGCCGACGTGCTCGACATGACGGTCGAGGAAGGGGCGGAGTTCTTCCGCGCCGTGCCGGCGATCCGCGACAAGCTCGTGACCTTGGAACGCGTGGGCCTCGGCTACATCCATGTGGGCCAACCCGCGACCACGCTCTCGGGCGGCGAGGCACAGCGCGTGAAGCTCGCGAAGGAGCTGTCGCGCCGCGCCACAGGGCGCACGCTCTATATCCTCGACGAGCCCACGACCGGCCTCCATTTCGAGGACGTGAAGAAGCTCTTGGAGGTGCTGCACGCGCTCGTCGACCAAGGCAACACGGTGATCGTGATCGAGCACAATCTCGAGGTCATCAAGACCGCCGACTGGATCGTCGATCTCGGGCCCGAGGGCGGCTCGGGCGGCGGCCGCGTGGTGGCGACCGGGACGCCCGAGCACATCGTCGCGACGAAGGCGAGCTACACCGGCCAGTATCTCAGGACCTATCTCGACCGCATGGGCGGCGAGCGCAAGAAGAAGCGGGCTTAGCTTCCTCCTGCTAAGCAGCCGCGATGAGCAGGTCCGCCAATTCCTGCGGCATGTCCACCATCACGTCGTGGCCGCACGGAACCGCGAGCACGCGCCAGGCCGGGTCGCCGCCGAGCTTCTCGGCGAATTGGCCGAACGGCGAACGCCCGTACCCCTTGGCCTGGATGAAGGTGCGCTTCGCCACCCGCTCGCGCGCGCCGGTCAGCGGAACGCCCTCCTCGAAGGTGGCGATCGGATGCTTCACGCACATGGCGTCGACCCAGGCGCGGTCGGCCGCGTTGACGTTGAAATGCTCGGCTGCTCTCGGCGCGACCTTATGGCCCTCGCCGTTCTGCGCCGCGTCGGCGCGCATGCTGCCGGCCGCTTCGGACGGCACGTAGTCGAAAAGACTCTTGCCGCTTTCGGGCACGAACGCGTCGAGGAAGACGAGCGAGCGGATGCGCTTTTCCGCCTTCTCGGCGACGCCCGAGATCACCATGCCGCCATAAGAATGGCCGCACAGCACCACGTCGCTCAGATCCTCGAAAGCGAGCACGCCCGCGACGTCGTCGATGTGCGTCGAAAGATTGACCGAGCGGTCGATCAGATGGGACCGCTCGCCGAGGCCGGTGAGCGTTGGCGTATAGACATCGTGGCCCTTGCCGCGCAGGAGCCGCGCCACGCGGTCGTAGCACCAGCCACCATGCCAGGCGCCGTGAACGAGCACGAACGTCGTCATGTCCCGCCTCCCTTGCTTTTCGCAACCCCGGGCCTAGCCTAATCTTATGCCGGGCGCGCGCCAACCCATCCACGTCGTCGGCGGCGGCCTCGCGGGCAGCGAAGCCGCATGGCAGATCGCGCGTGCGGGCGTGCCCGTCGTGCTGCACGAGATGCGGCCGCTGCGCGCGACCGAGGCGCATACGACCGAGCGGCTCGCGGAGCTCGTCTGCTCCAACTCGTTCCGCTCCGACGATGCCGACGGCAACGCGGTCGGGCTCCTGCACGAGGAGATGCGGCGGGCGGGTTCGCTCATCCTCGCCGCCGCAGACGCGAGCCGCATCCCCGCCGGCGCCGCGCTCGCGGTCGATCGCGAGAGTTTCTCGGCCGCGGTCGAGGCCCGGCTCCTCGCGTTGCCGCACGTGACGCTTGCGCGCGAGGAAGTGGCGCTCCCGCCCGCGGAGTGGGAAAGCGTCATTGTCGCGACCGGGCCTCTGACGGCCGCGCCGCTCGCGCGCGCGATCGCCGAAGTGACGGGCACGGATGCCCTCGCCTTTTTCGATGCGATCGCGCCCATCGTCCATGCCGAGACCATCGACATGGGGTCCGCCTGGCGCCAGTCGCGCTACGGCAAGGGCGACGGCTCCGACTACATCAACTGCCCGCTCGACAAGGAGCAATACCAGGCGTTCGTCGCCGCGCTTCGGGCCGGCGAATGCGCGCCGCTCCACGACTGGGAAAAGGACACGCCCTATTTCGAAGGATGTCTCCCGATCGAGGTGATGGCGGCGCGCGGGGCCGACACGCTGCGCTGGGGGCCGATGAAGCCCATCGGATTGACCGACCCGCGCACCGGCCGCGGCGCCTTCGCCGTCGTGCAGCTGCGTCAGGACAACGCGCTCGGCACGCTTTACAACATCGTCGGCTTCCAGACGAAACTGAAGCACGGCGAGCAGAAGCGCATCTTCCGCACCATCCCCGGCCTCGAGCGCGCCGAGTTCGCGCGGCTTGGCGGCATGCACCGCAACATGTTCTTGAACAGCCCACGCGTCCTCGACGGCGCTCTGCGCCTCACCGCGATGCCGCGCCTGCGCTTTGCCGGGCAGATCACCGGCGTCGAGGGTTATGTCGAGAGCGCGGCGATCGGGCTCCTGGCCGGGCGCTTCGCCGCCGCCGAATGGCTCGGCTCGGAGAGTGCACCGCCGCCGCCCGAGACCGCCATGGGCGCGCTCCTCGCGCACATCACGCGCTTTGCCGATGCCGGCACGTTCCAGCCGATGAACATCAATTTCGGCCTCTTCCCGCCGCTTCCGGCAGCGTCGCTGACGCGCGCCAACCGCGCCGAGAAGAAGCCGCTCTTCATCGCCCGCGCCCGCGCGCGGCTCACGGAGTGGCTCGGCGAGGCGGCGGAGGCAGCCGAATAGCAATACGGGGGGCAAGAACATGCGTCAGCACGTTTCCGGCTTCGTCGCGATGCTGTTCAGTGCGCTCGCGGCACCGGCGTTTGCGCAAAACGCGACGACCGTCGCGGGCGTGGTGCAGTCGGTCGACGGCGCGAACGTCAACATCAAGACTGCCGACGGCACGACCATGATGGTGAAGCTCGCCGCCGAGGCGATCGTCACCCAGAACAAGAAGGTCGATTTCTCGGCCGTCAAATCAGGGGATTACATTGCCGCGGCCGCGGTGCAGCAGGCGGACGGCAAGATCCACGCGCAGGAGCTGCGCATCTTCCCGGAGTCGATGCGGGGTATCGGTGAAGGCCACCGGCCCATGTCGCAGCCCAATCAGACCATGACCAATGCCACCGTCGCCGAGGTGGTCGGCACCGCGGCGGGCGGCGTGGTGAAGACGAAATATCCGGGCGGCACGACGGACATCATCGTCGATCCGGCGACGCCGATCACCGAGATCGTGACGATCGACCGCGGCGAGGTGAAGCCGGGCGCATCGGTCTCTATGCGCGCGACACCGGGGGCCGATGGCTCGCTCAACGCGCGCTTCGTGCGCGTCCAGTAGGCGCGCGCGGTCTCAGCCCGGCGGCGCCACCGAAAGCCGCCCTACGACCTTGTGCTTCTCGATGAAGCGCGCGACGAGGCCGGACTTTTTGGCCTCCTCGACGAAGTCGCGCAGGAACGCAGCGGCCGCCGTGTTCTTCTTCGGCGTGCCGATCGCCTGCTGCACCGACGTGAACTTGCCGTCGAGGATGCGCGTGCCGGGCAGCTTCTTCACCTCATCGAGGAGCCCCGGGCGCAGGGCCGCCAGCGCTTCGAGATTCTCCTTCGCGAAACGCTCGACCGCAGCGGGGCCGGTATCCGTGCGCACAAGTTCCGCATTCTTGATGTTGCGATCGAGCCAGAGCCCATAGGCGCTCCGCCCTGTCACGGCGATGCGCACGCCCTTCCGATCGACGTCGGCGATGGTTTTGAGCGGCGAGCCGGGCTGCACCAGATATGTCGCCTCGATCTCGCAATAGGCGGCGGTGAAGGTGATCTGCTCGGCGCGCTGCGGCTCGGCGCCGATCAGTCCGATGTCCCACATATTCTGGCTCGCGGCATCGGCCAGTTCGCCCGGCGACTTGAACGGCACGTATTTCACCGGCACGCCGAGGCGGTCGGCGATGGCGCGCGCCATGTCGGGCGAGACGCCGTCGGGATCACCCGTCGCGCTCTTGCCCGTCACGAGCAGGAAATTCGACATGTTGATGCCCGCACGCAGCACGCCCGTCGGCGCCAGCTCGGCCTTGATGTCCGCTGTCGTCATGCCTCGTCCCCGCATGTTTCGCCGCAGTGTAGAACTCTGATCCAGGGAGCGGGAATACCCTCGCCCCACCGGGGAGAGGGCGGCACGGCGTGACCGCCGTGCGGGTGAGGGGGTAATCGCTCAGGCGCCCGTCGCGTATTCCCCCTCACCCGTTCCCTCTCCCCAGAGGGGAGAGGGTGATGTTGCGCGCCGCCAACATTGACAGGCTTCGCCGCGCCCGGAACAGTGCCGCCATGCCCGACCCGATCTATTCGACCCTGACGATCTGCGGCTCCGCCGTACCGATGAAGCGCGCCGGCACGGGCGCTCCCATCCTCATGCTGCATGGCAGCGGCGGCTCGCCGCGTTTTCTGCCGGGCATGCGACTGCTGTCGGAGAAATTCGAAGTCATCATCCCGCAAGCGCCCGGCTTCGGCGGCGGCGAGGCGCCGCCCTGGCTCGAGCGCGTCTCCGACCTTGCCAATTTCTATCTCGAGCTCATGGAGACGCTCGATCTCCGCGAGGTCCATCTCCTCGGCCTGTCGCTCGGCGGATGGGTCGCCGCCGAGCTTGCGGTGCGCGATCGAAGCAGGCTCCGCTCGCTCACGCTGATGGACGCGCCGGGGATCGAGGTGCCTGGCGTCAAAGGGCTCGACCAGTTCCTGCTCGAGCCCGAGGCGGTCATCCGCGCGACATATTACGACACGAAAATGGCCGAGGACGCGGTGACGCGCGCGCTCGCGCCCGAGAACGAGGATGTGCGACTTTCGAACCAGCGCACCGTCGCGAAGCTCGCCTGGCAGCCGCGTTTCCATGATCCGGCGCTGCAGCGCTGGCTCCATCGCATCCGCATCCCGACCCTCATCCTATGGGGCGCCGACGACCGGCTTTTCCCGCCGGCCATCGGCGAGGCGTGGGCGAAGGCGATTGCGGGCGCGCGCCTCGTCGTACTGCCGCGCTGCGGCCATCTGCCGATCCAGGAGCAGCCGGAAGAATTCGCCCGGCTCGTCTGCGATTTTTGCGCCGGGGTGGACCGCTAGACGCGTCCGCGCGCGGCCGCAAGCGCGAGCGCGAGCGGAAGCGCGGCGTCCGGCCGCTGCAGGTCCGGCGCGAACGGATTATGCCCGGCACGCGCGAGCCGCTTCAGCACGCGCGCCGCCACCACCGCCGGCAGCAGCGCCGCCCGTGCCCGCCGCGGAATATCCGTCTGGCGGGCGCGCGCCGCCGCAAGGTGGAACCGCGCGCGATCCGCCACCTTACCCGTCACTGCACCCAGCGCGTCGGAGAATCTGCCCACGAAGATCGTGCGCTCGGGATCGAGGCGGGCCGCCGCGAGCCGGTCAGCCGGGAGATAGAGCCGGCGCGCCTTGGCATGGAACGGCACCGCACGCACGAGCCCCGCGAGCGCATAGGCGATGCCGAGCGCGCGGGCCATGTCCTCGGCCGCGGGATCATGCAGCCCGAAGCATTGCAGCGCGAGCATGACGAGCGGCGCGCTCGTCGCCTCGGCGTAGGCTTCGAGTGCCGCGAGGTCGGCCGGCGGGGCATCCGCAAAATCCGCCTCGCGCGCCTCGATCAGCCGATCGAAGTGCGCGCGCGAAAGGCCGCGCTCCCGAATCGCCGCCGCCAAGGGCTCCGCCACCTCGTGCCGGCGCACCGGACCGCCTTCGTAGATGGCGGCAATAGTTTCACGCCACCATTGCAGCCGCATCTGCCCCAGGATCGGTTCCCGCACTACCTCGCGGGCGCGCGCGATCTCGGAGTTGAAGGCATAGAGCGCCAACAGCGAGTCGCGCACGCCGGCGGGCGCGAAGAGCGCCGCGAGGTAACGGTCCCGGTCTCGCTCCCGCACGAGCCGCAGGAGCGCCATGAGCGGCGCGCGCGTCTCCTCATTAGGCATAAGATTGCCGGCGATTCACCCCACGGTTATGATAAACGGGTCGACCCAGGTGGTAACAAGGGAAAGAGGGGAACATGAAGAACCCATTGGACTCGATCGGGCAGACGGTAGTGCTGGGCTTCGTGCTCACGCTCGTCGTCATCGGCCTCATCCATCTCATCGCCTGAGAAGGAGAAGCGCCATGGAATTCGTCAGCGCCGAATGGTGGAACCTCTGCTTCCGCTGGCTCCACGTGTTGAGCGGCATCATGTGGATCGGACACCTCTATTACTTCAACTTCACGCAGACGCCGACCGTGCCGAAGATTCCCGCCGAGCTGCGGCCGGCCATCCCGCGCTTCATCATGCCCGAGGCCTTGTGGTGGTTCCGCTGGGGCGCGATGTCGACGATCGTGTTCGGACTGCTGCTCGCGATCATGAACGGCTATCTCGGCCAGGCAATCATCATCGGCATCGGCAGTCATAGCGCCCACATCACCTCGATCGGCATCGGCATGTGGCTCGGCACGATCATGTGGGCGAACGTGTGGTTCATCATCTGGCCGAACCAGCAGATGCTCATCGGGTTGAAGCCGATCAACGAGCCCGATCGGCCGCGGATCGCGCGCGTCGCGGGCCTCGCCTCGCGCGTCAACACGCTGCTGTCGATCCCGATGGTCTATTGCATGACCTCGATCCACTTCTACTGAGCGTTTCGCGAAGTGTCGCACGTGGAACCGGGGCCGAAAGGCCCCGTTTCCATATTGTGCGACCGCCTTACCGGGCGGCCATCGCTCACCTGTATCAAGAAGAGGATCCGATGGCGTTCGAACTCCCGCCTTTGCCTTTCCCCAAGAACGCGCTCGAGCCGCACATGTCGGAGAAAACGCTCGAGTTCCATCACGGCAAACACCACAAGGCCTATGTGGATACCGCGAACAAGCTCGTGCACGGCACGCCCTTCGAGAAGCAATCGCTCGAGGAGGTGATCCGCGCGACGACCAAGGACGAATCGAAGGTGACGCTTTTCAACAACGTCGCGCAGATCTGGAACCACAATTTCTTCTGGCACTGCCTCGCCCCCAAAGGCGGCGGCCAGCCCGGCGGCGAAGTTGCGCAGGCGATCGAGAAATCGTTTGGCGGCTATGACAAGTTCAAGACCGAGTTCAAGGAGGCGTGCGTCAGCCAGTTCGGCAGCGGCTGGGGCTGGCTCGTGCGCGAGAAGGACCGGCTGAAGATCATCAAGACGCCGAACGCCGTGAACCCGCTCGCCTTGGGTTCGGTCGCGCTTCTCACCTGCGACGTCTGGGAGCACGCCTATTATCTCGACTTCCAGAACCGGCGGCCCGATTTCGTCGAGTCGTTCCTTGATCACCTCGTCAACTGGGAGCATGTGGCGGCGCAGCTCAAAAGCCGCGCCCAGGCGGCTTAGCGGGTGACCGGGCTGCGCTGAGACAGGGGCTTCTCTCCGAACCCTCTCCCCTCTGGGGAAAGGGAAGGGTGAGGGGGAATAGGCGACGGGCGTTTGAGGATTGCCCCCTCACCCGCACGGCGCTGGCGCGCCGTGCCTCCCTCTCCCCGGTGGGGCGAGGGTGATCTCAGTTCGCTGGATCAGATTCTAGACCTCTGATGGCAGGAGGACCGCCGCGACGCGGCGGTCCTCGGCCATGAGGATGTTGTAGGTGCGGCAGGCAGCGCCGGTGTCCATCGCGTCGACGACGATGCCCACTTCCTTGAGACGCGCACGCAGCTCTCGCGGCACGAGCAGCATGCGCGCGCCACATCCGAGCAGCAAAATCTCGACCCCGCCCGCCCGCGCGAAGAGCGGCGCCAATGTTTCCGCCGTCATCTCGCCAATCGCGCGGACCGTGAGAGGTATCGTCCGGTCGGTAAAGACGAGGATCGCGCACTCGTGCACAATGCCGCTCACCCGGAAGCTCGCGCGGCCGTAGCTCTCGATAACCTGACGATCGGCTGACGCAACCGGCGTCACGTCCATCACGAAACCTTTTCCTGCTCGGCGCCGGCCGCCGCCGCAGGGCGCGGCGCGGGCGCGCGCTTCGGCCGCACGTAATAGAGGAGCGGCGCCGCGATGAAGAGCGAGGAGTAAGTGCCCACGACCACGCCCCACAACATGGCGATCGAGAAGCCGCGCAGCACCTCGCCGCCGAAAATGAGAAGCGAGAGCACGGCCAAGGCCACGGTCGAGACCGTCAGGATCGTGCGCGACAAGGTCTCGTTGAGGCTGCGGTTGATGAGCTCGCGGAACTCGAGCGTGCGGTGCTTGCGCATGGTTTCGCGCACGCGATCATAGATGACGACGGTGTCGTTGATGGAATAACCGGCGATCGTCAGGATCGCGGCGAGCGTCGTCAGGTTGAACTCGATCTGCAGAAGCGAGAAGAGCCCGATCGTCGTCACGGTATCGTGCAACGTCGAGAGCATCGCGCCCACGCCGAACTGCCACTCGAAGCGGAACCACACATAGGCCGCGATCGCGATGAGCGCGAGCACCGTGGCGATGACGCCGGCGCGGATCAGCTCGGCCCCCACCGTCGGCCCCACGACCTCGGTGCGGCGGTACTCGACCGAATTGCCGAGTGCACTTTTCACTTTCGTGACGGCCGCTTCCTGCGCCTCGTTGCCGCCCGGCTGGCGCTGCAGACGGATCAGCACTTCCTGCGGCCCGCCAAAGCCCTGGAGCTCGACCGTGCCGAGGCCGAGGCCGTCGAGCGTCGTACGCATCGCGCCGAGATCGGCCGGCGCCGGCGTATGCACCTCCATGATGGTGCCGCCGCTGAAATCGATGCCGTAATTGAGGCCCTGGACGAGGAAGAGCCCGATCGAGCCGAGCGTCATGATCCCCGACAGGATGAACCCGATCCAATGCAGCCCCATGAAGTCGATGTTGGGGATGCGCTTGATGATGATGAGCGGACGGAACATCACTGCTCTCCCCCTCTCCCCACCGGGGAGAGGGTCGGGGTGAGGGGGCCGCTACGACGCGCGATCTTCCCCCTCACCCGGCGCTGCGCGCCGGCCTCTCCCCGGAGGGGAGAGGCGTGCAGGCGTCGCTCTTGCATCCACAGCATCGGCACGTCCTAGATCGGCACGAGCTTGGGCTTGGTGCGGCGCAGCCACGTCACGATCTGGAGCCGCGTCACCAGGATCGCCGAGAAGAGCGAGGTCAGGACGCCGATGCTGAGCGTGACGGCGAAGCCCTTGATCGGCCCCTCGCCCAGCCAGAACATGAGCGCGCCGGCGACGAGCGTCGTCACGTGGCTGTCGAGAATGGTGCCGAAAGCGCGCTCGAACCCGGCCTGGAGCGAGGAGATGATCGAGCGGCCGCCCCTCAGCTCCTCGCGGATGCGCTCGTAGATGAGGACATTGGCGTCGACCGCCATGCCCATGGTGAGCGCGATCCCCGCGATGCCGGGGAGCGTGAGCGTCGCCCCGAGAAGCGTCAGGCTCGCCAGCATGATGCACAGGTTGAAGAACAGCGCGACGTCGGCGAAGACGCCAAAAAGCCCGTAGAAGACGACCATGAACACGACGACGAGCACGATGCCGACGACGCTCGCGAGCGCGCCCGCATGAATTGAATCGGCGCCGAGATCGGGGCCGACCGTACGCTCCTCGAGGATGGTGAGCGGCGCCGGCAGCGCGCCCGCGCGCAGGAGAAGCGCCAGGTCGTTCGCGCTCTGCACCGTGAAGCTCCCCTCGATAATGCCGGACCCGCCGAGGATCGGTTCTTTGATCACGGGCGCCGAGATCACCTTGTTGTCGAGCACGATGGCGAAGGGCTTGCCGACATTTTCGCGCGTCGCGTCGGCAAAGCGCCGGGCGCCGAGAGAATCGAACTTGAAACTCACCACCGGCTCGTTCTGGTTGAACGAGGGCTGGGCGTCGGTGAGCGTGTCGCCGCTGACCATGACGCGGCGGCGCACGACGTAGGTTTGCGGCGCGCCGGCTCGGCTCTCCTGCGACGACAGCAGCTCGTCGCCTGGCGGCACATGGCCGCTCTGCGCGTCCGCCAGCGAGGCGGTCGTATCGACGAGCTGGAACGTCATCTTCGCGGTCTTGCCGATCAGCGACTTGACGCGCTCGGGATCATCGATGCCGGGAAGCTCGACGAGAATGCGGTCGTTGCCGACGCGCTGGATCGTCGCCTCCTTGGTGCCGGTCTCGTCGACGCGGCGGCGCACGATCTCGATCGACTGCTCGACCGCCGACGTCTGGCGCTGCTGCAGTGCGAGGTCGGTCGGCTTGATCGAAACCGCGCCGCCGGTGCCGATGGTGAGCTGGAGATTGGGATCGAGCTTCTGCACGAGCTGGCGCACGTCGTTCTCGCTCGCGGGATCCCGCAGCGTGAAAACGACGCTGTCGTTGTTCGCGGCAAGGCCGGTATAGCCCACCTTGCCGGCGATGAGGCTCGTGCGCAGCTCATCGACGAGATTATTGAGCTGGTCCTTCTCGGCAGCCGCCATGTCGACTTCGTAGAGGAGATAGGAGCCGCCGCGCAGATCGAGGCCGAGTGCCACCTGCCGCTTCGGCAGGAACGACGGCCACGCCGCCACCGTCTGCGGCGAGAACATGTTAGGGATCGAGAGCAGCACGCCGACGAGGCACACGACGAAGATGATCGTCCGTTGCCAGGGTGGGATATACAGCATCGTCAGCTCACGCCCTGCCGCGCGGGACTTCCAGCATCACCGCCCGAGAAGCCCTTTGAGCTTTTCCATCATGCCGCCCATCCCCGCCGCGAGGCCCGCCTCGGCCGGCTCCGCAACCTTCTTGTCCGCGTCCTCGTCCTTCGCTTCCTTCTTGGCGGCGACCGGTTGCGGCTTCGCCATCACCGTCGTGATGGTGTTGCGTACGACGCGGACGCGGACGCCCTCGGCGATCTCGAGCTGCACTTCGTCGGGGTCGACCTTGGCGATCGTGCCGATGACGCCGCCCGCGGTAACGACGCGGTCGCCGCGCCGGAGCGCGTCGAGCATCGCCTTCATCTGCTTCTGCTTCTGCTGTTGCGGCCGGATCATGAAGAAGTAGAAGACGACGAAGATCAGGCCCATGGGCAGGACGAACGTGGTCAACGTGTCCTGCGAACCGCCCAGCGCCTGCGCGTAGGCCGGCGATATGAACATCGCGCGCACCTCTAGCCGATTTCCCCATTGGTAGGGGAGACGAGGGCAAAAAGCAAACCATGCGCCCGCGACTCATGCCCCGCCTTGCGGTTGCAAGGCGTGCGCCCGTCCGGTAGAACGCAAGCCCCCATGCCGCCGCGTCCTCCCTCCCCGCTCGCACGCATCGCCGGCGCGCTCGAGCGGCTGGCACCGCCGGCCGCGCCCACGAACGATCTCGCCAAGGCCGACGCCTTCGTCTGGCACGCCGACCGCGAATGGCTCGAGCCGGTCGCGCGCGTGAGCCGCGTCGAGCTCGATCTCTTGCGCGGCATCGACCGCGTGCGCGACATCCTCATCGACAACACGCGCCGCTTCGCCGCCGGGCTTCCGGCCAACAACGTGCTGCTCTGGGGCGCACGCGGGATGGGCAAGAGCTCGCTCGTCAAGGCGGCGCACG
>Ga0335078_10003473_pt1 | contig 23434 bp, 17 predicted proteins | sample Lox_Sample_32_FD_206711 | JGI IMG/M metagenome (GOLD analysis project Ga0335078, IMG submission 206711) | Soil microbial communities from Loxahatchee National Wildlife Refuge, Florida, United States - Lox_Sample_3.2 | ecosystem: Environmental > Terrestrial > Soil > Wetlands | place: USA... | reverse complement strand
GTCGGCGCTGTTAATTTACACGACCACGGTGCTGAAGACGGCGCCGAATCCGTCGAACGTAGGCCGGCAGGTCACGACGACGGCGACGGCGCAGAATGGTTCGTTGCCGACGGGCACGGTGATCCTTGAAAGCATAGCTGATGAGCCCTAGAAACGATCCGTGCCGAAGCTACGGCGCAAAATATCCCGAGATATCCAGAATCAATTGCGTCGGATCCGACGCATAAGCGTCAATCGATCCGTCCATGTTAGGCACAATCGCCATGTTCGAGGTGACCAATCCATCATTTGCATTCAGAGTTGAGACCACCGGCTGATTCTCGCCATCGGGCCACAGGGTGAGGTAATTCAAGAAGCCGCTGGGCACTACCGTGGCATTGAGGACGTAGGCCTGCGCATTGACGGACGGAGCACAGGTGCTACCCACAACATTCACGGTCCGCTCGCCGTGGAAGGGCTGTCCACCATTGTTGCGACTGTCGTACACGCGGCAAGGCGTTACTGGATAAAGGGACATGCCATTCTGTCCGGGCGCCGCAAAGTATCCGTTGATGTCGACGATCAGATCGGTGTTGTTGTAGGCATAGGTCGCGATGCCGCCGCCGGTCCCCGCCGGCACGATAGCCGCGTTGGCCACAACGGTAGCCGTCGGATTGTTCAGTGTTGAAACAGTCGGCTGCGGCTCGCCCTCTGGCCAGACCGTCAAATATCCCAGCGGCTGACCCTTGGGATGCGGCACCACCGTGAAGTTGAGCGAGTAGGCTTGCGGCTGACTGAGACTCACCAGACACGGGCTTTCCAGCACGGGAAAGTCGCGCTCTACCTGGGCGTGCAAGAACGGCCCCCCCAAGTCGCCTTTAGGGCCGCGAGTGTCTACCACACGGCACGGGGCCAGTGGATAGAACTCGGAAGTGCCTTGGCTGGGAGTCGCGAAATAGCCATCGATGTCGAGGATGACGTCAGTCGTGTCCGTGACATAGACGCTGACCGCACCCTGCGTTCCCGCAGGCACGATGGCGGCGTTGGCCTTGACCCTGCCGTCAGGCGAATTCATGGTGGAGACCACGGGTTGGCTCTGGCCAGTAGGCCAAATGGTTAGATATCCCAGAGCACTGTGGGGGACGACGGTAACATTCAGTGAGTAGGCGGCGCTGGAAGGAATGTTGCAATTCGGATTCTGCGGGAGAACAAAGCTGCGGGAGGTTTTGCCCTGAATCGCTGGGCCGCCAAATGGGCCCATCGGACCTCTTGTATCCACCACGCGGCACGGCGGCGCGGAAATAAACTGCACGGGGTTGGGAGGTATCCCCGGATTGAACCCATATACGGTGCCGGCATCGTGAGCCCCGCCTGAGGAAGTTGTCCCGTACAGGTTTCCGTCGGTGGCTTGCACCATGCCCGCGTAGGGCAACTGTCCATCGCTGAAGTTAAAGGCGTGCACCGTCGCGAAACTTCCGCCTGTGGTGATCCGGAAGATCGTGCCACAGCCGTTCTGACACTTTGTCGCGATGCCGCCTAACCAGGTCGTCCCGTAGAGGTTGCCGTCGCTGGCCTGAACCAGTGAGCCGTAAAAGGGATTCTTGCCGTCGGTGCAGTTGGCTTGCGTGCAAAAGCTGTAAAGGCTGGTAAGAGTGCCGCTCGGGGTGATTTTGAATACGGTGCCACAGCCGCTATTGAGGCCGGGAACACAGTTCGTCCCGCCCTGCCAGGTTGTCCCGTAAAAGTTCCCGTCGCTGGCTTGCACCAGCCCAGCGTAAGGCCGAACCCCGTCGGTGCACTTGGTTTGTGTGCAGAAGGTATACAGAGTAGTTAGAACACCGGCCGGCGTGATCTTGAACACCGTGCCACACGTATCAAGGCCATCACAGTTGCTATTGACCCCACCCCCGACAGTCGTCCCGTAAAAGTTGCCGTCTTTGGCCAGAACCAGGGTACCCGCTGGACTGGCGCCGTCACTGCTGCTGAAGCCGTACAGCGTCGTCAGCACTCCCGCCGGAGTGATCTTGAATACCGTTCCGTAGCCGTTAGGTCCATTGCTCAACGTTGTCCCATAGAAGTTGCCGTCTGCGCCTTGCACCAGCCCGCCGTAGGGGACGGCGCCGTCGGTTACAGCGAAGTTATGCAGTACCCTGAAGCTGCCGGATGCACTTATTACAAAGACCGTGCCGGCTCCGGAGTGAGTTCCACCCAGCGAGGTTGTCCCGTAGAAGTTTCCGTCACTGCCCTCCACCAGTCCCCCGATTGGATCTGCACCATCTGTCAGACTGAAGCTATGCAGCGTCGTCAACCCACCGGAAGGGGTGACCTGGAAGACCGTGCCGTAAGGCTTGCTGCCTCCGCCGCCGCCCCAGGTTGTCCCGTAGAAGTTGCCGTCGCTGGCCTGGATGACAGGTGACTGGGGAGCAGCACCGTGCGTTTGGTCGAAATTTACCAGCGTGGTCAAGGTCTGCGCCGACGAGACGATCGCCGTCGCAAGGCAAAAGCCCACAGCCAGGCAAGCTATCTTCAAGCGGGCCGTTGTTCTGGCCTTGCGATCGACAGGTTGACGACGGCGGATGCGAGAACTCGCAAGACAACCGACTGCAAGATTGCTCAAGATCGACATAGATCCTCCTACCTTGGGCGAGCGATCTAACCTTGAAACCCCACAACCGCAAGCCAGCACATTTCATTCGGGAGGGCTACACGCCTTCTTTCGGGCGAGGGTTTGTGCCAGAATGTGCTGGTCTCCCCAGCGGTGTTGAGTCATAATCTCCAGCAATCCGCGCGTGGAAGTCCTGACGGAAATCTCAAGAGAGTCTTAAGAAACAAAAGTTCATGGCTACCAACCGCTTAGCGCCAAGTGAACGGGTAGAGGTCACGGGCTCCCTGTGGCGCTTCGCGGGGAGGGAGTTCGACGAATCGCGCCTCGAACTGCGGGTTGGCGGCAAGCCTGTGGATCTTGAGCTCAAGCCCTTGGAGGTGCTGGTCTATCTCTTGCAGCACGCTGGGGAAGTGGTCACCAAGGACGAGCTGTTGGAGGCAGTCTGGCCGGGATTGAACGTCGTCGATGGCTCGCTTTCCACCGCTGTCCACAAGCTACGTAAAGCCCTGGCAGATCAGGACTCCAAAATCGTGGTTACGATTCCGCGGGTGGGCTATCGTCTGGATGCGGTCGCTTCTGCCGAGCCCGCCCGGCCTGTGCCGTTGCCCTCAAAAGTCAGCTTCGGCGTTGGCGATCCGGTTCCCAGCCGCGAACATTGGCGCCTGCTTCGTGCGCTCGACGCCTCCGACAACGGTGAAGTGTGGCTGGCGGAACAACCGAAGACTGGCGAGCTTCGCGTCTTCAAATTCGTAACCAATGTAGGCCGCCTGAAGGCCCTGAAGCGCGAGGTTACGGTCTTCCGATTTCTGCGCGAATCGCTGGGCGATCAGGCGCAGATCGTTCGCATCTTCGAGTGGAATTTCGACACCGCACCGTACTTCCTCGAAAGTGAGTATGGCGGGCTGAACCTCGCGGAGTGGGCCGAAGGTGAGGGCGGCCTAACCAGCATCCCCTTGCAGCAGCGGATACGCACGCTCTCCGACATCGCCAGGGCCGTGGCCGCCGTACACGCGGTGGGCGTACTGCATAAAGACTTGAAGCCGGCAAACGTGCTCATCGGCGAAGGGCAGGTCAGACTCGCCGATTTTGGCAGCGCCTGTCTGCTCGAACAATCCCGGCTGCGGGCGCTAGGTATTACCAGCCTCGGAATGACGCAGACCGCCGCGCTGCAATCCACTACCCTCACCGGAACGCTTATGTACCTGGCGCCCGAAGTCCTCTCGGGTAACGCCGCCACCGCTCAGGCCGATGTCTATGCCCTCGGCGTCATGCTCTATCAGATGGTGGTTGGCGACTTTCGCAAACCGCTCTCGCCCGGTTGGGAAGACGGCGTCGCCGATCCCTTGTTACGGGAGGACATTGCCGCAGCGGTGTCTGGCGATCTGGCACGCCGGCTCAAGGGTCCCGTGGAACTGGCAGATCGCCTGGATCGTCTGGATCACCGCCGGATCGAGCGAGATCGCCTTGAAACGATCCGGCAACGGCAGGACATTTCGGAACGCAAGCGCACCGACGCCCGCGTGCGCCGTCCCTGGATCGTGCTCGCGTGTGTGGCCCTGGTAGCTCTGGCAGCCAGCCTGTATTTTCGTAGAAAACCGTCGCAGCCTTTGCCGGCCTCGTCGCTCACTATAGTCGCCGTACTTCCGTTTCAGAATGTCGGAGCTGATCGGGAGTTTGACTACCTGAGTCTGCCTCTCGCCGACGAGGTCGCGACCACGCTCAGCTACGCTCGCGGGCTTTCCGTGCAGCCGCTTTCCAGCACTCGTAAATACTCCCAACCCGACGTCGATCTCCGCAAGGCAGGCGAGGAGATGAACGCGGCCAGCGTCGTCACCGGACACTACGTCGGAGAAGGCGAGCAGTTGCACCTGACCCTGGAGGCCGTCGAAGTAAAAAGCGGAAGGCTGTTGTGGCAAGACAACCTCGATGTCCCTGCCCGCAACATGATCGAGTTACGCGAGAAAATCGTTGCCCGGACGCAGGGCGTGCTGGCAGCCGCGTTGGGAGGATCGGCGTACACCGTCAACCAAGGCACGCGTCCGGCGAATGAGGAAGCGTATGACTTGTACCTGCGTGCTGTCGCGCTGTCGCCCGAGATCGGCACCAATGAACAAGCCACAGCTATGCTGGAAAAATCAGTCGGACTCGATGCCGATTTCGCGCCTGCGTGGCTGCTATTGGGGCGAAGGTACTATATCGCGGGCCGCTATGGAGATGGCGGAGACATCATGCTGGAGCGCAGCAAGTCGGCCGAGGAGCGCGCCCTGGCTCTGGATCCTGACTTCATCGAAGCGGCCACCAGCCTGGTCGGATGGTACGTTGAGGACGGAGACCTGCCGAAGGCGTTCCGGCAAGCGCAGGATCTTGTCCGCCGCCGTCCCGATAGCGCCGACGCGCATTACATTTTGGGCTACGCTCTGCGATACGCTGGTCTGCTGGACGAGTCCGCCAGGCAGTGTGAGATGGCATTCAGCCTGGATCCCCACACCCGGGCTGCCGCCTTTCGATCATGCTCGATTGTGTTCGCTCTGCAAGGAAACTACCGCCGCGCCGCGGATTATCTGAACGGCGGCGCTTCAGCCGACTTCGCAAAAGCCATCTCCATAACTATGCTGTTGCGCCAAGGCAGGGAGAAAGAAGCGTTGCAGATCGGAGCCCCGCGCATCCCGCAATGGGCCAGCTATGATATGGTGCTGGCGTGCGTGCAGCGCAAGCCGGCGTCGGAGATCGCCGCGATGGCAGCAAGCGTTCATCTCGCGGATGATCCAGAAGCCAATTATCTGACCGCCGGTAATTTGTCTTATTGCGGCCAGACCGCGATGGCGCTCTCTTTCCTGAGACGAGCAGTTGAGGGCAACTACTGCTCCTATCCCGCAATGGACTCCGATCCTCTTCTTGCCGGACTTCGGAGCAATCCTGAATTCGCCCGCATTCGCTCCGCTGGTGTCGCTTGCCAGCAGAACTTTCTGGCAGCGCGCCCGCCCATACAGCAGCAGAGCCTGCGATAGATTGCGCCCTCATCTAAGCGGGCCGCGGCTGTCGCGTGGCTATTGAGATTGCGGATGCCCCCGACACTGCGCAGCAGGTGGGACTTGTCCACCGCGACATCAAGCCGGCGAACGTCCTCGTTCAGCCCGTGCTGCGCGCGCGTGTGGCGGTTGCTACTCACAAGGAATGCCCCGGCAACGAAGCCGTCGCCGGGACAGCGCTTGGCCCTCATTCGCCTTTATACACGGCGGTTGCGCACATCTGGCAATCGGTCTTCCAGGTATCGGCAAAAACCGAACCTGGATTGGTGAGAATAATGTGGATCTCCTGGAATTGCCCTTCGCCCGTGATCACGCCCTGAAAAGGCACGTAGATTGTGAGCCCGAGGGCGCTATCGGCGATGGTACCCGATACGGAGCAGTCTGCCTTAACCGTGTACGAGGCTGCTGACGTAGCGGGAAAGGGAAAACCATCCATGTCTTCCATTGCCGCGCCAGAAAAGTAGCCGAGGCCATTGGCAGTGAGCTTTCCGACGTGGCCCATCGGAAACGGCGGAGGCGGAAATCCGGGGAATGCAACATCGACATCCGTCCCCTGGCCGAAGACCGCGTACGTGCCTCTGAAGGTCCTTTGCGAGCATCCTCCTCGTGGAGTCTTTCTTAGCATTCCAGAGGCAAATGTGTAGGGCACGGCGTACATGAAGTGAACTTCCTGGAGAAGCCCTTCTCCGGAGATGGTTCCGGTGATGGCCACCGGAGAACCTGTTGGCATATCAGTTCCCTGAATAGCGAGCGTGCAATCTCGGCTTATCGTGTAAGTGCCGATCATCTGTGCTCCCCACGGGACGACCGCACCTCCGATCCCCATGGCGTAGGTAACCGACCAGTTCCCCGAGCCGTCGAAGTTATGCAGTCCGACTCCGGCCCACGGAAAGGGCGGCGCGGGCATGCCCGGCAATTGGACCAGGATCGTGCCCTGCGCGAAGCCCCCATAGCTGCCTCTAAGGGTTGTCATTGAGCAGGACGCAGATTTGTCAACGATGGCGCTGCTCTGCGCTGCGACTGGGATCGCAACAAGCAGGACAGCAGCAATAAGAGTGAGTAACTTGTAGGCCTTCACAGTCTACCTCCTCTGTGTCAACGTCGAAGTGAGGGCAAATTCAGCCCGGTTGAGTTCTTCCTGTTTCCTCTTATTGGGAGTTTGCGTTGCTGCGGAGTCACTGCGAATGGAGCTGTTCTTACCTTCCTCCGCAAGGGGCTCGGTCCGCTTGACTACGCGGCGATAGTGGATTGCGGTCAACTCTCGTGTCCGTTTCATATCTCCCGCCTCCGAACCTGGGACGCCCATGGGTTGCGCCTCCGTTCCGGTACAGATAGTCGTTATTGTTGCGAACTAGCCGCAAGCAAGTCTTGACACGATCGTGATTTAGTTGTGACATAAGCTTGTCAAACCTATGTAGCTTCTCGGGGGGCCACCCCCATGCACGACCGAGCTGCGACCTATCGCTTCGGCAAGTTCACCCTCCACGCGGGCGATCACAGGCTATCCAGCGACGGAAGCGAGATTTACCTCCGCCCCAAGACCTACGAAACCTTGCTTTATCTGGTGGAGCATCAGGGTCATCTGGTGACCAAGAATGACCTGCTGCAGACGCTCTGGTCCGACGTGGCGGTTACCGACAATGCGCTCACACGCTGCATCAAGGAGGCGCGAGCAGCCTTGGGAGATGAAGTCGGGTGTCCGGCCTTCGTCAGAACCATTCCGCGGCTAGGCTATGAGTTCATCGCGGAAGTCGAGCCGTCGAATGGGCCCGCTGAAGAAATGGAGATCGAAGAGGAGTTTCATGCGGTGCGTGTAGTTACCACCGAAGAAGAGATGGAGGACCATCCTGACGCAGCCGCACCGGTGTTGGCCGGCCCGGCGGCCTTGCCTTCGGCGCGGGTCAGGATCACGAGAAAAGTCTTGGCAGTGCTGGCGCTGGTTGTTCTAGCCGGGATAGGAGTGGCAATTGCGATCTGGCTGCACAGCCACCACAAGCCGGTGCTTACGGAGCAGGACACGGTGGTACTTGGCGACTTCGCAAACACCACCGGCGAGCCGGTTTTTGACGACACCCTCAAGCAGGCACTCGCCGTCCAGTTGGAGCAGTCGCCTTTCCTGAATGTCATTTCGCCTGCACGGGTGAAGCAAACGCTGACGATGATGGGCCGCTCGGGGAACGAACCGGTAAACGATGAGGTTGGCCGCGAGGTTTGCCAGCGGACAGACAGCAAGGCCCTGATCAGCGGTTCCATCGCCACTCTGGGCAGCCGGTACGTTCTGGGAGTGAAGGCGCTGGCTTGCGCCAGCGGAGACGTGCTAGTCGAGGAACAGCAGCAGGCCGGCCGCAAGGAAGCCGTCCTCGACGCGCTGGGAACGCTGGCCTCGACCCTGCGCCAACGGCTGGGCGAGTCGCTGAGCAGCGTGCAGAAGTTTGATACACCCATCGCCGAAGCGACGACGTCGTCGCTGGAGGCCCTGCAAGCCTACAGCCTGAGCATGAGAGCCTTCGACGAGAAGGGTAACGCGGCGTCGATCCCGTTGCTGCAACGGGCGCTCGACCTCGACCCGAATTTTGCCGTCGCCTACGCTCATCTGGCTAACGCACACGAAAATCTGGGGCACGCGGAGGAAGCGGAGAGCAACATGAGCCGGGCGTATGAGCTGCGTGGCCGCGTCAGCCAGGTGGAGCGGTTCTATATTGAATCGCATTATCACTGGGTCGTTACCGGCCAGCTGGAGAAGATGATTCAGGTCCAGCAGTTGTGGGAAAGCATGTATCCACGCGCGGTTCCCCCTCGCGTCAATCAGGGAGTTGTTTACTACCTCTTAGGACAATATGAGAAGTCCGCTGAAGAGCAGCGCGAAGCCCTGCGACTGCGTCCGCTAAGCGCTATCAACCATGGCAACTTGGCTGACGATTATCTGCGTCTGGACCGTTTCGCAGAGGCCGAACAGCTGCTCCGCAGAGCTGAGGCCTACAAGCTGGGAGGCGAGTTCCTGCTCGAAGTGTCCTTCGAGGCAGCCTTCCTGCGCGGCGATGAAGCTGCAATGGACCACATTGTTGCGGCTTCGGTCGGACAAGGCGAAGCGGAGCACATGCTGCTTGCGCACCAGTCTGAGGCGGAGGCATACCGCGGGCGTCTGAGAAAAGCACTGGAAGACAACCGCCGGGCGCAAGCGATAGCACGTCACTTGGGGAATCAGGACGCCGCCGTCGGTTATCAGATGGAAGCGGCGTTGTGGGAAGCTGAGTTGGGCGATCGTGATCGAGCCCGGCAGGACCTAACCACACTGCTACCGCTAACGACTACGCGGCGCGAGGGGCCGCTGGCCATTTCGGTTTGGGCGAGGATGGGCGACAGTGCCCGCGCTCAGCGGATGGCGACAGCATTGGCCCAGAGATACCCAAACGACACTTTGATTCGCTGCTATTGGCTTCCCATGATCGAAGCGCTGGTGCGGCTCAGGCAAAATGAGGCTGCTCGCGCTCTGGAGGCGTTGCAGATTGTCGCGCCCTATGAGTTGGCCGATGGCGGTATCCGTGTCTCCAGCAGCGGCGGATATCCTATTTATCTGCGGGGAACGGCTTATCTGATGCTGGGAGAGGACAGCAAGGCCGCGGCAGAGTTTGAGCGCTTGCTGGCTCGGCCCGGCATCATTGGCACTGCCCTGACTGGCCCACTGGCGGAACTTGGTTTAGCGCGAGCTTGTGCCAAGGCCGGCGACTTGGTTGCGGCACGCCAGGCGTACAACAGCCTTCTTAGTAAATGGCGCTCCGCCGATCCAGATCTTCCGTTGCTGCGCCAGGCGCGAGCCGAGTACGCCAAGCTACCGTAACGTCTTGGCACCCCAGCGCTGCGGGCTGACAGAGGCCAGCTTATCCGACGCGCCTCCCGAATCACCGAACAAGGAGAAACGTACAAGTTGATGGGAAAAACGCCATCGGCGGACACTACCGGTTTTTGTTTCTGTCAATCGTCCAAGAAATTTCCGAGCCGCCGCGCCAACTCAATCCCGATGTACCGGACGAGGACCTTCTTGCCCTGTGGAAGGACGCTGATCCCGAAACTCCCATCTACATACAGGCCCAAGCCGGGTATGCAAAGCTGCAGTAGTCCGTAGTCCGCGCGAAACCAACTTATCCGTCCCAGTTCTTTTCGCAGCGGAGCACGTTACCGCGTGACGTGAAAACGGGCGAGTCTCCTCGGCCATTCGCAGCTCCTCATTGCACGATAGGATTGCGAGGCAGGCGGCTACCGAGCGCGGACCGCCCAGCCAAGCATAAGAAGGCCGCTGGCAGCGATCCAACTGCCGGCGACACGCACGGCAATGCGCGCCCACTGTGCGTGCAGGCGAACCACGAACGCGGCAGCGAGAGCCACGAGAACGAAAATCGCAAATACCAGGCCCAGCAGAACAACGACCGCCGACATCGGCTGGCCCATTCCCATGCCATTGAGGTAACCGTGATATAGGCCGAGAAGCGCGGCCAGCGCGGTAGTTACGCGCAACGAGAGTTTGGCGTCGGCGGCCAGCAGTCCGCCAAGCTGCAGGAACCACGCTGCAGCAATGATGGGATGAGCGACAGCGTTTACGGTGCTGAGTCCAAGGAATCCGCCGATGAGCCAGGCAACCGGCAGCGTGAATAGAGCCCGGCGTCCGTACGCTGCTCCACGCAATCCCGACCACAGTGCCAGCGCGAGCACGGGAACAATGTCTTCAGGACTCATCAGGAAATGCATCAGGCCGTCGTAAAACAGCCCCATGCCCGTGTTGTTCAGGTGCGCCTCGGCGGGAAAGGCGAACATCACAAGCGTGAAGGCAACGAATGCATACAGCGGCACACGCGATGTGTTTGTGCGCTTCACGCGAACGCCTTCCACATGAAGAATGCACCGCCAATCGCGACTAGCCCTCCGGCGCAACGCAGCAGGCTTTGTCCCCATCGCCAGCGATGCACCGTACCGATGCCAATGCCCAATGCGTGCAGGCATCCTGTTGCGACAACGAATCCCATGCTGTAAAGCAGCGCGCTCTGGCCGGGCGGCAATTCCGTTCCGTGAGCGTGTCCGTGAAAGATGGCGAAGAAGCCGACCAGCGCCGCAGCCACGCCCAGCGGCGGTTTGAGCTCGAACAGAACGGCGCAGCCCAGCAGGATGGCGGAAAGCGCGATGCCGTACTCAGTACCGGGAAGCGGCACACCCATGAGACCAAGCATTCCGCCGAACGCCATCACCATGGGGAAAGCCACGGGCAGCAGCCAGATTGCCGGAGCTCCTAGTTGCGCACCCCACAGTCCGACAGCGACCATCGCCAGCACATGATCGAACCCAGAGATCGGATGACGAAAGCCGGTCAGAAATCCAACAGCCTCGCCCTTCTGCGGATGGGCAACGGCATTCTGCGACCACAGCGCCACGATAACGAGCACGCCCAGGTATCGCGCGCCGATGAATGTAAAGCCCGGGTGCCCCATTCTGGCCTTCGTTTGGCCAGGGCGGGGCAAACGAGGTGGATCGCACTGCCCCGCCCTAGCCAAAAGACGGCTAGAACGGGGCACCCAGGTGGAAGTGATCCTCGATAAAACTGCCCTGAGACTCCGCGTCCTTCGTTGGGTTGCTGAACCGCGCTCGTTCGTCATCGCGCGCCTCCGATCAGCAGAGAGACGCGCTGGATCGCCCAAAAAGCGCCGAGCGAGCCGACCGTGTATCCGGGAACTGCTTCCACCCATCGTGGCCAGCGGATTTCCAGAATGCGAAACGCGCGTTCCAGCGCGAGGATCAACGCGATGAATCCCAACTGCCCGAGTTCGACGCCAACGTTAAAGCTCACCAGCGCCAGCGGCAGTTCATGCCGCGGCAGGCCCGCGCTGGTAAGAGCGCTGGCGAATCCGAATCCGTGCAACAATCCAAACGCAAACGCGACCACCCAGGGATGGCGGATCGTGAAGCTGGATTCGCCGCGCCAGGAGCGCACAATCTCCGGCCCGAGAAACAGAATGCTCAAAGCGATCGCGGCATTCAACGGAATGACTGGGACCTCAGCGTAGCCAAGCGTCGCAATTGCCAACGTAATACTGTGCGCAACCGTGAATGCCGTGACGGTCTTCAGCAGCATCCAGCGGTCTTTCACGATCAGCAGCAAGCCGAGTACGAACAGCATGTGGTCGGCACCGAACAGAATGTGGCGGATGCCCTGCACGATGTACGTTTCGGAAACGCCAATCCAGGTTTGCGTCGCGTCAATCTCAACCCACGGTTGCGAAGGATGAACGATGGTCGTCCATTTCCTTCCATCGAGCATCTCCACTCGCACCAGAACGTCGGTGATCGTCAATTGCAGTCCGGGAAATTCGATGCGCTTGCCGGAAAGACCGTTCTTGCCAGCGTCGATCCAGTGGCGCTCCACAAAGGAGTCCGCCAGCTCTTCGACGGTTGGCTCCTTCAAGTTCTTCACGTCATCGGGAAGCCGCAGCGCAATCGGCAGGCGCATCCCGGCCAATACCGGAGTTCGCCACAGGACGCTGAACTGCCCGGGCGCGGTTTCTTTAATCTCGAGATACGCGGGGCGCGACTCGTGCGCCGAGGCAAGCGAAATCGCCAGCAGAGTGAACGTCAGCAGCCACGCGGTGCGAGACCGGATGCAACTCATAGCTGCCCCTCGCCGGAAGGACCGGGAACCTGCTTCTTAGGCGCAGGTGTAGCCGACTGCGCGTTGTCATTCGCCGGCGGAGCGGGCAGCATGACTATGTATTTGGCGCGCATGTCCGCGTACGCCTTCTGCCACGCCTGCCGCTTCTGCTCGCCGAGCCAGGCAGTCTTCACGTCCGGCTCGATTTCTTCGAATGCAGGGATGCGACCCGAAATCACCGTCGTAACGAATACCAGGTGCCAGCCGTAGCCGGACTCGATGGGTCCTTGCCATGAGCCGGGCTTGAGGTTCTCAACCGCGACCGCAAAGGGCGGCCCGAATTCCTTGGCGATCGCGTCGGGCGCGCGCTCGCCATAGTAATCCTGGAACATGAAGCGGTCGCCCATCGACTGGGCAACCTTGGAGTCGACCGGCTGGCCGGGGAGCTTCGTCAGCGCCGCTGCCGCATCTTGCTGCGCGTTCTTGCCGCGGCTATCGGGTGAGAAGTAAATATGCCGGAAGCTGATGCGGCTGGGCAGCGCGAACTTGTCCTTATTCTTTTCGAACCACGCTTTCAACTCGACGCTGGACGGCTCATGCGCGGTAGCGACATCCTCAGCCAGAAACTGCATCTTTTGCGCCATGCGCCGCTTGACGATGGCGTCGTCCTTGTCCAAGCCCATCGCCAGCGCCTCGCGATAGAGAACGTCCTCGCGAACCTTGTCCTCGACCATCGCCTGAAATTCGGCTGCGGTTGGCGGACGATGCCATTGCGACTCGAAATAGACTTCCATCTCGCGCAGCTCATCGAGGGTCACGACGATTTGCTTCGAGGACTCCACTCCCGGCCGCCCGCGGTTGATGTAGGAGTACACCGCAAACAACAACGCGCCGAGAATTAGAAAATGCAGCAGCGGCTCGCGCAGCCAGCGCGTCAGCGCCTTCCTTTCCGCAGCTGGCTTCTCCAACTCCAGCGGCGACTCGCGCTCCTGGGAAATGACGCCGGCGGACACTTCACTCATTCAACGCAACTCCTAATGTCCCGCCGGCACGTACCAGATCGGCGAGGTCCAGGCGCGCTGCTGAATCGTCGTAGGAACCGTCGGGTTGGGCGGCAAGTTCAGCTTGGCCGCCCAGTAGGTCGACCAGCGCGGCGTGGGGATTTCCAGCACGCGCGCGTAGTAGGTGGCGTAGGCGTTGGGATCGAACGACGGATCGGTCCACTCGCCCAACAACTGCACCGCGCCGATGCTGTTGCTGTAGGTCGCGGTTTTCACATCGACGGTGTTACCCACAGCTGGAACTTTGCCGGTCTTGGGATCGGGCTTCCGATCCCCGCTCCACGCGACGTCGAAAATCTTTTCCTGGCTCTTGCTGTTCCTCGTCTCGACTTTAATGATTTGAATTCGGTCGAGATTGCCGCTATTGGGATCCTTCACCGCGTAAACGACGAACTTCGGGCTCGCCTTTCCGTTATGCACCGGCAGGTCGCCGCCCATAGGCACACCCTTGTCATAAGCGGTCTTCACCCAATCCGGATTCTTCGTCATTCCCGGAGCGTAATTCCAACTGCCGAACATTCGCACCTTAATCAGCACGCCCGAGGTGCCAAACGTCTCCTTGCGCTTGAACGCCGCGAAGATCGATTCGCGCGTGTTCTCTTCTGCCCAGACGCCCGTCAGTCCGCCGGAACTGAGTGCTGTCGGCGGCTCACCGGCCACGGATTTTGTCGCCGTGACTACCGTGCGAGGATCCGAATCTTGATTGCCGTGCGAGCCGGCGTAGTTGTTCGGCTCGGTGGTATCGATGCCGGAGTGGAAGTCCGTCCCGCCCTCGATTCCATACTTGAAGGGATTGGCGCCGATCTTCGCCTGCACCTCCTGCCCAACGCCGTAAGCCTGGCGAAGGTAGCTACCCGTCGCCGATTTCGCGATGCCTGAGCCATCGAGCAAATACTTCCAGATTTCGAAGTCGGCGAACTCGTCATTGGGAGAGATCTGCGGGTCGGTATCGGACTGCCCCTTGGCCTGGATGATTTCCGCCAGAGGCTCGTTGGCCATGCGGCGTTCCGCGTATTCGCGGGTGAGCGGTTTGCCCGAGAGGTCGCGCGTGTCGAACATCAATCCGTTGCTGATGTTGCCGTTATGCGGAACAGCAATCACATCCAGGCCGAGTTTCCGTTGGCCCTCCAGATATCGCCAGAGGTCTTCAGGGTCGACCGATTCGAAGGCGGTATACGGAGCAGCCGGACCTTTGCCGGCAAAGATGACGCAGCGATGCAGGTTCTGCGCTTTCGGCGCGGAGGTCCACTCAAATCCGACGAACGAGGTGAACTTGCCGGGCTGGTTGTACTTGTCGGGAATGGCCGCATACCGCTGCCACGCCGGCACCGTCAGCTTGGGATCGTTAAACTCCGCCAGCGGCTTGTTCGCGTAGGTTGATTGCAGCAGCTTCATGAAGGCTTGCCCGCTGACCTTCGGATCCTTGCTGGTCATCAAGGTGTACCACTCAGATTTGGCAAAGGGGCCGTCGGGATTGACGGTCTCGCGAACCACGCCCAGGTATTCCGCGTGGTCGGTCACCGCCAGAAAATCGAGCGGCGCGATCCGCTTCCAGGTCTTGCCGAAATACTCCACCGGCTCGCCCATGGCGAATTTGAAGGAGTCGTCCGGCGTGGTGCGTGTGCCGAAGGCAAAGGCGTCCATCGAGTAGCTAGTGTGCAAGTGCAGATCGCCAAAGTAGGCGTTCCGCAAGGGGTTTCGCGGAGGAACTGGCTCGCTGGACTGAGCCGGCGGATTGTCGCCGGGAGAACGGCTCTCCGCTCGTACCGCTTGATCGGTTGTACAGCCGGTGTGAAATAGCAGCCCGCATAACATGGCAACGAGCGCGCACCGCACCTGTCTCATCAGATGAGCCTCACTTGACGTACTGCCAATGGAATTTGTGTGTGCTGAGATAGTATCAAAACGCGTCAAGCCGGAGACATGTCGTGCTACCGCCGGAATCAAATGGTGCATTGCGGCAGGCGGCTTCTCCATAACAGCAATGCCATGAGGCCGTGAACCACGCAGGCAGGCTGCGGCCAGCATCGGCAATGATCGCAAAATCAGAGCGTTCCTTAGTTGGTCTCCACCTCCATCACTCGTCTACGACCAGGAGGCTAGTTTCCAGCGATGCCCTTATTCTGCAGAACTCGTACCACGACGCGGCGGTTCTCGGCCTGACCTTCAGCGGTAGCATCGGATGCCACCTGTTTGCTGGTTCCCATGGCGCCGGGCGAGAGCATATTGGTTAACGGGATGCTGCCCTGCTGCTCCAGAAAGTCGGTCACGTTAGCGGCGCGCTCCTGGCTCAGCTTCTGATTGAGCGCCACCGAACCAACCTTCGACGCGTAGCCTTGCACCAGGATCACGTAGCCATTCACCGTCTTGGCCTTCTTGCACAGGGCGAGCAGCTTGGGTTGGTACTGCGGGTCGATATTCACTTGGTCATTGCCAAAATAAACCGTCACTTCGTCCCAGATGTTGTAGTCGCCCAACTCGCCGAAGCGCTTGTTGACGGCGGCGATGGCAGCCTGGTTTTTTGCGATCTCCGCGGCGTGCTGCGCCTCCACCTGCTGCTCCTGCTGCAGTTGTGCTTGTTGTTGCTGCAGCTTGGCCTGCTGCTGCGCGATTTGCTGCTGCTGCGCCTGTTCCTGCTGCGTCACCGGCGTTACGCCCGCCTGAATGTCGGTCGCCGTTTGCAGGTCCTTACCGTTGAACTTCACGGTGTTGGCCACGAGCTGGTTCTGCGCGTTGTAATTGCCCTGTACCTGAACCGCCAGACCGGGGACCAGCGCCGTCAGCCCCATCTGCTTCTTGCGGGCATGGAAGATTCCCTGAACGTCCTCCGCCTCGGTGTAGTCATTGAGGACAACGGTCACATTTCCGGAATCGGTCTGTAACGACATGGTGTTGCCGCTTCGACCGTTGATTATGCCGTTGACTTGTGCATTCTGGGCAGCAAGCGTCGCAGACAACAACATCACTGCTATCGTTGACAGGGCCGCTACGAATACGACTTTAAGAACCTTGCTTCTGCACATGGAATAGCTCCTTTCTTTGCATCGCGAAGACATGTTCATGGGAGAAAAATTCCATTAGCTTTTGCTGTTAAGACCTGGTCCCCGCTCTTGACCTAAGGCGAAGCTACTCTTTACCCAACCCCGGCGGAACTATGAAAAATGATAGTCGAAGCCGGAGTTTTACATAGGAACGTCATTGCTGACGTGCATGCAATCGAAGCGGTGTCACCCGAACCGGAGCGATGGTCATTGAAGACCGGCGGCCCGATGTCGGACGGGAACGTCATCAGGCGATCTTGGTCACTGACGAACTGTTCGCTGTGATGATGCAATAGAGTTGTTCAAAGTTTCGCGGCATTTTCTCCACCGAGGGAGGAGGGTCGATGCAACTACATCTGGAAATGAATGAACTCAATTTGGTGGCCGAAATTCTGATGGAGCGCATGGGCTTCGCGACCCAACGGAAGGAGTCCTACAACGAGATTCTGGATATGGTTCTGGCACGCGATCTGCGTTTCGATTCGGGGCAACTGGAAGATCTGGCCTGCCTGCTAGGCACGGAGAAGTGTCGCTTGAAAGAAGAAATCTCCCACGAGCCCAATGCCTCTCTGAAGGAGAACCTGCTCGCTAAGCTCGCTTTGCTAGAACGCGCGCAGGAGAGGGTTGACGAGGCTTGCGTGATGTTCTGACTCCAGAGGTCCCGGCGCGCTTCGAATCAATGTGCCGCCGGAGGCTTTCCGGCCGCTTTGAACTGGTGAAGTGCGAAGATCAGTGGGAGTGTTGCGAGCGTGATCCACGCCAGGACTCGGAGATGAATTGGCCTGCTGTCCTGCTGCTGATGGGGTTCACGGCGACCACCGCTCAGGTTCTGCTCATGCGGGAGTTGCTGGTTGTCTTCTACGGCAACGAGATTTCCCTCGGTCTCTTCCTGGCTAGCTGGCTGTTGTGGACTGCTCTCGGCAGCTTTCTATGCGGCCCCATCCGGATGCGAATGCTGCGGCCTCGTCGTCTTCTCGCCATTTTGCAGGTTCTGATCACCTTCACCCTTCCACTAACCATAGTCGCAGTCCGCGTTTCCAAGGGCTTGTTCATCACGTAATGCTGGGGCCGATGCCGATGCTGCTGACCGCGCTGGTTGTCCTTACACCGTTCTGTCTGCTGTCAGGAGGAATGTTCTCCGCAGGCTCGGACACCAGCCACTGGCCTGCCAGGTTATCGTTGCCTTCCATGTAGCTGAAGACGAATAGATCAGTTGGCAACCGTGCTGACAAGAATGGCGTTGCCGAAAACCAGCATCGTATCGCGCTCCTGTTGATTTTTTTGGCTGGATATTCATTGAATCGCCACCTCCCGGTAACGCTGGGGCATTAAGTTTCTCTCATTGATCGTCAGTGGGCTCTGCTCACAGCGGAAGACTCGTACCGCGCCAACTTCTCGACAATTGCGAAAACTCAAGAAACACCAGATGTCGAAGAATCTTTTCTCGTTTGGGTTTTTCTTCGTGTGCTTTCTCTGCTGGCACGGGTTTCTTTCTGCCCAGGCCGCGTTGGAGTCTTGCCCGCGCCCAGCACCTAGCAGCGCAATCACCGAGCCGGAAGATTTGCGCAGCACTAGCGGCGTTCTGAAGGTCCAACTAACCGCCTACAACGAGAAAGCCAAAGACGGATCCACTCGCTACTGTTTCGTCGATGCAAACGGCCACGAGTCACCGACGCTTCGCGTGAATCCTGGCGATCTCGTCATCTTGACTCTGAAAAATGATCTGAAGGATTTCGGCTCCAGCTCTCCGGCCGCTGCTCACCACCACATGAATGCGGATGCGGGGAAAGAAAGCCATTCGTGCCCCAGCGAGGTGATGGCGCGCGATGTCACGAACCTTCACTTTCATGGCTTGACCATCCCTCCCGTCTGTCACCAGGACGACGTCCTGCACACGTCGATTCAGCCCAACGATCCGCCATTCGAGTATCGATTCCGCATCCCTGAAAACGAAGCTCCCGGGCTGTACTGGTATCACCCGCATATTCATGGATTCACCAAGGAGCAAGTGCTGGGCGGTGCTTCGGGGGCGCTCATCGTCGAAGGAATTGAGCGCGCCGACAAAGCGGTCGCGGGATTGCCGGAGCGGGTTCTGATCATTCGCGATCAGGACTTGCTGAATCCGAATGCACCGCCGTCGAAATCGGAGCCGGTCGTTCCGCACATGTTGGTCGATCACGACGGAGACGCCGCCAACAACGGTACGGGATTCGGCAAGCCGGCGAAGGATCTCTCCATCAACTTTGTGCCCGTGCCTTACCCAGACTATCCCCCAGCTCAAATCGAAATGAAGCCGGACGAGCAGCAGCTCTGGCGCGTGGTGAACGCATCGGGACTTACCTATCTGAATCTGGAAGTCCTATTCCTTCACAAGCCGCAGCTCCTCGGTCTGGTGGCCATTGACGGTGTGCCGATGAACACAGCCGGGCTGGCGCGAGACTTCGTCGATTGGCAAACGCATCTCGCTGTGCCACCGGGAGCGAGAGTGGAATTCATCGTGAACGGACCGCCGGAAGGGGAAGCGGGTCTGCTGGTCACGAGAACTGTGGATACGGGGCCGGGCGGCGAGAACGATCCCAACCGCGCACTGGCCATAATCACCGCTTCGAAGGATGCGCCGGAGCCACCGTCCTCGGAACCGCCGGCCTTGGCCGAACCGCTTCCGTCTTCGCCAGTCCCGTGGCTGGGAAGCGTCGCTCCGGTCCGCGTGCGCAGGTTGTACTTCTCCGAAAAGCTTCTCGAGCCGAACAATCCCAACAGCGCGACGGAGTTTTACCTCACCGTCGACGGCCAACCCCCCGCGCAGTTCGACCCCAAATCAGGTATTCCGAACATCATCGTGAAGCAGGGAACGGTGGAGGACTGGGTCATCGAAAACCGCTCCAGCGAACTGCACGCATTCCATATTCACCAGTTGCATTTCCTGCTGCTCGACTACCGCGGCAAGCCCGTCAACGAGCCGTTTCTTCGCGACACCGTCAACGTCCCCTACTACGACGGCAGAGCCCTGCAGTATCCCAGCGTGAGATTGCGCATGGATTTTCGTGACCCCACTATCGTCGGCGACTTTCCTTACCACTGCCACCTTCTCGAGCACGAGGACGGAGGAATGATGGGGCTGATTCGCGTGGAACCCTGAGCGATGAGCCCAGGGATCAGAAGCGAATCTGTTCCTGGACACCACCAACCAGCAACACCAACCTGAAGTCTAAGCAGGAGTGAAAAATGAGACTTGCATCTGTCGCATCAAAGGGTGTGCAGTACCTGCGCTTCGGACTGGCAACTCTTGCGACGTTCCAGTTCGCCATCGCTGCTCCCTTCGCCGACGCGGCGTCAAGACCACAACCCCATAAAACGATTGCCCCTGCGACCACGACTCCCATCCAGCACGTCATCGTGATCATCGGCGAAAATCGCAGCTTCGATCACGTCTTTGCCACCTACCAGCCGAAGGGCGGGCAGACCGTCAACAATCTGCTTTCGGAAGGTATTGTCACCCTGGACTCCAATAAGAACGCCATCCCGGGGCCAAATTTCAATCAGGCCCAGCAACTGGCAGCTACCGATACCCTTAAGGACGGTTTTCTCCTGGATCCACCGAAGCAGCAATTTCCCAGCAACGTGCTTCCTGCGCCGCTAGTGGGCGGTCCCAGCGGTGCACAGGGGTATTTTTCGGGTAGCAATCCCTGCAACACCACGCCTCCGCTGCCGGCTCTGCAGTGCGCTCAGCTTACGGAAAACGGATTGCCTTCCGGCGGCTATTTTTCCCTCATCAGCGGCGGTACGGGACTTTCGAAATACACGCCCGATACGCGCATTATCGACGTGACTTCGTTACCCGCCGGGCCATTCCAGATCACCAACGGCTCTACCTTCACCTACAACGCCTACGCCCAGAGCCCGGTGCATCGCTTCTACCAGATGTGGCAGCAAGCGAACTGCAACGTGGCCTATGCGACCCCAACCAATCCCTCCGGCTGCACCTCCGGCCTGTTTTCCTGGGTAGAAACGACGGTGGGCGCGGGCACGAATGGCTTACCGCAGCCGCCACTCTGCTCCTCCAACGGTGGTAACCTTCCCTGCTTCACCACCAACTTCTTGACGAGCGACCCCGATGCCCAAACCACGGGCGAAGGCTCGACCGCGCTGGCCTTCTACAACGTACAACAGGGTGACGTTCCCTACTTCACCAGCCTTGCGAACCAGTACACGATGAGTGACAACTTTCACCAGTCGGTCATGGGAGGCACGGGTGCGAATCATGTCATGTTCGGTCATGCCGACATGATCTGGTTCAGCGATGGCAACGGAAATCCTGCCAAACCGCCGGAAAACCAGCTGGTCTTTACCGACCCTTATAACGGGGGACCCAATCCCGACGAGGGAATCGTCAACGAGATTGAAAATCCCAATCCGGCGCCCGGCATCACCGCCAACTACCTGACCAACAATTGGTACGCGGAGGACGGATATGGTGAGAGCTACAACTCCGGATATCCGCCGCCGTACAACCCTGCACCTGCTTACGGCGGAGGTTCCTATAGCAACTGCTCCGATACCACCCAGCCCGGCGTCGGACCGGTCGTGAGCTACCTGAAGTCCATCAATATCGACCCGCGCTGCCAGGCCGGCCACTACTACCTGTTGAACAACTACAACCCCGGCTATTTCGGCAACGGCAACAACGCCTACCTTGACGAGAATCCGGCCAACACGCCGTTCACCGTCCCACCCTCGTCGACGCCCAGCCTCGGCGATCTGCTCAACACCAACAATATTTCCTGGAAGTACTACGGCGATCAGTGGAACAACTACGTTCCCGATCCGTACCAGTTGAATTGGGCAAACAATGGACCGAACGCCGACGAGTACTGCAACATCTGCAACCCGTTCCAGTACGACACCTCGATCATGTCGAACCCGCAGCAGGTGGCGGCCCACATCCAGGACACGGTGAATCTCTATTCGGATATCACCAATGGCAGCTTGCCTGCGGTTTCGATTGTGAAGCCGAGCGGCTACGTCGACGGCCATCCGTCGTCGTCGAAGCTCGATCTGTTCGAGTTGTTCACCAAGAAAATCGTGGACATGGTACAGAACTCGCCGTACTGGCAGAACACCGCGATCTTCATCACGTTCGACGAAGGCGGCGGCTACTATGACTCCGGTTACATTCAGCCGGTCGACTTCTTCGGCGATGGCACGCGCATCCCACTGCTGATCGTTTCCCAGTATTCGACCGGCGGAATCGTCACCCACGGGTATTCGGACCATGTGTCCATCGACAAATTCATCGAGAGGAACTGGAGCATCGGTACCATTACCTCTCGCAGCCGCGACACCTTCCCCAACCCGATCACGTCATCCGGCAACCCCTATGTGCCGACGAATTCGCCGGCGCTGGACGATCTGTTCGACGCCTTCAACTTTTCGCCAGCAAAGCGCTAGAAGAGAATGTTAGAACTTCCGGCCAGGAAAGATTCCTGGCCGGTTTCTTGTCTGCAGGCAACAAACGACCCGCACCCGCAACCTCAATCACGTCGCCGCTTGCGTTGGGTAATGGCTTGCTGTCAAGCGAGCAAGTCTTCAATTTTCACCGGCAATTCGCGGACGCGGACACCCGTGGCATGGTACACAGCGTCGGTAATTGCTGCGGCGATGCCCGCCAAGCCAATCTCACCGATGCCGCGAGCTCCAATCTCGTTGATTTCCTTGTCGGGATATTCGAGGAAGTGCACCTCGATTGAGGGAGCATCCGCATTCACCGCTACGAGATAGTCTGCCAGACTGCTGTTGATTGGTGCGCCGTTCTGGGGATCGTATTCCGTGGCTTCCAGCAGCGCCATGCCGAGGCCCATCACGACCGCGCCCTGGATCTGATTGCGGCCAGCCAGGGTGTTGATGATCGTGCCGGCATCGATCACCGTCACGACGCGGCTGACGCGCAAACGTGCGATCTCCGGTTGCCAGGTGACTTCCACGAAGTGACATCCGAAGGACTGGGTCGAGAACTTCGCCTCGGGATCTCCAAACATCATTGCAGAGGAGCCGGAGCCTGCAACCTGGCGGAGGTTGGCGCGTTGCAGCAGGTCAGAGAAAGGCAAGCCCTTGGCTGGTCCGTCCTTCTTCAGGAACACTACGCCGTTGTCGAAGCTCACATCATCGGGAGTGTGATGGACGAAGGGAGAATCCGGCGTGGAAACGGCAACCGTTTTGAGCAACTCAATGGCCTGGTCGGCTGCGGCGAATACGGCGTTCACGATCGAGGGCGTCGCCATGGAGCCGCCCGAGATCGGGCCTTCTGGAAACGCAGTATCGCCGAGTTCGACGTCCACTTTGTCCAGGGGAACGCCGGTTCTCGCCGACGCAAGCTGTGCGAGGTTGGTGTAGGTGCCGGTGCCGATATCCTGCGTGGCGCTGGCTACCCGGCAGGAGCCGTCGTCGCGAAGCTGAAGGTTGGCGGCGGCGGGAAAACGCCCTGCGATCCAGGAGCACCCGGCCATTCCCCAGCCGAGCGTCAAGCCGTCACGCTTCATCGAGCCGACAGTGGGGTTGCGCTTAGACCAGCCGAATTTTTCCGTCCCCAGTTGAAAGCATTCGAGTATATGCCGCGATGAAAATGGGAGGCCCTTGCCTTCGTCGATCTTGGGCTCGTTGAGGATGCGAAGTTGGACGGGGTCCATGTTCAATTGAATGGCCAGGTCGTTCATCGCCGATTCGGTCGCATAGAGGCCGGGTACTCGACCGGGGCCGCGCATATCGGCGCCGCTGCCGATGTTTCTCCGGGCGCGGCCAAAGGTCACACGCAGATTGGGCACGCTGTACTGCAACGCCGTGGCCTCGCCGCAGCCCTCGTGATGGGCGTCAAGCATCGAGCGGCTGTAGACGTAATCGTGATGCAACGAAACCAGCTTCCCTTCCCTGGTTGCGCCCAGACGAACGCGTTGCTGCGTGCGCGGCCGATGTCCGACGGCGTGGAACATCATCTTGCGAGCGAGCACCAGTCTCACCGGCCGGCCCACTTGTCGCGCCGCCGCTGCCGCCAGCGGACACAGTGTCCACGGCCACAGCTTGCTGCCGAAACCCGA